>Ga0182024_10020833_pt1 | contig 11948 bp, 12 predicted proteins | sample P32metaG_FD_120480 | JGI IMG/M metagenome (GOLD analysis project Ga0182024, IMG submission 120480) | Permafrost microbial communities from Stordalen Mire, Sweden - P3-2 metaG (Illumina Assembly) | ecosystem: Environmental > Terrestrial > Soil > Wetlands > Permafrost | place: Sweden: Stordalen... | reverse complement strand
CGAAACTTCTCGAGACGATTCATGGTCGCGAGCGTTGCCTCCACGCGTTCAACGAAGTCGAGGGTTCCCGACCAGCCGAAGTCGCGGGCGCTGACTGCCGATAGCAGGTAGAGGCCCATGTTGGTTGGAGATGTCCGGTGGGCCAACACGGCCCGGGGGTCCTCCTGGAAGTTGTCCGGCGGCAACATTTGATCGTCTGCCGTCACGAATGTTTCGAAGTATCGCCAGGTGCGACGTGCTACCAACCTCAGGGCGCGCGCGTCCGAAGCCGACACCGCGAGACGGCCCGCCACCAGCGGCGAAACGCTGATCCAGACTGCAACTGCGGGGGACACCGCCCAAAGAATCAAGAAGGGTGCCGAAAGCCAACCGTTGTCGGGCCGGAAGTAAGCGACGAGAATGGCGCCGACTGCGGCCAGCGCAACCGCGCCGACCATACGGCGATAGGCGCTCGGCAGCGTGAGGCGGAAACTTAGGTGAGCCTGCGCCGCGGTCACCCACTGGAGCAGATTCTTCTGGCTCACGAGCAGGCGGAACAGCGTCCGGCCGATCGCATCCATCATCAATGTTGCCTGGTGCGCCAAAAACGTGATCAGGAAGGCGGTCTGTCTTGCGGCGAGCGAGACGTCCTTACGCAGCGCGCGCAGATGGCTGCGAACCGTTATCCCGGCACGGCCCGGTACGATCGCGGCGAAAACGGGCAGCAGCGCCGGCATTGCAATCGTCGCGATGATGAAGCCGCTCCACAGCAAAGCGGAGCTGGCCGGAAGCAACCACCCCACCACAAGTGCGGTGACGCTGGCGGGCGCCGACAGCGTGCGTCGGAGGTTATCCAACATTTTCCACAGGGCAATGAGGGGCAGCTTGCCGCTGCCGCGATCGTCGCCCGCAGCATCGCCCCGGCCAAACATCCACGGCAACAATTGCCAATCGCCGCGGGCCCACCGGTGTTGACGGGCGGCAGCCACGTCATACCGCGATGGGAATTCCTCCACGACTTCGATGTCCGAAACCAGGCCGGCCCGGGCAAAGGTGCCCTCGAAAAGGTCGTGGCTAAGAAGTGTCCCCTCGGGCACGCGATCGGCCAACGCTGCCTCGAAGGCGTCGACATCATAAATACCTTTGCCGGCATAGGATCCCAAGCCGAAGAGGTCCTGGTACACGTCGGAGACTGCGGCGGCGTAGGGATCGATCCCGCTCGCACTGGAGAACACACGTTGAAACAGGGAACCTTCGCGCCCCATCGGTAGCGACGGGGCCACCCGTGGCTGCAGTACCGCGTAGCCTTCGAGAACGTGACCGGTCGCCGCATCGAACCGCGGCAGGTTCAACGGGTGGGCCATTTTGCCGACCAGGCGCCGCGCCGTGTCTCGCGGCAACCGGGTATCGGCATCGAGAGTGATGATGTACCGGATATCAGAGGGGATGGCGGGACGGAGGCCGCCGACGGCGACGAAGGTCGTGTCCAGTGCGCCGCGCAGCAACTGGTTCAATTCATGGAGTTTGCCGCGCTTCCGCTCCCATCCCATCCATAACTTCTGCCCGTGGCTCCAGACCCGCCGCCGATGGAGCAACACGAATCGCTCGCCTGCGGGAGCCGGCCCATGCAGATGATTCAGGCGCGCAATGCCTTTTGCGGCGATGTCGAGCAGCGCCGCGTCCTCTGCAGTGCGCTCGGCCGGCGCATCGGTCCAGTCGGAGAGCAATGCGAAATACAGCTCGGCTTCCGGGGATGCGAGGTAGTGGATCTCGAGGCGCTCGATGTGTTCTTCGATGGCCGCGCGTGTCGTCAGAAGTGCGGGCACCACGATCATGGTGCGCAGATGCGACGGAATGCCCTCTCGAAGTTCCAGACCGGGGAGAATCGTCGCACCCAACCCTCTCGTGACGCCGCGGTTCACGAGAGCTATTGCCGCGTCGATGGATGGCACCATGCCCAAAAGCGCCAGCAAGGCGAGGCGGGATCCGCTCACGCCCCACGAGTGCAACTCAATCAAGGGCAGGAAAAGAACGCCGCCGGCGATCAGGGCGATGGCGAAAATGTAGTCGCCGGCCTCGCGGATGTTGAAACGGCCGGAGGATCTCCATCGGGACACTCTATAGCCGACGGTCGCTTCGAAGATGCGCCGACCCGCACCGATCAGGTGGTAGCCCGGATCGTCCCTGCGGTCCGCGATGCCGGTGCCATCGGCGGGCGCAGGCGTACTTCCAGCCGACAAGGCTGCGCGCGCAATGGCGAGTTCAGTCTGTTTCGAACCGCGCGCCAGTTGCTCTATCGCGCGGCGGTAAAGATCGCGGCTTGCGAAATCCATAGCCGCGAAACCGCTCCCCGCGCGCAGCAGTTCGTCGACGAGACTGACGCTCTCGAAGAACTCGGGCCAATCCACATCCGAGAGCAATCTCATGCTCGTGATGATGTTGCGCACCGTTACGTTCGATGAGCCTTGGCGCTGATGCTCTTCATGGACGATCTCGTCGGCTGTCGTTCCTTGGGAGCTCAAACGCTCGTCCAGCCACCGCCGTGCCGGGGTCACCGTGGGATCCTGATCGCGCAGCCGCAGCACCAGCTGGACCGCAAAGGCTGGAGACAAAGAGGCGCCGGGGGCATCGAGGTAGGCCAACGCGTTCGACTCTGCCGCGTATCCGTTCAGACCCAGCAGCCGGTCGGCCGCATTGTCCGCGTCCTCGCGTGCCGCACGGCCGCTGACGATGCGTACGGCGGCGCGGCGCAGATTCTCGACCAGCACGATGCGAAGCGTGATGGCGACTGCCCAAAGCTCCCCAATGGTCAGCGGCTGAACGCGCTGATAGGCACGGACGAACAGGCGAAGCGAGCCGGGATCGACCCGGCTGTCGCTATGCGCGATGAACGCCCAGGCCAGTCCGAACACGCGGGGATACCCGGCGAACGGACCGTCCGCGAGTTTCGGCAATTGACGATAGAACCCCGGCGGCAGATCCTCGCGAATCTCGCGGATCTGTTCTTCGACGAGATGGTAATTGTCCAGCAGCCATTCGGCGGCCGGTGTGATGGGGCGGCCTTCGCCGGCCGCCGTCCCGATCGCACGGTATGCGGCGAGCAGAACGGACTCGTTGTCCTTCAATCGTACGTCGAGGGGGCGGCGCGCCGAACGTCGGCGCGTAACGCTCTGCGCAGCCGCGAGACTCGCGGCATGCTGCTCGAGCCGCTCGCTGCTGAAGAGCTCGGCGCGGAGAATCTCGTCGTTGTCCCAAGGAGAGACTTGCGACCGGTGCATTGGCATCGCTGCCGTTCCATCTTGGGTTGACTACATCGATTCGGACGCCGAGCCCTGTCCGCGCATCGGTCATCGATAGCCAGCGAGAGACGCGCAGCTGAGGCTCAGCTTGGCCATTAGGACATAGATATGCTGCGCTGTGTTCGATTTCGTCGCCGATTCGAAGGCCTACTCCATGAAACAACAGTGGTTATGCTCCTATCGAATGAACGTGCGCGTATCATGTGAGGCGTGATGCTTGATTTAGGAGGGCACCATGGACGAGAAACAATTGCGAGAGGAATTCGACACCGGTCTGAAGAAGATTAGACAGGAAATAAAAAGCCGTTTGGTGCCCCACGGTCTTTTTGGAACGGTTGTGGAAGTCGACCTTGGCCAAACGGGTCAAGTCCCGGACGGCTCAAGAATCGAGTTGGTCGCAAAGGGTAAAACCGTCTCAAGATCGTTTGACCGCCAGCTGGTCGAAGGCTGTTGTCTCAGGGTGCGCGGCGAAGTTCTGTCAGGCATCATCGCCATGGTTGATGAAGTGGCCACTTGACCTGACGCCTAACTAGACCGCATCTGCGCCCGCCGATGATCTACAGCTTCTGATGACTGCCATCACACAGCGGCGCGTTGCTGCTCTGCTTGCATCCACAGAAGTAGACTGTTTTAGACTCCGCGGCCTCGAATTTCATAGGGGAAAACCCGCCACCCTGATGGCTGCCATCACAGAACGGCTGATGGGTACTCTTCCCGCAGGCGCACCAGAAGTAACTCTTACCCGCCTCGACTGACACAGCATAAGGTGCCTTTTGAGCAATATTCGGCTTGGACATAGATTGGTCTCCTAGTTAAAAAGATGGCCTCGCTGCCCGGCACTAAACCGGTAACTCGACCATGTGATTGAACCAAGTTGATGATAGACACAAATCGCCGGTTCGTCCTGGGCCGCGCCGGCTGCCGCCATCAACGGTAACATCATCGGGAGCGTCGGGGTTTGCCTCTGGAATCGCGATGCTTGCGGCCATCGATCGCTTGATCCAGCACCATCTCTGCCATGGCGCGTGCGGCGGCCACAGCGGCGCTTCTTGTGTCAACGTGGGCCGACACCATCGCGCCGTCATAGAGCACCCTGAGCTGTTGCGCCACTCGATCCGGATCGGCTGCGCCGGCTTGTTTGGCAAGATCGGCAAATAGGGCGAGGTTCCAGGCGCGCGACTCGTCGCACATGGCCTTCACGCTGCTGCCCGGCCGTGCCTCCGCGCTGGCCCTGGCAAAGGCGCAGCCGCGGAAATCCGGTTTCGCCGCCGCTTCCGCCATCGACTCGAAAACCGCGAGGATCTTTTCCCTGGCGGTGGCATACCGGAGCAGCCGCTCACGCACCCGAAGCTGCCGTGCCTCATGCCGCCCTTGCAGGTAGGAGCGGATCAGCTCCTCCTTGCTGCCGAAACAATCGTAGAGAGAGGCCTTGGCGACTCCGGCGCGCTCGATCACGCGGTCGATGCCGACTAGGTTGAATCCTTCCTCATAGAACAGCTCGTCGGCGGCGGCGAGCAAGCGCTCCCGTGCCGGGCGGCGATCTTGGGACGAGGACTTCATGGCCATGTATTTGACTTTAGCAGACAGGTCTGTATGATTCAACGAACAGACCGACCTGTCTGCTTCCTTCCCGGACAAGGAGAACATCGCCCATGACGTCGCTTTGTGCTTGTACCAATGGCACGCAGATCACTGATAGAAATAGCTATTTATCTAAAGGCGCCACTTTCTGGCTGCTGGCTTCGATCACCGTATCCTTTCTCGCCAGCTCCAGCGCGCCGACGCCGCTCTATGCGCTCTATCAGGCGCAATGGGGTTTTTCGTCCATCACGGTGACGGTCATTTTCTGCGTCTATGCCATGTCCGTATTGGCCGCGTTGCTCTCTGCCGGAAGGTTGTCCGACCACCTCGGACGTCGCCCCGTGCTGATTGCCGCGACCGCGGTGCAGGCGGCGACCATGGTGATATTTGCCACGGCGAGCGGGGTCGGAGATCTGGTGCTGGCGCGGATCATCCAGGGCCTGGCCACGGGCGCGGCGCTGGGCGCTGTGGGTGCCGGGATGATCGATCTGAACAAGGAGCGGGGCGCCACCGCGAATGCCGTGACGCCGGCATTCGGCACGGCGACGGGAAGCGTGCTCTCCGGCATCCTGGTGCAATACCTGCCGGCGCCGACCCACCTGGTCTACGCTGTGCTCTGCGTAATTTTCGTGCTGCAGGGCACTGGCGTCGCATTGATGGCGGATACCATCGCGCCCGCGCCCGGGGCGCTAGCCTCGCTCAAGCCACAACTTAATCTTCCCGCCACGGCACGCGGACCGTTGCTGCTGGCGCTGCCAGTACTGGTGGCGTCGTGGGCGCTGGCCGGCTTTTATGCTTCTCTGGGACCGATGCTGGTGCGCGGCATCCTCGGCGCCGGTTCGGCGCTTCTTGGCGGCCTGGCCTTATTCGTCCTGGCTGCGAGCGGCGGCCTAGCGGTGCTGGTGCTGCAACACCGCGAGCCGCGCGCCATGATGACATTCGGCGCATCCATGCTGGCCGCGGGCGTCGGCGTTGCCGTCTGGTCGCTGCCGCATCACGCAATCGCGGTGTTTTTCGCCGGTACTTCCATCGCGGGAATAGGATTCGGGACCGGCTTCCAAGGCGCCGTGCGCAGCATCGTGCCCTTCGCCGCGCCTCACGAGCGGGCCGGCGTCCTCTCCATAGTGTTCGTCGTTTCCTATCTGTCCATGGGCGTGCCGGCGATCGCCGCCGGAGCGCTGGTTGCTCGGCATGGAAACATCCTCGGCACCGCCAAGGAATTCGGCCTTGCGGTCATGACGCTCGCGCTGGCCGCAGTTCTGGCTGCTTGGCTGCGCACGGCGACGGGCCGCGCCGCGATTACACAGCGGTGAACCCATCAACCGGAGTAACAACAATGGATAAGTTAGGGCAAAGTGGCTCCGCCCAGAGCCTGAAGTTATTATCGGAAATCCGCTCACTGATTGATCGTCACGCGGGCCCCGGCACGATCACTTCGACACAGACCAGCATTGCAGGCCTGAGGGTGACGGCAGCCAGAGTCATGACCGAGCTGGTCAATCAGGTGTACGAGCCAATGTTTGGACTGGTCGCGCAGGGGATGAAGAACATTCTGCTGGGCGACAAGGCATTCAGCTACGGTGCCGGCCAATATCTTGTGGTGTCCGTCGATCTCCCCGTCACAAGCCACATCATCGCCGCGAGTGAAGCAGAACCTTACCTATCTATCGGCCTGATTTTGAGCCCGGAAGTGATCGCATCGCTTCTTCTGGAATCTGGTACAGACGATCGATCAACGGTGGCCGCTGCAGGAATGAGTGTGAGCGAGGCTTCGTGTGACTTGCTCGACGCCGTGGTTCGCCTGCTTCGCCTGCTCGACCATCCAGGAGATGCGCCGGTTCTCGCCGCCCCTGTTCAGCGCGAGATTATTCGGCTGCTCCTCCACAGTGAACAGGGAGCCGCCCTTCGGCAGATCGGATTGGCGGACAGCCGTCTCTCGCAGATTAGCTACGCGATAAAGTGGATAAGTGCCAGCTATGCGAAAATACTGCGCATCGACGATCTCGCGCAGATGGCCGCGATGAGTGTCTCGTCGTTCCATCGCCACTTTCGCGCGGCGACGTCAATGAGCCCGCTCCAATATCAAAAGCAGATCCGGTTACAGGAGGCTCGCGCGCGGCTCCTCGCGCGGTCAGGTGATGTAGCCGCGGTCGGCTTTGCGGTCGGTTACGATAGTCCGTCGCAGTTCAGCCGGGAGTACAGTCGCGTGTACGGCGCCCCGCCCGGACGCGACGCGGCCCGCTTGCGACGTGTCTCGAATCATTGACCGGATCGTGCAACACATTGAGAGAGTCTGACTGCACATCAGCTGGGGGCTGTCCCCACCAGATGCTTGACCAATCGGCGTGCATGTGCGGGCAGGGCGTCCAGCCGGCGTACACAAATAACCAATTGCCGCGTGGCCCATGCGTCGGTGAGCCGCAACGTGCTGAATGACATGGTTCGCCGGCACCGCCTCGCGACCGTTTCCGGCACGACAGCGATCCCCACACCCGACTCCACCATGCTACACACAGCATCCATTCGGCGAAGCCGGATCCGCAGTTTCAGGGATCGGCCAAGCCGCGCTGCCTGCCACGCGAGATGCTCGGCAAGCGCGCTCCCGGCCGCCAGGCCGACAAACTCCTCATCGAGCGCATCAACAAATGTTATGTCGCGCATGCCCGCCAATGCGTGGCTGCGCGGCACTACAGCCACGAGCTTATCGATGCGAAAGGGGTACGTCTCTAGTCCCGGCACGCCGGCCAAATCAGCCAGCACGCCGATATCGGTGTGAGCTTGGGCCACAGCCGGAGCTATCTCGTGACTGAGTCGCTCCTCCAACGCGATGTCGACGCCGTGATTCGTGGCAAGCCAGCCAGAGAGGACCTCCGGAAGGTATTCTTCCAGCGCAGTCGTATTTGACATCAGTCTGATGTGTCCCCGCACGCCGCCGCGCGCATGTTCGCGCAGATCGCCGCGTAATCGCTCCATTTGCGCCAAAATAACTTGAGAGTGGTGAAAGAGCGCTCGACCGGCGGGCGTCGGCTGCACGCCTCGACGATGTCGCTCCAGCAAAGACGTTCCTAGCATTGCCTCCATCCCTTTCACGCGTGCGCTTGCCGACGGGAGAGAAATACTTGCACGCGAAGCGCCAGCGGTAATGCTGCCCTCCTCGACCACGGCGGCGAACAGGCGCAAGTCGGTCAAATCAAAATGCATGCAGCACCTTTGGATGACCTGCCTATGTTATAGCCGAAGGCAGTCTTACGGAATGGCGCATTGTGCTGGTTGGTACGTGGGACGACATTGTCGCCATGCCTAATGTGATTATCCAATCCGCTTTTATTGCCGCTGCATTTCTGGTCGCGGGATTTGCAAAGGGGGTCAGCGGGCTCGGTCTGCCCACGGTCGGAATGGGTCTGCTCGGTCTGGCAATGTCTCCTGCTCATGCCGCAGCCCTCTTGGTAGTGCCCGCGTTGATAACGAATATTTGGCAGATGCTAAGCGGGCCGGGCCTTTGGAAACTCGTCCGACGACTTTGGCTGATGGAGTCGGGAGTATGTCTAGGTACTTGGGCTGGCGCAGGTATGATGACCGGCTCGAAAACCGGGTTCGCATCGGTCGCCCTAGGCATCGCACTGATAGCTTACGCGGCCACTGGTTTGATAAATGTGCACGTGCCGCGTGTACCGGCCTCCGCGGAATGGTGGCTCGGAACTCTTGTCGGCGGCGCAACGGGGCTCATTTCGGCGGCTACCGGCGTGTTTGTAATTCCGGCTGTGCCGTACCTGCAGGCGCTAAGCTTCCGGCGCGAAGAGTTCGGAAAAGCGCTGGGGCTATCCTTCACCGTCTCGAGCTTCGCACTTGCTTGGTCTCTGGCGGCATCCGGTTCGCTTGATCTCGGCTCCGGCCTCAATTCGGTCCTGGCTCTCTTTCCCGCTCTGGCCGGAATGGCAGCAGGACAACGCTTGCTCCGCACGATGCGTCCCGCGACGTTTCAGCGATGGCTGTTTTCGGGACTGATGCTCCTAGGTGCGCATTTGGCGATCAGGGGCATTTGGTAAGCACCGCCTCTAGGGCGGGCGGGGCTGTCGAACGTCGTGAGTTCAACACGCCCCGGCCACCGCCGTACACAGCCTATTGCTTGTCGAAAACCAGCGTTTCGTCGTATGTTTTGCCGTCGGCGTGCGTGCCCTTGTTGTTGACCGTGAGCGTTTTGCCGTCTGCCGATACGACGCGGTGCACACTACCAACCACTTTGCCGCCCTTCGTGAGCGTGAAGTCGCTGGTGTGGGCATTTATTGCCTTGCCGGTGCCGCTGTCGGCGTCGGGATTGCCGGTGATCGGGTGGGCCTTGCCGTCGTACGCGAGGGTCACGTGCATCGACATTTCTTTGCCGTCGGCGCCGACCATCTTCTGATCGAGGGTCGTGCCGTCGGCGCTTTCGGTGTACACGCGCGTCCCGCTCTTCGGTGCCGTGTCACTGAACTTCGACTTTGCGACATCAAGCTTCCAGGTCCCGTCGACGGCATCGGCCGCGAACGCGGTGGTGCCGAAGAACAGAGTGCTGAGCAGTGCGATCGCCACAATTTTTACCATAGCCCTTCTCCCCGTGATGTTTTGCTTTTAAGTGGACAACGCGGCCCGGTTGGTCCGGACGCGCATCCAAGAATATGCGCGCTCAGCCGCGCGGCTGCAAGCGCTGGAGTCGCCCACGATCGATCACAATGAATTGAGGAACGCGACCAGATCCTCCTTTTGCTCCTCCGTCAAATTCATCTGAAAACGCTGATTGTAAAAATTCACGAGCTCATCCAAATTCGCGGCGGCGCCGTTATGGAAATACGGAGCGCGGGCGGCAAGGCCCCGCAGAATCGGGCCTTTGCCGCGGTTGAAGTCGCTGCACAGCCCGGAGATGAGCGCCTTCCCTGGATCGGTCGTGTAGAACGATTCCGGGTGTCCTGGGTTGAAGGGATTCGGACAACCGTTGATGAGATAGACCGGCAGGTCCGGCACGGAAAGCGCTGCAAGCCCCGCGGCGATGTTCGGATCGGGCTCGACGCCAGGCAGCACCGAGTGTCCGGTACCTATATCGAGAGGCAGCGGAAATGAGTGGTTCCCGATGTTCGGGGTGTCGTGGCAGGTGGTGCAGTTACCCGTAAACGTACTGGGCTTGCTGAGCGCGGCATTGTCGTTCAAGCCCCGGACATTGGAGATCTGCACAGGCGCGCTATTGAACAGAGTTGCGCCCGCGGCGATCCTACGACGCTGTTCATCCCGATACATCTCGACGAAGTTGCCGTCGTGATCGTTCAGATTCGCCCACGCGGCAAACAGCGTCATGGATACCGGATTGAATGCCGCACCGGAGGGATCCGCGCCCAAGGAGTCGTTGATACCCGGGTAATAGAGCTGGCCCGCCAGATTGACGGGCCCCCCGTATGCGCCGCGCGCACCGAGCAAACCTGCTTCCGCGTCTGAGACCTGTGCGCTAAACAAACCTAGCTCGAATCCGACAATGTCCGCAAGCTGGCTCGCAGTCGGCGGCTGGGACGCCTGCGCGTGAATGGTAATTGCATCGAGTGCCTGCTGCGTGAGATCCGTGTTCAGGTTTGCGAGGAAAGTCTGCCCGTTGTTGAGCGGCACGTGCGTCTCGCGGCCGTCGAACATGATCGTGCTCAGGAAACTGAGATTGGTCGTCGGCAGCGGCCGCCGGTACACGGAAATGATGGGTTGACCACCATTCGGGTCCGGCACCATCGCGCACCCATAGGGGTCGTGCACCACCGATACGCTGAACTGCGCATTCGCGGGCAGCGGGAGGAAGACACGGATGAGCCCATGGTTCAACAGCAAACTATGGTCCGCAGCATTGCCGGTGCGAGCGTTGGGGCAGTTCCCACCGTCTACCGCGGCAAACAATGGGTCCCGTCCCTTGGTTTGGGCAAATCGAAGCTGGATTCCCATCGCGCTCAGGCTCATGGCTTGGCTGGCGACGTGACAGGTCGCGCACGTCCGACCATTCGTTCCGAGGCTCTGAAAGAAGGCGCCCTGCTCATTGACCGGCCCAGTGACGTCCAGAGTCCCGATGACACCGGAGCGATCGAAGAAGAGCTGCAGGCCCTGCGGCGCTGTGTCCGGCAGGCCTGCGCGAGCACCGCCGCAGAGTGCGATAGCGCCGATTGCGAGCGCGCAGATCGACGCGCGTGCGTGCGCGGAGGCCGGTTGGACTAACGCTTTGAGCTGCCGAATGAGAACACGGGTATTCAATATGTTTGCCTCTTATCGCTGCAAGGTCCCTATGTCATGGATCGGATTCGGAGGACCAAACATGACATGGGAAGCGGCGGCCCGAGGAATACCGCGCCGCCGCACGCGTCCAAATGACCCATGGCGGCGGTGGGTTGCGGCGGGGTTCTCTATTCGGCATGCTGAGTTGCCTTTCTGGGAGTTCGTGCATGGGGATTGAGCCAGCGGTAGCCGCGGACCAGCGACCGGACGCGACCAGTGTCGCCAAGAATCGGCAGCTATTCGCCTCGCTCTACGGCGATCTTAGGCGCCTCGCGGAGCGTCAACTCCGCAGTAACCAAGCTGCGTTGGTCAGCCCGACGACGCTGCTCCATGAAGCGTATATCGGAATGGAAAACCGCGAGGCGTATTTCCCGGATCGGGAAAGATTCATGGGATATGCGGCGCGAGTGATGCGGGGCCTCATCATCGACCTTGTGCGTGAGCGGTGTGCGCTCAAGCGCGGCGGGGCTTATCTCATCACCGGGCTGCCCACAGAAGTCGAGGAATCCGCAGAGAGCGCGACCGACCTAGCACGATTGTCGGACGCGCTCGATGAGCTCGCAGTCCGCGAGCCGCGCCTTGCCGGGGTGGTGGACCTGAAGTACTTCTGTGGGTTCACTTTCGAAGACATCGCCTCGCAGCGGGGTACCTCGGTGCGCACCATCATGCGCGACTGGGAGAAGGCTCGCCTGATTCTCTTCAAAGAATTGAACGAATCTTAGCGCAGCCGATGGGCGAGTGGCACGTATTGGGTCTAGATTCCGATCTATACGCGAGGCCATAGACTGCCTCACGAGGGAGCCCGATGCCGAACTT
>Ga0182024_10020832_pt1 | contig 11948 bp, 10 predicted proteins | sample P32metaG_FD_120480 | JGI IMG/M metagenome (GOLD analysis project Ga0182024, IMG submission 120480) | Permafrost microbial communities from Stordalen Mire, Sweden - P3-2 metaG (Illumina Assembly) | ecosystem: Environmental > Terrestrial > Soil > Wetlands > Permafrost | place: Sweden: Stordalen... | reverse complement strand
TGAGTTTTTGGTGCGACAAAATAACATCGGCGCCCTGCGCCAGAGTGTCGCGCACCTCATCGGTCTTCAAATCTTTACGGGAAATATGCGCCGGCAACAGTTCACCTCAATGGAATCAAGACTGCAGATAATAACATAAAATGCGCGCTAGGGTGGGCTGGGAGCGCCTTCCACGATGGCCCGGCAGACGCGTCACGCCGATGGAAGTTCGGTGAGACAGACCTACTTGAAACTGCGGACAGCGGCACCCTCTTCGGACTGCACGTCGAAGACGGTGAACAGCCGGGTGATCTGGAGAATATCGTGAACGCGCTTGGTGAGATGAAGCAGCTTCAATTCCCCACCGGCGCTGCGTACGGTGGTAAATCCGCTGACCAGCTCACCGATGCCGGAGCTATCGATATAGTCCACATCGGAAAGGTTGAGAACGATTTTCTTTTGTCCGCCGTCCGCTAGTTCACGAACGGTCTTGCGCAGCATGGCGCTGCCTTCGCCGAGCGTAATTTTGCCGCTGAAATCCACAATCGTTACTTCGCCGATTTGCCGGCTCGTACCTTGAAGGGCCACGGGGAACCTCGCTTAAACGATTCTACTCCGGTTGGTGGATGCCGTTGTCGGAATGTATGTGCGGGAGTTTCTTGATCATCACAAGCTGGGCGCCGCCTTCGGGGCCGCGCTCGACCCTAAACTCGTCCATGAATGCGCGCATCAGGAACAAACCGCGCCCAGACGTGCGCAAGAGATTTTCCTCAGCCAGCGGATCAGGAATCTCAGTGAGCTCGAAGCCCTGGCCCTGATCGACCACGCGCACGGTCATGTCTTCCGGCGCGAGCTCGACGGTCATCAGGATTTTTTTCTGGCGGTCCTGCTGGTTGCCGTAATTGTAGGCGTTGATCACGCCCTCGCGAACGGCCATGCCAATTTTGTGGATTTCTTCGTCGGGAAAGCCAGCCGCCTCGGCGATCCGCATGGTGATGCTCTCCGCAAGGTCAACGCTCTCCAGTAGGGTTTCCAGCGTGACTTCGATCCGTTGTGTATTGGCCGCCATCCGAATATGGGGAATTCCTCCGCTGAAAGGACGTGTATGCGTATCATAGCGCAAGAGTCCAAGTCAATGTACCCCGGCGCCTTAGCGGGTGAGGTCATTCGATCCAGAATTTCCAATCATCAATAGAAATCACTTTTGGGCGCGCAGGTGGTGCAAAACGCGAGAAATGACCATGTCCGAAAACCGCGAGTTTGCGGCTGCAACCCATGAGAAAATCTCTAAATGGAACTCCCCAATCGAGAAATTTGCTATCGCGCATTGCGCAGCCGCGATGCCCGCTTCGATGGCCTGCTATTTGTGGGAGTGACCTCCACGGGAATTTATTGCCGACCGGTGTGTCCGGCGCGCAGCGCGAAATTCGAGAATTGCCGCTTTTTTGGCTCGGCGGCAGCGGCGCAGGAAGCCGGGTTTCGTCCGTGCCTGCGTTGCCGCCCGGAGACAGCTCCGCAGATGGCATCCTGGCGCGGAACTTCGAACACGGTGTCCCGTGCGCTGGCGCTGATCAGCGACGGTGCGCTGGATGGAGACGACGCCAGCGTAGAGACACTTGCGGAGCGGCTGGGATTAGGGGAGCGCCAGTTGCGGCGCTTGTTCATCCAGCATCTTGGTGCTTCGCCCGTTGCGGTAGCACAGACGCGACGCGTGCTTTTTGCCAAACAGCTGATTCACGAAACGCGCATGCCGATGACGGAAGTTGCGTTGGCTGCGGGATTTGGCAGCGTGCGGCGATTCAACGAAATTTTTCGCGACCTTTTCCATCGTCCCCCGAGTGCGCTGCGACGGAGAAGTTCTGCGGGCACGTCGCATGCGCAAGCTGGCGTGACGCTTCGCCTGCGGTATCGGCCACCTTATGACTGGAATGCGCTACTTAGCCATCTGCAGGCGCGTGCGATCCCCGGCGTTGAGGTCGTGGAGAACGGAACTTACCGGAGGACGGTCGAGATTGATGGATTTGTGGGAAGTGTCGAAGTTGCGCATTTGCCAGAGCGACAAAGCCTGAGCGTCACCATACATTTTCCGAACGTACAGTCTCTGCCGGCGATTGTGACTCGAGTGCGCCGCCTGTTCGATCTAGGCGCGGATATAGAGACGATTGACGAGCATCTTTCGCGCGATCCGGTGCTGGCGCCGTTGGTGGTTCAGCGTCCCGGGCTGCGTGCGCCTGGCGGATGGGATGGTTTCGAATTGGCCCTGCGCGCGATTCTGGGGCAGCAGATTACCGTCGTGGCTGCGCGGCGGCTGGCGGGACAACTGGTTGCACTGCATGGGGCGAAGGTGCCGGAACGCGATCGCATTCATCCGGGCCTGACACATGTATTTCCAAATGCGAAACGCATCGCATCCGCAAAACACCTTGGGCTGGGGATGCCTGGGGCGCGTCAAGCGTCGCTGAAGGCTCTGGCGGAAGCGGTGGTGGCCGAGCCCAATTTGTTCCGGCCGTTCGGGACGATCGAAGAGGCCATCGCGCGATTGCGCACGATTCGTGGCGTGGGTGAATGGACCGCACAATACATTGCGCTGCGGGCGTTACGCGAGACAGACGCTTTTCCTGCGACAGACATTGGCCTGCTCCGCGGCGCAGCAAAAATAGACGGCACACCTTCGACGTCTGCCGGACTTCTCAGTCGCGCGGAATCATGGAGACCATGGCGAGCGTACGCGGCTCAACATCTGTGGACGGCTGACGGCAAAGTGGTTCCTGGCACCAGGAGCGAGATATGAGTGAAGTGCTGGACTTGCTGATGGATCAAATCGATACGCCAATAGGCAAAATGTTCGTCGTGGCGGACGGCGAAGGAAATTTGCGCGCGTTGTATTTCGCGGACTACGAAGAAGGTATGCGGCAGGCGCTGCGGCGCCACTACGGCAAGAATGCTTTCACACTTACGGCTGCTGGTAATCCGCATGGCCTATCGGCCGCGATTGCAAAGTATTTTGCGGGTGATTTGAAGGTGATAGATAAGTTGCCAGTGAAAACGGCCGGTACTCCTTTTCAGCGCGACGTGTGGCGCGCCTTGCGCGAAATCCCTTGCGGCAAGACGGTTTCGTATGGAGAACTGGCGCAACGCATCGGCCGGCCCGCAGCGGTTCGGGCTGTGGGTCTCGCCAATGGGTCAAACCCAATCGGAGTGGTAGTGCCGTGCCATCGGGTGATCGGAGCAGACGGTTCGCTTACCGGATATGGCGGCGGACTTGAGCGCAAACGCTGGCTGCTGCAGCACGAAAATGCGCAGCCCGAAGATGGGAAGCAGAAGACACTATCCTATTAGTTTTCCATCGCGAAAAAAGATTCCAGCTTGCGGAATCTATTCCGACGGCTGCTCGCGCTGAATCAAGGCAATCCGTTTTACTTGATTGCGAGCGAGATGTTGAACCGTACCCCCGACTCGGATGACAACCTCGGTGGATGACACTGATTCCACGTCTCCGGTCATAACTGAACCGTCGCGGAGTTCGATCGTATCGTGAGAAGCCGTTCCGAGTTCATAGCTGACGCTGCCGCCGGAAACTGCGTCGGGAACAATCTCCATGGGAAATGTGCCGGGATTGAAGCCTTCTTTGCTGAACGTCAGCGTATGTTTCCCAGGCATAACTTGGGCCAGTTTTGGCGTGGTGCCGGAGGCGACACCATCGATTTTCAGGTCTGCGCCCTGCGGCACGGAGTTCACGGTAATAGAAATTGTTTTGGCAGGAAGGTACGATTGCAATTCTGCGGGCAGCGTTTTCGGGACGACTTCCATCGACGCGATAACTCCGCTTACGTTCAGAAATGTCTGGAACTTGATTAAGCTGCCCGGATCAACGTCACTGATGCTGAGATAGGCATCTCCGATCCGCACTTTTTCCTTGTCATATACGTAAAGCGTGAAATCGGCGGACGATATTTTCTTGTTCCAAAGATTTTCGGCGGTCGTGTCGGTGGTGTAGTATGATGCTTGCCCACCGAGCCAACGTCTTTGAATTTCGCAAAAGTAAAACGGACTACCGGTGCGCCGGAGCCGGGCCATACGACAACTTGAGGCGGCGCTTCTTTCGCGCTGGCCGTTGCGAGCAGAATAAAACCGAGAAGCAGAGTGACCATTCGACGTGGCCGCATAAATCCCCTTTGGGCGCTAGGATAACATTCACCGCTCGCGTGCCGGTTCTTTCACCGGAATTGACTCTGGCGCTTCCGGTAGTAGAGCAGACAGCAAAGCCAGAACAGAAGCATCTCCGCTTCGAATATCGCACTTCCCCGTTCTCCGGATTCTCTATAGTGCAGGGCCGCAACCGGAAGTTTGATCGCGGCCAAGGCTAGCGTGATTCCAAAGATCACGTACACCAGCACGAGAGCAAACCGCTTCTTCAACAGCAAACCTACTCCGAGCGGCAGCCCCAGGAGCCCAATCAATAATGAAAGCGCGGAGACGAACCAAGGATCGTCGTTCGCCCCACGCAAAGCCATGAACTCAGCGAATACCACGAACAGCGACCACGGGAGCATGAGTACACCTTGAAAATATCCCCAGCGGTACGGACGGACGGAATACTCGCTCTCGATTCGCTCCGCCATTCTTTCCCGTGCGTGGGAATCTGCGTCCGTACTCACTGGTTGCTCCTTACAAGCGATACTCTATGCCCAATAGGTTCTGTCCAGCGTGCGGTATTGGATTGCTTCGCTGAGATGTTTTGGGACGATTGAGTCGGCGGCTTCGAGATCGGCAATGGTGCGCGCGACTTTGAGGATGCGGTCGTGGGCGCGCGCGGATAATCCTAGTCGCTGGATCGCGGTTTCCAGCAGCTTTTCGCCTTCGGCGGAAATCGCGCAATTCTTGCGGATCAGTTTTGGCGGCATTTGCGAATTGGAATAGATTTTTTTTTCGCCGGCGTAGCGCTTGGTTTGAATTTCGCGGGCGCGCAGGACTCTTTCGCGCACCGATGCCGAGCTTTCGACTTCCGCATCGCCGCGCAGCTCTTTGTATTTCACCGCCGGCACTTCGATGTGGATATCGATGCGGTCGAGCAGCGGGCCGGAGATTTTCGAGACGTAGCGCTGAATCTGAATGGGCGAGCAATGGCATTCGCGCGTGGAATCTCCGAAAAAACCGCAGGGGCATGGATTCATCGCGGCGGCGAGCATGAAGCGCGAGGGGAAATTCACGGAAAGCGCGGCGCGGGCAATCGTCACCGAACCATCTTCCAAGGGCTGACGCATCACTTCCAGCACGTTGCGCTGAAATTCCGGCAGCTCATCGAGGAACAAGACTCCGTTGTGGCCGAGCGACACTTCACCGGGGCGCGGAATCGCCCCCCCGCCGATCAGGCCCGCGTCACTGATCGTGTGGTGCGGTGAGCGGTAGGGGCGCGTGCCGACCAAGCCGCGGGCGTCTTCCAGAACGCCGGCAACGCTGTGAATCCGGGTCGTCTCGATCGCTTCGTCCAGCGACATCGGCGGCAAAATCGTGGGAATGCGTTTGGCGAGCATGGTCTTACCGGCTCCCGGCGGGCCGATCAGCAAGATGTTGTGGCCGCCGGCACAGGCGACTTCCAGGGCGCGTTTCGCGGACATTTGGCCGCGGACGTCGCGCATGTCCACGGAATACTGATTCGCCTCTGACAACATTTGCGAAGTATCGACCTGCACGGGCTTGAAGGATTCCGGCGCGTTGACCAGATCGACCGCCTGCGGCAGCGACTTCACCCCGAACACGTGAAGGCCTTCGACAACCGCGGCTTCGCGGGCATTCGCCTCTGGCACCACGACATTCTTGATGCCGCGCTCACGCGCGGCCAGGGCCGCGGAAAGTGCGCCGCGCACAGATCGAACACTGCCATCGAGCGAAAGTTCGCCCAGAAAAACGTGCGTATCCAGAATTTTTCCGAAAAAAGTTCCCTGGCAGCCAGCAAGGCCCAATGCCATCGGCAGGTCGAACGCCGAACCTTCCTTGCGAATATCAGCTGGCGCAAGGTTGATGGTCACAAAATGGCTCGATGGAAAATCGAATCCGCAATTCCGCAGCGCAGCACGAATGCGTTCACGGCTTTCTTTCACGGCAATGTCCGGCAAGCCGACGACGGTGAAGTGACCCTCGAACGCGGGGGTGACGTCGACCTCGACCTCGACAAGGTAGGCGTCGATGCCGAACACTGCGGCGCTGAATGTCTTGAATAGCATCTGAGGGAATGGGCCCGATGCGCAGCCTAACCCAGAATGTACCGTTTCGCTATCAATGATATTGGTTACTAGGTGCGGCAAGTGATGCGCGGTAGCACATTTGAAATGTATGGAGCAACGCCATCCTTCCTCCGCTCTTCGTGTTACTCTGCCGGTATAACGAAAATTAAAAGAGGCGACAACAACCATGGGCAAGAATTTTCAACTTCGTAAAACGCAATTTGCGGTGGTTCTCGCGATTTTTGCGCTGGGTATCGGTGCGCAAAGGCTGAAGTCACAGGAACGGGTTTCCATAGAAACTCTGAATAAGGCCATCGCGCTGAATAATCGAGGCATGGCGCTTTACCAGAAGGGCAGCGTGGATGAAGCCATTGCGCTGTACCGCCAGGCGTTGGAGATAAATCCCGCCCTCCCCGAGGCGTTGAGCAACCTGGGAACCGCGCTCGACGCGAAGGGCAAAGACGACGAAGCCATCGTTGATTTCAAGCGGTCGCTTGCGCTAAGGCCGACCGATGCCGTCACGGCAAGCAACCTGGGCTTGGCGTTGTACCACGAAAAAAAATACCCCGAATCGATTGCGGCGTATCAGCAAGCCATCGCGCTCAATCCAAAATTTCCGCAGGCCTACAACGGCATCGGCGCAGCCTTGGCTGCTTCCGGTAATACCGAGGATGCGACGGCAGCGTATCGAAAAGCGATTGAGCTGCTGCCACGGTACACGGATGCGATGAACAATCTGGGCGCGGCACTGCTGACCGAAAAAAAATGGGATGAAGCGGTTCCGGTTTATGAGCGTGCGCTGGAACTCGAACCGAAAGCCACGGACGTGCGCGGAAATTATGCGACTGCGCTGCAAAACGCGGGACGGATCGAAGACGCCATGGCGCAATTCCAGCAGATCGTCGCAATCGACCCTAACGATGCGCACGTATGGTTCGAGCTAGGCCATTTGCAATACAAGCAGGGCCAGCTCGACAACGCAGAGACGAGTCTAAAAAAAAGCCTGGCGCTAAAGCCGGATCGGGCCGAGGTGGAGTTCAATCTGGCTCTGGCATATCAGGACCAGGGAAAAATCGCGGAAGCCATCGCCGAGTATCAAAAGGGCCTGGCGCTGAAGCCTGACGATGCGCACGCGCTTTATAATCTCGCGAATTCGTATCTGGTCTCAAAGGACGCGGCGAAGGCCGCTGTATATTTTCAGAAGTCGCTCGACGTGCAGCCTGATTTCACAGAAGCGCTGATTGGGCTGGGAGCGGCGAAAATGGATGCGGGTGACCTGGACGGGGCGCAAGCCACTTTCCAGAAGGTGGTCGCCGCGCAGCCGGATAACGCTGACGCGCGGTTTAACCTGGGCAATGTTCTGTTCAACAAGGGGAAATACACCGAAGCGGCGGATACGTACGGCGAGTCGATTCGCCTCAATCCGAATCTCGCGCGCGTCCACTACAATCGCGGCATGGCGCTGTTGCGGCTGAAGGATGCCGACGGCGCCAAGGCTGAATTCAAGGAAGCCGTTCGCATCGATCCTACGCTAGTCGCGCCAAACTAGATTACCTGTTTTGGCACAGGCGCGCGCTTTACACAGCGACGGCGCCGCCGTATGCTCGTCCGCAGAAAATCAATGTGTCTCTGATGCGTTGCTGATTTCGGCTTTTGGGAGCCTACATGGTAATTCTCGTCGGGTTGCTCGTAATTATTGTTCTGGTCGTGATTTTTGTGATCGGGATTTACAACAGCCTGGTGCGGCTGCGAGTGCAGTGCGACAACGCGTGGTCGGACATCGATGTGCAGCTCAAGCGCCGCTACGATTTGATTCCGAACCTGGTGGAAACCGTGAAAGGGTATGCCGGGCACGAAAAAAGCACGCTCGAAGGCGTGGTGGCCGCACGCAATCAGGCCATGAGTACGCAGGGACCAGCCGCGAAAGCCGACGCGGAAAATATCCTGACTTCGGCGTTGCGCCAGGTTTTTGCCCTGGCTGAGGCGTACCCGCAACTGCGAGCAGTGGAAAGTTTCACGCAACTGCAAAACACGTTGAACCAGGTGGAAGACAGCATTCAGAATGCGCGGCGCTATTACAATGCGGTGGTCCGCGACCTGAACACGAAAATCGTGCAGTTCCCTTCCAGTGTGATTGCAGGAATGTTCGGCATCACGCCGCGCCAGTTTTTTGAAGTTTCGGCGCCAGCGGAGCGCGATGCGCCCAAGGTCAGTTTCGGCAGCGCATCATAATTTCCTTCTGGGCCATGCGAAAAGTTTCGGGAATCCTCATTTTAAACCTGCTGGTTTGCTGCGCTGCGGCGATTCCCGCGGCGGCGCGGCAACTCCGAATCAAACATTTCGACGCACAAATTGAAGTGCGCAAGAACGGCGCAATCGACGTAACCGAAACGATCGAAGTGCAATTCACCGGCGCGTGGCACGGCATCTACCGCACGATTCCCGTCGAATATCACGATCCGCACGGATTCAACTACACGCTGCTGCTGGAGCCGGTCAGCATCACCGACGATTCGGGACAGAAGCTTAAGTACGAGCGCAGCAGCGAAGGCCGCAATACAAAATTCAAGATCTACGTTCCTGACGCGGAAGACACGACCCGAACCGTGATTTTCCATTATCAAGTTGAGAATGCGTTGCGCTTTCAGGAGGATCACGACGAGCTGTATTGGAATGTGACCGGGGACGAATGGGACGCGCCAATCGATCAGGCTACTGCGCGCATCGCGCTTCCCGATGGTGCGGCGGGAGTGCGAGCGGTGGCCTACACCGGCGCGTACGGCTCAACCGCGCACGACGCAAAAGTTACGATCGATGGCGGCACCATCGACGTCGAAAATACGCGCCCGTTGTTATTCCACGAAGGCCTGACGGCCGTCGTAGGTTTCGACAAAGGATTGGTGCATGCTCCTTCTGCTTTGACGCTGCTCTTGAGGCGCCTGCGAAGCAATACTCCGCTGCTGCTACCCGTGTTCGTCTTTTTTGCGATGCTTTGGTGGTGGTGGACGCACGGCCGCGGTCCGCACCGAAATGCCATAGCCGTGCAATACGATCCGCCGGAGCAATTATCACCGGGGGAATGCGGGACACTGGTGGATAGCGAAGCGGGCATGAGTGACATTACCGCGACGCTGGTCGATCTGGCTGTAAAGGGCTACCTGACAATCGAACAGAAAGAAGAAACGCACATGCTCGGCATATCACACAACAAGGAATACGTATTCCACCTGAAGAAACCGCCGGTGGAGTGGGCTGCGGCGCGGCCGCACGAGCAGGAAATGCTTACCGCGATATTTGAGGGAGGCGCTGCTACCGACGTGAGCCTGGCGGACTTGCAGAATCATTTCTACACGCACTTGCCCGCGATTCGAGAACGTATTTTCAGCGCATTGATGACGGACGAATATTATTTCCACCGGCCCGATACGACGAAGAACGGCTACATCGGCGCCGGCGTCGCAGTGGGCATCATCTTTTTTGTAGGATCGTCAGTACTGGAAAAAGTCACCGGAATATCGGGAGGCACGTGGACTTTGGCCGGATTTCTCTGCGCCTTCATCATTTGTGCGTTCGGCTGGTTTATGTCGTCGCGAACCACGACCGGGCAGCGAGCGCTGGAAAAAGTGCTGGGCTTCGAGGAATTTCTGGGACGCGTGGAAAAGGATCAAATTGCGCGGCTCGAAACGAAGCCTGAGCTTTTCGAAAAATTCCTGCCGTATGCGATGGCCCTGCACGTCGAGAAAAAATGGGTGCAGGCATTTTCGGGAATCGCGCTGCAGCCTCCGCAGTGGTTTCTGGCGCCGTACGGCGCGAATTTTCAGGCCTTGTACCTGGTGAGCGATCTAAATTTCATGTCGTCGCACGTGGGATCCGTGATGTCCTCTTCTCCGCGCAGTTCATCGGGAAGTTCGGGATTCGGGGGCGGCGGCTTCTCCGGCGGCGGATTCGGCGGCGGCGGTGGCGGCGGCTTCTAGGGTTTTCCGCAACACACGCGACCTAAGCTGAAATCTTGGGAGGGTTTCGCCAGCCGTGAATCCAGCCGCGCTCGCGCAGCCCTTCGTCCTCCACCTGTCGCGCCCAGGCCGACAACAAACAGGAGCGGTTGAAATATCCCACCATTTTCTGGGGATCGTCGCGGCTAACGACCGGAAGGCGCCCGATATCGTGACGCAACAATGATTGCATGGCGTCCTGTACCAGCTCGTCGGGGTAGGCCACGACCAACTCATTTGAGCCTGCTTCGAGAGCGGTAATCGTGCCCTTTTTGTCCCGTTCGAGCGCGCGCAGCAAATCGCCCTGGGTGACGATTCCGACGAGCTTTCCATCTGGCGTTACGATCGGCAACCCCTGCGTCAAATTATATCCGGGATCCCCGCGGCCCATTTTTTCCGCGAGTTCGGAGACCGTCATCGTATCCAGGATTGGTTTTACGTCCGTGCGCATGACTTCGCTGACGCGAGAAACCTTCATGGCGCTGACTTCAAACTGATCGGGGACTTTCAAGCCGCGGCGCGCGAGCTTCTCCGTCATGATGGAGTTGGGCGAGTAACGCAGGGCGATGATGTCCGCGATAACGCAAGCCAGCATGAGTGGCAAGATGGCGTTGTAGTCGCGAGTGATCTCAAACGCAAAGACGATAAAGGCAAATGTCGCGCGAGACGCCGAGCCGAACACGGCAGCCATGGCCACCAGGGCGTAGGCACCAGGCGAGAGATGCAAACTCGGAAATATCCTATTCATGACCATCGCAAATGCGCCACCCATCGCCGCGCTGGACATGAACATGGGCGCGAGCAAACCGCCGGACGTTCCGGAACCGAGCGAGATAACCATCGCCAGCGCTTTGCAAATTCCCACGAGCAGGAGAAGCTTCAATCCCAGATTATTGTTGAGGATGTCTGAAATGGTGTCGTAGCCGACGCCCAAGACGCGTGGCACGAAAAAGCCGATGATTCCGAGGCCCAACGCGCCAATGGCGGGGTGCCACAAATCATCGATCGGCAGATGTTCGAAAACATCTTCCATCCAATACAAAACTTTGGTGAATCCGATCGCGGCAATGCCGCTGAGGATTCCCAGCAACACGTAAAATGGAAGACCGTGGAACACATCGAAATCCACGTTGCCCATGCTGAACATCGAACGCTGGCCCAGCAGAATCGCACGCACGCTGGTGGCGATAGTGCACGCAATCACCAGCGGGATAAACGAACGCGAGCGAAATTCGAAAAGCAATAACTCGATAGCGAGAATTACTCCGGCAATCGGCGTATTGAAGGTCGCCGCCATGCCTGCACCGGCACCGCATGCCAGCAAGACTTTCCGCTCGGCTGCGGTTGTGGAAAGGAACTGTCCAACCAACGAGCCCATGGCGCCGCCGGTTTGAATGATGGGGCCTTCCGCGCCGAAAGGGCCGCCGGTGCCGATCGCGATCGCAGCGGAGAGCGGCTTGAGAATCGCTACCTTCGCCTCGATTCTGCTTCGGGACGTCAGCACGGCTTCCATCGCTTCCGGGATGCCGTGACCCTTGATTTTGTCAGACCCGTACTTGGCCATGAATCCGATGACCAACGCGCCAAGAACCGGAACCACGATGATCCACGGGCCTATCTGCGTATGCTCGGGGCTACGAAAATGAAACGACCACTCGTGGTAGTAGGCGAGATTTGTGAATAGGCCGATTAAATCGTAGAGGGCGAAAGCCACCAGACCCGCCAACATTCCGATTAATGCCGCGAGCAACGA
>Ga0182024_10020831_pt1 | contig 11949 bp, 12 predicted proteins | sample P32metaG_FD_120480 | JGI IMG/M metagenome (GOLD analysis project Ga0182024, IMG submission 120480) | Permafrost microbial communities from Stordalen Mire, Sweden - P3-2 metaG (Illumina Assembly) | ecosystem: Environmental > Terrestrial > Soil > Wetlands > Permafrost | place: Sweden: Stordalen... | reverse complement strand
CTCGCCGAAGCGTCGAAGGCGGTGATCCTCGGCTTCAACGTGCGCGCCCATAAGGAGGCGCGCGAGCTCGCCGAGCATCAAGGCATCGAGATTCGCTACTACAACATCATCTACAATCTGGTCGACGACGTGAAGGCGGCGATGTCCGGCCTGCTCGCGCCGACCCTGCGCGAGACCATGCTCGGCAATGCGCAGATCCTCGAGGTGTTCAACATCTCCAAGGTCGGCAATGTCGCCGGCTGCCGCGTCACCGACGGTACCGTCGAGCGCGGCGCCAATGTCCGGCTGATCCGCGACAGTGTCGTCGTGCACCAGGGCAAGCTGTCGCAGCTCAAGCGCTTCAAGGATGACGCGCGTGAAGTCGTCGCCGGTCAGGAATGCGGCATGGCGTTCGAGAACTACCAGGACATGAAGGCCGGCGACATCATCGAATGCTACCGCGTGGAGAGCGTGCAGCGGACGCTGTGAGTCGGACTGCTGTCGAACCCCGCAGCCTGCGCGGCGCAGCCAAGCCATTGATCCTCAAGCTATGGACCATACGGTCACCTACCGTTTCGGCCGGGACGATTATATTGCGCTGCTGCGAGCGCATCGGTTGACGAGCCCGCTCGGAGGTTTCGGCCGCTGGGGCCGCTATGGGTGCTTCGGCGTGTTCTCCGTGGTGCTGATCAATTTGTTCTACTATGAATCATGGTGGGGTGATCCCGTCGGCGCGGTCTTTGGGTCCACCGTCATCTTTGTGGTCATCGTTGTCGTGGCACCGGTCGGCGAATTTATTGGCGAGCAGATACTGGCGCTGTGGATTTATCCGCGCCGCAGCGTCGCCAATAAGGATTGCACGCTCGAGTTGGATGACGGCGGCATCCAGTCGAAATACGGCGACATCGAAGGCCGGCTGCCGTGGCGGACGATCGCGCGCATCTTGGAGACCAAGGATTATTTCTTTCTCTTTATCAGCCGGGCGGAGACGATCTTGGTGCCAAAGCGCGCATTGCCGTCGCCCGATGCCGTCACGGAATTGCGGCATTATATACGCTGCAAGGTCGATGCCGCGGCGACCGGTTGAGCGGGCCTACGAAAGAACTGCCAAAGAACGACCATGAAACCACGCAATCACCAGCAAGAGCAGGCCGGCGGCTCGCAGCGCCAGCTTCGGGTCGGAGAATTGGTCCGGCACGAGGTCGCCGACATGTTCACGCGCGGCGAGATCCATGATCCGGTGATCGAAGCACACATGATCACGGTGCCGGAGGTGCACATGAGTCCCGATCTGCGGCTCGCCACGATCTATATCATGCCGCTTGGCGGCCGCGACGGCGCGGCGGTGCTCGATGCGCTCGAGCGCAACAAACGCTACATGCGCGGCGAAATCTCGCGGCGCGTTAACCTGAAATTTGCTCCCGAGATTCGGTTTCGACTCGACGAGCGATTCGACGAAGCAGAACGGATCGAGAAGCTTTTGCGAACGCCTGACGTCCAGCGCGATCTGGATGACAGAGGCGATTTGCCGGAAAAGGACGAATGATGTCCGATCAGACGTTCGCCGACGACTCGGCTGCCGGCGCTTCGCCGCCCAGCAAGAAACGCCCAAAACGCGACGTGCACGGCTGGATCGTGCTCGACAAGCCGGTCGGCATGACCTCGACTCACGCGGTCGCGGTGATCAAGCACCTGTTTGCGGCCAGGCGCGTCGGTCATGCCGGCACGCTCGATCCGTTGGCGTCGGGATGCCTGCCGATCGCGCTTGGCGAGGCGACCAAGACCGTGCCGTTCGTCGTCGATAGCCGCAAGACCTATTCGTTTACCATTTGCTGGGGCGAGGAGCGCGACACCGACGACGCCGAAGGACGCGTCGTGGCGACCAGCGCAAGCCGTCCCGACGCGGCGACCGTCAGAGCGCAACTGCCGCGCTTCATCGGCACGATCGAGCAGGTGCCGCCGCGGTATTCGGCGGTGAAGATCGCCGGCGAGCGGGCCTATGATCTGGCGCGCGACGGCGAGACAGTGGAGCTTAAGCCGCGCGCGGTTGAAATCCACCGGCTGGAACTTCTTGAAACTCCCGACGCCGATCATGCCGTGCTGACCGCCGAGTGCGGTAAAGGCACCTACGTTCGCTCGCTTGCCCGCGATCTCGGCCGGGTCTTGGGGGCGCTCGGCCACGTCTCGGCGCTGCGCCGGAGCCGGGTCGGCCCGTTCGGCGAGGCCGACATGATTTCGCTGGAACCCCTGGAATCTTTGTGTCATAGAGCAGCCGCCGGCGAGGGACACCTTGCCGACGTGCTCCTGCCGATCGAGACCGCGCTGGACGACATCCCGGCGCTGGCCGTGAGCCCGGCAGATGCGGCGAGGCTCGCAAGAGGCCAAGCCGTTTTATTGCGCGGACGGGATGCCACCATCTTCCGCGGCATGGTCCAGGTCGCCGTCGGCGGCCAGTTGTTAGCCATTGCCGAGGTCGACCGCGGCGAAATCATCCCAAAGCGTGTGTTCAACTTGACCGGCGTGGTTGGCCGCGCCGGCAGACAAAAGGGTTAATGACGATGTCGCTTTCGACCGCAAAGAAGGCGGAGCTCATCAAGTCGTACGGCGTCAAATCCGGCGACACGGGTTCGCCTGAGGTCCAGGTTGCGCTGCTCTCCGAGCGGATCAACGGCCTGACCGACCACTTCAAGACTCACATCAAAGACAACCATTCGCGGCGCGGCCTGCTTAAATTGGTGTCGCAGCGTCGCCAGATTCTTGACTATCTTCGGCGTACCAATGAAGGGCGTTACAAGGAGTTGATCGAACGGCTTGGTATTCGCCGTTGACCAGTTTACGCGCGGCAGGTGCCGCGCGTTTCGTGGCGGAGCGCAAGGTGCGCCCGCCGTATGTCCGGCAGCTTAATGTCTGCCGATTAGGATGACGGGCCGCTGCCCGTCCATATCAATGGTAGGCCCGATGGCCATGGCAGGATCGCCGGATGCTGTTTGGATTCGCGAATCTCGCGCGAACCGCAGCCTCTCGCCGTCTTGCTCATGGCTTTCGCGCCACCATGAAAACCATGAGAGACAATCGCAATGTTCAACATTCATCGTGTGCAACTTGACTGGGGTGGCCGCAAGCTCACGCTAGAGACCGGCAGACTGGCGCGCCAGGCCGACGGAGCGGTATTCGCTTCCTACGGCGACACCACCGTCATCGCGACCGTGGTCGCGGCCAAACAGCCCAAGGAAGGCCTCGATTTCCTGCCGCTGACCTGTAACTACCAGGAGAAATACTACGCCGCCGGCCGCATTCCGGGTGGCTATTTCAAGCGCGAGGCGCGGCCGACCGAGAAGGAGACGCTGGTCTCCCGGCTGATCGACCGGCCGATCCGGCCGTTGTTCGCCCAGGGCTGGCGCTGCGACACCCAGGTCATCGTGACCGTGCTGTCGCACGATCTGGAAAACGATCCCGACGTCCTCGCGATGGTCGCCGCGTCCGCGGCGCTGACGCTGTCGGGCGCGCCGTTCATGGGGCCGATCGGCGCCGGCCGCGTCGGCTTCATCAACAACGAATACGTGCTCAACCCGCAGATCGACGAGATGACCGAAAGCCAGCTCGATCTCGTCGTTGCCGGCACCCAGGACGCGGTGCTGATGGTGGAATCGGAGGCCAAGGAGCTGTCCGAGGACATCATGCTCGGCGCCGTGATGTTCGGCCATCGCCATTTCCAGCCGGTGATCGACGCCATCATCAAGCTCGCCGAGAAAGCCGCCAAGGAGCCGCGCGAGCTCAATCTGCCGGATAATTCCACGCTCGAAAGCGAAATGCTCGCGCTGGTCGAGAGCGAGCTGCGCGCCGCCTATGCGATCCCCGACAAGATGGAGCGGCACAAGGCGATCGTTGCCGTGAAGGACAAGGTGCTGAAGCACTTTCTGCCCGAGGGCGTGGAGAACCCGCCCTACGACAAGCAGCGCGTCACCAGCGCATTTAAAGACCTCGAAGCCAAGATCGTGCGCTGGAACATTCTCGACACCGGCAAGCGCATCGACGGCCGCGACGTGAAAACCGTCCGCCCGATCGTATGCGAAGTCGGCGTGCTGCCGCGCACCCATGGTTCGGCCTTGTTCACCCGCGGCGAGACCCAGGCGCTGGTCGTGTCCACGCTCGGCACCGGCGAGGACGAGCAGTACATCGACGCGCTGCAGGGCACCTACAAGGAAAGCTTCCTGCTGCATTACAACTTCCCGCCGTTCTCGGTGGGCGAGACCGGCCGGCTCGGCGCACCCGGCCGCCGCGAGATCGGCCATGGCAAGCTTGCCTGGCGCGCGATCCATCCGGTGCTGCCGCCGCATCACGAGTTCCCGTACACGATCCGCGTCGTTTCCGAGATCACCGAGTCCAATGGCTCATCCTCGATGGCGACGGTGTGCGGCACCTCGCTGTCGCTGATGGACGCCGGTGTACCGCTCAAGCGGCCGACGGCGGGCATCGCCATGGGCCTGATCAAGGAGGACGAGCGCTTCGCCGTGCTCTCCGACATTCTCGGCGACGAGGACCATCTCGGCGACATGGATTTCAAGGTTGCCGGCACCGAACGCGGCGTCACCTCGCTGCAGATGGACATCAAAATCGCCGGCATCACCGAAGAAATCATGCGCATCGCGCTCGGCCAAGCGAAGGACGGCCGCATTCACATTTTGGGTGAGATGGGCAAGGCGATCGTTTCGGCCCGCGCCGAGCTCGGCGAGCATGCGCCACGCATCGAGGTGTTCTCGATAGCGGTCGATAAGATCCGCGAGGTGATCGGCTCCGGCGGCAAGGTGATCCGCGAGATCGTGGAAAAGACCGGCGCCAAGATCGACATTTCCGACGACGGCACCGTGAAAGTCGCGTCCGCCAATGCGGAGTCGATCAAAGCGGCGATCAATTGGATCAAGTCGATCGCGTCCGAGCCCGAGGTCGGGCACATCTACGAAGGCACGGTCGTCAAGGTCATGGACTTCGGCGCCTTCGTGAATTTCTTCGGCGCCAAGGACGGCCTGGTCCACATCAGCCAGCTGGCGCAGCGCCGGGTGCAGAAGACCAGCGATGTCGTCAAGGAAGGCGACAAGGTGAAGGTCAAGCTGTTGGGCTTCGACGAGCGCGGCAAAGTGCGGCTGTCGATGAAGGTCGTCGATCAAGAGACCGGCGAAGATCTCGAGGCCAAGCAGAAGGCCGAGGGCGAGCAACCGCGCGAGGCCGCGGCCGGCGCCGAATAGAGCGTCAGCCGACAAGCCTCGTTCCGGAGCAATGCGAGAAGGAGGCCCGTTGCGGCCTCCAATAACGCAACGCCGCGGAACGTTGACGACGAGCGGCGCGCCCCCAAAGGGGCCGCCCTGCAGTCTTTACTCGGCGACGGTGACGTGCTCGGCGGCGCCCGCGGCTGGCTTCTTGAAAACGATCAGCAGCGGCAGCACCGCGAGCGTCGCGATCATCAACAGCTTGTAATCGTCGATAAAGGCGATGATCTGCGCCTGCCGGGTGATGACCGCATCAAGCGCGGTCCGCCCGGCGGCGGTCAGCGGATTCCAGAACTGCGACACCGTCGGATCGTCGAAGCCGCGATTCACCGCCGTGACATGCGCCGCCAGCACCGCGTGGTTGGCTTGGGTGTTTCGCGTCAGCAGCGTATTGACGACCGAAATGCCGAGGCTTGAGCCGATATTGCGCGACAGACTGTAGAAGCCGGCGCCTTCGGTGCGCTGGGCCGGCGACAGTGTCGACAAAGTCGCGGCGCTGAGCGGGACAAACAGGAAGCCCAGGCCGACGCCCTGAACGATGCCGACCAGGATGATCGTTTCCTGGGAAATGTCGGGCGTCCAACCGGTCATCGCATAGAACGACCAGGCGGTGAGCCCCAGGCCGAAGGCGAGCAGCGCCCGCGTGTCGATCGGTCCGATCATGCGGCCGACCACCAGCATGGCGGCCATGGTGCCGATGCCGCGCGGTCCCATGACCATGCCGGCGCTGACCACCGAATAGTTCATCAGGTTCTGGAAATAGGGCGGCTGCAGCGCCAGCGATGCGTAGTAGGTCAGCCCGACGATCGCCACGAACAGGGTGCCGGCCGTGAAGTTGCGGTCACGGAACAGCGACGGCCGCACGAACGGCTCGTCCGCCGTGAAGGTGTGGACGAGGAACAGATAGAGCGCCGCGGCGGCAATCACCGCCTCGCACAGGATCTCGCCGGAACTGAACCAATCGAGCTGCTGGCCGCGATCGAGCAGGACTTGCAGCGCGCCGATGCCGATGCTCAGCGTGCCGAAGCCGAACCAATCGAGCTTGTGCGCGCTCCGCGGCGTCTCCGACATGAATGCCTGGATGCCGAGGAAGGCCAGAATGCCGATCGGCAGGTTGATGTAAAAGACGTAGCGCCACGTGTAGTTCTCGGTCAGCCAACCGCCGAGCACCGGGCCAAGGATAGGACCGACCATCACGGCGACGCCCCACAGCGCCATGGCCCTGCCGTATTTCTCTTTCGGATTGATACTGAACAACACGGTTTGCGACAGCGGCACGAGTGCGGCGCCGAAGGCGCCTTGCAGCACCCGGAACAGCACGATCTGGGTCAGCGATTGCGCCATGCCGCACAGCATCGATGCCACCGTGAAGCCGACCACGGAGGTCAGAAACAGGCGCTTAAGACCGAACCGGCCGGCGAGAAAACCGGTCGGCGGCGTCATGATGGCGGCGGCGACGATGTACGAGGTCAGCACCCAGTCGATTTCGTCCTGGCTGGCGGAGACGCTGCCCTGCATGTAGGGCAGCGCGACGTTGGCGATGGTCGTGTCCAGCGCCTGCATGAGCGTGGCCAGAATAATGCAGACGGTGATCGCGGCGCGATTGGCGACCGGAACGGCGTCTCCGGTATCTTCGGCAGCCACGATGCTCACCAATTGAACAAATGCGGGAAGCCGCGCGCATGGCCGGTATCGACATCGACCTGGGCGCTCATGCCGGGGCGAAGCGGCGGGTAGGCCTTTGCGGTGGTGTCGAGGCGAATGCGCATCGGCACGCGCTGTACGACTTTCACCCAATTGCCGCTGGTGTTCTGCGCCGGCAGCAACGAAAACTCCTCAGCGGCGGCGGGACTCACGCTTTCGACGCTGCCGTGCCATTCCAAGTCCGGATAGGCGTCGATCGTCACCGTGGCGGGCTGCCCGGCGCGCACATAATTCAACTGAGTCTCTTTCGGGTTGGCGGCAACCCAGGCGTGATCGATGTCGACCAGAAAGAACGCCGTCGTCGACGCCGCCAGATATTTGCCCGGCGCGATGCTGGGAACGCTGGTGACGATCCCGGCGAACGGCGCCTTGACGATCGTGTGATCGAGTTGGCGCTGCGCTTCTTCGACCTGGGCCTGGGCCTGTAGATATTGCGGATGTTGCGTCGTCGGAATGTCCGGATCGCCGCCGAGCTTGGCGAGCTGCACCTGCGCCTGTTGGCGCAAGGATTCGAGCTTGCTCTTATCGGTATCGAGCGTTGACTGCGCTTGATCGAAAATCGCCTGCGATACGGTGCCGCTGCGGAGCAGCGTCGTGTCGCGAACGTAATTGGTCTGATCGAGAGTGACCTGCGCCTGCTGCGCGGCGGTATCGCTCAGCATGCGCTTGTAGTCCTGCTTCATGGCGTCGACCGCCAACGCCGTTTGGGCAAGATTGGCCTTGGCGTTATCGAGGGCGATCTGGAACTGGCGTGGATCGAGCCGATAGAGCACCTGGCCGGCCGCAACGTGCTGGTTGTCCGTGACATCGACATCCCTGACGATGCCTGCCACATCGGTGGCGACGCCGACTTTGTCGGCGTCGACATAAGCATCATCGGTCGACATGATCTGACCGCCGGTCACATACCAAAAGCCGCCAATCAGCAGGACGATCGGCAACAGCCCGAACAATCCCCAGCGCACCCAATCCCGTCGCGACCAGCGCCGCTTCGGCTCGGGCAGCACATCTTGAATCTCCGGCGGCTGCGGCGTCGGAATGGCCTGCGGCAATTCGCGCACGTCGGGCGCTTCGTCGCGCGCCGCCGGCACCGACTTGAGCGCTCGTTCAGCCATAATGCCGCTCCCCCGCCGCGGCATTCCGTTGTTGGATTGCCTGGCGCAGGTTTTCTTTGACGATCGCCAGTTGGGCGACCATGCGTTCGACGGTTTCGCGCTCGACGCCAACGAGAGCGGTGGTCATGAGTTCCTCGCCGAGGTCGGCGAGCTGCTCCAACAGCGGCCGCGCCGCCGGCGTCAGGAACAGCCGCTTGGCGCGGCGGTCCGTGGGATCGGCGCGGCGCTCGATCAAGCCGCTGTCGCACAGCCGGTCGAGCAGCCGGGTCAGCGAGATCGGCTGCAGATCGAGCATTTCGGCGAGCTCCGACTGCTTGAGCCCCTCGAAGCGGTCGAGCCGCGCCAGCACCACCCACTGGGCCCGCGTGATGCCGAACTGGCTGGCCTTGTAGTCGGCATAGGTTCGCAGCATCCTCGCTACATCATTGATCGTAAATGCGAATTCTCTGTTTAGCGAGCGCGGCAGCATTAAAAGACCTCCGGGAAAAGCCGATCAGTACGCGAGCTTAAAGAACGCCAGCATATAATAAGTAGACTTATGAAATTGTCCAGCTTTTGGCTGGATCAAGGACGGCTCAAACGAGGCCAAGGTCGGCAACAGCGGCGCTGTGGTGGTCGGCGGCCTCCCGCGCAAAGCAGCAGTACACGACACGCCGGATGCTCCCAAGCGAGGCGGCCAATTCTGCCGCGACGGTCGCCACAGCGATACGGGCGGCGCGGTCGGGCGGAAATCGATAGATGCCGGTCGAGATCGCCGGAAAGGCGATCGAAGCCAGATGATGGGTAGCTGCCAGACCGAGCGCGGCGCGATAACAGGAAGCCAGCAGTTCGTCCTCACCGTTGCGGCCGCCGCCCCATACCGGACCCACGGCATGAATGACGTGCTTGGCCGGGAGCCGATAGCCGCGGGTGATCTTGGCGGCGCCGGTGGCGCAGCCGCCGAGCGTTTCACACTCCACGCGCAATTCCGGGCCGGCCGCGCGATGGATCGCGCCATCGACGCCGCCGCCGCCGAGCAGGGTCCGGTTTGCGGCGTTGACGATGGCATCGACCGCCAGCGTCGTAATGTCGGCAACGCAGATTTCGAGGCGCGCCGAGCCCACGTCGGCGCTGAGCAACGGCGTCAAGTCTGCCATGGCGTGGAGTTTATCACGCCCACTCGGCCTGCGCCTCGGCCCGCAGATCCACAGTGCTCCTGACGCCGATGTCGGCGAAATGCTCGTCGAGAAAGCGGCGGGCGGCGCGCTTGCCGCTGACCTGGAGCATTTCGAAAAAGTCGTAATCGGTCGACAGCTTGCTGAAGGCATCGAAGTGGGTGCCGAAACGGTCGAGCACGATGCGGTGGATGTTGATGCGACGGTATTCCCCGGCACCGACGCCGCGCGGCAGCCGGCCTTGATCGATCAGCCGGGCTACGAACTCGATGGCGCGATACTCGCCGATCAGGGACGAATTGAACGTGATCTCGTTGATACGATTCATGATTTCCTTGGACGACGTCGGCGTCGCCTGACGCACCAGGGGATTGATCTGGACCACCAGCACGTCCTCCGTCGTGGTGCTGCGGAAAAACGGGAAAATGACCGGATTGCCGAGATAACCACCGTCCCAGTACGGCACGCCGTCGATCTCGACCGCCCGGAACAGGAGCGGCAGGCAGGCCGAGGCCATCACGGCGTCGGCGGTGATCTTTTCGCGTGGAAAAATGCGGACGCGTCCGGTCTGTACATTGGTCGCGGAAATGAAAATCTGCAGATCGGAGAAAGCCCGCAGCGCTTCGAAATCGACAAAGCGCTCGATCAGATCCTTGAGCGGGTTGATATTGAGCGGATTGACGTCGTACGGCGAAAAATAGCGCGACAACGCCCCGATCCAGGCCTGCACCGGGGTGCCCTCGAGCGGCGTGAAGGACAACAGCCGTTGCAGCACCTCGCGCTGCAGCGATGGCAGATTGCCGGTACTCGATGCGGCGCGCCAGAAATCGGCGAGCCGCTTTTGCGCTTCGGCCGGGCCGCCGCGAGCCAGGCCGTCGGCGAGCATGACGGCATTCACCGCGCCGGCAGACGTGCCGGAAATGCCCTCGATCGCCAGGCGGCCGTCCTCCATGAGCTGATCGAGCACGCCCCAGGTGAAAGCCCCGTGCGCGCCGCCGCCCTGCAGTGCGAGATTGATGCGTTTGGTGGCCGGCGCCTTTTGCTCCGGCGCGTGGCCTGGCAACAGCGCCGAAAGTATATTCCTCACGCGGGCGAGCCTAGGCGAGCCCGGCGCTCATTCCGCGGTCCAGCCGCCGTCGATCGAGAGATTGGCGCCGGTAATCGATCTGGCCGAATCCGAGCAAAGATAGACGGCAAGATCGGCGACTTCCTCGACGGTGACGAATTCCTTGGTCGGCTGCGCGGCCAACAGCACGTCGCGCTTGACCTGTTCCTCGGTCATGCCGCGGGCCTTGGCGGTATCGGGGATTTGCTTCTCGACCAGCGGCGTCCACACGTAACCGGGGCTGATGCAATTGCACGTAACGCCGAAGGTCGCGACTTCGAGCGCGACTGTTTTGGTGAGGCCGGCCAGCCCGTGCTTCGCCGACACGTAAGCCACCTTGAACGGCGAAGCGACCAGCGAATGGGCCGACGCGGTATTGATGATGCGGCCCCACTTGCGCGCCTTCATGCCGGGCACCGCGGCCCGCACCGCGTGGAATGCCGCCGACAGGTTGATGCTGAGGATCTGATCCCATTTTTCGATCGGAAACTCCTCGATCGGCGCTACGAACTGGATGCCGGCATTGTTGACCAGCACGTCAAGCGTTCCGAAGGTCTTCTCGCTGCCGTGGATCATGTCGGCGATCTCCGCCGGCTTGGTCATGTCGGCGGCCGAATAGACCGCCTTGACCTTGAAATCCGATTCGATGCCGCCGCGCTCCTTTTCGATCGCGGCGGCATCGCCAAAGCCGTTGATGGTGATGTTGGCGCCCTGCGCGGCGAGCGCGCGCGCAATGGCGAGGCCGATGCCCGAGGTCGAGCCGGTCACCAGGGCGGACTTTCCTTTCAACATGGCAATCCCCAATTCAAGCAGGCGCCCCGTCGAATGGCGCCCGATGGTGATCTGAGCTTTCGTGGACCGGCGGGAATGTGGGACGCTTCTTGTTGCGGCGCAACATAAAAATCGGCCACCCCGTCACGTTTTCGCGATCCCTCGCGATCTTTGGCTCAGCGGCTAGAATGGTTGCCATCGAGCAGGTGCGAAAGCCACGTTCCGCATTTACGATGACCGAGACATGACGACCATGGCGCGCGCCGTCTTTCCCGCCCCGGACCACGATCACCAGCGCTGCACCAGCGCCGCGCTTGCGCACGCCGAAGCCCACTGCGTGGCGCGGGCGCAACGGCTGACGCCGATCCGGCGCCAAGTGTTGGAAGCCCTGTTGGCGAGCCACAAGCCGCTCGGCGCCTACGAAATCATCGAGCGATTGACCCGCGACACGCGGCCGGCGCCGATCACGGTTTACCGCGCCCTGGATTTTCTGCGCGATAATGCCCTGGTGCATCGCATTGCCAGCCGCAACGCGTTTGTCGCTTGCGTGCACGATCACGGCGGCGACGATCTCGTGGTGTTTCTGATCTGCGAACGGTGCGGCGCGGTCGGCGAAGCGCCGGGCGGCGCGGTGGCGCAGGCGCTCAAAACATCGTCACGCGCCGTCGGCTTTGCGCCAAAAAGCCCGCTGATCGAGATTGCGGGTATTTGCTCGCATTGTCGCGAACGATGACCGCGCGCCACGGCCCGCGGCGCCGATGAGCGCGGATGCGGCGGCAAAGCCGCGACCCGACATGGCCGTGCCAAATCCCTCCCGGCCGCTCGACGCGCTCGCGATTGCCGTGACCATCGGACTT
>Ga0182024_10020830_pt1 | contig 11950 bp, 12 predicted proteins | sample P32metaG_FD_120480 | JGI IMG/M metagenome (GOLD analysis project Ga0182024, IMG submission 120480) | Permafrost microbial communities from Stordalen Mire, Sweden - P3-2 metaG (Illumina Assembly) | ecosystem: Environmental > Terrestrial > Soil > Wetlands > Permafrost | place: Sweden: Stordalen... | reverse complement strand
GCCGCCGGCTGCGGTGCGGGCGTCATTCGGATCGAGCACGGAGTAGACATTCCCGGTATCGAGAGGGACATTGCTGCGTTGCCGACCCTCAGTCTTGTTCTGCTTGACGGACGCGACATCAAATTGCAGCTTGTCGCTTTGTGGAGGCGCTTGTGCCCCTAGCGTGCTCGGCAGAATTCCCAGCGCCACCAGCGCCATCTTCCGCTGCGTTTTCGCGGCGAAGTTCTGTTTAAGCGGAATCCAACGAGCACGTATCCAAGACATGGCTCATACTATGTAGCAAACTATAAAGCATGTCAAGAAGCGTTGCGCGCCTAATCCGAAATCCTGTCAAGCCCTGTGCTGGCCTAAACCTCTGATTCTCAGCCGCATAAAGTTGGCAGAGTAGTTTCATCCCCGCCGCTATAATGGAGTTAGACAGAAAGACCAAGGCCCGGACCATTCTCCGGGCCTTCTGCATTTAAACGGAAAGGGAGGGGGACCGGTTCTCGCAGGTTTTGGCTCAGGAGATTGCACCAAAACCGCGACATGCCATCACCAAGTAATTATTTTTCATCAACTTAAGATAGTGACATAGGGGGGGTACATGTCAGTCATTCACCTTGTCGTGCAGCATTAGCGTATCGACCCGACCATGCCGAAGTACTAACGCGGCTGCTGGTAGATGCCCAGTACATTGCCGCCGGGATCGCGGAAGCGCGCGGTGATCTCCGGCGCATCCGCGCCGATCGCCTGCACGATCTTGCCGCCATGCGCTTCGATCGCCGCGACCGTCGCCTCAGCGTCGTCCACCATGATGTAGACCATTAGCCCCGGCGAACTCATTGGCGGCAGCCGAGTCGTCCATATGCCGCTCACCTCGCCAACGCCATCGTCGAAGGCCAGCGCACCATCGCCGCGTGTGCGCGTCTGCCAGCCGAAGACCGCGGTGTAAAACGCCGCCGAGGCAGCGACATCGCTCGCCGGCAGTTGGATGTAGCAAATCTTGCCGTTGCCGTAAGTCGGTGGCATGGACTCTCCTTATTCCGCCTTGTCGTCGATGGTCAGCATCTGCAGGCAGAGCGGCCGCTCCAGCATCGCGCCCATCTTCGCCATCGCTGCAACCGCCTTCTCCATCGTCGAGGTCAGGCACGGCTCCGTGGTGATCACGAACGGCAGCCGGTGCTTAGGATGCCCCGGATGCTGCAGCAGGGAGTCAATGTTCGCGCCCACCTTGGCCAGCGCCGTCGCAATTCCTGCCACGATCCCAGGCCGGTCGTCCACCACGAAGCGCAGGTAGTGCGGCGCCAGGAACTCGCCCGTCACCTGCCGCCGTCGGACTGGTAACTCCACGGCAACCGACCGTTGCGCGACGGCCAGAATGTCTGACACCACCGCCACGGCTGTTGGCTCGCCGCCTGCGCCGTGCCCGCTGAAGACCACATCGCCGCCAAAGCGCCCGCTGGTCACCACCATATTCTGCGTGCCATGCGACCACGCAATGGGCGAGGCCAGCGGCACCAGCATCGGGGCTACGCGTGCGTGAACGATCTTGCCCTCGAGTTGTGCGCGCGAGACTTGGCGAATGGTGCAGTTCAGCTCCTTCGCATACGCAAAGTCGATCGCCTCTACAGATGAAATGCTCTGTGTTGCCACCTGGTCCGGGTCCAGCTCCGCCTGCATCGCCACGCGCGAGAGGATGCACAGCTTGGCCCGCGCGTCGAAGCCGTCCACATCGGCCGAAGGATCGGTTTCCGCATAGCCCAGTGCCTGCGCATCGGCCAGCACCTCAGCATAGCTCGCGCCTGTCTCCATGCGGCTGAGGATGTAGTTGCATGTCCCGTTCACGATGCCGCTGATGCGCGTGATCTGATCGCCGGAGAGCCCCTGCAGGATGCCCGCGATCACCGGCACACCGCCCGCTACCGCCGCACCATGCATCAGCTGCACACCGTTGGCCGCTGCCAGCTTGCTGAGTGATACGCCGCGGTATGCGATCAGCTGCTTGTTCGCCGTCACCACGGATTTGCCTGCGGCAAACGCCTTGCGCAGCCAGCTCTCGGCTGGAGTCAGCCCACCCACCAGCTCGACGACAACTTGCACGTCGGAGCGTAGGATGTCGTCGAAGCTCTCCGTCCACACCACGCTCGCCGGCACATACTTTGCTGCATCCGATGCGCGCTTGCGCGCCACATCGCGGTTGTAGATGTGCGTCAGCTCGACGCCGGGGAACTTGCGTTCGGCCAGCACCTTTGCCACTGAGCTGCCCACCGTGCCGAAGCCCAGCAACGCAATCTTCACCGGCGCTGCACCTTTCGCGCGCGCGGTGCTCTTCTTCGTCTTTTTCCTGGTCGCCATCTCAGTATTCGATCTTACCGGGCTGGGTACGCCACCGGTCAAAGCTGGCAATCGCTTCGTCGCCCAGCAACCTCATTGTGGGAATGCTGCGTGCTGAGATCGGCTTTGCGACCTCCGCGTACAGGTACGAGTCGTCGAAGCCCGCCGCCGCCGCATCCGCTGCCGTGTTGCCGTAGAAGATCGCCTCGCAGCGCGCCCAGTAGATTGCGGCCAGGCACATCGGGCACGGCTCGCAGCTGGTGTACACCGAGCAGCCCGCGAGCTGGAAGCTACCCAGTGCCTTGCACGCCGCGCGGATCGCCACCACCTCCCCATGCGCCGTGGGGTCGTTGGTCGCCGTCACCTGGTTCACGCCGGTCGCGATCACCTCGCCCGCGCGCACCACCACCGCAGCAAACGGTCCGCCCGCGCCGGAGACTACATTTTCCGTCGCCAGCGCAATCGCCCGCCGCATGAATTTGGGATCGCCTTCGATCTCGCGCCTCCTATTATTCCCGCCCGCGAATCGCGCCCTGACCGCGCGGCCCGCTCTCTATCAGTTATACCCATCGCCCGCGCTGGAAGATAATAGCGACTATGGCACAGGCATTCCTCTCCGAACGCCATGCGTTTCTCTCTGAACGTTTAGTCACGCCCGAGGGTACGCGCCGCGGCGCGCTGCTGATCGAAGGCGAGCGCATCCGCGCCGTCTGCGCGCCCGAAGAAATTCCCGCCGGCACGCCCATCACCGACTTCGGCCGCCGCGCCATCCTCCCAGGCCTGGTCGATACCCATGTACACATCAACCAGCCCGGTCGCACGGAGTGGGAGGGCTTCGCCACGGCCATGCGCGCCGCAGCCGCCGGCGGCTACACCACGCTGGTCGACATGCCGCTCAACTGCCTGCCCGAGACCACCACCGTCGCGGCCCTTGAGGCCAAGCGCGCCGAGGCTGCCGCATCGCCCATGCTCATTGACTGGGCCGCGTGGGGCGGCTGCGTGGCCGACAACCAGGCCGACATCCTGCCGCTCGCGCGCGCCGGCGTCCCCGGTTTCAAATGCTTCCTCATCTATCCCGGCTGCGACGGCTTCACCATGATCGACCGTGAGCAACTGGAGCGCGCGCTGCCTGCCATCGCGGAATCCGGCCTGCCGCTGTTGGTGCACGCTGAGCTCGCCGATCCGATTGACGCCGCCATTGCCGCGCTGAACGCAGGCGACGCCGACTGGCGCAGCTTTTCCACCTATCTCGCCTCGCGGCCCGACGAGGCCGAGCTCGCGGCCATCCGCATGATGATCGAGCTCTGCCGCCGTTACGGCGTGCGCATCCACATCGTGCACCTCGCCTCCGCGCTTGCGCTGCCGCTGCTGGACGCCGCCCGCGCCGAAGGCCTGCCCATCACTGTCGAGGCCTGCCCGCATCATCTGCACTTCGCCGCCGAGAACGTTCCCGACGGCGCCACGCTGCTCAAGTGCACGCCGCCCATCCGCTCCCGCGCCAACCGCGAGGCGCTTTGGCAGGGCCTGCGCGCCGGCTCGATCGACATGATCGTCACCGACCACTCGCCCTGCCCGCCCGAGATGAAGCGCGCCGAGGAAGGCCGCTTCGACCTCGCCTGGGGAGGCATCGCCAGCCTCTCCGTCGCGCTGCCCGTGGTCTGGACCGACGCTTCCGCGCGCGGTTTCACGCTGGATGACGTCGCTCGCTGGATGTCCTCCGCGCCTGCAGCCCTCGCAGGATTCAGTGATCGCGCCGGCGCGCTTGCAACCGGCCGCGAGGCCAGCTTCGTCGTCTTTGATCCTGACGCAGAATTCACCATCACAGTCGGCGACCTGCACACGCGACACGCTATCTCTCCCTATGTGGGCGAGACGCTCAGAGGCCGCGTTGAAGCCACCTATCTGCGTGGCGAGCCTGTCTACACCCGTGAAGAATCTCAATCCGGTGCATCAAGCCGCGCACAGACAAAATTTGCAGAGCAGCCACGCGGACGCGAGCTCAGGCTGGATCGAAGATGACACCGCCAAACGAGATACTCGCCCGCTGGAACTCGCTCACACCCGACGCCGCCGCGCGCGAAATTCTGCCTTGCTGCGGCTCACAAGCCTGGGCGGAGCAACTCGCGGCACAGCGTCCGTTCCTGTATCCCGAAGACCTCTTCGCCGCCTCCGATGGCGTCTGGCTCGCGCTGCCTGAAGCTGACTGGATCGAGGCTTTCGACAGCCACCCCCGCATCGGCCAGCAACACGCGCGCGCCGCTACCGCGCAATCGCTCTCCTGGTCCTCGTCCGAGCAGAGCGCCATCGCGGCCTCGCAGGATGAGGCCGCGAGGCTCGCGCTCGCCGGAGCCAACCGCGAATACGAGGCAAAGTTCGGCCGCATCTTTCTCATCTGCGCCTCCGGCAGGTCGACCAGCGAGATCCTCGCCATGCTCCGCGCGCGCATGGGCAACACGCCGGAGCAGGAGCTGGTCGAAGCCGCCGAGCAGCAGCGCCAGATCACCCAGCTCCGCCTGCGCCGCTGGCTCGGTCTCTCGTCATAATTCGACCTGGCGCAAGGACCCGTGATGCCCGCCTTCCAGCGTAAAATCAGATTTTCGCAGCCGCGTTTTGATAAAACCCTATGGGACTCTCTACCCACATCCTCGACACGCACCTCGGCCGCCCCGCCGCCCATGTCCCCATCGCGCTCTCTGAACATCGCGATGGCGCGTGGCGCGAGATCGGGTCCGCCCTCACCGACGCCGACGGCCGCTGCAAGACCCTGCTCGGTGACCGCGCACTTACATCCGGTGACTACAAGCTCCGCTTCGATACCGGCGCCTACTTTCGCGCCCTCGGCATTCCCGCGCTCTACCCCTTCGTCGAGATCGTCTTCACCGTCGCTAGTCCGGCGCAGCACTACCACATACCGCTACTGCTCACGGCCAACGGCTACACCAGCTACCGCGGAAGCTGATTACATTTTGTAACGTGCGCGCATTTTGTAACAAAAGAAGGATCATTTGTAGCGATCGCTGAAATTCTTGTAACAGGAAAGAGCACAAGATGATTGAGCTGGCTGAAAATCGCTACGGCAAGTCCCGCGTCCGGCTGATGAAGGTCACACGCGGACCCCAGGGCAACCATCTCTGCGAGTGGACCGTGCAGGTGCTGCTCACTGGCGACTTCGATACCGCGCACTATGACGGCGACAACAGCAAGATCCTGCCGACGGACACCATGAAGAACACCGTCTACTCTGTCGCGAAGCGCTCCTCCGCGACATCCATGGAGGACTACGCCAAGGACCTCGCCGACTTCCTGCTCGGCCGCAACCCGCAGGTCTCCTCCTGCGCGGTCTCGATCGAAGGCCATATATGGAAGCGCCTCACCGTCGCCGGCAAGCCGCACCCCACCAGCTTCATCCGCGGCTCCGGCGAGCTGGCCACCACCACCGTCTCGCGCGCGCAGGGCGGCATGTTTGCCATCTCCTCAGGCCTCAGCAATATGGTCGTGATGAAGACCACCGACTCTGGCTTCGAGGGCTACATCAAGGACGATCTCACCACGCTCAAGGAAACTTCCGACCGCCTCTTCTGCACCGCCGTCGCCGCGGAGTGGCACTATACGTCGGCCTCGCTCGACTTCGACGCCACGCGCGACAAGCTGCGCGAGGCCATGCTCGCCACCTTCGCCGATCACAGGAGCAAGTCCGTGCAGGAGACGCTCTACGCCATGGGCAAGGCCGCGCTGGAGCGTGTGCCCGACGTCGATCACATCGACATCGTCATGCCCAACAAGCACTGCCTGCTCATCGACCTCGCACGCTTTGGCCAGGAGAATCCCAACGAAATCTTCGTCCCCACCGACGAACCCGCCGGCCACATCGAGGCCCGCGTGAGGCGCACCGCGTGAGGCTCGTCTTCCTCTACGGCCTGCCCGCCACCGGCAAGCTCACCGTCGCGCGCGAGCTCGCCGCGCTCACCGGCTACCGCCTCTTCCACAACCACCTCGCCGTCGACCTGCTGCTGTCCGTCTTCGAGTTCGGCAGCCCGTCCTTCGTCGAGCTGCGCGAGCAAATCTGGCTCTCCATCTTCGAGCGCGCCGCCGATCAGGACGGCCTCATCTTCACCTTCGCTCCCGAAGCCACCGTGCGCCCGGACTTCATCCAGCGCGCGCAATCCACAATCTCAGGCACAGGCGGCGAGGTCCTCTTCATCGAACTCGTCTGCCCTGTCGCCGAACTCAAGCAGCGTCTCGTCGGCGCATCCCGTTCGCAGCACGGCAAACTCAGCTCCGTCGATCTGTTCGATCAGCTCGCCGCGCAGGGCAGCTTTGACTCGCCGCGCATGCCGCCGCCGCGCCTTACCATCGACACCAGTCTCTGCACTCCGCGCGAAGCCGCAGTCCGCATTGCGCAGGCCCTGGCAATCGAACCACTCAAGGTCGGAGCGTCCTCATGAACACGCAACCCACATCGCGCGCAGACCGCGTTCTCGCCCGTTGCCGCGAGCTCGCGCAGTGCACGGAGGTTGAAGGCGAGACCACGCGCACCTTCCTTGCGCCGTCCATGCATCGCGTGCATGCGCTGCTCGGCGAATGGATGCGCGCCGCCGGCATGAGCGTCCGCGTCGATGCCGCGGGCAATCTGCGCGGTGTTCTCCCCGCGGTGACTGTGGCTCCCAATGTCTCCGCTCCGCGCCTGCTCATCGGCTCGCATCTTGACACCGTCGCTAACGCAGGTGCCTTCGATGGTGTCCTCGGCGTCGTGCTTGGCGTCGCGCTGGTCGAAGAGCTCGCCGCAGCAGGGAAGGGAATGCCATTCGCGATCGAGATCGTCGGTTTCTCCGAAGAAGAAGGTGTGCGTTTCGCCAAGCCCTTCCTCGGCTCGCTCGCGCTCATCGGCCAGCTCGACGCCCCAACTCTCGCCCGCACCGACGCCAACGGTGTCACCGTCGCGGACGCCATCCGCGTCTTTGGCCTCGACCCCGCCGGTCTTCCCGCTGCCGCGCTCTCGCCTGCCACCTTCGCTTACCTCGAATTTCACATCGAGCAGGGCCCCGTGCTCGAAAGCGAAGGTCTCTCGCTTGCCGTGGTCGACGCCATCGCAGGCCAGACGCGCATGACCCTCACCTTCACCGGCCACGCCAACCACGCGGGTACTACGCCCATGGGCCCGCTGCGCCACGACGCCCTCGCCGCCGCCGCCGCGTGGATCGTCGAAGTAGAACGCTATGCCGCAGCCACGCCCGGCCTGGTCGCCACCGTCGGCAAGCTCGACATCCCCTCCGCTGCCGGCAATGTCATCCCCGGCAAGGTCATCTCCACGCTCGATGTTCGCCACGCGCAGGATTCCATCCGCACCGCCGCCGTCCAGCATCTCCTCGACTTCGCGCAATCCGCCGTCTCGACGCGCGGCGTAACTGGCGCGCACGTCACCTCGCTCGATCAGGCCGCCATCCCTATGGACCCAGCGCTCGCTGAGCTGCTTGCAGAATCCGTTGCGCACACAACCGCCCGTCCCGCGCGCATCCTTACCAGCGGAGCAGGCCACGACGCCATGGTCCTCGCGCGCCGCGTTCCCTCGGCCATGCTCTTCCTGCGCACCCCCGGCGGCCTCAGCCACCACCCCGACGAATCCGTCCTGCCCGCCGATATAGAGGCCGCGCTCTCCACAGGGTTGGAGTTCCTCGCGCGCCTGCGAGAAGATAGAGCCATGCTCGATCAGCTCATCTCCCACGTGCCCCGGAAGGCCGCCCATGCATAACCTCGGCCATACACGCAGCGCCAATCGCCGCGATCATCTGCTGCACACGCCAGACGCCTTTGTACGCTCGCCGCTGCCCGGGCTTGCGCGCGGCATGGTAATCGTGCACGTCTCGGCCGCCGCCGGCGCGGCCTTCACCCAGTACACCGCAGAGATCGAGCCGGGCGGCACGCTCGAGCCGGCCGACACGCAGCGCTTCGTCTACGTCGTCTCCGGTGAGATCGACCTCGCCACCGAGTTCGCCTTCCGCTCGCTTGCGCCCGCGGGCTACGCATACCTTCCCGCCGGTTCAACCTTCCTCATCACCGCGCGCACCGCCGCGCGCATCGTCGTCATCGAGAAGCCCTACCAGCCGGTTATGTCGACCACTGAGAGTGCCGAGGTTGCCGCGCCCGCCATGCTCATCGGTAGCGAGCCCGACGTCGTCTCTACTGCGCTCAACGGCGATCCCGATCTACAGGTGCGCGCGCTGCTGCCCGCCGCGCCTGCCTTCGACTTCGCCGTCAACACCATGACCTACGCGCCCGGCGCCGCGCTCAGCCAGGTCGAAGTCCACGTCATGGAGCACGGCCTGCTGATGCTGGAGGGCGGCGGCATCTATCGCCTCGGCGACGCGTGGTATCCCGTCACCGCCGGCGACGTCATCTGGATGGCGCCCTTCTGCCCGCAGTGGTTCGGCGCGCTCGGCAAGCAGCCGGCAAAGTATCTAATCTATAAGGACTGGAACCGTCACCCGCTAGGATAAGCGGCCGCGCCGCGCAACTTGCTCGTCCGGCCGCATGTATTGGTCCAGTGATCGAAGGAGGCCATGATGGCGACACAATCCACTCATCCGCCCAGCCACATCGCGCTCGGCGAGCCCCCCATCGACTCCGCGCGCCTCCTCGCCGACCTCCAGACCCTCGCTACCTTCACCCACGCCGAACCCTCACCGCTCGGCACTGCCGTCACGCGCATCGTCTTCTCGCCCGACGATCTGCGCGCCCGCGCGTGGCTCAGACAACTCGCCACAGACACCGGCCTCCAGATCCGCGAGGACGCCGTCGGCAACACCTTCTTCCGCTACGTTGGCACCGAGCCTGATCTCCCCGCCATCGCCACCGGCTCGCACATCGACGCCATCCCCCACGCGGGCATGTACGACGGCACAGTCGGCGTGCTGGGTGGCCTCGAGGCCATCCGTGCGCTGCAACGCTCCGGCATCCGCCCGCGCCGGTCGATCGAACTGGTGCTGCTTACCTCGGAGGAGCCGACACGCTTCGGCATCGGCTGCATTGGCAGCCGCCTGCTCGGCGGCATTATCGATCCTGAAAAAGCCGACGCACTGCGCGGCGCGCAGCGTGGCACAGAGCACGAGACGCTCGCCGAGGTCCGCGCCGCCGCAGGATTCACCGGCCCGCTTGCCTCGGTGTGCCTACCCCAGGGCTATTACCACGCGTGGGTGGAGCTGCACATTGAGCAGGGCCCGCTGCTGGAGTGCGAAGGCATTCCGCTCGGCATCGTCACCGCCATCGCCGCACCCGCCAGCTATCGCTTCACCATTGAGGGCCTGGGTGGCCACGCCGGCGCGCTGCTGATGCCCGACCGCCGCGACGCGCTCTGCGCAGCCGCCGAGCTGATTCTCTCCATCGAAAAGCACGCGCTTGCCACTCGCGCCATTGATACGGTGGCCACCGTCGGCACCTGCGATGTCTTCCCCGGCGCCGTCAACAGCGTGCCCAGCCGCGTCGCCCTGCAGGTCGACATCCGCGACATCGACCCCGTCCGCCGTGAGCGAGTGATGGAATCCGTCCGCGCCGACGTGCAGTCCATCGCCGCGCGGCGCGAGGTCCGCATCATAGAGTCGCTAGTCAATGCCGACCTGCCCGCGCTCTCCTCGCCGCACATCGTCGAGGTGATTGACCAGGTCTGCCGCGCCAATGGCATTACGCCGAAGCACATGGTCAGCCGCGCCTACCACGACTCGCTCTTTATGGCGCAGATCGCGCCCATCGCCATGATCTTCATCCCATGCCGCGGCGGCGTCAGCCATCGCCCGGACGAGTTCGCAAAGCCGGAAGACATCGCCAACGGCGCGCGCGTTCTCGCCGCCTCGCTGGCGCAGCTCGCATCCGAATAGCGCCTGAACCGCGCATCCAATATCCATGCCGATCCACTCCATCAATCCCGCGAACGGCACTCTGCTGCGCAGCTTCGCGCCGCTCACCGGCGAAGCTCTTGAAGAAAAGCTCGCGCTCGCCCGCTCCTCCTTTGCCGAGTACGCCGCCGTTCCCTTGAGCCATCGCGAGCTCTGCATGAACAAGCTCGCCAGCTTGCTCGACTCCGAATCCCCCGAGCTCGCCGCCCTCATCACCGCGGAGATGGGCAAGCCCATCCCGCAGGCGCGCGCCGAAGTCGCCAAGTGCGCCCTCGGCTGCCGCTACTATGCCGAGCACGCCGCACGCATCCTCGCACCCGAGCCCATCGACATCGGCGTCAACGACGCGTACGTGCGCTGGGACCCGCTCGGTGTCATCCTCGCCGTCATGCCCTGGAACTTCCCCCTCTGGCAGGTCTTTCGCTTCCTAGCGCCCGCGCTGATGGCGGGCAACGCCGGCCTGCTCAAGCACGCCTCCAGCGTCCCACAATGCGCGCTCGCCATTGAGTCCCTCATCCGCCGCGCCGGCTTTCCTCGCGGGCTCTTCCAGACCCTGCTCATCGAGGCCAGCCAGGTGGAACACGTCCTCGCCGACGAGCGCGTCGCCGCCGTCACCGTCACCGGCAGCGAGACCGCTGGGCGCGCCATCGCCGCGCAGGCCGGTTGGTTCATCAAGAAGTCCGTGCTGGAGCTGGGCGGCAGCGATCCCTTTATCGTCATGTCCTCCGCAGACCTCGATGCTGCCGTCGCCGCTGCCGTCCGCGCGCGCGCCATCAACAGCGGCCAGTCCTGCATCTGCGCCAAGCGCTTCCTCGTCGCGGACTCGATCTACGACGCCTTCGAGTCGCGCTTCGTCGCCGGCATGGCTGCCCTCAAGGTCGGCGACCCCATGCAGGAGTCGACTGAGATTGGCCCGCTCGCGACTCAGGCGCAGGTGGAAGAGCTCGACGCGCAAGTGCAGGCCGCCGTGTGCGCCGGCACGCGTGTGCTCACTGGCGGACAGCGCATAGAGGGCAAAGGCAACTACTACCAGCCCACCGTGCTCGCCGGCATCCCGCGCGACTCCGCCGTCTACCGCGAGGAGCTCTTCGGCCCCGTCGCGATGCTCTTCCGCGTGCGCTCGCTCGACGAGGCAGTCACACTCGCCAACGACACGCCCTTCGGCCTCGCCGCCTCGGTCTGGACCGGCAGCGACTCCGAGCAGCGGCAGTTCGCTGCCAGGCTGGAGTGCGGGGCTGTTTTCTTTAATGAAATTGTGGCGAGCGACCCGCGCCTGCCCTTCGGCGGCGTCAAACGCTCCGGCTACGGCCGCGAACTCTCGGCCGCGGGCATGCGGGAGTTCCTCAACGCCAAGACCATCGTCGTCGCCAGCCCTCGCTCCACAAAATAGGCTGCCGCCGATATCTCATCCGCAAAGAAAAAGCGCGGCCCATTCGGCCGCGCCTCTTCGTTTCCAGGTCTGGTTAGAAGCTGAAGTTCGCCTGCAGCGTAATTCGTCGCACCGCATTGGCGGTGGCAAACTGCTGGGCTGCCCCGCCTCCTCCGCCTCCACCCCCCCCGCCAACCAGCGAGATCTGCTTGCCGAACTGCGCGTTGGACAGGTTGCTGACCGGCTTGCCGTAGGGAATCTCGTTGAACAGGTTCAGCGCCTGCGCCCCGAGGGTCAGGTTGTACTTGTGACCGGTGTTGGAGCCGCGGCCTCCGCCGCCACCACCACCACCGACGCCGCCGCCGCCGCCGCCGCCGCG
>Ga0182024_10020829_pt1 | contig 11950 bp, 9 predicted proteins | sample P32metaG_FD_120480 | JGI IMG/M metagenome (GOLD analysis project Ga0182024, IMG submission 120480) | Permafrost microbial communities from Stordalen Mire, Sweden - P3-2 metaG (Illumina Assembly) | ecosystem: Environmental > Terrestrial > Soil > Wetlands > Permafrost | place: Sweden: Stordalen... | reverse complement strand
CGGATTGCCCTTCGACAACACCTTGGTGATCGCTGCGGTCAACGTCGTCTTGCCGTGGTCAATATGCCCAATCGTCCCGATATTCAAGTGCGGCTTATTGCGCTCGAATTTCTCCTTGGCCATTGCTCTTCGCTCCTCAACTCAATCTAGAATTGCTCGAAACTTATTTTGTAAACCCTGAACCCTAACTGCTCAAAAAATCGGTACCCGTGCCACCTAGCCTCTTAACGAACGGCCAGTCGACTTGGCAATAATTTCCTCAGACACCGCATTCGGCGCTTGCTCGTAGTGCGAAAAGTGCATGGTGAAGCTGGCGCGCCCCTGGGTGCGGCTGCGCAAATCCGTCGAGTACCCGAACATCTCGGCCAGCGGTACCAGCGCCTTGATGATTTGGCTGCCGGCGCGTGATTCGTTGCCCTGAATCTGGGCACGGCGTGAATTCAAATCGCCGAAAACCGGCGGTGCGTGATCGTCCGGCGCCACCACTTCAACGCGCATGATCGGTTCCAGCAACTTCGGGCTGGCGCGACGGCAAGCTTCCTTGAAGGCCATCGAGCCCGCGATTTTAAACGCCATTTCCGAGCTGTCCACGTCGTGGTAGCTACCGTCATCCACGGTGACCGCGATGTCCACCATGTCGTAGCCGGCCAGAATTCCGTTGCCCATCGCTTCTTTAATTCCGTCTTCGATCGGCGAAATAAATTCGCGAGGAATCGAGCCGCCAATCGTTTTGTCGATAAACAGCAGGCGATGTTCCTTGTCGTAACGCCACTTGCCGCCCTTACCCGCCACTTGCTTCGCCAGAGCTTCCAGATCGTCCGTTCCCAGGTCGTGCAAATCTTCGCGGCCGGCGGGAAGCGGCAGAGGGTAGACGGTCAGCTTCACGTGGCCGTACTGTCCACGGCCGCCGGTCTGACGGATGTACTTTCCTTCGGCTTGGGCGCTCTTGAAAATTGTCTCCCGGTACGCCACCTGTGGGCGTCCCACCGTTGCCTGCACGTTGAATTCGCGCATCATGCGGTCGACGATAATTTCCAGGTGCAATTCGCCCATGCCCGAGATCAGCGTCTGCCCCGAATCGTGATCGGTGGCCACGTGGAAGGTAGGGTCTTCCTGCGCCAGGCGGCCCAGTGCGACTCCCATCTTTTCCTGGTCGGCCTTCGTCTTGGGCTCAACCGCCACCGAAATCACCGGCGCCGGGAAATCAATCGATTCCAAAACGATGGGCTTTTCCTCATTGCAGAGAGTGTCCCCGGTAGAAACGTTCTTCAATCCGACGCATGCGGCGATATCGCCCGCTTCGATGGACTCAATTTCTTCGCGCTTGTTCGCGTGCATGCGCAGCAAGCGGCCGACGCGCTCGCGCGTCTTCTTGCTCGAGTTGTAAATCGATCCGCCGGTCTGCAGCATTCCGGAGTACACCCGGATGTAGGTGAGGTGCCCGACGTAGGGGTCGGTCATGATCTTGAACGCCAGCGCTGAAAACGGCTGATCGTCGGCAGGGCGGCGCAACTCGGCTTCATCGGTGTCCGGGTTTTCGCCTTCCACCGGGGGCACGTCCACCGGGGATGGCAAAAAATCGATTACCGCGTCGAGCAGAGGCTGCAGGCCCTTATTCTTGAATGCCGAACCCGCCAGAACCGGAACCAACTTCAACGCGATCGTCGAACGCCGCAGCGAGGCCCGCAGCTCCGCCGGTTCCAGCTTATGCTCGGCCAAATATTTGGTCAGGATGGCGTCGTCGTGCTCGGCGATGTATTCCACAACCTTGTCGCGATGCTCTTTGTAGAATTCTGGACTCAGTGCGGAGGCGCGAACGGCGATTTCGACGTTAGGGTGCGCGGCCAGATACTCCGCATCCCACAATTTTTGCAAGGGCAGAATTTCGAATTCCGCGCCCAGGGTTTCGTCATTCCAGATGATGGCGCGTTCTTCCAGGAAATCAATCACACCGATAAAGTTCTCTTCTTTGCCGATCGGAAACTGCAGCGGAACCGGGTGGGCCGAAAGACGCTGGCGCATCGAACGCACTGAATGATCGAAATCGGCGCCGACGCGGTCCATCTTGTTGATGAAGGCGATGCGCGGCACACGGTACTTGTCCGCCTGGCGCCACACCGTTTCGGACTGCGGCTGCACGCCGGCCACCGCGTCGAAAATCGCTACCGCACCGTCCAGCACGCGCAACGAACGCTCCACTTCCACGGTGAAATCCACGTGGCCCGGAGTATCGATAATGTTGATGCGGTATTTCTTGTCGTAACGCTTCCAGGAAGTAGTGGTCGCCGCGGAAGTAATGGTGATTCCACGTTCCCGCTCCTGCTCCATCCAGTCCATCACTGTGGTGCCATCGTGTACTTCACCGATCTTGTAGGTCACCCCGGTGTAGAACAGGATGCGCTCGGTCGACGTGGTTTTCCCGGCGTCGATGTGCGCCATGATCCCGATATTGCGGATCTGATCGAGTTGGACTTGCCGCGCCATTTGCTCTGTCTGTCCCTGTAACTACCAGCGATAGTGCGCGAAAGCCTTGTTCGCTTCCGCCATGCGGTGTACGTCTTCTTTCTTCTTCACTGCTCCGCCGCGGCCGTTCGAGGCATCCATCAACTCTTCGGTCAGTTTCACGGTCATCGACTTGCCGGCGCGCGTTCGCGCGTGCAGCACCAGCCAGTGAATCGCCAGCGACTGCCGTCGGAACGGATTCACTTCCACCGGAACCTGGTAGTTGGCTCCGCCGACGCGGCGGGATTTCACTTCCAGAACCGGCTTGCAGTTCTCCACGGCCTTCTTGAACACCTTCAGCGGATCGTCGCTGGTCTTCTCGCCGATCTGGGTCATGGCGTCGTAGAAGATCGTCTGCGCGGTGGAGCGCTTGCCGTCGTACATCATGCTGCTGATAAATTTTTGGACCAGATCGCTGCCGTACACCGCATCACCCGGTATCTTGCGGCGAAGAACCCATCCCTTACGAGGCATCCCTTATCCTCCTACTTCCTGCTACTTTGCTGCCGCGGCCTTGGGCCGCTTCGCGCCGTACTTGGAACGTGCTTGCTTGCGATTTTCAACGCCCGCCGCATCCAGCGTGCCGCGTACCACGTGGTAGCGCACTCCCGGCAAATCCTTCACGCGGCCGCCGCGAATCAGTACGATCGAGTGTTCCTGCAAGTTGTGTCCAATGCCGGGAATGTAAGTAGTGACTTCGGCGGAATTGGTCAAACGAGCGCGCGCCACTTTACGCAGCGCGGAGTTCGGTTTTTTCGGGGTCTGGGTATACACGCGAATACATACGCCGCGCTTCTCGGGGCAACCCTCGAGAGCCGGCGACTTGGTCTTGGTGCGAATCTTTTCCCGGCCGTGGCGAACTAATTGTGCAAACGTCGGCACGCGACTCCCTCCAATTTCGAAAAACCCACGCCAATGCGCGCGTTGCGGAGCAAACTCCTCCGCCGCTTTTATGTGATGGTTGAACAGAAAGGGCTTAATTCCTACCCCGAAGGAACCGACAATACTCCGCACAGACGTACTCTAAACGCAGAGTTGAACCATCTGATCAAGGCGGAGACGCAGGACGGCTTTGCGGGGCTGGCGCCCCATTTCGGCCGCTCTTCCAACCCGTTCCTTCCAACTCTGTTCCGGGTACGGAAGACTATCTCTTCACCACAACAGGAGGCAAGAAAACACCTCCGAACAACCGACTGAGTATAGGGATGACTACCACTGCATGTCAACACCCAATTCTGTGGATATCTTGATAGCTCTTTGTCTTAGAGGGTACCGCCGCCTGAACACACTCGCCACAATCATTTTAGCACGATTTGGCTTACGCTAGGCTGTCCGCGCCTAATTTTCCGGTAATACATTTAGTTTCAATATCTTACAATAACTCCCGCATTGGTCTCGCTGGATGGGCGTCCCGGTGGGGGTTAGGCCCTGAAACACCTCCTGCGGCTTGTCTTTACTCCAATCCGGACGTTGCATAGACTCTAGGGTCGCTACGGACAAATAATGGCTTACCGACTCCCTATCCCGATTATCTTCATCCCGGTCATGGCGGCGCTTTTGGGGCTCAGTGCGCCTGGCGGACACGTTACTCCAGAGCCCCCAGCCAAGCCAGCCGCGTCGCAGGCTCAGGCGACCAAGAATCCTTCCCATCCAGCGGGAAAATCGCCTGCGGACGCCTTCCGCGAAGATTTCGTTATCGATCGTTCGCTCACTACCGTTCGATTGGAGAACGACGGCACCGGCGAGCGCGGCTTTGAAGCCAGCGTCCGAGTGCAGAATCCTGCCGGAGTGAACACCTTCAACCAAATGGCGTTCGGCTACGATTCCGCGCGCGAGAGTATTTCGCTCGATTACCTGCGCATTCGTAAACCCGACGGAACCATCGCCAAAAGCCGGCCCGCCGCGGTGATGGACGTCTCACCGTCGATGGTCCGCGATGCCAAAGCCTACGCCAACGTTCGCGAGATGCGTTTGACGCTGACAGGGCTGGAGCCCGGCGATACCATCGAGTACCGCATCGTGACGCGGATCACCGCGTCCGCCGCTCCCGGAGAATTCTGGTACGAGTACACTTACAATGACACGGCGATTTGCCTCGCCGAAAATTTTACCGCCAACCTGCCCAAGGATCGCCCCATCCGGCTCAAAACGCTTTCCGGCGCCGCGCCGGAGATTCGCATCGATGGCAGCCGCCAAATTTACACCTGGTCGCACAAAAACCTGGTCCTTCCGCCGCCCGAGGAACCTGACGGTACACCCAAGACGCGAAAGTCCGCGCAAGCCAAGCCCGCGTCGATCCTGTTCTCCACATTTCAAACCTGGCCGCAAGTGGCGGAGTGGTACGAAAAACTCTCGCGCGCGGCGTCTGCGCCCACGCCGGAGATTCAAGCCCAAGCTACGACGCTGACCTCCGGCGCCACCAGTCAAGCCGAAAAAATCGCCGCGCTCTACGATTTCGTGGGAACCCAGATTCGCTACGTCGGAGTCCCGCTGGGCCGCGGCGGGTTCCAGCCGACCACTGCGAAAGACACGCTGGCCAACCGCTACGGCGACGCCAAGGACAAAGAGGCCTTATTGGCGGCGCTGCTGGATGCGATCGGCGTCCATTCTTCTCCGGCGTTGATTCCGATCGCGCGCGCCGTCAACGTGGACGTGCCTTCGCCTTCGCAATTCGATCATCTGATCACCGCGATACCCCCGAGCGGTAGCGCCGCAGGTGCCATAGCCCCATCCGGCGTATCACACGCCGACGCGTCAGAGGGCGGCGGCGCCTGGGTGTGGCTCGATTCCACCAATGGCGTCGGTCCGTTCCGCTATCTCACCCCCAATCTGCGCAATCGCAAGGCGCTGATCGTCGCCGCGAAACAGTTACGCGTCACGCCGTCCACGCTCCCGTTCCCCGCCGAACAAGGCGTGAATGTGGACGCGCAAGTCAGCCCCCTCGGAAAACTTACCGCGCACATCCGCTACACGCTGCGTGGCGACAATGAATTCGCGCTGCGAACGCTATTTCAGCAAACGCCGTCCGCCCAGTGGACCGAACTTGGCAAAACCATGACCGAACTCGACGGCTTGAACGGAAATGTAACCTCGGTGAAACCGGGCGATCCACTTGCCACCCACGATCCCTACGTGATCGACCTCGAATATTCCCAGGTCGGTTTCCTTGATTGGAAACGCAAGAGTGCCCGGCTGGCGTTGCCAGTGCCGGTCCTCAGCCTGCCCGATGGGAAGGACCATGCTACCGGCCCGATTGCGCTCGGCAATCCGCTGGCGGTTCATTTGACACTGCAACTCTCGCTCCCACCGAACGATACCGCGCAAGCGCCGGTGGGACTGCACGTGGAACGCAGCTACGCGGATTACGCCTCGAGTTACCACGCCGAAACCAATACCGTGACGGCGGCCCGCGCGCTGCGCTTCAAGGTATCCGATCTTCCGGCTGGCAGCCAGGAAGATTTGCTCGCGTTTTCCCGCGCTGTGGAATCCGATGAAGCGCAACCCATCACCGTTCAGAATTCTTCTAATGACGTCTCGTCGCCGCCCGCCTCCGCCAGCGCAAGCGACCTGGTGGAAGCCGCCGAATTCGCGCTGGATCACAACCATTCCGATGACGCTATCACGCTACTCGAACGCGCCATCGCGCTCGATCCCCAACAACCGCACGCCTGGAGTGATCTGGGACTCGCGCGTCTGCGCCAGCGGAATTGGACCGAAAGCATTACCGCCTTTCGCCGCCAACTGGAAATCGATCCCCGCGACGCCACCGCCAATCGCTACCTCGGCCTGGCGCTCACCGGCGCCGGACAGGACGGGGAAGCCGAAAAGGCACTGCGCTCGCAAATCGAACGCAACCCCGGCGACGCGAATTCCCGCGCATCGCTCGGCGACGTGCTGCTGAAAGAAGAAAAGTACGCGCTGGCCGCCATCGAACTGGATAAGGCCACGATCCTCTCGCCCGCAGATCCCTGGACGCGCATCCAGCTAGGCAACGCCTATCTGCACGCCGGTGAAAATCATGACGCGTTGACCGCATTTGAAAAAGCGGTGGAAGTTTCCCCCACGCCTGATGTGCAGAGCCGCATCGCCGGCATTCTCGCCGACGCCCAGCAAGACCTGGACCCCGCGCTGAAATACGCCGAGTCCGCCGTGGCCACCACCGAAGCGGCCATGCGTAGCGTAAAGATCGATCACGCCGGACATAAGGATCTCGCCGCGGTGGCGGTTCTGGACTACTGCTGGGAAACGATAGGCTGGGTTCATTTTCAGCGCGGCGAATTGGACGCCGCGGAGAGATATTTGCATGCAGCGTGGCGCCTCGATCCCCATAGCGACGCAAGCAGCCACCTGGGCCAGCTTTACGAAAAACGAGGAAAGGGCGATGTGGCCGTTCAGATCTACGCGGCAGCTACTCCGGTTACCCCGGAAATCCATGCGCGGTTGGTTGCGCTGACGGGCTCGGAGGAATATGCCGACCGCCACATCCGACAATCTGCCGAATGGCTGAAGACAACCGTCACATTTCCGCTGGGAAAATTCGCAGCGCCCGATACAAGTGCCGAGTTCATGGTTCTAATCGCCCGCACCGCCAACGGAACCAGGGCAGAATCTTCGGCATTCATCTCCGGCGAACAAAAACTACGTCCGCTGGCCGAGCGCCTCCGATCGATCCACTTTGGAGAGACATTCCCGGATGCCCACCTGGAAAAACTCCTGCGCCGCGGCACCGTCTCATGCTCAGCCGAAAGCGCATGTACCTTCACGCTACGGCCCGTCGCCGACCCTAACGAATAGGTTCAAGCGCTAATTTGGGTTTCGGTGCGAGGGGTTGGGCGTGGGCAGGGTGGCGATTCTTGACTTACGGTTCTACGGTTTGACGCTCCGATCTTTTCCGAGTGCCCCGCTCTTCCCGGGTTTCGGAAAGGGTGGGCGTTTTGACCTAGCGGCAATATCAATGGGGGATTCGATCGCAGGAATATCGTTTTTGCTGTTGGTTTTTGGCGCCCCGTGCGAACCGCCAGCGCCGCGTGCAAACGCTACTTAAGTTCCATCACTTCTCTTTCTTTCAGAGCAGAAAGCTCTTCGATCTTCTTCGTTTCCGCCTGGGTGATCTTTTCCAGCTCATCGACGCCGCGCTTGCGATCGTCTTCGCCGATTTTCTTGTCCTTCTCCAGCTTCTCGATGGCCTCTTTGATGTCTCGACGAATATTGCGGACCGCCGTCTTATGGTTCTCCAGCACCTTATGGAGCTGCTTCACCAAATCCTTGCGCCGTTCTTCGGTCAGCGGAGGAATGGGAACGCGAATCACTTTCCCGTCAGTGGCGGGATTCAATCCCAGGTCCGACGTGCGAATCGCTTTATCGATCAGCGCTGCGGCACTCGGATCCCACGGGGTGACCACAATCATCATGGCGTCGGCCACCGTGAGCGAGCCGATCTGGTTCAGCGGCATCGGCGTGCCGTGGTAATCCACCCGGATACTATCCAGTAGCGCCACGTTGGCGCGGCCGGTGCGAATCGAAGCGAGGTCCTTGCGAAAATCCTCGACCGCTTTTTCCATCCGCGTCTTGGCTTGGGCCAGCGCGTCCTTGCTGGTGGCGATGGTAGTCATTGATTGGCTCCTCCGCTTGGGGTTGGTTAGGCCGCTCCGACCATCGAACCGACGCGTGCGCCTTGCAACACCCGCTTCAGATTTCCGGGCACGCCCATATCGAACACAATGATGGGCATTTTGTTGTCCATGCACAGCGAGATGGCCGTGGAATCCATCACCGAGAGGCCCTTCTGCAAAACGTCCAGGTAGGAAATTTTGTCGAACCGCTTGGCCGTCGGCACTTTTTCAGGATCGGCGTCGTACACGCCGTCGACGCGCGTCGCTTTCAGAATTACTTCCGCTTTGATTTCCATCGCGCGCAATGCCGCGGCAGTGTCCGTGGAAAAGTAGGGATTGCCGGTGCCCCCGGCAAAAATCACCACCCGCCCTTTTTCCAGGTGGCGCGTGGCACGCCGACGAATAAACGGCTCGGCCACCTGGTGCATCTCGATGGCGCTGAGCAGACGAGTATGCCCGCCGGCTTTTTCGAGCGCGTCCTGCAATGCCAGGCCGTTGATTACCGTGGCCAGCATGCCCATGTAGTCGCCGGTGGCCCGGTCAATGGCCAGGTGCTTCTGGCGGGTGCCGCGGAAAATATTTCCGCCGCCGACCATGATCGCCACTTGTACGCCCATGTCCTGCACTTCTTTCACTTCCTGGGCGATGGCCGCAACGGTCTCAGCGTGAATCCCGTAGCCCTGAGTGCCTTGCATGGACTCCCCGGAAAGTTTCAGCACCACGCGTTCAAAGACGGGAGTAACGCCGTCGGGCTCGGCCTTGTTTGCGGCTATCGATTTTGCCATTCGGGATTCGCTCGTTGAACGATTGACGCCGCGGGTATTCTTGCCTGGCATCGCGCGCACGCCGCAGCCAGAAATCGCTGCGGCACGAATTCTAGCAGAGTTTGAAACGCATCTCACTCATGTTCGGGGGCGGGCGTAAAAATGGAAGCGGCCGGCGCTAGCCGGCCGCTCGAGATACGGGAATCAGATTGCCGCTGTCCGGCGCAAACCCAGCGCGTAACAGCCGCGCCTAGTTCTCCGCGGCGGGTGCGCCAGGCGTGGCGCCGTCCGATTCGCCCACCTTAAAGCGGGAGAACCGGCGCACGGCGATATTTTCACCCAGCTTGTGAATCGCCTGCGCGACCATCTCCTTCACCGTGGTGCCTTCGTCTTTGATGAAGTGCTGTTCGTACAGGCAATTCTCTTCGTAGAACTTTTCCATCTTGCCGGTCACGATCTTCTCGATCACCGCATCGGGCTTTCCGGTTGCCTTGGCCTGCTCCCGGTAGATTTCCCGCTCGCGGTCCAGAATTTCCTGGGTGACTTCCTCGCGCCGCAGAAAGCGCGGATCGAGCGCGGCGATGTGCATGGCCACGTCGTGGCAAAGTTTCTGAAAATCATCGGTGCGCGCCACAAAGTCGCTCTCGCAATTAATTTCCACCAGCACGCCGATCTTGCCGCCAGCGTGAATGTAGTGGCCCACCAGGCCCTCGGACGTGGCGCGCTGGGCCTTCTTCTGCGCCGCGGCCTGGCCCTTCTTGCGCAGCAGGTCGATAGCTTGTTCGGCGTCGCCCTTGGCTTCCGCCAGCGCATCGCGGCACGCCGAGAAACCGGCGCCGGTGCGTTCGCGCAATTCTTTCACCTGCTGAGCGGATGGCTGGAACGGTGCTGTCGAATTTGTGGCCATGTATGTTTCCGATTCCTTTTTTGAAAAGTTTTCGTCGCTCCGGTTCGGGAGCCGCGCGGACGGCGTGCCTGGCACGCCGTCCGGCACAAACATTTGTCGCTGGTTTCTCACTCCGGCGCCGCAGCGAGGGGGTGGGCCGGCGGTGCGTTTACTTCGAAGCTGTTTCGTCCTCGGTCACTGCCGGCGCTTCCACGGCCGCGATAGCCGCATCGGCAACGTCCGGCTCGACGAAGTCGCCTTCCTGCTTTTCGTAGACCTCGTAGGCGCTGGTATCCACATACTCAACGTCATGGCCAGCCGTCTCGCCTTCCACTAATTTCTGTTCGGCGATCTGCGACTGCTCAAAAACGTTGCGGCCAGTGAGCACCGCGTCGGAAATTTTCGAGGTGAACAGCCGGATCGCGCGCAGTGCATCGTCATTTCCCGGAATCACCCAGTCAACTAGGTCTGGGTCGCAATTGGTGTCCACGATCGCCACCACCGGTACGCCCATGCGGCGCGCCTCGCGCACCGCGATCAATTCCGCGTTGGGGTCGATCACGAAAATTGCGTCGGGAAGCTGGGTCATGTTCTCCACACCCGCAAAATTCTGCTGCAGGTGCTTCAGCTCACGCTCGAGTCGCGCCGCTTCTTTCTTCGGCAGCGCCGCCATGCGCCCGTCCTCGACCATGGCCTTCAATAGTTTGAACCGCTTGATCGACTTCTGCAGCGTGGTCCAGTTGGTCAGCGTGCCGCCCAGCCAGCGGTGGTTCACGTAGAACATTCCGCAGCGCTGCGCTTCCTCCGCGATCGCCCCTTGCGCCTGCCGCTTGGTGCCCAGGAACAAAATGGCTTTACCCTGGCCCATCAGGTCGGCAACATAGCGCGCGGCTTCGCGGAAGAGCTTCAGAGTCTTCTGCAAATCGATGATGTGGATTCCATTGCGTTCGCCGAAGATATATTCCTTCATCTTCGGATCCCAGCGGCGAGTCTGATGGCCAAAGTGAACTCCAGCCTCCAGCAGTTCTTTCATCGTTATTTCAACTCCCAAAGTTCCTCCTGTTTGGATGGATGCTTCGCCTCACCCGGCGGGTAACGCCAGTCCTGCCAGGCGGGCTGCCTTGCGGCGGCAGCATCCTTTTGTGCCGGACCTATCCGGCCGTGAATTCCGGTCCCGCTGTAAAGCGGGACCGGTAAAAAATTTAGCGCTTGCTGTACTGGAAGCGGCGGCGTGCGCCCTTCTGTCCGTACTTCTTGCGTTCCTTCATGCGCGAATCGCGGGTCAGGAAACCGTTGGTGCGCAAACCGTGGTGCAGGTCGTGATTGAACAGGACCAGCGCGCGCGAGATACCCATGCGCACCGCTCCGGCCTGCCCGCCCACTCCACCGCCCTTGACGGTGGCGCTGACGTCCAGCTGCTCCAGCGTCTGCGTAAACTTCAGCGGCTCGACCGCCGTGGTATGCCAGGCCACGTTGCGAAAATACTGATCGACCGGCCGGCCGTTCACGGTGAACTTGCCGGAACCCGGCTTGATGTAAACGCGGGCCACGGCTTCGCGGCGGCGTCCTGTGCCATAGTGTTTCTTAGCGGCGGCGGCTTCCAAAGCATTCGGTGTAGTGCTCAAAATTCCTCCTGCAGGTTTCTTTCAAATTTGTTCGCGATTTCAAAATCAGAAATCGAGACGATTTTTCACGCGCATCCGATAATTCGACACAAAGTCCGGACGAATCCTTCGGAGCAACCCAGGAAATTACAGCGCGAGAGGCTTGGGGTTCTGCCCAGCGTGACGAGCGAGACCGCTTTCTCCGGCGTAAATGCGCAGTTTCTTGGCCCTTTTGGCTCGCAACTTGTTCTTCGGCAACATCCCCAGCACCGCGTCGCGCAGCACTTCGGTGGGGCGCGTCTGCATCCGGCGCTTCATGGGAATTTCCTTCAATCCGCCCGGGTGCCCGCTGTGATGGTAATAAATCTTCTGGTCGATCTTGTTGCCGGTGAGCCGGATCTTCTCGGCGTTGATGATCACCACATGATCGCCACAATCCAGATACGGCGTGAACGCCGCTTTGTCCTTGCCCATCAGCAGACTAGCGATCTTGGTGGCCAAGCGCCCCAGCACCTGCCCGTCCGCATTCAAAACATGCCAATCCTTGCCAATTGTGAGCTCTTCTACCGCTCGGCCCTTAGG
>Ga0182024_10020828_pt1 | contig 11950 bp, 12 predicted proteins | sample P32metaG_FD_120480 | JGI IMG/M metagenome (GOLD analysis project Ga0182024, IMG submission 120480) | Permafrost microbial communities from Stordalen Mire, Sweden - P3-2 metaG (Illumina Assembly) | ecosystem: Environmental > Terrestrial > Soil > Wetlands > Permafrost | place: Sweden: Stordalen... | reverse complement strand
CGCGAGCTCGCAGAGCGGGGCACCGTCGAGGTGACGCTGCTCGGGCAGAATGTCAACTCGTACGGTCGGGATCTCGCCCTCCAGGCTCGCAGTTCCGACGATTGGCGGGCGCATTCCTACAAAACTGGTGAGGAGTGGTCGGCCGCCACGGGGCCGCGTGCGCGCCCTCTTTTTGCCGACCTACTGCGCGCCGTGGCAAGGGTGGACGGCATAGAGAGGGTCCGTTTCACGAGCCCGCACCCCAAGGATCTGCGGCCCGAGACGATCGAAGCGATGGCAAGCGAGAGTGCTGTGTGCCCCCACTTGCACTTGCCGCTCCAGTCAGGCAGCGACAGAGTGCTTGCCCTGATGCGCAGAGGTTATACGGCGAAGCGTTATCTCGAAAAACTGCATGCGGCGCGAGCCGCTGTTGCGGATCTGGCCGTGACAACGGACATAATCGTCGGGTTCCCGGGTGAAACCGAACAAGACTTCACGCGCACGTTGGAAGTCGTTGCCGAAGCGGAGTACGACAGTGCTTATACCTTCATATTCTCCCCTCGTCCCGGCACAGAGGCTGCGGTACGCACCGAAGACTTCGTGCCAGCGGAGATAATTGGCGAGCGCTTCGAACGCCTAAGGCAAGTCGTGGAACGCAGCGCGTTGCGACGCCACGAGGCGCGTGTAGGGCGCACCGAGGAAGTTCTCGTCGAGGGGCCGGCTAAAAAGGGCGGTCCGGGCGTGTTCTCGGGCCGGACCCGACAGAACAAGTTGGTCCACGTGGAAGCTACATCTCTGCGCGCTGGCATGGTCGTCGAGGTCACCGTCGAGTACGGGGCCCCTCATTTCCTCAAAGGAAAGCTCGTGCGCGTCCTGGCGCAACCTCGCCACCGCAACCTGATACCGGTGGCGGCCAGCTGAGCCTCACCACTGGACAAGGGCCTCTTGCGCTGGTGGGGCCGACTGCCTCAGGGAAATCCGCGCTCGGGGTCATGGTCGCCCTCCAGCTGGGCGATATCGAGATAGTCACAGCTGACTCGATGCAGGTGTACAGGGGCATGGACATCGGCACTGCAAAGCCGAGCCCCGAGGAGCGTGCCGGCATACCTCATCACATGATCGACGTAGCGGACCCGTCTGAGTCTTGGGACGTGGCTCGTTTTGTGAGCGAGTCCAACAAAGTCATTGCAGACATCGCGTCCCGCGGTAAGCGTGCCCTCTTCGTGGGAGGTACCGGGCTTTATGTGCACGCGCTGGTCGACAGCTTCGCAGTGCCGGGCAGGTGGCCCGAGGTGGCAGCGGAACTCGAGCAAACCGAGAGCACGTCTGAACTGCACCGCCGCCTTGCCGAGCTGGACCCGCCTGCAGCGGCTCGCACCGGGCCGGTCAACCGCCGGCGCGTGCTGCGAGCGCTGGAGGTCACAATTGGCAGCGGACGCCCATTTTCTAGTTACGGGCCTGGGGTCGGGGCGTTCCCTCCGACGACGTGGCGGCTAGCTGGTGTGTGGCTACCGCGAGAAGTCGTGGCTGGGCGCATCGAGCGGCGTTTCGCTGCGATGCTGGAGGCTGGGTTCGCCGACGAGGTGCGTTCGCTGGCGGGTAGGCCTGCCGGCTTGTCCCGCACGGCTCGCCAGGCGCTCGGCTACCGGGAGCTGCTTTCGCATGTCGAGGGCGGCGTAGCTTTGGACGACGCCGTTACAGAGGCGGTGCAGCGGACCCGCCAGTTCGCTCGCCGCCAGCGGATGTGGTGGCGGCGAGACCCCAGGGTGCGCTGGTTCGGGGCACCAGAAAACCCCCTGGCAATACTGCCCGCGCTGCTGGGAGACTGGGGTTGATGGCTAATGACTGAGGACAACACCGTGGCAGAGCTCAACGCGGACGCCGTGAGCCCTCCGACCGAGCTCGCCCTTGCCAAGTACGAAGGGCTGGGCAACGACTTCCTGGTATTGGTTGACCTCGAGGGCCGTCGTCAGATCGACGCGTCATTGGCGCGGCTTGCGTGCGACAGGCACCTTGGCTTTGGTGCTGACGGCCTGTTGCGCGGCGGCCCGCCCCCGGTGGGTTCTTCGGACGAAATGACCTTCGAACTTCGCAACGCGGACGGCGGCGAAGCAGAGATGAGCGGTAACGGGCTGCGATGCCTCGTCCATGCCGCGATCGACTCGGGAGCGGTCAAGATCGGGCCCGGAGGCACGTTGGGAGTGCTTACGCCGGCAGGCCGGAGGGAAGTCCGCGTGCACGCCTTGGAGGACGGGTGGATGTGGGCGAGCACCGAGATGGGGGAGCCCAAGGTCATTGGTCCTGCAGATAACTGCAACGTGGGCAACGGGCAACTTTTCGTGGACGTTGGCAACCCGCACCTTGTCGTCCTCGGCCCTGACCCCCGCACCCTCGATGTGGCTGCGCTCGGCCCCGCCTTGAGCGACGAGACGGGGGCGCAGGGCGGGGTGAACGTCGAGTTCGTCACCCTCGGGCCCGGGCGGGACGAGCTCACGATGCGCGTATGGGAACGAGGGGTCGGCGAAACGCAGGCCTGCGGGACCGGCTCCGTCGCTGCTGCGGCGGCATTGCATCATTGGGGCAAGGTGGGCACCAAGGTGACGGTGAACCAGCCCGGAGGGGCTGCTGACGTGGAGCTCCGCTCGGACGGGACGGCGGTGCTCAGCGGTCCCAGCCGCCGCATCGGGACATGCCGGCTCCAGCTTCGGGCGCCCGGCCAGACGGGGGCCGAGCGGCGCCAATGAGCCTGATCGAGCGCGGCTTCAGAGAAAAAATCGTCCTCGTCGGGGTCACCCTGCCGGGCGATAACCATGGGTGGGCCGGCGGCCCAGGCGAGGAGGAGACGGAGCGCCACCTCGATGAGCTGGCATTGCTGGTCGGTACCGCCGGCGCAGACGTCGTTGGTCGAGTCCTGCAGCGACGGGACCGTCCGGATCCAGCCACCTATATAGGTCGAGGCAAGGCCCAGGACCTTCGGGTCGTATCGGAATCGACGGACGCCGACACGGTGGTGTTCGATGACGAGCTATCACCCGCACAGTCGCGCAACCTGGAGAAGATCCTGGGGCGCACCGCAATCGACCGCACAGCTGTGATCCTTGACATCTTCGCCCAGAACGCCAGGAGCGACGAGGGTAAGGCGCAGGTCGAGTTGGCTCAGCTCCGCTACCGCCTCCCGCGCCTGCGAGGACGGGGCCACTCGCTGTCCCAACAAGCCGGTCGGATCGGTACGCGAGGCCCTGGTGAGACCCAGCTCGAGGTCGACCGGCGCCGCCTCGTGCGCCGGGTGCACAAGCTTGAGTCGGAGCTCGCCCAGCTTGAGCGGAGGCGCAAGTTGCAGCGCCGCGGCAGACGGGGTAGCCGTCTGTCGTCGGTCTCGATCGTCGGCTACACGAACGCGGGTAAGTCGACCCTCCTCAATGCTCTCACCGGGGCCGACGTGGTCGCCGATGCCCGGCTATTCGCGACGCTTGACCCGAGGACCCGCCGGTTCACCCTGCCGGGTGGGGAGCCTGTGCTCGTATCCGACACGGTCGGTTTCGTGCGCAAGTTGCCTCATCAGCTTGTGGAGGCCTTCCGCAGCACGCTCGAAGTTGTAAATGAGGCGGACCTTCTCGTGCATGTGGTGGACAGTTCGGCGACCGAGCCTGAGGGCCAGATCGACGCGGTCCGCGCAGTGCTCGGCGAAATCGGTGCTGCGGACATCCCCGAGCTAGTCGTGTTCAACAAGTCGGACCTTGCACCCGCGGCGGCTATGGATCTGGCGACGCGTTACCCCGGAGCGGTAGTGATCTCTGCAGCAACAGGACAAGGCATCCCCGAGCTCCTCGCTGCCGTTGCTCACCAGCTGCGCCTTGCAAGCCGGGTCGTCGAACTGAGCATCCCCTACAGCCGCGGCGACCTCCTGGCAGCCCTGCACAGGGAGGGTGAGGTGTTGAGCAGTACCGAGGACGGCCAGTCGATGATCGTGCAAGCAAGGTTGCCGAACGCCGTACGGGCTCAATTCTCGCCGTGGGAGCGCCAAGAACATGACAATTAAGGGAACAGCCGCTGAGGTGCGCCGTCCAGGGAAGGGGCACGGTTTCCAGCCCCCGCCGTACCCCTATGGACGGCTGGGACCTTTGCGCGAGAAGGCGGCGGCGCTACCCGGGGGCGCGGTCGACCTCTCCGTCGGCGATCCCTGCGACCCCCCGAGCCCGGCCGTGCTCGCCGCCTTGAGCTCGGCCGATGAGTCGCGTGCGACCCGCGGGTACCCGTCTTCGGCCGGTTCGCCTGCCGCTCGCGAGGCTGTAGTCGAATGGATGGCAAGGCGTCTCGGGGTCAACGTCGACCCGTCGCAGGTCGCGCTCTGTATCGGCACCAAGGAGCTTGTCGCCGGCCTTCCGGCCTGGTTGCACCTGCGCGACCCGTCGCGCGACACCGTCCTTTACCCTGAGCTCGCCTACCCCACTTACGAGATGGGTGCTCTCCTGGCCGGCCTGAGGGCTGTACCGGTGCCCGTCGACGAGCACTTCCGGCTCCGGCTGACCCCGGACGCAGTCAGCGAGGAAGACGTCGAGCGCGCCCTGCTGCTGTGGGTGAACAGTCCCGGCAACCCAGCGGGGCAACTGGACGACCTTACGGCCGCGGCAGCGTGGGGTCGCCAACGCGGTGTGCTGGTCGCCAGCGACGAGTGCTACGCGGAGCTCACGTGGAACGGCCCTCCGCGGACAGTCATCGGGAGCGACGTGGGAGCTGGCGAGATGGACGGGGCCCTGGCAGTCCATTCCCTTTCCAAGAGGAGCAATTTGGCCGGGTTGCGATTTGGTTGGTACACCGGTGACGCCGAAGTGGTCGGGTTCGTCCGCGATGTCCGCCAGCACGCCGGTTTCATGGTGCCCGGGCCGGCCCAGCTTGCCGGGATCGCCGCGCTAGCCGACCAGGACCACGCTGACGCCCAGCGCGAGCGCTACCACGAGCGTCTCGCCCGCCTGCGCGAAGTCCTGGCCGCGGTGGGGGTAGAGGCAGCGATGCCTGAGGGCGGCATCTACCTGTGGGCGCCCGCCCCCGGTGGGGACGCGTGGGCGTTGGCCGCCCGCCTGGCGGCTGAAGCCGGCCTTGTCGTGTCGCCCGGCGAGTTCTATGGGCCCGCCGGTGCAGGCCACATCAGGGTTGCCGCCGTGGCCCCAATGGACCGCATCGAACTGGTCGCTTCCCGTCTAGGCGCCTAGCCGAGCTAGCATCCGCCCACGGTGGACCTGCAAAACGAGATCGATGCGCTTTGGGAACGGCGCGACCAACTTGGCCCTGACAGCACGGCCGAGGCCGAGCTGGTCCGCCAGGCGATCGCCTTGCTCGACTCGGGGGAGGCTCGCGTCGCCGAGCTTCGGCCAGAAGGCATGGAGGTCACTGTCAACGAGTGGTTGAAGCGTGCGATCCTGCTGTTCTTCAAGGTTTCGGCGATCGAGGTCACAGAGCTCGGGCCCTTTGAGTACGCCGATCGTCTCCCTTTGAAGCACGGCTTCGAGGAGGCCGGTGTAAGGGTGGTACCCGGTGCATCCGCGCGGTGGGGCAGCTTTATCGGCCGGGGCGCAGTGATGATGCCCAGCTACATCAACATCGGCGCCCACGTCGGGCCAGGGACAATGGTCGACACCTGGGCCACCGTTGGGAGCTGTGCCCAGATCGGCGCTGGCGTCCACCTCTCCGGAGGTGTCGGTATCGGCGGCGTGCTGGAGCCACCCCAAGCTGCACCCGTGATGATCGGTGATAACGCGCTCATAGGCAGCCGCTGCATGATCACCCAGGGGGCACAGGTCGGCGCTGGCGCAGTGCTGGGCGAGGGTTGCATCCTCAACCCGGGGATCCCGGTTATCGATGCCGCGACCGGCGACGAGCTTTCGCGGGGCGTAGTCCCGCCGTGGTGCGTCGGGATCGGGGCGACGCGGCCCCGTACTTATGGCGGCGGCACCTTCGGGCTGCCGTGCATCTTGGTCGTCCGCTGGCTGGACGAAGGCCAACGGCACTCCACGGCCGTCCTGAACGACATGCTCCGAGAGCACGGGGTGAGCATTTAGTGGCAGCGCGCCGGTGAGCGACTTGCTCTCAGCCACAGCAGAGCTCGTGGCGCTGCCATCATTGTCCACCGAAGAAGGCTTGATCGCTGACCACGTCGAGGGCCTCCTGAGCGGCCACGCCTGGCTGGACGTGGTGCGGGTCGGGGACAACGTGGTTGCCCGCACCGATCTCGGCCTGCCGGACCGCGTGGTGCTCGCTGGGCATCTCGACACCGTCCCGCCTAACGGCAATGCGGTACCGAAGATCGACGGGACGACGTTGTGGGGCCTCGGTTCTACCGACATGAAGGGGGGCCTTGCTGTCATGCTCGACCTGGCTGGCAGCGTGCCACGGCCCAACTGCGACGTGACTTATGTGTTTTACGTGGCAGAAGAGATCGCGCGCGAACACAACGGGCTCCTGGCGTTGGCCAATGCCGAACCCGGCCTCCTCGACGCCAGTGCCGCGATCGTTTGCGAGCCGACCAACTCGCGGGTGGAGGCTGGCTGCCAAGGAGTACTGAAGGCCGATGTCACCATGGTCGGCCGCCGGGCGCACGTTGCAAGGCCGTGGACAGGTCGCAACGCCATTCACCGGCTCGCTCCTTTACTCGCAAGCGTGGCGAGGTGGCCAGGTCGGGTCGTCGAAATGGACGGTTGCACTTACACCGAGTCACTGCAGGCCGTTGGCGTGAGCGGCGGTGTCGCGTCCAACGTATTGCCCGACCGCGTGGTGCTCCAGTTGAACTACCGCTTTGCCCCGGACCGGGACGCCGCTGCAGCCGCGGAGGCATTGGGAGAAACCATTGCCCCGTGGCTGGAAACCGACGATTCTTTCACCGTGGCGGACAGCGCTCCTTCCGCCCCCCCGTCACTTAGCCATCCGTTCCTCGCTCGCCTGGTAAGCGCCGCGAGCGGGCCGGTCACCGGCAAATTGGGATGGACCGATGTGGCCTTTTTCGCGGAAAGAGGCATTCCCGCAGCCAACTTCGGCCCCGGCGATCCCGAGCTTGCGCACACGGCGGGCGAAATGATTACGCGGTCATCGCTGGACCAAGCACGGGCCGTCCTTGGTCGCTTGCTTGGTGAATGACACTCGACCCCGAGCCATGTGGCTAGCCCTCTATTGGGCTCGGTGACGACAGTGCTTTAGAGCCGGCGCAAAACGGTTACTACTTTGCCGAATATCGTGACCTCGGACGCCGGGAACACCATCGGGCCCATGCTCGGGTTGGCTGGGAGCAGGACGATGTCGTCGCCATGCCGCGAGAAGGTTTTGATCGTCGCTTCTCCGCCGGGTATACCGGCCGCCACGATCTCCCCAGCATTGGCCTCGGGCTGCTGGCGCACGACCACATAGTCCCCGTCCAGGATCCCTGCCTCGATCATTGAGTCACCGCGCACCCTCAGCATGAAAAGGTTGCCCCCTCCAGTGAAGTTCTCGGGGAGGGGCAGCAGTTCCTCGACGCTCTCTTGGGCGAGGACATTGGTGCCGGCGGCGATGTCTCCCACGAGGGGGACGAGGCGTGCCCGGCGGCTCTCGATGGCGGCGCCCGACGTGGCGTCATAACGCACCTCGAGAGCGCGTGGCTTGGTCGGGTCACGCCGAAGGTAACCCTGCTTCTGAAGGGTGTTGAGATGGGCCTGCACGGTCGACGTCGAGGCAAGACCTACTGCCACGCCGATCTCGCGGACAGACGGTGGGTAGCCGCGCTCACGCACCTCGGCTGCGATGAAATCGAGGATCTCTCGGCGCTTTCCTGTCAACAGAGTTTCGCTCATGTTGCTTGCCTCCCTTGTGGGGTTGCGGGCCTGGCGGCGTCACGCCGGTGCCCTGGCGTGCCCTTGTCCTGTCCCGCAGCATAGCCCCGCTTGCGACGCGAGTCAAACATATGTTCTATTCGTCACAGGCCCCCGCTATCATCTTGACGACGAACACTTGTTCGTGTAGATCTAGTAACGTTACGAACGTACGTTTGTGACGCCGTTAGTGGGAGGCACGCGATGGTAGCGCTGAGATGGTGCGACGAGGATGAAGCAGGGCAGCAACAAGACGCGGTGAGCCGGCTTGCCGGAGCGGGCAGCACGTCGGGGGAGGCGCGGGGCCTTCGGCTCGTCCCGCAGGAAGTTGCGTACCCCGGCGGTGGGGCGGGCTCGGTCGTCCGGCGCAGGCCGCAGACCTTTTTTTGGCGCCGGGCGATTGCAGTATCGGTGCTCATAGGGCTGGGAGCGATGGCGTGGCTGGTGACCGGCAGGTTCGTCTCGGCGGCAGGCGCCCAGGCGCCTCAGGGCCAGCAGTGCCTATCGGGCGGTGTGCCGGGTGGGGGCCAGAGTGCCGGCTCATGCGGACAGGCCTACGTGGCCAGGTCCGGGGACACGATCTGGTCGATCGCCGTGGCGTACAGCCGAGGCGGTGACCCGAGACCTCTGGTAGCCAACTTGGAATCGCAGATCGGTGGCGGTGTGCTCCAACCCGGTGAGCGCTTGGTCCTACCTGGCCGCTGAGACGCTGCGTTGAGACGGTGTGCTGGCAGCAGGTGCTCGCACACGGGTTGTAGGGTCGGCATCAGTGCGATGCCCACGCTGTTCAGGAGCCGAAGACCGGGTCATCGATTCGCGTACGTCAGAAGACGGTTCGGCCATCAGGCGTCGCCGGGAGTGCCTTGCCTGTGGCCGGCGCTTCACGACCTATGAGCGCCTCGAGGAAGTGCCATTCGTCGTAGTGAAGAGGTCGGGGCACCGTGAGCCCTTCGATCGAGCGAAGATCATCGCCGGCATGAAGGCTGCAGCCAAGAACAGGCCGCTCCCGCTTAGCGCGCTCGAGCAGATCGCAGTGGAGATCGAGGAGGGTTTGCGGCTCGAAGGCCCGGAGGTGGACAGCCAACAGGTTGGCCTCGCCGTCCTGGAGGCCCTGCGGGGCCGGGACCATGTTGCGTACCTCCGCTTTGCCAGTGTCTACAAGGATTTCACCGACGCGGGGGACTTCCAAAGGGAGGCCGGCCTGCTGACCAAGGTCACGACGCCTAAAAGGGGAGCAACGCGGGCGCCAGGCTGAGGCGGGCTCTACGCGCGTGTCGTGGCGACAGATTAGGCAAGCGCTTACCTTTCCGGCTAGCTTGAGGCAAGGACAGCGACAAAAGGGGGTTTCTCCATGCGTATTGGCATGCTGACAGGTGGAGGGGACTGCCCAGGCCTCAACGCTGTTATTAGGGCCGTCGTCCGCAAGGGAGAGACGAATTACGGCGACCAGTTCATCGGCTTCAGGGATGGCTGGCGTGGTCTTATCGAAAACAGCACGATGCCTCTTGACTGGGAGACGTGCCGCAACATCCTGGACAAGGGAGGCACGATCCTCGGTACCAGCCGCACCAACCCCTACAAGGTGGAAGGTGGCGTCGACAAGGTGCTCGCAACTTTGAAAGACCAGCAAGTTGATGCCCTTGTCGCGATCGGCGGCGACGACACCTTGGGAGTGGCAAACAAGTTGCTTGCTGAAGGGGTTTCAGCGGTAGGTGTCCCGAAGACGATCGACAACGACCTGTCGGCTACGGAGGTGACGTTCGGTTTCCATACAGCAGTCCAGATCGCTACGGACGCTATCGACCGGCTCCGCACGACTGCCGAATCCCACGGTCGGGTCATCGTTTGTGAGGTGATGGGCCGTCACGCGGGCTGGATTTCCCTCTATGCGGGCATCGCCGGGGGAGCGGTCGATATCTTGATACCTGAGGAGCCCTTCGAGGTGGAGACGGTCTGCGCCAACGTGAAATCTCTGACGTCTCAGGGCCGCAATGCCGCGATTGTCGTCGTTGCCGAAGGTGCAACGCCGAAGGAAGGGTCATTCAGCACGACTTCCTCAGAGGTCGACCAGTTCGGCCACGCTCGCTTGGGCGGGATCGGCAATGCTCTGGCTGCAGAGATCGAGCAACGCACCGGGCTCGAGACGAGGGTCGCCGTCCTCGGCCACATCCAGCGGGGCGGCAGCCCAACGGCGTTTGACCGGGTCCTTGCTACGCGCTTTGGGATCGCCGCGATCGATGCGGTCCACGATGGCGGGATCGGGACGATGGTCGCTCTTCAGGCGGACAAGATCGTTCGCGTCCCGCTCAACGATGCCGTTTCGGAGCCCAAGCTCGTCCCGCATGAGTTTTACGAAGACGTAGCCAAGCCCTTCTTCGGTTAGCTACTTCCAGGGGCCCCGAGCGCGCCAGCATTCTGGGCATCAGCGAGAAGAGCGACGAGCGGGCCGGTCAGTTCTGGCGTCGTTGCCAACAAGACCTCGCCCGCCAGCATGGTGACCTCGCCACCCGCCTCCTGGCAAATGACACTGCCGGCGGCCCAGTCCCAGGCGTTCAGGCCTGATTCGTAGAACGCGTCGAGACGGCCGGCAGCTACCCAGCACAGGTCGAGCGCCGCCGACCCGAACCGGCGGATATCGCGGACGGCTGGTAGGAGGTGCACCAGGACCGCTGCCTGCTCCGCCCTCCGCTCGGCCTTGTAACTGAAGCCGGTTGAAACCAGGGCCGTGGCCAGGACGCTCCGCCCGCTGGCTACGTGGCAGGGCAGCCCGTTGCACCAGGCGCCGCGACCAACCGTGGCCGACCATGTTTCCTGCGTGCTCACGTCGACGACGACGCCGACGACCGGGCGGCCGTCGTAATGAGCGGCGAGGGAAACCGAAAACGCAGGCACATCAAAAAAGAAATTCGTGGTCCCGTCGAGCGGGTCGGCCACCCAGGACACCGGCGAAGTCCCGCTGTAGGAAGTCCCTTCCTCGCCGACGAACGAATCAGAAGGCCTGGCCGACCGCAGCTGTGCGACGATGTAGGCCTCCGAGGCCCTGTCAGCCTCCGAGACGAGGTCGGTTGGCGACGACTTGGTCGATACTTCTCTCAGGCGTGCCGGCGAGTATTGACGAAGTACGTCAGCAGCACCAGTGGCCACTTGCATGGCGACCTGTTGCAGCTCGTCGAGCAGGTCCTCCGGAACGGCGGGGGCGGCGGGTTCGTTCACCACACCCTTCTATCACGGGGGCCGCGGCGGTATTGCCAGCCGGGCTCAGCGGTCGTTCCGGTCACCTGCAACGGTTACCCTTGGGCCGTGAGCGTCGACGCAGGCGACAGCAGGGCCGAACCTGGGCCCGGCCAGGTGCCGCGTCGGGCATTGGCGATCTACGCCCACCCCGACGATCCCGACGTGTCGTGCGGCGGCACTCTCGCGAGGTGGGCGGCGGCGGGGAGCGAGGTCCACGTTTGCCTGTGCTGTGATGGAGGCAAGGGTTCCCTGGACCCCGCGACCGACGGGGGCCAACTCGTGCGGGAGCGGTACCGGGAGGTCGAAGCCTCCGGCCGGCTGCTCGGGGTGACAGCCCACCACTGGTTCGGTTACCCCGATGGGGAGCTGGACGACAGCGTTGAGCTAAGGGAGCGTGTTGTCGCCCTGGTGCGCGAACTGCGGCCGGACGCAGTGTTAGCGCCCGACCCCACTGCGGTTTTCTTCGGTTCCAACTACGTCAACCACAGGGACCATCGGATGGTGGGTTGGGCGGTCCTCGACGCTGTCTCGCCTGCGGCCGCCAACCCCCACTACTTCCCGGCCTTGGGCCCCGCGCACCAAGTCCCGTTGCTGTACCTCTCGGGGACGCTGGAGCCCGACACCTGGGTGGACATCACCGCGACGATAGACACCAAAGCTGCAGCGCTTGCATGCCACTCATCCCAGATCGGCGAGGGGGGCGAGTGGCTCCGCACCGTGGTCGGCCAGCGCGCCGAGGAGGCAGGCCAGGACGCCGGAGTGCGTTATGCCGAAGCGTTCCGCAAGGTCGTCCTCGCTTGAGCACGCGCTGGGTCCTGCACGTCGACATGGATGCCTTCTTTGTCGCGGTCGAGGTCAAGGAGGACCCGGCCCTGTCCGGCAAGCCGGTGGCAGTGGGCGGG
>Ga0182024_10020827_pt1 | contig 11951 bp, 13 predicted proteins | sample P32metaG_FD_120480 | JGI IMG/M metagenome (GOLD analysis project Ga0182024, IMG submission 120480) | Permafrost microbial communities from Stordalen Mire, Sweden - P3-2 metaG (Illumina Assembly) | ecosystem: Environmental > Terrestrial > Soil > Wetlands > Permafrost | place: Sweden: Stordalen... | reverse complement strand
GCGTCCACTTCTTCGACGCTATAGCCGCCCTCAATGGTGATTTTCCCAACTGTGCCGCCGAAAAAGCTGCCGATGCGATTGGCGATGAAGTTCGGTGTGTCTTTGCACGGGACCACACCTTTTCCCAGGCGGCGATCGGCGAAATGGGAGACGAAGTCGATGATGCCGGGGTCGGTATCGGCACCGGGAATCATTTCGAGCAGGTGCAGGTACCGCGGCGGATTGAAGAAGTGCGTGCCGAGGAAATGCTTGCGAAAACTGTCGGAAAAGCCTTCCGAGATCTGGCGCAGCGGGATGCCGCTGGTGTTGGTGGAGATGATCGAGTCCGGCTTTCTCAGCGCTTCCACCTTCTTGAAAAGCGTGCGCTTGATCTCCAGGTTTTCGGTGACGGCTTCGATGATCCAGTCGCAATCGGCGACTTTGGAAAGATCGTTATCGAAGCTGCCGGTGGCGATCAGGGCCGCGGCGGAATCGACAAAAAATCCGCCGGGCCGCTGCTTGGCGGCATTCTCCACGCCCTTCGCCGCAAGCGCCGAAGAAACGTCCAGCAAAACGGATGGAATGCCGGCGTTAGCGAAATGCGCGGCAATACGGGAGCCCATGGTGCCGGCGCCAAGGACGGCAACACGTTGAATCGTTCGCATGTTCAATCCTAAATACAGGAGTTTAGCAAGTTAACAGTGTTCACTGTTCGTCGGTTCACCGCCGCCACGGTCGCTGGACCGCGTACTCGGGCGTACTGGTGATCTTCGCTTTGCGGGAGCGGATCAGCCGACGGCGCAGGAGAATACGTATGCCGGATTGAACGGCGCTCTTTGAAAGACCGGTGGAATCGGCCATCTGCTGGTGGCTGAGCGCGGCGTTTTCGACGTCCCGCCCGCGCGTGGCAGCCCACAGATGCAGATAGACGAGAAAGGCCGACGGGGATTTATCGTGACCCACCAGGTCCCGCATCAGGACGTCGAGAACGTACTCGTCGACACTTATTTCCGCCACGTACGCCAGTATACGCGGCGAGAAAGGTCATCTGGTCGAGAGGACGAACTGGTTGCCGTCGATGTCCTTCATGATGGCCGAGGTTCCCCAGCTTTCCGTTTTCGGCGGCGCGAGGAATTCGACGCCTTTGGCCGAAAGATCCTGGTAGGTTTTGTGCACGTCGTCACATTCAAAGGAGATCCCCGTGAACGTGCCAACGCGGTCCCGGTGGGCATCTGGAGTGAACAAAGTGATGCCCGTTTTCGCCCCGGGAATGCCCAATTCGATCCAGCGTTGTTTGGCGTCGAATTGCTGGTCCGTCTGAATGATAAACCCGAGCTTCTTGGTGTAGAATTCGAGCGCTTTGTCCTGATCGCGCACCGGAATCGAGGTGAACTTTATCCCTTTGATCATGTCGGCAGAATACGCGAAGGCGCTGCGTCACACAATGTCTTTGTATCTACTATGTGTTTAAAAGTGATAGTGAGGATGAACACTCCCTCACGGTCCTGGCTCTGTCGGAGATTAAGGGAGTGGTGCTAGCGGTGTCTTGCGCGGATGGTGACTGCCAGATCGCCAGGATGCGTGTTGGTGAAGCGCAAAGTCACGCGACCCTCCGGATCCAGGGTCACGGCGGCCGGTGTATTTACACTCGACAGCATCCATCCCTCCGGAAGCGATACGAAATTCACCGGCCGGCCGACCGTGCGGGTCCACACCAGCTCTTTGCCATCCATCTTGTAACCGACCGGATCGACGTAACTCTCCTCGACGCGCACGCGAACCGATTCGCCTTTGGAGAGCGGTTTGGGCAAGTCGCCTTGCACCACCACGGTGTCCGGCTCCTGCGGCTGCGGATAATATCCGAGGTCGTTCACCGACTTGCCGGTGACAATGTGAGTGTGAAGAGGCTGGCCGGTATCGAGCAAAGTGATCTTCGAATCGGGCGAAACCTCGCTGCCTTTGCGGACGAAACTGTGCACCGAGGCCTGGCCCGGCCGATCCACCGTAAAGTCGTGGGAGATGCGGAACTTGTGCGTAGACGGATCGAGCAGCCAGTAGCGAATCTCGCGATCCTGCTCGGCACGATGAAACTGGGCGAACGCCAGCGCCGGTATCAGAAAAAGAAAGGCGCGCTTCACTTCCGCCTCCGCCCGATGATTTTCAACAGCAGTTGATCGTCGCGATCGTTCAAAAAGCTGATTCGAATGCGACCATCCGCATCGGTCGAAACGATGGCCGGCGCTTCAGACCGGATCAGCTCGTAACCAGTCGGCAGAATGACGATGCTTCGCTTCACGGTGGTCTGGCGTTCAAAGATCAGCGTGTCATCCTTTTCGTTATAAGAGGCAGGGTCGGTGAAAGTCTTGTAAATGCGGGTTCGTTCTTCGCCGTTTTTGGGTACGGATTGCGCGAATTTCACGCGAATAAACTTCTGGTCATCAGGAATTCGGCCGGGCACCAGGCCCGAAGCGCGGGCGGCCGCGGCATCCACTTTGTCCAGATCGAGCGGCTTGCCGGTGAACTGGTCGATGGCCCGCTCCTTACTCGATGTGGAGCTCTTGCGGATGGGACTGAACAGATACGCGGCGCCTTCCCGATCCGTGGAAATGTCGTCGATGATATCGAAAGCGTGGGTAGAAGGAGCCAGCAGATCGTAAGTCGAATATATGTCCGCTCCGCGCAGGGCGCTTCCGGAAATAAGCAAGGTAAGTAACGCGCAAAACCTCAACATCGGTTATCCAGCATAGCACCGCGCTATCCTGACCATATGAAATGTTTTCTCGTTCTGCTCACCGCCATTTTCGCGTTTGGGCAGACTACGCAACCCGCCGCACCCGCGGCTGATCCGGTGGTCATCACGGTGGGCGATCAGAAGCTCACGAAATCGCAATTCGAGCAGATCCTGGGAACGCTGAACGATCAGCAGCGGGCGCAGTTGTCCTCGCCCGGCGCGAAGCGCAAGCTGGCGGAAAATTACGCCGAGCTGACCATGCTGGCCCAGGAAGCGAAAGCGCGGAAAATCGATCAATTGGAAAAAGTGCGGATCCAGATCCTGATTCAATCGCAACAGGTGCTGGCGCAGAATCTGGTGGATCAGTTGTCGAAACCGGATGATGCCGAAATGAAAGCCTATTACGAATCCCATAAAAACGAGTGGGAACAGCTTAAGGCGCGCCACATTCTGATCCGCTATAAGGGATCGAAAGTGCCGCTGAAGCCCAATGAGAAAGATCTGACTGAAGAGGAAGCTTTAGCCAAGGCGCAGGAGATTCGCGCGAAGATCGTGGCCGGCGGCGATTTCGCCAAGCTGGCGGAAGCCGAATCCGACGACGCCGGAAATGCGACTCACGGAGGCGACCTCGGCACCTTCGGCAAAGGCCGCATGGTCCCCGAATTTGACAAAGCCGCCTTCTCGGCCGAGACCGGCAAAGTAACCGAGCCGGTGAAGACCCAGTTCGGCTATCACCTGATCATGGTGGACTCGCACGAAACCAAGCCGTTCGACGAAGTTCGCCCGGATATCGAAAAGAAACTCAAACCGGAGATGGCGCAAAAGACCATCGCCGATCTTAAAAAGAAATCCTCGATTGTTTTAGACGACGCCTACTTCGGCAAATAGCGGTTAGAGCCGCACGATCTTCGGCGACGGGTTGCCCTTGAGCGCGTTGCGGGTATCGACGATCAGCTTGGCGTGCTCGACAATCTTGGGGTAGTCGAACCCTTTGTGATCGGTCACGATCACTACGCAATCGGCCTCTGCCGCGCCGCGTTCCGGATCGATCGCGTCCATCGAGTGCGAAAGAAACCCGTCGGCCCGTAGCTTCGGCACGTATGGATCGCTGTAACTCACCTTGCCGCCGCGGCGTTCGAGCAGATGAATAATATCGAGCGCGGGCGATTCCCTGACGTCGTCGATATCGCGCTTGTAGGCGACGCCGAGCACATGCACTCGCGAGCCTTTCAGCGGCTTCGAATGATCGTTCAGCGCGTTTTGAATTTTATCCGTCACGAAATGCGGCATCTGGCCATTGATGTACCCGGCCAACTCGATGAACCGGGCTTCGATCCCGCTCTGTTTCGTCTTCCAGGATAGATAGAACGGATCGATGGGGATGCAGTGGCCGCCCAGACCGGGGCCGGGATAAAACGGCATGAACCCGAACGGCTTGGTAGCCGCCGCTTCGATCACTTCCCAAACGTTGATGTCCATACGGTCGCACATCAGCGCGATTTCGTTCACCAGGCCGATATTGATCATCCGAAAAGTATTTTCGAGCAGCTTCACCATTTCGGCCACGCGCGTGGAACTCACCGGCACTACTTTCTCGAGCGCCTGGGCATAGAACAGCGCGCCGATCTCGGTGCAGACCGGCGTGATTCCGCCCACCACTTTGGGAATATTCTTGGTTTGAAAGTTGGGATTCCCGGGGTCCACGCGCTCCGGCGAAAAACAGAGGAAGAAATCTTCTCCCACTTTCAGATTGAGTTTTTCGAACATCGGGAGCATCAGTTCGTCCGTGGTACCCGGATAGGTGGTCGATTCCAGGATCAGCAGCGTCCCGGCGCGCAAATTCTTGGCGATCTCCTGGCACGCGTTGACGATATAGCTCATGTCCGGATCTTTGGTTTTGCGCAGCGGCGTGGGCACCGCGATGTTGATGGTGTCCAGCGCGCCCACGGCGCAAAAATCGGAGGTCGCCCGCAGCTTGCCGGCCTGCACCAGCGGCCGCAGGACCTGCTCGGGGACATCCTGCACATAGGACACGCCGCGGTTGAGCGAGGCGACCTTGTCCTTATCGATATCGATTCCGGTGACGGAAAATCCGGCCTGCGCGAACTCGACCGCCAGCGGCAGTCCGACGTAGCCCAATCCCACCACCCCGACTTGCGCCTCGCGTGATTCAATTTTCCGCCGTAATTCTACGGCATACGCCGATAGCTTTTTCAACTCTTCCTCCTCAGAAGTAAAAATCCCCGCTGGCGACGATTTCCGCCGGCCCGGCCAGGAAAATATCTTCGTCCTGCCAGCGAACCGAAAGCGCGCCGGCCGGCGTTCGCACTTCCACCGGGCTCCGCGCGAGACCTCGGGCGACGGATGCAGCAGCGGCGCCGGTCGAACCCGTTCCAGAACTCATTGTCTCACCCGCGCCGCGCTCCCAGAACCGGACGTTGATGGCGTGCTCATTTTCCACGCTGACGAACGATACGTTGGTGCGATGCGGAAAACGCGGATGGCGTTCGATCCAGGCGCCCAGCGCGCGCCAGTCAAACTCGAAATTATCGACAAATACGGCGCATTGCGGGTTGCCGACGTTCAGAATGGTGACGTCGTTCGGGTCCGCTCCGAAGGGAAGAGTCATGCGAAGCTCCTCCACGCGCACGGGCCCCATATTCATCTCGAACAGAAATTTATGATCCTGCCGCTGGAGTAGTTGCAGATGCTTCAGACCGGCCCCGGTCATGATCCGCACGGTCTCCCCGGTGCGGCTGTTTTCGACCAGAAACACCGCCGCGCAGCGTGTCCCGTTACCTGAAAGCTCGCTGCGGCTGCCGTCGGAATTGAACAGATCGATGGCGGCGTCAGCTTCGCTCGACGGCGAGATGACGATCCAGCCATCGGCTCCCACTCCGGTATGGCGGTCGCAAATCGCGCGCGATAAAGCGACAGGGTCGGCGCCGGCGGGCACCTGCTCGGCCCAGGTGATCAGGAAATCGTTCCGGTCGCCGTGCGCTTTCGTGAATGGAATTTTCATTGCCGTTGATAAATTTCGACCACCGGACCACCCTTTACAATAATCTGCTTCCGCAGACGATAGCGCTCCCCGTGGCGATTCGCTCGCAAAATCGCGGTGGAAACCTCGTCGCCCGATAATCCAAGAGCCCATTCCTCGTGAAGAAACAGATCCGGGCGGACCATGGCGTCGTTCCAGGCCACGACGTTTCCCGAATGAATCCCTTCGCGCAACGGGATTCCGGCCTGGCGCAAGACTCCGGTCAGATCGCCGAACGAAAACAGGATCCCGGAGCCCGCGCGGTAATTGGCGGAGAGAAAGTCGGCCGCCTGACGGGTCCACTCGCGGCGCGCCGCTGAATTTACGTCCGCTTCTTTCCAGCACACCAGCGGCTCTTTTAGCGAGGCGGTCAAAGGTACGATGCCGATGACCAATGCGGCCGGCAGTCGCAGCCGCGCAGGCAACAAAGTGACGATCGATCCGGCCGCGAACGCCGCCAGCAATACCGCCGCGATGGCATAGCGGGTGTTGTAAAAACTGTTCGGCCACAGCGTCGGCACGAAAATCGGCGTCCCCCCGGAGTGCATGCTCCAAACGTAAAACGCGGGTGCGAGCGCAAGAAATATCGGCGGCCACCACGCCCGCCGCCAGAGCGCGACGATGGCGCCCGCCATTCCCATCCAGATCGCCACCGGTCCGGCCACCAGACGTGCCGCCTCGAAGTAATATTCCGCCGCCTTACGCCAGTCGTGATCGCCCGGATAAGGGCTCATGCCCCCGGCGAGCTGGCGATGATAGATGGCCATCGCCGACCACGGTCCGTTATAAAACTCCAGAGCATTCCCGTAATAGAAACGATTATGCGCCAGCCAAGCCAGCGGACCCAACGAAGCGATCGCGACAAACAACACCGCCTGCCATTTCCGTTTGGCGACGGCCAGTAAATACAACCCAACAAATGGAATGAGGAACCATCCTTCGTACCGCGTGAGCGACGCCGCGTTCGATGCCAACCCCGCCGCGATCGCCGCCATTGTCAATTGCGAATCGCGAAACCATAGCGTCGACCACAACAGCGCGGCGATGGAAGCCGCAAACAGCAACTCTGTCATGGCGGTCGATTGCAGATACAGCACGTTCGGATTGAGCGCGAACATCAGCACCACGGCGAGTGCCGCTGCCGCGGAAGCGTAAACGCGGCGCGCGGCGGCGAACAGAAACGCGCCCGCCGCTGCGAAGCAGACCGGCGAAATGATCGCGCCCGCCGCGCCCGATCGCCACCAGTCGTCGCGCCGCGCGAAAGGAATCATCAGGAGATGCGGCAGCGGCAGCCACACCGTGCCGATCTGTTCTGGTCCGGGAGTCCGCGAATCTAAAATTCTCCGCGCGATGTTCAGATGCGCCTCCGCATCACCGTCATAAAGCGTGTATCCGTGCGCGAACGACCATCGCGCGGTCGCAGCGCCGAGGATGGCCAGAACGCATACCACGGCCGCGACTTGAAAAAATCGCTTCATTACGGGCGAAAGCTAAAATGACGTAAATTTGCGAAACTCGTCGAATCGAGCATCGATTTCCCGGCGAGTCAGGTTGCGAAACCGCTCCACGCCGAACCTTTCGCAGCAAAAACTGCCCATCACCGATCCATAAATAACGGCGCGGCTTAAATCTCCGCGGCCGATGTGGCCAGCTTTGAGATCGAATCCCTGCTCAGCCAGGTAGCCGATAAAACCACCAGCGAAACAATCTCCCGCGCCGGTCGGATCGAAGACGTCCTCCAGCAAATACCCGGGGACGATGAAAAAAGAATCGTTGCGGAACAACATCGCGCCGTACTCGCCGCGCTTGATTACCAGCGTGTGCGGACCCATCGCCAGAATCGCGGCGGCCGCTTTGCGCAGGTTCGTTTCGCCGGAAAGCAGTCGCGCTTCGCTATCGTTAATCAGCAGAAAATCCCATTCGGCGATGGTGGCCAGCAGCTCCTGGCGAAAATCGTTGATCCAGAAATTCATGGTGTCGCCGCCGGCCAGGCGCAGCCCGTTCATCTGGACGCGCACATTTCGCTGCAGCGACGGCTGAATATTTCCCAACAGCAAATATGGAGCGGACCGGTAACTCGCCGGCAGTTTCGGCTGGAAATCGGCGAACACGTTGAGCTCCGTGATCAGCGTCTCGCGATCGTTCATGTCCTGCGAATACTTCCCGGCCCAGAAAAACGTCTTTCCGGGAACGCGTTCCAGGCCTTCGAGATCCACTCCGCGGCCGGCCAGCAGATCGGCATCCGCATCGGCAAAATCGTCGCCGACGATTCCCACCAGCTTCGGTTCGGTGAAAAAACTCGCCGCCAGGGAGATGTACGTGGCCGCTCCGCCGAGCATCCGCTCCACGCGGCCGTGTGGTGTTTCAACTCCGTCATAGGCGACGGATCCGACGACGACAAGAGACATTTTCCGATTGTAGAGGATGCGCGGGTTAACATAGAAATGAGTGTTCGCCCGTCTTGTTCTTAGAAACCTCCCGGATCTTATCGGTTTGAGCATCGTTCTGCTCGTCCAGTTCATGGGAGCCCGTTGGATTTTGCGCGGTCCCGCGCTACGTTGGTCTCCCAAAATCCGGCGGGCTATCGTCGTCGTCACCGTGTTTTCCTCGGCGCTTGCGGTTTTCGCTTTTCTTCTGCGGTTCGCCCGCGTGACCAGATATTTCTCGCCGTGGTGGTATGGCTGGGGCCGCGGCTTAATGATGTCCTGGGCCCTGTTTAGCATGCTCCTGATGATCGCTTTCGCAGTTTCCCACGTGTTTCCGCATCCCCGGCCGGAGCACAGTCCCGCGCGCCGAAATTTTCTCCGCGCGGCGCGTGTAATGCTATTCGCGGCCCCCGCGGCCGCGGTCGGGTATGGTGTTTTCATCGAACGCGTGTCTTTGCGCCTGCGGGAACAGGACATCGCCATCCCCGGCCTTCACCCCGATCTTGACGGCCTTCGCGTGGTGCAATTGACCGATATTCATCTCAGCCCGTTTCTTCCCATTCGCGTCCTGGAGCAGGCCATCGCGATGGCCAACGAGACTCGCGCGCACGTCGCGCTGGTCACCGGCGATTTGATTTCGACCGCCGCCGATCCGGTCGATTTATGCCTCCATCGTTTGACCGCTCTTCGCTCAGATCTGGGAACTTTCGGTTGCCTCGGCAATCATGAAATCTACGCCGATCTCGAAGACTATGTCACGGTCCAAGGCGCGCGGCTGGGTATGCGCTTCTTGCGTCTGGGAGCCGTTCCGCTTCGCTTCGGAAACGCCGTGCTCAACCTGGCGGGGGTGGATTATCAGCATCTCCGTTCGCCCTATCTGCTGGGCGCCGAGCAGCTGATCCGGCCCGGCGCGTTGAATGTCCTGATGTCTCACAATCCCGATGTTTTTCCGGTTGCGGCGCGCCAGGGATGGGATCTCACCATCGCCGGTCACACCCATGGCGTTCAGATCCGCGTCGAAATTCTTCGGCAGGACCTGAACGTCGCCCGCTTTTTTACGCCGTACGTCGATGGAATTTATAGAAAGGACAACGCCTCGATTTTCGTTTCGCGCGGCATCGGGACCATCGGCGCGCCCATTCGTTTGGGCTGCACTCCGGAAGTGGCGCTGTTACGTCTGTGCCGCATCTGATCCTCAGCGACATCCACGCCAACCGGGAGGCCCTCGACGCCGTTCTCGCCGACGCGCGCGGAAAATACGACCGCATCCTTTGCCTGGGCGATCTGGTCGGTTACGGCGCCGAGCCCAACGCCATTGTCGAATGGGCGTGCCAGAATGTGGCGGTGACCGTGCGCGGAAACCATGACAAGGCCTGCACCGGCGCCGATCCGCTGGAGCACTATAACCCTGCGGCGCGCGCTTCCGCCGAATGGACGCGCTCCGTCCTCACTCCATCGAATGTTGAGTTCCTGAGTAATCTTCCGCGCGGCCCGCTGCGTTATGAAGATTACGATATGGTCCACGGCTCCCCGGTCGATGAGGACGATTATCTGCTGACGCTTTCCGATGTCGTACCGGTGCGGGATGTTTTAGCCGCGCAGGCGACACTGTTCGGCCACACCCATGTGCAAGGCGGTTTCCTGCTCGCGCGCGGCGGAATCAAGCGGATCGCCCCGGTCGAAACGCTGGAACTCGAGCCGCAGCATCTTTATCTGTTGAATCCCGGCGCTGTCGGCCAGCCGCGCGACGGAGATCCCCGGGCCGCCTACGCGTTGTACTGGCCGGAGGAAAACGTCATTGAATATCGCCGCGCCGCTTACGACATTGCCAAGGCCGCCGAAAAAATTCGCGCCGCCGGCCTGCCCGATTCGCTCGCCGCGCGCCTGTTCGTCGGCTCTTAATTTAAGGAACGGTCAGCGGATCGCCGGTGCGGTGGTCGGTGATCTGAAACTTCAGGAAGTCGTGCACCGCGGCAATCGCAGCCGCGTTGGCGCTGGTAATGGTGACCCGTCCGCCGCCTGCGGTGGTCTCGAAGTGATAGTGAATTTCTTTCTTCAGCCGTTTCATCGCCGGAACGCCCGGCGGAACCCGGTCGTGGATGAACATCGGCGCGTCGAAATTCCCGTCCGAGAACATTTTGGCGATGTGGCTCAGGTGCATACGAATGGCATCCCGGCTCGCCGTGTCCGTCGCGTCGTTGGCCTGAATTTCGATCGCACCTCCCTCTTTCAGCAGCCTAAAATGATGGGTGGTCTGTTCGTGCGAAAATCCCATGGCGTGGTCGCCGCGGCTATCCACTCCGTTTTGCGCGCCCGCCACGAAAACGATGGCCAGCAGAATTCCCATTGACTTTTCCTTTCCGAAACGCCGGAAGAGTTTCGAGCAGCCTGGCGGCATGTCCCGGCGGAGTTTCCTCCAGCCGTTTGTGCCAGTCGCTCAGAAGCGTCCGAAGTTGCGTCCGCAGAGTTTGCAGGTTCTCGATCTCGCGGGAGAGCGAGCCCAGCTTTTCCTCCAGCAGCGCCTTCACCTGGCGGCACGGTGCGCCGCCTTGATCCCTCACTCGAAAAACTTTGGCGAGTTCCGCCAGCGAGAATCCGACCGACAACGCGTGCCGCACCACTCGCACGCGGTCCAGCGCCGATCGCGGATAAAGGCGGTAATTGTTCGCGCCGCGCCGCGGCCGCGCGAGCACGCCGACTCGCTCGTAATGCCGCAGCGTGTCGGCGCTGATTCCCGCCAGCTTCGCCAGCTCACCCGAAGCAAGAAACTCCGTTTCTTCCACGCTGACCGAGTATAAACCCTGGAATCGATTCCAAAGTCAAGAACAATCTGGGGATAGCTACAATTGGATCTAATGCCTGAATCCGCAACCCGCTTCCTGGCGCGACAGATCGAGCGGTTGCGGCGAATTCCCCGGCGGAAAAAAATCGTCTTTCCCGAGGGCGACGATCCTCGCGTCCAGGCCGCTGCGAAACGCTTGGACACCGAGGGCTTGATCGAGCCCATTCTGATCCAGGGACAAAAAGTTGATGCTCCTAACTACGCCGCGCTCTATCTAGGCCGCCGCAAGGCCAAGGGCGTAACGCGAGAACAGTCCGAGAAGATCGCGCGGACGCCGCTATATCGCGCGGCGCTGATGGTCGGCGCGGGGGATGCGGATGGCGGCGTGGCAGGCGCGGTGAATACCACCGCGGAAACGGTTCGTGCGGCGCTCCAGTGTATCGGCACTTCCGCCGGGATCCACACTGTCTCCGGGGTATTTTTTATGTGTGTGCAGGACCCCACGTTCGGACACGATGGAGTGCTGGCCTTCGCCGACTGCGGTCTGGTCATCGAGCCTTCCGCGGTCGAGATCGCCGAGATCGCCATGGCCACCGCGCATTCGACTCGTGCCATTATCGGCGTCGAGCCGAAAGTCGCGCTACTCTCTTTTTCCACCAAAGGCAGCGCCAGCCATCCGTGCATCGAAAAGATGGCCGAAGCCCTGCGAATTTTACGCGAGCGGGCTCCTCAACTTGACGCCGATGGCGAGTTGCAAGCCGACGCGGCGCTGGTCGCCTCGGTGGGCGCTTCGAAGGCGCCCGGCTCGAAGGTGGCCGGCCGCGCGAACACGCTCATCTTCCCCGACCTGGCGAGCGGCAACATCGGCTACAAACTGGTGGAGCGCCTGGGCGGAGCCGCCGCGTTCGGACCTTTCTTACAAGGCCTCGCCAAACCGTTCAACGATCTTTCACGCGGCTGCTCGGAACAGGACATTTTCGGCGCCGCGATCGT
>Ga0182024_10020826_pt1 | contig 11951 bp, 9 predicted proteins | sample P32metaG_FD_120480 | JGI IMG/M metagenome (GOLD analysis project Ga0182024, IMG submission 120480) | Permafrost microbial communities from Stordalen Mire, Sweden - P3-2 metaG (Illumina Assembly) | ecosystem: Environmental > Terrestrial > Soil > Wetlands > Permafrost | place: Sweden: Stordalen... | reverse complement strand
GGTGCCTGGCACGGTCGAGCAGGGCAAGTCCAGCTATCTCGTGGCCACGGTGGCCGAGGATCTGCGCAGAGAGCACTGCGCGGTGATCGTGCTCGACCCCAAGGGGGACGCCGCTGAGGCCGCGGTAAGCCTTGTGCCAGAGGGGCGGACGTGCACGCTGCTGGACTTCTCTAAGCCGACGTGTGGGTTCAATCCGCTCGCGGTGGATGCGCCGGCGGATGTGATCGCCGACTACGCGGTGGCGGCGCTGAAGAATCTTTTTGACGACGGCGACATCAGGGCGTCCTCAGATCGGTATCTGCGCAACGCGATCATCGCGGTGCTGGCGTATGACCGCGAATCGACATTGTGGGACGCGGCGCGGCTGCTGTCGGTCGGCGAGGAGGGGTACTCCTACCGGAGTCGTGTCGGGGCGCGTGTGCGGGCATTACCGGAGTTCAAGGAGATCTCTGAGTTCTTCACCGCCGAGCTCACGGCACAGCTGGCTGATGCGCGCAGCATGACGACCGCCAAGCTGGATGCTCCGGTGAACAAGCTCGCGCGACTGCTCAACTCGCAGTCGATCAAGCGGGTGCTGCTGAACGATTCGCTGAGGGTCGACTTCGATCGGGTGATCTCGGGGGAGGAGGTGCTCGTCGTAAAGGGCGCGTTGGGGGCGATGGGAGCGGGGAACACCTCTGTGCTGATGCAGCTGCTGGTGGGCATGCTCGATGCGGCGCTGGCTCGTCAGCAGGACCTCGTGGGAGAGGCGCAACGTGTGGCGGTCGCGCTGAAGGTCGACGAGGCGCCATTGGTGCTCAACCGCGGCTTCGCCGAAACGATGGCGCTGAAGCGCTCGGCGGGCTTGGAGACGGTGGCGTGCTGGCAGACAGAGGCGCAGTGGACCGAACGCGAGGTTCGCGATCAGCTCGATGCGCTGTTCGCCCACCGGGTGTACTTCGCGACGGCCTCCGTACGCGATGCGCGAGCGGCTGTCGAATTGACGATGGCGGAGTACTCCGACACTGTACGTCCGGGCATGGATCATCTCTCCGCGCTCGGTCACCCCGATGCTCGTTTGCACCTGCCCCGCCACCACGCGATCGTCAGCTGGAGCACCCCCGAGGGCCGGCAGTCTCCGTTCGTGGCCGAAACGATCCCGCTGCGTGTCGACCGGGAGCGGCTGGCATTGCATGCCGCGCGCCAGGCCGAGCGCGGTGGGCTCTACCGCACCGATCTGCGCCAGCCCCACTGGGATCGCGAGCGCCGGGGCGGCGGCGACAGCAGACCCGAGCACGCTCAATCGGGTTCGACCCAACCAACTGCACCTGCGGAGAGTCGGTCCGAGCGAGCTTCAGCCGAGCGAACCACACCTGCGCAGAAGCAGCCCGACCGAGCCTCAGCCGAGCGCATCGCGCCTGGGCAGAATCAGCCTCAGGGAGTCACACCTTCAGTCGAGCGAACCACATCTGAGCTGAACAGGTCTCAGCAGCCCGCAATCCAGCAGCAGGCGGATGCAGACTCGAGCAGACCCGGAGTACCCCCGGACAGCTACCGCGAGCTCGTCGAACTCGATGGGGCCTACAGCGTGCGCTGGGCCAAGCAGGTACTCCAGGCGCGGTCGCTGGAGCCTGAGGCGCTCGACCTTGAGATCCTCGCGCTCGTGGCGTGCATGCGTCACGTGCTGAGCAGCCAGATCCACCGCCGGTTCAATCCCAGCCGGGCGGCTACGACGACGCAGCGTCGCCTGAAGCGGCTGTCGGATGCCGGACTCGTGCGGCGGTTCCAGTTCCATCGCCGTGACGGGGGAGGTGTGCCGATGTGTTATGCGATCACCGCCGTGGGCCTCGAGCTGTTGCATGTCCACGACCGGCTGACGGCGCTCGGGGAGGGGGTCCTCGACACGCTGTCCGCTCCCCTATCGCCGGCTGCCCCGGTTGCGGGCGATCGGCTGCTGCGCCAGGCACGCCACGATGCGCATGTGACCGGCTGGGTGCTGGCGCTGGAGCACGCGGTGGACAGCGCGCCGCTCACCCTGCGCGGAGCGGAGGAGTCGGTGCTCTCGCCACCATCGCGCTCGACCCCGGGAGGGCGCACGACGCTCGGACCGGCTGACCTGACACTGCCGGGCGGACGCTCACCGCACGAGTTCTTGAGGACCGATCCGACGGGCGTAAGGGTGCCGGTGGAGCGCTTTGAGACGGTGCGCCCCGACGTGACGATCGAGCTGCCCGGAGCGCTGCGCGAGCGCATCGCGGCGCAAGCGCGCGCCGCGGAGATGGGTATCGCCGAGGGCATGGACGTGCAGGACATGGTCACGGAAGAAGACGGGGGGGTTCCAGCCAGTTCCCCGCCGGGAGGCACGATCGATTTTCTCGTCGAGTTCGACGACCGTCTGCCCACCGGTCGGGCGGCGGGCAAGCTCGAGCGCTACGACCATCTCCTGGCGGGCTGGTCGGTGCACACCACCCGCTATGGCCGCCGCCTCGGGGTGCCTCCGTCGGTCGTGTTCGTGTGCCGCGATCGCGCCCGTGCACGAGAGTGCGCGCGCAGAGCCGACGCAATGCTGACCGCCTGCCGCGCCTACGCCGGCGAGTACCCCGCCGATTGGGAGTACCCAGGTCGACAGGGAGTCATGTTCGTTGCCGAGTGCGACGCACACGTTGGGCTCCTGCGCGGGTACGGCGTACCCCGGTTGCCCCCGGATGTGCGCGTGTCCGTTGCGGACGGCGATCCGCGGGCGCGCGAGGCCGTGGCCGAGCCGCGGGAGCTGCTTGGGGCTCCCTCGCCGGTCGGCGAATAATCGCCGTCACCTGGACGATGATCCCCACGATGGTGAGCGTTTTCGCGCCAACTTTGACGAGAGAGACACGGCCAAAAGAGGATTTCCGAGACCCCCCTAAGGGGGGATCTCGGACTGCCGCGCAACGTCGCTCACGTTCGGGCGTCGGCACTTGACGGCGCTGGGATCGGCTTCTACAAGGCCTCCTCACAACGTCCCTCGGGCAGCCGCCCGGACCAGACCGGCTAGGAGACCAGCCATGACCCTCACCATCTCGCCCCCGCCGTCCGCCGCACGCCGAGCGACTCGGCCGAAGGCTCTCGCCTCGTCGCGGACCGGCTCCACCGACGCATGTACCGAACCGCGCGTCAGATCGCGAACCGGGCAAGCCGGTGTGCCGTCCATCACCCGCGCCTCATCCCCGACGGGACCGGCCGGAGTACAGCCGAAGGCCGCTCCGTCTGCGTGCAGCGAGCGTGGCTCCGAAAGCGACGAGACCGGCCTACTGGGCCGCTACATCGCTCCCAAGGCTTGCCTTCGGGAGGTGGTCGCCCTGCCTGGAGCCCGGGGAAGCGTGCTCGTCGTGGATCGCGACGCCACCACCCTCGGCGATTGTCGTCTCGTGGCGCATCTTGCCGCCGACGAGCCTTCGGAGAACGCCGCGCTCGTCTGCGAGCACTACCTGCGAGATTCGGTGGGCCACTGGTGCAGGCGCGTGACACCGGAGGACCTCGAGGTCGTGCCGTTCGCGGAGGCTGAAGAGGAGGACTCCGAAGCGGAAGCGACACCGAGCACGACGGCGCTCACCGACAAGCAGGGACGCACATACCGGCTCCAGCTCGGCTCTGCCGAAATGTCGATCAGGGAGCTGCGCTGGTACCGACACTTGCCCTCCGCCGAAGGGGAGTCGGCAGAGCCCGTCAGTGTGCGTGAGGCGATCGCAAGCCTCGAAAGCTATGAGCCGGTGCGCACGCTGACGCACAGAGCGCTTGCCCTGCACCGCGATGACCCGGTGATCTCGGTCGCGATGCTTCGCTCCGAGCAGGCGCGGATGGAAACGAGCCAGATCGTCCTCAACCGGGGACTGCGACGGGCCGCGCTCGCCGCCGCCGCCGCGCAGGATCTGAGCATGAGTGAAATCGCGCTGCGTTGCGGGAAAGTCAAACACGACTCCAAGGGCAAGGAAAGCGGCGAGACGAGCTGGCTGGCTCGACGTCTGGGGATCGCGCCGGAGAGTGGCAAGAGTACGCCGACGCCGTGGATCCACACCGACGTGCTGGCGCTGATCGCGCGCCGCGGTCTGGGGATCAGCCCGCGCGAGGTGGAGCTCGGATGACCGTCCACGCCGCCCTCATCGAGCGATCTCCCAAGCAGCCGGCCTCGTGGTCAGAGCGGACTACAAGATCGGGCGTCGGGACCCTGCACGCTCACCTGGCGCCCGTGCACGCCGGTGGTCAAACGGTGAGCGCTGTACCGGGGGTGCCGCGACACGGTGTCTTCACCGGCTATGACCCTCCTGCAGCGACGATTCTCGTGGTCGAGGCCGATGCCGATATCGGCAAAGCCCTCGTCGAGCAACTCGCCGCGGACGGCTTCCGCGCTGAGCTGGCGCGTACCGCCGAACACGCCCGGGCCTTGGCTACAGAGCGAGTGCCGAAGCTGGCTGTGATCGGCGATCTCGACTCTCCGCGCGACGGGCTGGAGTTGCTCGGAGAGATTCGCGAGGCCAATCGGGAACGCGCCCCGTGGATACATGAGCTGCCGGTCATTGTCATCTCCTCGCGAGCGCACGAGCTTGACATGCTGCGGGCCTTCGAAGCGGGGGCCGATGACTTTCTCGCCCGCCCGGTTCGGTATCTCGAGCTGCGGGCACGGCTGCGAGCGGTTCTACGTCGCAGCGAGAGCATCCCCGGTGAAGAACGGTGCCTCCAGGTCGGGCCGCTTGCGATCGACCTGCAGGCTCACGTGGCGACTCTGCATGGCCAGCATCTCGATCTGCGCCGGCTGGAGTACGAGTTGCTCGTTCAGCTTGCCAGTGTCCCGGACCGCGTATTTGGCAAGCAGGAGCTGTTGAGCTTGGTCTGGGGATACCGGTCGTGTGCGGCCACACGCACCGTCGACAGTCACGCCAGCCGTCTGCGTCGCAAGCTCGACATGGATGGGAGTGGGCGCTGGGTGATCAATGTCCGGGGAGTCGGCTACAGGCTGACAGCTATCTGAGCTTGGTCCCTGCAGGGCCGAGCGAGCGAACCGTCCCAAGCGCGGGGTAGGTTTTTTCGGTGGGGGGGTTAACCATCGATGAACGGAGACCCAAAATGTCCAGCTTCACCATCAACCGAGTCGTTCTGATCGGGCGTCTCACCAAGGACCCCGAGTTGCGCACGCTGCCCTCGGGCTCGAGCGTGTGCAGCCTCAGGGTGGCCTGCAACTCGGCTCGCCGCGACACCGAGGGCGAGTACCATGACACGCCCAACTACTTCGACGTGAGCGCCTTCGGCGGGACGGCGGAGAGTGTCGGCCGCTACACACGCAAGGGCAGCCGTGTCGCGATCGACGGCCGGCTGCAATGGCGCGAATGGGAAACCTCAGCCCAGCAGAAGCGCCAGACGGTGAGCGTTGTCGCCGACACGGTCATGTTCCTGGACAGTCCCAGCGAGCGCCCCGAGATGGACCGGCCGCAAGACGGCGAGCGGAGCGATAGCTTCGGCGGCGAGGAGCTCGATCAGGGAGCGGTCGGCGAGCTGGTCGGTGTTGGCGCGGGCGCCGAGGACGACGGTCTCGTCTTCTGATCGGATCGGCGCCGCATCGCGGCTCACGCAGCGGTGGGGGCGCAAAACGGCGCCTCCACCCGTCTGACATTGAGCCGCACGCCGCGCGGCATGCCGGCCGCGTAAACTGGCGCGCCGCGGCATCCTGAGTAACCACGTAATCGTCCCCGCGCATGAGGAGCAAAGTCCGGTGCCAGTCAACAGCCAGGCGGTCGGCAAGACCTATGAGCCAACGCTCTACGCGGTCGGTCGCGAGAAGATCAAGGAGTACGCCCGGGCGGTCGGTGAGACCAACCCAGTCCACCTCGACGTCGAAGCGGCCCGCGCGGCCGGCTATGCCGACGTCGTGGCGCCGCCGATGTTCGCCGTCGTCTACAGCGCCCCGTCGGTCGGACCGCCGATCTTCGATCCCGAGATCGAGCTGAACTTCGCGATGATGGTGCACGGCGGCCAGGAGTTCGAGTGGGGGCCGCTGGTTGTGGCGGGCGACGAGATCACGACGGTCGCGAGCGTGAAGGACATCCACGAGAGCGACGGTCGCGGGTACTACGTGTTCGAGTCCGTCTCGAGGAATCAGCGCGGCGAGCAGGTGTGCCGCGGAACATGGACGAACATCGTGCGAGGAGTGTGATCTGAGATGGCGGATCTATCGGTAGGAGCGCAGATTCCCGAGGTGAGGGTCACCCCGGACAAGTACCTCACCGCTCGTTACGCCGGCGCCTCCGGCGACTTCAACCCGATCCACATCGACGAGGACTTCGCCAAAGCGGTCGGTCTTCCCGGGCGGATCCTGCATGGCCTGTGGACGATGTCGCAGGTCGCCCGCGCGCAGACCGAGGCGGCTGGCGGCCCCGAGCATCTGAAGCGCCTCGTCGTGCAATTTCGCGGCATGGGCGTGCCCGAGCAGGAGGTGCTCGTCAGTGGCACGGTGCGCGAGGCGGGCGAGGGCAGGGTGATCGTCGAAACCGTCGCCGAGCAGGCCGGCAAGCAGATCATTCGCAACGCCGAGGCGGAGCTCCAGGTCGCATAGGCACTGGTGCTTGCATGGACCGCCCCGTCCGCCACGTCATGGGCATCCGAAGATCGGGCGCTCCATGAGCCTGCCACTGCGGCTCCTAGAATCAAATCCGTGCTGACTCCCAGACAGGACTTAATCCTGTGCAAGGTGGTGGACGATTACTTGCGGACCGGGCAACCGGTGGCATCGAGGTCCCTTGCTGCTGATACGGAGCTCGATTGCGGACCTTCCACCGTGCGAAATGAGCTGGCGCTGCTCGAGGAGCACGGCCTGCTGGCCCATCCGCACGTCTCGGCGGGCCGCGTCCCTACGGACGCGGGTCAACGCTATGTGGTCGATCGCATGCTCGCCTCCGGGAAAGGGCTTGTGCCGGCACGGCGACTGGAGCTGTCGCTGATCCGCAGTGAAGTGGAGGAGGCGATGCGCGCGACCACCGAGACGCTGTCGCAGGTCACCAACCTGCTGGCCGTGGTCTCGGCTCCGGCGATGCACACCGCCACGATCAGGCGCATCGAGGTGCTGGCGCTGCAGCCGCAGGTGGTGATGGTGGTGGTCATCACCTCAACGGGTGGTGTGTCGAAGATGCTCGTGACGTTCGAGCACGCCGTCGATCCGGGCCTTGTGGCGTGGGCGGGGGAGTACCTGAACGAGCGGCTCGTCGGCCTGGGTCTCCGGGCGCGGATGCTCAACCAGCGTATGGTCGACCCGAGTCTCTCGACGACGGAGCTGGCCTTCCTCGCGCGCCTGGCTGCGGCCTTCAGCGAGGTTTCCTACGAGGCGGAGGACGCTTTGTATGTCGATGGAACCGCGCGGCTGTTCGCGGCCGGGCAGATCCAGGACACGGTGCAGATCAACGAGCTGATGAGCCTGCTCGAGCGTCGCGTCGCGCTGCTGGGAGTGTTGCGGGCGGTGCTCGGCGAATCCGGGGTGTACGTGAGGATCGGGCAGGAGAACGAGATCCCCGCGATGCGCTCACTCGCCCTGGTCGCGACCGGCTACGGGGTTGGCGGACGTAATCTGGGCGCGGTATCGGTGATTGGGCCGGTGCGGATGGACTATGCCGGTGCGATCGTCACCGTGCGCGAGGCCGCGCACGAGCTGACGCGGTTCGTCGAAGATGCCTACGCCGAGAACTGACTTGGATTCCGCGATGTTTGAGCACCATCAAGACACCAGAGCATGAGCCAGACATCCACCCCGCGCGATCCCTATGAGGTGCTCGGCGTGCAGCGCGACGCCGACGAGCAGCAGATCAAAAAAGCCTTTCGCGCGCTCGCGATGGAGCTGCACCCCGACGTCAACGCGCATGACCCGCAGGCCGAGGAGAAGTTCAAGGAGGCCGCCGAGGCCAACGAGATCCTTTCCGACCCCGAGCGGCGGGCGACATATGACCGCTACGGCCACGAGGGCCTGCGCTCGGGCGGCTATGCCCCCAACTTCGATGCGTTCGGCTCGATCAGCGATCTGTTTGAGACGTTCTTCGGGGGTGGTGGCGGGGGCGCGTTCGGCGGACGTGCCGGTCCGGCGGCCGGCGGCGATCTGGCGGTGGCGGTCGAGATCGACTTGGTCGAGGCGGCGAAGGGCACGAAGGTACAGGTCACCTACGAGGCGGTCGAGCGCTGTGAGCATTGCCACGGCAACGGCGCCGAGCCGGGCACGCCGATCGAGACCTGCGAGCGCTGCGCAGGGCACGGACAGCTGCAGGCGGTGACCAGGACGCCGTTTGGGCAAATGGCGCGCACGGTTCTCTGCGATGTCTGCCACGGTGACGGCCGCGTGCCCAAGCAGCCATGCCGTGAGTGTCGCGGCCGCGGACGCAAGACGGCGCGGCGTGAGCTCGAGGTCGACGTGCCGGCGGGGATCGCCGACTCTCAGCGCATCCGGCTCTCCGAGCGCGGGCACGCCGGCGAGACGGGCGCTCCCGCGGGCGATCTCTACGTGCTCGTGAGGGTGCGTGAGGACGAGCGGTTCGTGCGCGAAGGCGACGATCTGATCGCGGCGCTGGATGTCGCGGCTCCGCTTGCGGCGCTTGGCGCGACGCTGCAAACCCCCACGCTCGAGGGCATGGCCTCGGTCGAGGTGCCGCCCGGCACTCAGCCGGGCGAAGTGCTGACGCTGCGAGGCGAGGGGATGCCGGGCCTGCGTCGTGGCCGGCGCGGAGACCTGCGTATGGTGGTCAACGTCATGATCCCGCGCCGCCTCAGCGAGGAGCAGCGTGAGCTGCTGGAGCGACTGAACGGCACGCTCACGGCGGAGAACCTGCGCTCGGATGAATCGATGTTCGCCAAGCTGCGCCGCACGCTGCGCGGCGATGGCGCGTGATTCGACTTGCGGTCCGCGCGCGGCGCGAGGATGCGGAGATCGTCCTGGCGGAGCTGTTGGAGCTCGCGCCGGACGGCGTGGAGGAGGTCGAGATCGGTCAGGAGACGATCGAGTACGCCGTGTATGGGGCACCGGGAGAGCTGCCCGAGCTCCCCGATCTGAATGCTGCTGTGGGCGATACGCCAGTGGAGGTCTCAAGCTCCGAGGTCGCCGACGATTGGTCAGAGCGCTGGAAGCGCTTTCATCGCCCCATTCTGATCGAGCCGCCGCGGGGAAGTCCCGTTCCCGCCCTGCATGTGCGGCCCCCGTGGGAGTCACCCAGCGATCGGGAGGGCACCGAGGAGATCGTGATCGACCCCGGGCAGGCGTTCGGGACCGGCGCCCATGCCACCACCCGCCTGTGTCTGGAGCTGATACTTGAGCTGGCGGCGCTCGAAGACCGGCCGGGGCCGCTGCTGGATGTCGGCACAGGTTCGGGGGTGCTGGCGATTGTGGCCTCGCGCCTGGGGTTCGCACCGGTGCTCGGCCTCGACCACGAGCGCGAGAGCGTCGCGGCCGCGGAGGAGAACGCGCGCGTGAACGGGGTGGAGATCGAGGTGCGTCGCTTTGACTTGCGCAAGCAGGCGCTGCCGTGGCTGGAGCAGGACGCGGACAGCGATCCGGCGGACGGGCTGGCGGGATCGCTTGTGGTGGTGGCGAACCTGCTGCGTCCCCTGCTGCTCGATCTGGCGCGCGGGATGCCTCGTGCCCCGGCACATCTGCTGGCTGGGGGACTGTTGAAGGACCAGGTCGACGAGGTGGTGGAGGCGTTCGGCGAGCGTCTCGGCATGCGCGAGCGCGAACGGCGCGAGCGCGGTGAGTGGGCGGTGGTGTGGCTTACGACCGGTGAGGCGTGAGGATCAGAGGCGATCGGGCAGCTCGGTGGCGGCGCGTATGCTCGCGCGGTAGACCAGATCGATCGCCCCGCGCATGCCGTCCTCACTCTGGAGTGCAAGCAGAGCACCGGCGGCGCTCAAAGCCGCCTCGATCGTCTCGAGCGCCTCACCGACGTCTCCCGGCTCGGGGTCGCGGCAGGCTGCGAGTGCCATGTCGAGCATCGCCTGGGCTTGCTCGGCCGATCCCATGAACATCGCGGGACCCGCCAGGCTGCCATACCCATACACCCGCGCAAGGCGACCGGAGAGCGTGATCGAGGGACCCCGGCGCGCGGCCGTGACAGGCGGCAGCCCGCGGCCGTCGAAGAGCCCGGCGATCGTGCCGCCGAGCAGGCCGCGAACGGCGGTCTCGTCGAGGCCGGCATGCGCGGCGACGCGCAACGCCATGTAGAGCGAGGAAGCTGGTAGGCCGTAGGGAGGATCGGAGGCGAACACGATGCGCTCGATTGGCGCACGCGCGAGCAGCTCGATCACGTCGAGCGGGAAGAAGCAGGAGATGTCGTAAAGCACGCCCGGGTGCTCAGCCAAGCGCGAGGTGATGATTCCCTGGTCGCAGATCGCGCCGTGAGCGAGGATCAGGATCACGTCGGGGTGGCGCAACGCGATCTCGACGAGCTCATCCCCCAGTGGCGGCAGGCCGCGTCCGGCGTGGATCAGGATCGGCACCCGGGCCGCTTCGGCCAGCGCGAAGATGCCCTCCATCTCGGGACTGTCGAACCCGAAGGCCTGGGCGCGTGGGTGCAGCTTGATTCCGCGTGCGCCGGCCGCGAGGCAGCGCTCGCCCTCGGCCAGTGGATCTTCGGCCGGATCCAGGCGGCAGAAGGGGATCAGTCGTTCTTCGCTTTCTGCAGCCCAGGCGAGCACACGGTCGTTGGGTACCCGGTAGGCGGGGGTGCGCTCGGGGTCGTGCAGGGGGAAGACGCAGGCTCTGCGCGCGCCCGCGTCATCGAGCTGCGAGAGCAGCTGGGGCAGGGTGAGCGAGCGTCCATCCTCGTCGAGGCCGAGATGCGTGTGGGCGTCGAAGACCTCTGCATCGGTAGGGCGCAGGCGCTCCACCTCCGCTAAGAACGGAGCGAGGGCGTCGGTATATAGAGAAGAGGGCACGCTCACGGCCCGCACCATATTGGCTGGCTGCCCGCCTCGTGTCATTGGTCTCGACCGCATGTCCGCTCTAGCCTCTGAAAGATGGCTTGGCGGATCGTGATCGCGGGTGGCGGCTTCGGCGGGTTCTACGCCGCCCGCGCGCTGGAGCGACTGCTGCCGGCGAACAGCGCGAGGGTCACGCTGGTCAACGAGGCCAACTTCATGCTCTACACCCCGCTGCTGCCCGGCGCTGCCGGCGCCACGCTCGATCCGCGCCACGTGGTTGTTCCGCTGCGCTCGCAGTTGCGACATACCGATCTGGTCATCGGAGAGGTGACCGGAGGCGACCCGGCTGCGAGCACGCTTGGTGTGAGGCGAATCGACGGAGAGCAGATCGAGCTGGGCTACGACCAGCTGATCGTGGCGCTGGGGTCGGTCTCGCGCACGCTGCCGATTCCAGGTCTGGCCGAGCATGCGATCGGCTTCAAGTCGCTGTCGGATGCCACCGCGCTGCGCAACAGGGTGTTGAGCTGCATGGATATCGCCGAGTCGCTCGGGGATCCCGCCAGGCGTGCCGAGTACCTGGGGTTTGTATTTGTCGGCGCGGGATACGCGGGCGTCGAGGGGCTGGCCGAGCTGCAGGACTTCGCCGCCCAGGCGATCGATCTGTATCCCCGCTGCCGCGCGCAGGGGATGCGCTGGGTGCTGGTGGAGGCCAAGGACCGGATCATGCAGGAGGTGCCGCGGGGACTGTCGGAGTTCGCCGCGCGCGAGCTGTGCGCGCGCGGCGTCGAGATTCGCACGGAGACCACGGTCAAAGAGATCACCGGGCGCGACGCGACGCTGTCAGGTGGCGAGCGGATCTCCGCGCGCACGGTGGTGTGGACGGCCGGGGTGAAGCCCAGCCCCGCCGTCGGCAAGCTGGGTCTGCCGTCAGATCAGAGCGGACGGGTGCTGGTGGATCGCACGATGCGTGTTGAGGGTTACGAGCACGTGTGGGCGATCGGCGACTGCGCCGCGGTTCCCGATCCCGCGAGGAAAGGGCAGCCGTGCCCTCCGACCGC
>Ga0182024_10020824_pt1 | contig 11953 bp, 11 predicted proteins | sample P32metaG_FD_120480 | JGI IMG/M metagenome (GOLD analysis project Ga0182024, IMG submission 120480) | Permafrost microbial communities from Stordalen Mire, Sweden - P3-2 metaG (Illumina Assembly) | ecosystem: Environmental > Terrestrial > Soil > Wetlands > Permafrost | place: Sweden: Stordalen... | reverse complement strand
CATTTCACCGGCCAGTATTACGTCCTCTATTGCGTGGTTGTGACCAAGTTCTCGGACATGGGCGCGTACGTGGTCGGGAGCATTTGCGGCAAGCACCTGCTCATCCCGCACATCTCGCCAAAGAAAACGTGGGAGGGCTTTTTCGGGGCGATTGGATTCGCGGTGCTCGGCAGTTACGGCACGCTGCATCTGGCCGGGGACAGGCTTCCGGCGCTCAATGACCTTCACGCGGGCATCCTCGGGGTCCTCCTCGGATTCGCCGCGATTATCGGCGACCTGGCCGAGTCCATCATCAAGCGAAGCACGGACACCAAGGACTCCGGCAATATGCTGCCGGGCATCGGGGGTGTGCTCGACCTTATAGACAGCCTGCTTTTTACGGCGCCGCTGCTCTTCTTTTATTCGCGCCTGGTTCTCGGAGTCTAGCGTATGAGAAAACGTCGTGTCGTCGTCCTGGGAGCCACCGGTTCAATCGGCCAGAGCGCCGCGAAGGTGGCCCGCGACATCCCGGACCGGATGGAAATCGTCGGCCTATCCGGGAACCGCAACCTTGGGAAACTGGCCGAACTCGCCGCCGAATTTTCCGGGGCCGAGCTTTGCACGACCTGCCCGCGCACGGCAATCCCCGCGGCGCTGGAGCCGCGCGTCAGGCATCGCGGCGAGCAAGGGCTTATCGAGCTCGCCACGCTCCCGGGGGCCGACCTGGTTCTAATCGCAATCGTCGGCACCGGTGGTTTGAAGCCCGCTCTCGCGGCAATCGAAGCCGGCAAGGATATCGCCGTCGCCAGCAAGGAAATCCTGGTCATGGCCGGCCAGACGGTAATGGAAGCCGCTCGCCGCAAGGGAGTTAACGTGCTGCCCGTGGACAGCGAGCACAATGCCATCTTCCAATGCCTCGAGGGCCGCGACCCCGCCAAGGTCCGCCGCCTCATCCTCACCGCCAGCGGCGGGCCCTTCCGCAACTTGCCCGCGGCCGGCCTCGCCTCCGTAACCCGCGAGCAAGCGCTCCGCCATCCGACATGGAACATGGGCGAGAAAATCACGATCGATTCCGCCACGCTCTTTAACAAGGGGCTTGAGATGATCGAGGCCCGCTGGCTCTTCGACGTCGAGATGGCCCGCGTCGATGTCGTCGTCCACCCGCAGAGCATCGTCCACTCAATGGTCGAGTTCGTGGACGGCTCGATTCTCGCCCAGCTCTCCCATTCGGACATGTGCTTCCCGATCCAGTACGCCGTCACATGGCCGGACCGGGTCCCGAACTCCCTCCGGCCCCTGGACTTCGGCCAGGTGTCGCGGCTCGATTTCGAACCTCCTCGCCTCCAGGACTTTCCAGCTCTCGACCTGGCCCGGGAGGCGGGCGAGCGCGGCGGGACGCTGCCCGCCGTGCTGAACGCGGCCAATGAAGTCGCCGTCGCCGCCTTCCTCGACTCCCGCATCCCCTTCCCCCGTATCTGGGAGACGGTCGCCCATGTGATGCACGCACACGCTGTCGTTGCGGAACCCGGCCTGGATGATATACTTGAGGCTGATCGTGATGCCCGGGCCGCGGCCGAGGGCTGGCTATCGAAAAAATGACCGCGGCAATTCCGCCCTGATTAAATCTTGAACGCGGCCCGCGGATTGCGGGTCTCGTGTTCAGCGTTTTTACCCATGCTCCTGCACATCCTCGAAATCCCCCTCACCGCCCTGGAAGTCCTGGTGGTCTTCAATCTCATGATCATCGTCCATGAACTGGGCCATTTCCTCGCGGCGAAATGGCGCGGGCTGGTGATCGAAAAATTCGGCATCTGGTTCGGCAAGCCGCTCTGGAAAAAAACCATCGGCGGTGTCGAGTACTCCTTCGGCACCATCCCGTTCGGCGGGTTTGTCGCGCTCCCGCAGATGGTGACGATGGAAGTGGTCGAGGGGAAGAGCGAAACCGCGCGCGACCTCCTGCCCGCGGTCTCCGCGCTGGATAAAATCATCGTCGCCTTCGCCGGCCCGCTCTTCTCGTTTTTGCTCGCTATCGCGTTCGCCACGCTGGTCTGGGCCGTCGGCCGCCCCGTCAGCGAAGGAGAAGCCACGACAACCATCGGCTACGTTTTGCCCGACTCTCCCGCCGCCCGCGTGGGACTCGAAGCCGGCGACAAAATCCTCAGCGTGGATGGCGAGACGGTCCACCGCTTTGGCGGGATGGGCTCGGACAGCATCACCTGGCGCGTGGTCCGCAGCGAAGGCGAGACGATCCCGATAACCGTCGAGCGGACGGTCGATGGCGTTACAAAGACCATCGCGGTAAATCCGGTTCCCGAAATCGAGCCGACGAAACCGTGGGAGCGCAAGGCCCTGCGCGAAATCGGGATCGAGCCGAAGCAGGATCCGATGGTCGCCCAGGTGGACCCCGGCAGCCCCGCGGCAATAGCCGGCCTGCAGACGAACGACATCATCACCACCATCGACGGCCAGCCGGCCTACAGCCTCGATGCGATGGCCAATTTCGTAAAAGATCACCCGAAGCCCTCCCACATGCTCGGGGTCGAGCGCGATGGCCGGACCATCCAGGTCCCCTTCTCACCCTTGGGCGCCACGGCGGACGTGGTGTCGAAGGGAAGCCCGGCTGAGAACGCCGGCCTCAAGCCGGGCGACGAGATCACCGCCGTGGACGGCAAGCCGATGCCCGACGGACTGGCGATCAGCGAGTACATCCGCAACGATGGCGGCAAACCGGCGAAGTTCACGGTCCGCAACTCGAGCGGCACCCGGGATGTCATGATCACTCCGCAGGTGCCCGTCGATGCGCCCGCGGGCGAGAAGACCCCCCGCATCGGCCTCGTCTGGAAGGACGAGTTCGGGATCGCGGAGGATATGTACGGTAAGTTCAAGGTCCTCCATCCGGAGCCGGTCGAGCAGGTCAGTTCCTCGGTTATGTCGATCGTCGACACCATCGGCGCCATCGTCTCGACCAAGAGCGACGTGAAGCTCCAGCACATGGGCGGTCCGGTCTTCATGCTCCGCGTTTACTACATGCTCTTCCAGAGCCGGGAAGGGTGGCGTCTCGCCCTTTGGTTTAGCGTTGTCATCAATGTAAACCTCGCCCTTATCAATCTTCTCCCGATCCCCTTGCTCGATGGCGGCCACATCACACTCGCAATCGTCGAGGCCATCCGCCGCCGCCCGGTCAACGTCCACTTCCTCGAGGTGATCCAGACGAGCTGCGCCGTCCTGATCATCGGTTTTATGCTCTACATCATGTTCTTTGACGTGCAGGATGGGGTGCATAGTTTCCTCGGCGCAAAGGCCGACCAGTTGCACTTCGAGAACAAAGACGCCGCTCCCGCGCAGGGACAACATTGAACTTCTGCCCCAACCCTTACTCCTACGCCCGCCGGCATGCCCGTGAGGTGATGATCGGCAACGTCGGCGTCGGCGGCGCGCATCCCATCCGGCTCCAGTCCATGCTGACATGCGACACGATGGACACGGATGCATGTGTAAGCCAGACGCTGGCGCTGGTTGCCGTGGGCTGCGAGATCGTCCGCATCACCGCGCCCACGGTCAAGGACGCGGCAAATCTCAAGAACATCGTCGAGCGCCTCCGCGCGCAAGGCTGCGATGTCCCCATCGTTGCCGATATCCATTTCAAACCCGAGGCCGCCCTCGAGGCCGCCCGCTGGGTGGAAAAAGTGCGGATCAATCCCGGCAACTACGCAGACTCAAAAAAATTCAAGATCGTCGAGTACACGGACGAGCAATACCTCGCCGAGCTTAGCCGCATCCGCGAGCGCTTCAGCCCGCTGGTAGCCCTCTGCAAGGAGCGGGGCGTCGCCATGCGGATCGGCACCAATCACGGCTCCCTCTCGGACCGCATCATGAACCGCTACGGCGACACGCCGCTCGGGATGGTCGAAAGCGCCCTGGAGTTCGCCCGCATCGCGCGCGAGATGGATTACCACGCGTTCATCTTCTCGATGAAGGCCAGCAATCCCAAGGTGATGATCAACGCCTACCGGCTCCTCGTCGCGCGCCTCAACGAGCTGGGCCCGGACTGGAACTACCCGATCCATCTCGGTGTCACTGAAGCCGGCGACGGCGAGGATGGCCGCATCAAGAGCGCCATCGGCATCGGCTCGCTGCTCCATGATGGCATTGGCGACACCATCCGCGTCTCGCTCACGGAGGACAGCGTCCATGAGATACCTGTCGCCCGCGCGTTGGCTGCCCCGTTCAATGCAGGTGAAATTGGCGGCATCCCCGCCGATTGCCCGCTCTCCTACGATCCCTTCACCTACACGCGCCGCGTTACGGAAACGCTGGCTATGACTTCCGTCGCCGCTCCCGGCGAGCAGGTCTGGCTGGGCGGCGAGGAACTGCTCCGGGTCGCCATCCGCCACGATCACTTCGAGAAAATCGCCCACAAAGTCGCCCGCATGGGCGATTTCAAACCGGAGTTCATCGTCGAAGAGGCCGGCGTCTGGGAAATCGACCCGCGCGACACCGCGGCCATCGCCACCGTCAACGGCGCCCCGGATGCCCGCCTCGTCACGCTGCCGGATGGCCTCGATCTCCCCGTAATCGCCGCGTACCGGCTCCTCGCCGCCCGGCTCGATCCGCGCCATCCGATCCTGCTCAAGGACGTGCTCGACCCCGGTTCCACCTCGACAGATTTCCTCACCGCCCTCCTTCACGCCGCGATGAACATCGGCTCGCTCCTCTGCGACGGCATCGGCGACGCCATCCTGGTCCAGGGCGAATCCGCGCCAGGCCAGGCCCTCCGCCTTGCCTACAACGTCCTGCAGGCGGCCGGCTCGCGCATCTTCAAGACCGATTACGTCGCCTGCCCCTCGTGCGGCCGGACGCTGTTCGATCTCCAGAGCACAACCGCCCGCATCAAAGCATCCACGGTTCACTTGAAAGGCGTCAAAATCGCCATCATGGGCTGCATCGTAAACGGCCCCGGGGAAATGGCCGACGCCGATTTCGGCTACGTCGGCGGCGCGCCCGGCAAGATAAACCTCTACGTCGGCAAGACCCCCGTAAAATTCAACATCCCCGAGGCCGAAGCGGTGGAGCGCCTGAAAGACCTGATCCGCGAACACGGCAAGTGGGTGGAACCCGCCCCAACCGCTCAAGAACCGGTGGAAGTGTAAGCCGCCTGCTTGCACTTACACATAAACTTCAACTTGCACCCTCGGCACCGCTGCAAGTTCAAGTAAATCGAGGCTAAGCTGCCTCCATCTCCTCATACGCCGCTGGACGCATGTAACGGACACGCGAAAAATCGACGTTCGGGGCCTTGATCGCCGCTTGCTTTAAAATCCGCCCGATCTCAATGCGGGTTTCCCCAATCACCTCCACTCCGACCACTTTACCGGTTCTGTCCAGGTCCACAGTGATGACACCGCGGCTCGAAGGACGTGTTATCGTTCTCGCAACCCTGGAGCGGCGAAACCGCACATAAACCGCGAGCGCCTCCCAATCCACCTCAACCGTTGGGGGCGTCGAGCTCTCTATCAGCATCACATCACGCTTGTTCTTCATAATATCCAGTTACGATCCAGCAATCGTTGCCCTTGATCTCCGCGACCGCGACGAGAGTCCTACCATCGACCGGCTTGCGGAAGAGGGTCAACTGTCCGCCATGTGCACCGCTGCCCTGGCGTTGTTTGGATTCGGGGTAATTCACGACGTTTTTCAAATCTTCAAAACTTAGATTCCGCTCGCTCGCCCGGATCGCGGAATGGCGGGTGGTATGGAATCGCAACGCACACATGCTGGCGCGATTCGCATCCGACCGTTCTCATCACGCACCTTTCCATAAGCGGGCTGCGCGCGCAAACCGTCAATCTCATAGTGCGGCGGCATTCTGAACTGCCAAGCCGTGCTCCGCCTCCCAAAGAACCCCGGCCCAACCGCCTACGGCCGCGGAAAGACATCGCCGGGACCCCGCCGGCGATATTGCCCTCACCCCCCTCCGGAGTGTAATCTCAAACCAAAGGCAGCCGGCTCAACTCTCCAGATGGCATCCAACCACGGCGAAACTTCAAAGGGAGGACTCTTGCTGGCCCTCCTGCTCGGCGCGGGCATTGTAGCCGCCGTGCCGCAGGCGCGGAATTGGGTCACGCGAAACTGGGCGTCGGCGACCAATCCTACCGGCGCCGCCACTCCGGCGCCCGATCTTAACGATCCCCTCACCCAAACCCAAAGAACGGTCGAGGCATATGTCCACGCAAAGGCTGCGCCCCAGGTCACGATCAGAATTCTCGATTGGACAGATTTTTCACAATCCGCCGGCGAGTCGGCGATTACATTGCACTACAGCGTTCAACAGGCCGGCCGCCCGGATATTGTGGCATTAGTCCGGTTCACTTTGGAGAATGGCAACATCGTAAGCGCGCAACTGGCCCAGCCAAAACTCGCCTCGGCCAATGCGAACGCCCCTGCCACGGCTCCGGCGCCAGTGCGGGTGGTGACTCTACGGCCGGTGGCAACGCCTCCGCCGGCCCCAACGCCGCCCCCGGAAGTCGTCGATAGGTTCTCGTCGCGCCTCATGGCTGCAATGACCAGCGACAGAACGATGACCCTGCGGGAGAGCGACGCGTTCAAACTCTCCGAGCTCGACCAGGCCAAAGAGCGCGCGAAGGAGGAAAAAAAACCGCTCGGTTTCGTAATGGTCTGGGGCCAATTCTTCGGCAGGGAATCGAGCGCGCTCGACAATAGCAGCGTCTCGGCCCTGGTGCATTTTTACGAAGTCTTTCACGACGACCTCGTCCTCGTCTTCGTCCGCCATGAGACGGAACTCGGCCTCGTCCCGCCAGCCGTAAAGCAAGGATTCATGGGCCCCGATGAAGGGGGCTACGCGCCTAACATGGCCGTCACCGACGCCACCGCCAGCGAGTTCATCGTCGAGATCCCATACAAAAATATGGATCAATCCGGCCGCAATGAGCTGTTCAAGGCCGGCGGGGATAAAATCGACCAATGGCTGGCCACGCACCCCGACGCGGTTGCCACGCCGGCTCCGCAACCGGCTGGCCAATAAAGCGAAACAGCTCTAAGGAACCGCTGATTAAATGGGAGAGGCCTTTGCTGGAAGCGATTGGGCCGTATTTCAAGGCGCGAGCGAAGCGGCAAATCCCGCAAGGGCCCGAGCCCGTCGAAGGCTGCTCCCGCCGCTGCGGCGGGATGTGGATAAAAACTCCCCTTCGGCGCCCATTTCCCGCCCATTTCTCGATTTGACGCCCCAATGCACCTCCACTACGATGCCCGGCTCGTCCATAGTCTGGACGTTCCATAATCATGCGCAAAGCTCACGCCCTTCTTCTCGTCGCCGCGGGCGCCTGCTGCCTCTTCTGCACCCACCGGGCATTTTCAGAAGTCGATTACTCCGCCGGCGCAGGCTGGAGCGTCGAGGGCGAGTCCGCCTCCGAAGCCACTGCCGGCGCGCAACTCGAGAAAGCCCAGCGCCTTGAGAAGGCCGGCGATTACCATAACGCCATGGTCGCCTACTACATATTGGCGCGGAAGTTCCCGCGCTCCGGCGCTGCCGCCGATGCCCAGCTCAAGGCCGGCGACATGGCCTACCAGGCGGGCGATTACGACCGCGCCTACGCCTACTACAATGAGTACCTTACCAAGTACCCAAAGGGCGAAGACTTCGACACCGCCCTCCAGGGGATGTACCAGGTCGGCCAGAAATTCCTCGAGGGCGCGCGCCGCCGCCTCTTCGGCGTCAAGACCTTCCCCTCGATGGTCCGCGCGCAGGAGATTTTTCAGAGCATCGTAAAGACCGCCCCGTTCAGCAAATGGGCGCCTCTTGCTCAATTCTACGCCGGGCAGGCCCTCGAGAAGCGCGGCCAGGCCGCCGACGCCATCGCAGCGTACCAGGAAGTGATCTCCCGCTATCCCACCGATCCCGCCGCGGCCGATGCGCAATACCAGATCGGTTACGTTTACCTCGTCCAGTCCCGCACAGCGTATGATCAATCCGCCGCGAACAAGGCGCAGGAAGCCTTCGAGGACTTCCTCGCCCGCTATCCCGCCAGCGAGAAGGCTCCGCAAGCCCAGGATAACCTCAAGGCTCTACAGTCCCATGTAAACTCCGACACCGTCAGCGTCGCGAAATACTACGACAAGAAGAAGGACTACAAAGCCGCCGTCATTTATTATAATGAGGTCATCAAAGAGCAGCCAGGCTCGCCCGATGCCAAGGCCGCCGAAGCGCGCGTCAACGAACTGCGCGCAAAATTCGGCGATGCCGCTCTCCAGGCCGGCCCGGAAAAGGCCGAGACCGGCGCCACCGCGCAGCAGCAGCGCCGGCTGCAGGCCCAGGTGGACACCGCATCCCGCTCGGATTACCTCGGCCCGCCAGTCGCCGAGCCGACGCCGGTCCCCTTTCAAGGCGCGCCCGAGCCGCCCCCTCTCCGCGCTGCTCCGGACGCGCTCACCCCTCTCCCCGCGGATCCCGGCACCATCCCGACCGGAGTCGAGCCCCAGTTGCCGGCGCATTAGCAAATGAGACTCCTCCCCCGCCGGACTTTCATGGCGGCCATCCTCTGCCTCCTGCTGCCCGGCTGCGCCGGCTATCATCTCGGCTACGTCCAGCCGCATTTCATGGCGGGCGTCCACGCCATCGCCGTGCCCACTTTCCGTAACGAGACCCTTGTCCCGAACATAGAAGTCCTCTGCACAAACACTCTCATCCGCCAGATCCAGGAAGACGGCACTTACAAGATCGCCAGTTCCCAAGATAACGCGGATGCAGTCATCGAGTGTGAGATCATGCAGATCATCCTCCGCCCCACCCGCTCCGTTATCGGCGATGTCCAGGCCACCGAGGAGTACCAGATGAACCTCGTCATCCACTACAAGATCATCCGCCGCGCCACCGGCGAACTCGTGGACGATAGAACCATCACGGGCATAACAACCTTTTTCGTGAGCGGCGACATTAACCAGGACCAGGTCCAGGCGGTCCCGCTCGCCGCGCAAAACGCCGCCGTCCAGATGGTCACGGAGTTCGGCGAAGGCTGGTAGCCGCCCATGCTCTACCTCGTGCCCACGCCAATCGGCAACCTGGGCGACATCACCCTGCGCGCCATCGAGGTGCTCAAGGCCGCCGATGTCATCGCCTGCGAGGACACCCGCCATTCCCTCCGTCTCCTCAATCACCTGGAAATCCGCAGGCCGCTCATCAGCTACCATGAGCACAACGAAGCCCGCCGCACCGCCGAGTTAATCGAACGCCTCCGCGCCGGCGCCTCGGTCGCCATCATCACGGACGCCGGCATGCCCGGCATCTCAGACCCCGGCCATCGCCTGCTCCGCGCCTGCATCGCGGAAGGCCTCCCCTACACCGTCCTCCCCGGCCCCTCCGCTCTCATCACCGCCCTCGTCGGCTCCGGCTTCCCCGCGGATGCCGCTTACTACGGCGGCTTCCTCCCCGTAAAAAGCGGCCAGCGCGAACGCGAACTTACCAACGCCACAGCCCGCCCGGAGACCTCCATCTTCTTCGAGTCCCCCCACCGCCTCCAGCGCACCCTCGAGGCCTGTATAATGCTCTGCCCCACCCGCCAGCTCTGCGTAGCCCGCGAGCTCAGCAAGCAATTCGAAGAGTATCGCATTGGCACCGCCGCCGACCTCGCCGCCCACTACAGCGCCCACCCCCCAAAAGGCGAAATCGTCTTCCTGATCCGCGCCGCGACCAAAGAAGAGCGCGCCCTCACCCCGCAGGGATCGCCCTGATACGACTCATAGGATCCTCTTCCGAACACGCCCATCGGCGAACCGAAGCAAGCTCCCGCCTTCATCCTTTCCCCCTATATCAGCTCCGCAATCTGCACCGCATTCAACGCCGCCCCCTTTAGCAACTGATCCCCGGAAATCCAGAATGCGAGCGCATTATCCAGCGCGCAATCCACGCGCAGACGCCCGATCTCGCAATCGTCCTTGCCTGCCACGCGCAGCGGCAGCGGGTACTCATTCTTCGCCGGATTATCCACCAGCCGCAGCCCCGGCGCCTTCGCCAGCACGTCACGGGCGCGATCCACGGAGACCGGCTGCTCGAACTCCGCATTCACCGCCACCGAGTGCGCCCGGTAAACCGGCACTCGCACACAAGTCACGCTCGCCCGGAAATTCGGCAGATGCATGATCCGCCGCCCCTCATTCTGCATCTTCATCTCCTCCTTCGTGTATCCGCTGTCGAGAAATGCATCCACGTGCGGCAGCACATTGAACGCGATCTGATGCGGATACACATTCCACGACGGCTCCCGCCCATGCGCGAGCGCCTCGACCTGCAGCCGCAGCTCCTCGATTGCCTGCGCCCCGGTCCCCGACACCGCCTGATAGCTCGACGCCACAATGCGCTTCACGCCAAACGCCCGGTGCAGCGGCCACAACCCCATCAGCGTGATCGCCGTCGTGCAATTCGGGTTTGCAATTATCCCCGCGCTCAGCCGCACATCCTCCCCATTAATCTCCGGGATTACCAGCGGCACCTTTTCATCCATGCGGAACGCCGATGAATTATCCACCACCACCGCTCCCGCCTGCACCGCCAGCGGCGCGAATTTCCTCGATATCGACGCCCCCGCGCTGAACAATGCCACGTCCACTCCCGCGAAGGAATCCTCCCGCAGCTCCCGCACCGGCACCTGCTCGCCTTGAAACTCCAGACTCTTGCCCGCGGATCGCGCCGATGCCAGCAGCGTCAACTTCCCCACGGGAAATCCCCGGCGCGTGAGCACCTGCAAAAATTCTGCTCCGACCGCGCCCGTGGCGCCCGCGATGGCTACATGAAGTGGACTGCTCATGGTTATCTTGTAAACTCTCCCCACTTTTGCTTCCAATGCAATCCCCTGCCATCCACGTCTCCCTCAGCCGCCAGGTGCTGACCCTTCGCGTTTCTCCCGGCGCGGAACGCGAATACCCCATCTCCACCTCACGCTTCGGCGTGGGCACGGAGCCCGGCAGCTTCAAGACGCCCTCCGGTAAATTCGAGATCGCAAAAAAAATCGGCGCCGGCGTCCCGCTCGGCGCCATATTCAGAGCCCGCGTCCCCACGGGCGAAATCGGCGGCCAAAAAGATCCACAAGACCTCATTCAGACGCGCATCCTATGGCTTCACGGCCTCGATCCGGAGAACGCCAACACCCACGACCGCTATATCTACATCCACGGCACCAACCATGAGGATCAGCTCGGCACACCCTCCAGCCACGGGTGCGTTCGCATGCGAAACGCCGATGTCGCGGAGCTTTTCGATTTCATTTCCGAAGGAACTCCCGTTGAAATACATCCGTAGTTACACGGCCCACCGATTTCATCGAAAATCCGTAGAGGGAATTTGCGTTGTTCTGTGCAAACAAAACCGCGTAAAACATCCCTCAGCAACCAGCTAAAGAAAGGAGGGGAACTTCAATACATGAAATTCATTGCCATTATCACGCTCGCCGTAGCAGCGTTCAGCTTGAGCGCCTGTGCGCACAAGGAGGCGGCTCCGATGTCCACGACATCGACCACCAGCGCCAAGTAGTCCGGCGCTTCCAGACCTAAGGGCCAGACCGGTTTTTTCCGAGTCTGGCCTTTATGTTTTTCCGCGGCCGCACGCTCACAAATTCACTGCCCTTCGCCAAAAACCGCCATCGCAGGTGATTCGCCTTCGATATCCCGATCCGGAAATCGCTCTCCACTTTCACCGGCCCGCCCCGCCGCAAAAACCCGACGCCCCCGCCGGCGCAAAGGTCCCGCCCATGGTCGCGCCCATCCACCCCCAGCGCCTGCGCCAGCTTCCCCGGCCCCGAGCAGAGCGCATGCAGCGAATAAACCAGCGCGCTCTTAGCCCCCGCCAGCCGCCGGATCTCCATCTCCTTCATCCCGCGCGCCGGCTCCAGCGCGCGAATCAGCACAAACCCGTTCGTGCTCCCCTTCACCAGCACATTGAGCAGCCAGTGCATCCCATAGTTCATGT
>Ga0182024_10020823_pt1 | contig 11953 bp, 11 predicted proteins | sample P32metaG_FD_120480 | JGI IMG/M metagenome (GOLD analysis project Ga0182024, IMG submission 120480) | Permafrost microbial communities from Stordalen Mire, Sweden - P3-2 metaG (Illumina Assembly) | ecosystem: Environmental > Terrestrial > Soil > Wetlands > Permafrost | place: Sweden: Stordalen... | reverse complement strand
CGACGGCGAAGAGCTCGTGGTCATGCGCGAAGAAGACGTCATGGCCGTGATTGAAGGCAAATAACCCTGAAGGATCACGACAATGGCAGCTAAAGATGTTCGTTTCAGTGATGACGCCCGCCAAAAAATGTTTCGCGGCGTCAATGTTCTAGCCAACGCCGTCAAGGCGACGCTCGGCCCCAAGGGCCGTAACGCGGTGCTCGAGAAGAGCTTCGGCGCCCCCACCATCACAAAGGATGGTGTTTCGGTCGCGAAGGAAATCGAGCTCAAGGACAAGTTCGAAAACATGGGCGCGCAGATGGTGAAGGAAGTTGCGTCCAATACCTCCGATGAAGCAGGCGACGGCACCACCACCGCCACCGTTCTCGCCCAGGCGATTATCCGCGAGGGTCTGAAGGCTGTGGCCTCGGGCCGCAACCCGATGGATGTCAAACGCGGCATCGACAAGGCAGTCATCATTGCCGTCGAGGACTTGAAGAAGCTCTCCAAGCCCTGCAAAGACTCCAAGGCGATCGCACAGGTCGGCACGATCTCAGCGAATTCCGACGAGTCGATCGGCAAAACCATCGCCGATGCGATGGAGAAGGTCGGCAAGGAAGGCGTGATTACGGTTGAAGAAGGCTCAGGTTTGGACAACGAGCTCTCAGTGGTTGAGGGCATGCAGTTCGACCGCGGCTACCTCTCGCCGTACTTCATCAATTCGCAGGCGAATCAGACGGCCGAACTTGAGAAGGCCGTGATTCTTCTGTGCGACAAGAAGATTTCCAACATTCGCGAAATGCTGCCGTTGCTCGAGGCCGTTGCGAAGGCGGGCAAGCCCCTCCTGGTCGTGGCGGAGGACGTCGAGGGCGAGGCGCTTGCGACTCTTGTCGTCAACAACATCCGCGGCATCCTCAAAGTCGTGGCCGTGAAGGCTCCTGGCTTCGGCGATCGCCGCAAAGCGATGTTGCAGGACATCGCGACGCTGACGGGCGGCACGGTCATTTCGGATGAGGTGGGTCTGTCGCTTGAAAAGGCGACTCTCAATGATCTCGGCGAGGCGAAGAAGATCGTCATCGAGAAAGAGAACACCACCATCATCGACGGCGCCGGCAAGGGGTCCGACATCAAGGGCCGCATCGAGTCGATCCGGCAGCAGGCCGAAGAGGCCACTTCCGACTACGACAAGGAAAAGCTCCAGGAGCGCGTAGCCAAACTCTCCGGCGGTGTCGCCGTCATCAAGGTCGGTGCAGCCACCGAAATCGAGATGAAAGAGAAGAAGGCGCGCGTCGAGGACGCACTGCATGCCACGCGTGCTGCGGTCGAAGAGGGCGTAGTGCCCGGCGGCGGCGTTGCACTCATCCGTGTGCAGAAGTCGCTCGAGAAGTTCGAGGGCGCCAATGAGGATCAGACGATCGGCGTGCGCATTCTGCACCGTGCGATCGAAGAGCCTCTGCGTCAGATCGTGGATAACGCCGGCGAAGATGCCGCGGTGATCCTCAATCGTGTGAAGGAAGGCAAGGGCAGCTTTGGCTACAACGCCGCCACCGGCAAATTCGGCGACATGCTCGAAGAGGGCATTTTGGATCCGACCAAGGTGACGCGCCTGGCGCTGCAGAACGCAGCCTCGGTTGCAGGCCTCTTGTTGACGACCGAAGTCATGATCGCTGATGCGCCGAAGGATGACGAACATTCTCACGGCGGCGGAATGCCTCCCGGCGGCATGGGCGGAATGGATATGTAGATTAAGGAGCATCCAGGCCGATCGGGACTGTCAAACAGCCCGGTCGGCTGAACCTCCCAACAATCGTGCCGCCGAGCCCCCCTCGGCGGCCGATCTCCTAGAAGCCCTGCTACTTGCGGGGCTTTTTTTGTCGGCGTCCGCCGAGCGCGCACTAACGCGCGAGGGTCGCGAAACGTCCTGCCCAATGATCTCGTCGCGATGGGCGACGGTGCGGTAATCCTTGTCGCGGAAGATTCTCGCGGAATCCTCCGCACGCTCGCGCGCAAGAACCGAACCGCATTTTGTCAAATGGCTTATCTCCGCGGGGCGGGCGCGGAACATCGTGACCGCCCGGGTGCTCTTCTGGTGCAGTTCAGGTGAAGCCACTAACATGTTTGCGGAGCCTCCGCGCGGAGGCGAGCCACGGAGGAACACCATGGCAGCTTCTAGGTTACAACTGCGAGCGATATTCATGTGCGGCTTAGCTCTCGCTGTGATTGCGGGCTGCCAAAAGGCAGCGCCCGATGACCTCAGCTGGGCGCGGGGCGCACTTGAGCGTAATGGCAATTTGCAGGTCCTGAGCATCGATCGACAGGCCCGCGCGTTCACGGTTCGCTTGAAGGAAACGGGGGAGCTGCGCATCGTGCGGGCGGACGAGGTCGTGGGTTCACTGCCGTCGCCACCCGCTTTGGAGGCGGCCACCGCGCGCGCCGGACCCATCGTGGCAAGTGACGCAACTGCAACGCCGCCGCCTGCAGCCGACACAGCGACAACGGCGCCGGCAGAGCCAGCCGCTACTCAAGCGCAGGCTCAGGCGCCATCTGCCACTGCGAGCGCAGGGCCGGGCGTCATTTCCTCCGGCCCCGGATATAGCATCAGATCCGCGCGCACGGAGGGCGCCGCGGGGGCGCGCGCACGCGGCTTCGCACCGAATGACTCGGTCGCCAGCGGTCTTGCGGTCGAGCGGCGCGACGAGCCCATCATTTGTCAGGGAGCGCGCTTCCTGCGCATCGACAGCCGCAATCTTGAATTCCAGGGCGACGCCATCAGTGCCGAGGATGGCTGCGAAATACACATCACCAATAGCCGCATCGCGGCGAAGGGTGTGGGCGTTTCCGCGCGCGCCGCCAACGTGCACATCGAGAACAGCTCCATCGAAGGTCAATCAGGCTCCATCCTCGCCTCCGACGGTGCGCAGGTGTATGCGGAGGCGTCAAGCTTCAGGGGCATAAGCCGCGGGCTCACCTCAGAGACCCTGCACGATCTGGGCGGTAATGTCTGGAACTGACGGCGCCGCCGCCGCAGTTGCATCCGCCTCCGTTCAAGTTCGCGAGTCGCTAGCGCACGTCTGCGCGGCGAGTGACTTCATCGCCCGCGCGATCACCGCCGATCCTAGTTTGCTGCCGGCGCTCATCGAGTCTCAGGATCTCGAGCGCACTCTTGCCCCCGGCGATTTCGCCGTGCGCGCACCGCAGGTGCCCAGCACGACGACGAGCGTGGCGGAGGCTGACTGGATGGCAGACCTGCGCCGCTGGCGGCGGCGTGAGTTCGTGCGCATTGCATGGCGTGATCTGGCTTCCTGGGCGCCATTGGCTGAAACGCTCGCGGATCTGTCCGCGTGTGCCGATGCCGCGATCATCGCGGCGTGCAACTTTGCGATGCTCACTCTCAGTGCACGCCACGGCGTGCCACGCTCCGCCGATGGCGAAGCGCAACCGCTGATTGTGGTCGGCATGGGCAAACTCGGCGGCGGTGAGCTCAACTTCTCATCTGACATCGATCTTATTTTCCTCTTTCCGGAGCATGGCGAGACCGACGGGCCGCGGCCCATGGCGAACGAGGAATTCTTCACGCGTACCGGGCAAATGCTGGTGCGCCTGCTCGATGCACCTACGCCGCAGGGCATCGTATTTCGCGTCGACTTGCGGCTGCGCCCTTTCGGCGCGAGCGGCCCACTGGTGGCAAGCTTCGCATCTTTCGAGGACTACCTGTCGCGCCACGGCCGCGATTGGGAGCGCTACGCCTACGTCAAGGCGCGCCCGATCACCGCGTGCGAGCACTACGCTGAGATCTATGCCTCGGCAGTGCGGCCTTTTGTGTATCGACGCTATCTCGATTACGGCGTCTTTGAGAGCCTGCGCGAGATGAAGAGCTTGATCGAGCGGGAGGTTGAAAGGCGCGAGCTTGCAGATGACGTCAAACTCGGGCCGGGCGGCATCCGTGAGATCGAATTCATCGTGCAGGCTTTCCAGCTCATCCGCGGCGGACGCGATCGGCGCCTGCAGACACCTGCGCTCGGCGCCGCCCTGCCGCAGCTTGACGGCGCGAAGCTTTTACCCAACGCGGCGGTCGCGGATCTCAGCGCCGCCTACGACTATCTGCGCAGGCTCGAGAACCGACTGCAGATGACCGCCGACGAGCAGACGCATCGTCTGCCCAAAGAGGAGCGCGCACGCGCGCGCATTGCAGCCTCGATGGGCGCGGCTGATTGGGCCACACTTGCAGGCGAATTCGACGCACACCGAAATCGCGTGAGCGCGCACTTCAAGGCGGTGGTCTTCAGCGCGCAGGGTGCGGCGGATCCGAGCGTCGCGCGCGTCGACCTTACGCAATTCTGGCAGACGAGCAGCGAGCCCGTCGCGCTTGCCGAGTCCCTCTCCCGAGTCGGCTTCGCGGAAGCGGTGCCAGGCGCGCGTCTGCTTCTGGAATTTCGCGAGTCCGCGCTCGTGCGGCGTCTCGATGAGCCCGGAATGAAGCGTCTGCAGGCGCTCCTGCCCACGTTGATCAGCGACGCCTCGGCAAGCGCAGCGCCGCTCGCCGTATTGCGCCGCATATTGAAGATTCTCGAGGCGATCGGCCAGCGTTCGGTGTATTTCGCGCTTTTACGCGAAAGCTCGGCGGCTCGCATCAGGCTCGTGGACTTATGCGGTCGCGGTGATTTTCTCGCCGATCAGATCGCCGCCTATCCGTTGCTGCTCGATGAACTCGTTGATGAGCGGCTCTTGTCGGAGCTGCCGGAGCGGGCCAATCTGGCGCGCGATCTCGAGCTCATCGTGCAGGCGATGCGCGACGATGATCCTGAGCGCCAGGTCGAGGCGCTGCGGCATTTCCAGCGCGCCGCCGTCTTTCGCATCGCGGTGGCGGACTTGAGTGGCAGGCTACCGGTCATGAAGGTGAGCGATCGGCTCACGGACGTCGCCGAACTCATTGTGGAGCGCGCAATTGAGCTCGGCTGGCAGCAGATGAGCGCGCAGTTTGGGACGCCGATGTGCGGGACAGGTGCAGAGCGGCGCGCCGTACGCATCTGCGCGGTCGGCTACGGCAAGCTTGGCGGCATGGAGCTCGGCTACTCCTCGGATCTTGATCTCGTCTTTCTGCATGACTCGCAAGGTGAGCAGCAGGAGACTCTCGGCCATCCACCCATCGACAATCAGCTTTTCTTCGTGCGGGTCGCGCAGCGCATCATGCACCTTTTGACCATGCATTCGGGCGCGGGAAGACTCTACGAGGTGGACGTACGCCTGCGTCCGAGCGGCAAGGGCGGACTTCTCGTGACCAATATCCGCGCGTTCGCGGATTATCAGGAGCATGACGCGTGGACCTGGGAGCATCAGGCGCTACTGCATGCCCGTGCGGTCGCGGGTGCAGCAGAAGTGCGTGCCGAATTCGAGAGCCTGCGTGTGGATGTGTTGCAGCGTTTTGTGCGTCGCGCGACTCTGCGTGAAGACGTGCGCAGCATGCGCGAGCGCATGCGCAGGGAGCTGTCGAACGCACCGCCGTCAGAATTTGATCTCAAGCAGGGACCGGGCGGCATCGCTGACATCGAGTTTCTGGCGCAGTACTGGGCGCTCGCCTGGGCTAATGAGCACGCGCCGGTGGTGATGTTCGCCGATACGATTCGGCAGCTCGAGAGCCTTGCCTCGGCTGACCTTGTGCCGCAGTCGACAGTTGATGTACTCACCGGCGCCTATCGCGTCTACCGCAGCCGGGCACATCACCTGGCGCTCGAAGGAGGCGAAGCGGTCGTTACGGCCGGCGACTTCATCGCAGAGCGCGCAGCCGTGACGCGCATCTGGACAGACACGATCGGGACTAAGCGCTGACACCATTCGTGATTGATGCGCAGGCTTATGCGCTACCCAATCAGGATTAGGTTCGTAGCTCCTAGACGTACAACCGATTCGGATATAATCGACCGCGAAGGAGACCCCACTATGGCCGCTGTGACGAAACCGCTCATTGAGTCGAACGCGCAGAACCAGTACAGCGTCACCGTGGAGGATCTGCCGCTTTCCTGTCCCATGCCGCAGATGATCCTGTGGAACTCTCACCCACGGGTGTACCTTCCGATTGAGACGACCGGCTGGGCAAAATGTCCCTACTGCAGTGCGGAGTACACGCTGCAGCGTGGAGAGCTTTAGGACGCGTCGCGCGCTTACGGCGTCTTCGGGTACGTCTTGTAGAGTTTCTCTTCGACGATCCGCGACCCAAGCTGCAAGTTGATGCGGCGCTTGATCGCCGCCCGTTTGTCGTTCGTGACATAGACCGCGCGCGCAAGGTCAATGAATTCGCGATCGAAGAGTTGTCTTGCTTCGCGATCGCGGATGCGATCCTCGATATCCCAGAGCCGATCGTTTACCTCCTGCAATGCATGCTCCTCGGCGGTGAGCTCGACGGTTGCGCCGCCGATTTGTGTCCACGTTTTCTCAAGGAGCCCAAGTTCCAGGCGCACGTTCGCAAGCTGCTGCGCATCGCTCATGCGCGCCGCTTTAATGCGCAGGATGGTGATCTTGTCGAGCAGTTCGCCGGCGGAGACGGGAATGAGAACATCATTCATGGTGGCGATCGTAGCAATTCGTCGAGCCTGGCGATGACCTCTTCGACCTGAATGAGATCCATGACGCCGGGCTCCTCGATCTTGGTCGCCCAGGGCAGCTCCTCGGGTTCGCGATGGCGAAAACGGCGCGCCGCCTCGGCGTAGGCGTTGACGCACCATTTTTGCGATAGATACGGACCGCTGCGCGCCGGATTGGTTGCGCCGTAGAGACCCAACACCGGCGTACCGACCGCCGTCGCCATGTGTACGGGCCCGGAGTCCGGGCTCAGAAGCACGCGAGCTCGCGCGAGGAGCGCCAGAAGCTCCGGCAGCGTGTCGCGACCGATCTGATTCACGAGCGGCACGCGCGCGGCGCGCTCGATGGCTGCACCCGTCGCATGCTCGAGGGCGCTTCTCCCGCCCGACAGAATCACGCGCATGCCGTGGTGGCGCACCGCATGCTCGGCGACGGCCGCATAGCGCTCGGGCCGCCAGTTGCGGTGCGCGTGGCTCGAGCAGGGGCTGATGACGAGCGTCGGCTGCGCATCGGGTACGAGTGCGCGCGCGTACTCTTGCGCCTCGTGCGGCAACGGGATATCCCAGCGCAGGAGCCGCTCTTTGATGCCCAGCGCTTCGGGGAAACCGAAGAAGCTCTCGAGCACGTGCTCGCGCGAGCGTTCGGCGATGCGCGCATTCGTGAAGAGCCATTGCAGTTCGCGCGCCCGCGGGCGGTCGAATCCGAGCTTTACGGCCGCGCTCACATGCAGCGCGATCAGGCTTGCGCGCAGGGCGACCTGCATATCCAGCAACGCATCGAAGGTGCAGCCCGCGAGCTGTCGATGCAGCGCGCCGAGAGCGCCGATCCCGGCGCGCTTGTCCACGATGATAAACTCGACGCCCTCGATCAGCCTCATGAGGCGGGACTCGGTCTTTGCGATGATCCACGTAAACCGCGTCGCCGGCCAAACCTGCTGCATCGTGCGCAGCACCGGCACGATATGGCAGGTATCGCCAATCGCGGAGAGGCGGAGAATGCACACGCTGCGCGGGGCTGCTACGAACGGCAACATTAGGGAAGTAGTGCGATGAGCGCAGGGTGGCGGCTCGGCTCCGAAGTCAGGCGCCGCGTGCTGACGGGCGGCGCCATGCTATACGACACCTCTCGGGTGAGCAATTTGACGCCCGCTTGGTTTGAACCCGAGCACTGGCTCTCGCGCGGCGAGCTTGAAGGGGTTGCGCACGGTCGCGGGGATACGCATTTGATCCATACCGGCGGGCAGCGTTACGTGCTGCGGCACTATCGGCGCGGCGGCCTGATCGCGCATCTGACGACCGACCGGTACCTGTGGGACGGTGAAGCGCGTACGCGCCCGTATGCCGAGTGGCGGCTCATGTATCACCTCTCGCACGCAGGATTGCCGGTGCCAGCGCCGGTTGCGGCGCGCTATCGCAGGGCGGGCCTCACCTACAGCGGCGATCTCATCACCGAGCGCATCGTGGACAGCGCATCGCTGTCGGCGCGCCTCGCGCAGGCGGTGGTGCCGATCCTCAACTGGATCGCGATCGGCCGTTGCATTCGGCGCTTTCACGACTGAGGCGTGTGCCACGCGGATCTCAATGCACACAACATCCTCCTGGGCGAAGGCGATGCGGTATACCTCATTGATTTTGACCGCGGCCGACTGAGGAAACCGGGATGGTGGTGCGACGCCAATCTAGTGCGCCTGCGCCGTTCGCTTGAAAAGGTAACGTATAGTTTGCCGGCCGAGCGCTTCACTGAAGCGGATTGGCACGGCATGCTGGACGGCTATCGGGTTTCCTCGGGCGGCAGTTTGCTGGGCGCGCACTAGCGGCAAGGCACGAGATGCGCTCGCGCTATCGCTTTTTCTATTGCGCCGCCGCCTACCTCCTGATTCCCATCGTCGCTCTCGTCATGTTGTGGCGCGGCTGGCGCGAGCGCGGCTACTGGAAAAATTTTCCCGAGCGCTTTGGCTTCGGTCGCACGCTTACATCGCCGAGCATCTGGGTGCACGCCGTATCGGTGGGGGAGGTGCAGGCAGCCGCCGCGCTCGTTCTCAATCTCGGCGCACGCTATCCCGCCATACCGCTCGTGCTCACCACGGCGACGCCCGCCGGCGCGCAGCGCGCACGCGCGCTCTTTAACGAACGGGTGGATGTGCGCTTCGTCCCATTTGATCTGCCGGGCGCCGCGCGCCGATTCTTTGAGCGCGTGCGGCCGCGTCTCGCAGTCATTATTGAGACCGAGCTCTGGCCCAATCTCTATCACGAGTGCCGCACGCACCGCGTGCCGCTGATCCTCGCAAGCGCCCGGCTTTCGCCGCGCTCAGTGCGGCGCTATCGCAGGCTCTTGGGTCTTTTCGAGGACACCCTCGCCGAGGGCGTCGTCATCGCAGCTCAGGCCCCGGCAGATGCCGAGCGCTTTCGGGCCGTGGGCGCACCTTCTGCGCACACCTACGTCACAGGCAATCTCAAATTCGATTTCACGGTGCCCGAGGAGGCGCGCGCGCGCGGACCTAAGCTGCGCGCCTACCACGGAGCAGACCGGGCCGTATGGGTTGCCGGCAGCACACACGCGGTGGAGGAAGAGATCCTGCTCGATGCGCAGCGTCGGCTGCAGCGCCTGCATCCCAATGCGCTCCTCGTGCTCGTGCCACGCCACCCGCCGCGCTTTGCAGGCGTTGCCAGCTGGCTCGGCCGCGAGGGGGTGGCATTCGTCAAGGTTTCGCAGCGTATCCCCTGCAATGCCGACACGTCGGTGCTGCTGGTCGATTCCCTGGGGGAACTCCTCGATTTCTACGCCGCGGGTGATGTGGCCTTCGTCGGTGGCACACTGGTCCCCATCGGCGGGCACAATCTCCTTGAGCCGGCGGCGCTCGGTCTGCCGATCCTGTGCGGTCCGCACCACTCTAATAGTGAGGACATTGCACAGCTCTTGATCACCCGCGGTGCGCTTGAGGTCGTGCACGACGCGGCGGAACTCGCACAGAGCCTTGCGGCTTTGCTGGCGGATCCGAAGGAGCGCGCACGGCGCGGCGAGCTTGCGCGCGCGTCGCTCGAGGACAACCGCGGCGCGCTTCAGAAGCTGCTGCGCCTCATCGATCCTCTCTTGCAGAACTAACTCTTGGGTGGCTGAGTGATCTCGGTCGGGGTGGCCGACGGTGCGGATGAGGTGGGCACCGTTTCGTCGAGCCATTGGTTGATCTCGGCGAGCGTGGCGCGGTCGAGACTTCCCGAGGCGAGGCGCAGACTCACGATGTCGAGAATGTAGGCGTAGCGGCTGCTCGCGTAGTCGGTCTGCGCCTGCACGAGGGTTCTGCGCGCGTTCAGAACGTCGACCGCGGTGCGGGTACCGACGTCGTAGCCCGCTTCGGTCGCCTTCAGCGCAATCTTGCTCGACTCGAGCCCCTGTTTCAGCGCCTGCACGTGCGCGATGTCGCTGTTGACGCTCAAGAACGCGTCGCGCGCCGCGCGTTCGGTGTCACGCGAGGTCCGCGCCATGCGTTCCTTGGCGGCGATCCAGCGATATTGCGACTGGTGCACCTGCGAGGTGACGAGCCCGCCGCTGAAGATCGGCACGTTCAATTGCAGCGAAATCGAATTCTCGTTCGTCTCGTTGAGTGTCGGTCCCACGGCCCCGGGGAAGTCGATGCTCGGGATTTCCGGGAAGATCTCGGTCGAGGTCTGCCGGTAGTGCGTGTGGCCCGCGACGAGATCGAGCGTCGGCAGGTGGCCGCCTTCGGCCACGCGGATGTCATCGCGGGCAATCTCCGCCGCGAGGCGGCTCGATACGAGCGCAAGGTTCTGCTGCATCGACACCTCGACCCAGCGGTCCTCGCTCGCAGGCTCCGGGGACTTCAGGGGGATGTTCGGTCCGGGCCGGGCGAGAACCTCGTACTTGGCGCCGGTGATCTCGCGCAGCTGCTCGACGTCGGTCGCAAGGGTGCGCTTTGCGGCAATCACGGCGGCCGCGGCCTGGTCGTTTGCGGCCTTCGCTTCTTCGACATCGGTGACGGCGATGAGTCCCACTTCGAAGCGCTTGTTGGCCTGCCCGAGCTGATTCGAGATCGCCTCGTGGGATGACTGCTGCGCTTCGAGGTCGTCACGCGCCGTCAGCACGTCGAAGTAGCGCTGCGAGACCCGCAGGATGAGATCCTCCTGGGCCGCGCGGTAGTCCGCCTCGGCTTGCGCGACGGTTTTATCCGCGCGCTTGAGGTTCTCCCAGTTCTCCCAGTTGAAAAGGTTCTGCCGCAGGGTGACGTTCCACTGGGTGGTCTCGGGACGTACCACGCCCGAAACGTCCTCCGGCACCACAATGAGCCTGTTCGGATTCGTAGGATCCGTGAACAGCTGGGGGGCGGATTCATTCTCCATTGTCCGGTCTTTTTCCACGGACGCGGAGCCGGCGATCTGCGGCAGAAGGAGTGCGCGGGCCTGCGGCTTGGCTTCCAGCGTCGCCATGCGCGTGGCGGTCGCCTCACGCATCTGCGGATCGCTCAAGAGGGCGTCGTCGTAGACCTTCAAAAGGTCCTCCGCGACAGCCGCCCCCGGCAAAGCGACGGCCCAGAGCGCGACGACCAACTCAATCTTCATACCATTTGCCTTTTAAATCAGTGGCTTATAGCCCTGCAGTCAAAAACGGAACTCCTCCGGTCGCCTGGCGTTGCGCAGAGGATCAATGATCGTCTCGAACAGACTCTCGGATGTCCACGTATCCTCGCTGAGGCGCCGCACCAGGCGAGCTTCCATGATTGGGGGTTCTCCTACGACCACGAACAGGCGTCCTTGGACCTCGAGCTGTCGCTCCCAGCGCTGATCGTACGCGGGCAGCGACGCGGTCAACGCGATCGCCTCGTAGCGCGTATCTGATGAGATGTGCAACGCATCCTCGTTAACCACCTGCGCGTTGCCGACGCTGAGCGAGGCGAGATTCGCGCGTGCCGCATCGGCAAGATCAGCGAAAATCTCCAACGAGTGCACCGCGCGGCTCGCCGCGGCAAGACAGGCCGTGACGTATCCGCTGCCGCTGCCCACTTCGAGTACCCGCTCGGAGCCCGATAGGGCCAGCGCCTGCAGGAGCCGTCCTGCGACACTCGGGCGCAGCATATGCTGCCCGTGCGGCAGAGCGACCTCCACGTCGGCAAAGGCGAGGAAGCGCTGCTCAGCCGGAACGAAGTGCTCACGAGGCACTGCGCGCAGGGTCGCAAGCACCCGCTCATCGAGCACATCCCAGGCGCGTACCTGTTGTTCGATCATCTGTTCGCGGGCCGCTTCAGTGTGCATCGTTGCGCCTGGTCCAATTGGACTTATTCTGCCTGATGAAATGGGCGAAAGACGTTAAGGGTTTTCGGCGACGCTGCCAAGCGTTCTTGCGACGAGATATGGTGAAATACGGGCAGACCGAGGGGTGTCGTGGG
>Ga0182024_10020822_pt1 | contig 11954 bp, 15 predicted proteins | sample P32metaG_FD_120480 | JGI IMG/M metagenome (GOLD analysis project Ga0182024, IMG submission 120480) | Permafrost microbial communities from Stordalen Mire, Sweden - P3-2 metaG (Illumina Assembly) | ecosystem: Environmental > Terrestrial > Soil > Wetlands > Permafrost | place: Sweden: Stordalen... | reverse complement strand
TTTGTCTGCCGCCAGCAAACCTAGAAGAAACTCCTTACTTAAACCGAGATTTTAGCCTACTTGCCCCCCGCACTCTACATACTTCGAGAACCTCTACGGCGGACCATCCCATTATGTGGGATTTTCCGCTGCGTGTGAAGTGGCATTGCAGACCGATGGGGTCACCTGTACATTACTGGTTGGCCGCGAAGTCAATCCCGGTTTGACGGACGTACCCGTGGTAGAATTCGCATCCTTATGGAGGAATACCCCATGCCTGAGCCACTGCTGGAACTGCAAAAGACGCAGTTAATTGTGCGTTCTCCCCTCTCCACTGAAGGGTTCATATCGATTTATTTTTCAAGTCCAGATGGAAGATTGATGAGCGAAGAGGAGTGGTGGAATCTGAGGCAACTCATCGAGCTAACAAATAAAGTCTGTATCAAACAAAAGGCGGTCGCCCAGTCAGCCTAGGAACGAATCACGTCGGATATTGGGAAATCCCCGTTTCACCCGCGAACTTATGCCTCACTTCCCGTATTGTGCCTGAGAAGTCGCGTTACCGGAATGTGGCTTTTTGTGCCTGGGAGCAATAAAAAGACGGAATTTAGACGCGTGCGATCCCTCTTGCATCCATCTAGCGTGCGCCGTTCCGAAATTTAATTCAGTATCACTATCTTTCGTTTACGGCCCTCTATGCGGTTACAGATCTCCACACTGGCGCGCAAGTCCCCGGATACTGACCGCGTGAACACCTTCTTGACAATGACTGTGACCAACCTGTCGTATTCCTCTGCGGAAAGACGACCGACGAGAAACTTGCATCGTTCTTGGGATAGAAGCGTATCTTTCGGCCTACCCGCTGGGTTGCCTGAAACACCTTTGGGCCACGGCCTTAGATTCTCCAGGCACCTTTGGCGGGTGCCGGTGTTCGGAACGGTGTTCACGAGAATGGGGTTATCGTGTTCGGGATTCCTGATCCTTCCAGGCATGCCTTCCGGTCGTCTTAGCGCCCGGCGGCGGACTGGGCGCCTGTAAAACAAGGGCCACCTTACTTCTCGATTTATCGCAGTCCTCACAGATGCACCTCGCTTACGATTCACTCCTAATCGCGCTCTCCGCGTCGGCCACATTATTGAAGATGTACGGGTCCCAGGGCAATGTCCGCGGGTAGCCGCCGAGCCAGCGGAACCGGACATAGGCACCTTCGGAAGTGTAACGCAGCCCGGCGCAGATCCGGCACTTCCACACAGAGCGAACGACCCGTTTATCGCTGACGCTCCATCCGTAGAGATGGCGGCACGGCCGCTGGCAACAAGGGCAGGTTAGCAAGAGCGCCATGCCGCCATTGCGTGGAAGGCGGCGGCGCACAGTTCGGATCGTCACCAAACTTCCGTCTGGCCGCTTCAACTCCACGCACTCTTCAGAGGACGGTAGCCGCCGTATTCCGAGAACCTCTCTTGTTTCTCCTCGATCCATCCAGCGCCAAAAGAGAAAATAGCGCAGATGTCTTGGATCATCGAGAACACACCGAACAACCGATGCAGGCAGACGAGGAATGCTCTCGCAGGGAATGCTAAACCCTTCATAATATCCGTGCCATCCGCGCGGTGCTTTTCTCTGTTCAACCATCTAATCCCCGTGTTCGTCCTTTCCCTTAAAATCCCAACTACGGGGAGCATCTTCATAAAAACGATCAAGATCAATCTTGCGGAACCTATATCTTCCGCCGATCACTCTTCCCTCGATCTCCCCTCGCCGCAGATAGGCCCGCAACGTTCGCGGGTTCATTCGCAAAATGCCCGCAGCCTCGCGGAGTGTCAGGAGCTTGTCACCGATTGGGGCCGGTTCAACTTTTAGTCGCCGCTTAGTCGCCATCCGACACGTCCTTTCCCGCCGTGGGCCTTCCAAGACACGCAGCCGCGCTGTCGGTGCCGGACTCTCGTTTTCCAAAGTCAGCCAAATCGGCTGCACAGTAGCATGACGAGTACCCCTCACCGGAGTTCTTCTCCAGGTGATACAGTAAAGTTAGTTCCGACGCTGTTGCGCAAGGCCATAAGGTGGGCGAACTTCTGTACCCCTAACAGCAGCTCTTTCGCTTCCGGTCCTGGGGCCATACAAAAAGTTCGATACGTGTCGACGAAGGGGAGCCAATTTTTTCAGTTAGCTGGGCGCCACAGGAGCATTCCGATATCAGGTTGATGGGCATCGGTTGGATCAATGCGCCCATCGGCTTCATGCGGGTTTCCGGCGATAGCATAAGGAAAAACAGTTGTGCCTGTCATCGTGACCGGCTTAGCCCTAGCCTCTTTCCGGCTATGGAAGAATACTTTGAGTGTAAGGGGGACACGGACATGGATACCTTCCTTTCACCCATCGAAAAGCCCAAAGGGTTGATGATGAAGCTGGCGTATTACTTCACGCGCCGGCAATTCGGCAAAGTGCTTACGCCGTTGAAGGTGCATTCGGCGCGCTTGCCGGTCGCGTTCGGCCTGTTCTATCAGAAAATCGGGAAGCTGGACAAAAAGCTGGTCCTGCCGCCAGAGACTGCCCTGCTGATCCGTCAGCAAGTAGCGCGTCTCAATGTCTGCCTCTTCTGTATCGATATCGGCCGGCTATTCACGATCAAGGCGTCGATGAATCAAGCCAAATTCGACGCTCTGGGGCAATGCGGCACTAGCCCTCTTTTTACCGATGCGGAGCGCGCGGCACTGGACTACGTTACGGAACTGACCCGGGATAAGAAAGTTGATCCCGAGATCTTTGCCCGGATGGCCCGTTATTATTCCGAACGCGAGATCTGCGAGATCGTCTGGCTTGTCGCCAGCGAGCACATCTACAACATGACAAACATCGGCTTGAACATTCATTCCGATATGCTCTGTCAAATCAGCGCAAAAAGTCAGAATCGATGACATTGGAGAGAGAACGAAAAATTGGGCTTTTGAACGGAATTGGTCGCTTCAGGCATCCGCCGTCTGCAGATCGGCATCCAAGTCGGGTGAGCGGATAAATCGGAGAAATATACGCATTTGAGTAAATAAACCGCCGGATGTCACGATCGACGACAGTGACTCCACCGGCATGCCAGACACTCTTTGTGCACAAGAACGCGAACGACCATTGAATGTCGGGTCATGCATGGGGTACATTAGACGCCGTTCTAGAAGTCAACTTGTGAAATCCACCTTACAGGAAACCCCCGCAGGGTTGGAAGTCGATACTTCTGCGGGGCCCCAACGAATGATTGAGACAAAGTTTTCATGCTTTTGGCGCGGACCGGGGTTCACCCGTAACCAACGGACCGCAGTTTCACTTCATGGGCACACCAATCGCTCAAAGGAAAGCCTTCATTTCCTCCCTCAATTGGCCGAGAAGTGTCCGATGCTGCAAGTCGCGCTGGAAAAACAATGCAAAAAATCAAACGTGCCGGTTGATTTTGAGCGCGCCTACTGGACACCGCCCCTTACGCCCAAGCTGGCTTACGAAGCCGAAACGAAACAGATTCAGAATGTTGTCGGGCTTGACAGCCTCGTCTCACTCACCGATCACGACAATATTGAGGGTCCCGCGTTATTGCGAGCGGTGGCCGAAACTGCGCATATCCCGCTCTCGCTTGAGTGGAGCGTCCCTTACGGGGGATTAATTTTTCACCTCGGCGTGCATAACCTGCCGGGCGCCGGCGCGCAGGCCATCGTGGCCGAACTCAACGCTCTCACCAGGAATCCGTCGGACAAGCGGACCTGCGAACTCCTGGCCATGCTCGATCAGATTCCTGATGTGCTCATCGTTTTCAACCATCCGCTTTGGAACCAGTCCTGCCCGGGAGCGCGCCAGAATGATCAGATCCTCGACCGGTTCCTGCGCCTGACCGTCAAATTCCTCCACGCATTTGAATTCAACGCCTCGCGAAGCTCGAAAGAAAATGACGGCGTCATCAAACTGGCCGAGCGCTGGCAGCGTCCCATTGTCTCCGGTGGAGACCGGCACGGATGCGAGCCTAGCGGGGCATTGAATCTGACCCGCGCCGAAACCTTTCCCGAATTTATAGAAGAAATTCGGCAGGGGAAGCAAAGTCATGTGCTGGTCATGCCGCAGTATGCCGAGCCGGTGTTCATTCGCACGATGAGGACTCTGCTCGATGTCATTCGGGATTATCCGGAATTCCCCGATGGCTCGCGCCGCTGGGACAATCGGATCTTCCATCCGGATGCGGTCAACGGCGGCGACCGTCCGATTTCAATGTTCTGGAAAGCTCCCCCCGCCTATGTCGAACGAACATTCACCTGCATCCGCGTGCTGGAAAATGCGGCTGTGCAACGCGCCCTGCGCCGCGTCTTCCGTGGCGCGGTTGGCGCGGAACTATCTCCGGAGATTTCGCCGGAGGCAGCCTCGTGAAAAAGGAAAGTGCCCGTGTCGCTTTTTTCTCCTGCGTCTACCATGAAATGGACGGCGTGGCCAAAACCAGCCGCCACTTTGAGGCCTACGCCGAACGCAATGAACTTCCGCTCCTCATGATTCATGCCGGACCTCGAGGTGGCGTCACGACCTCAGGATCCGTCACCAGGATCGAGTTGCAGCGAAGCCGCTTGAAATTTCCGCTGGACCAGACTCACGAATTCGACCTTCTCTTCTGGAGGCACCGCCGGAAGCTGGAGAGTCTGGTCCGGGATTTCCGTCCGGATTTGATTCAAATCACCGGCCCCAGCGACGTAGGCATGCTCGGAACATGGATCTCTCAAAGGATGGGAATTCCGCTGGCAGCCACATGGCAAACCAATGTGCACCAGTACGCGCGAAGACGCGCCGCGGCGGCGTTATCATTCGTGCCACAAGCGATAACTTCCAAACCGCTACATGCAATGGAGAGCGCAATTTTTACCGCCCTGGCCCGTTACTACAGGATTCCGCAACTTCTTTTTGCGCCAAATCGCGAGACGATGCAATCCCTTGAGGCCGCAACGGGCAAGCCCTGCTTCCTGATGTCGCATGCCGTGGATACGGATGTCTTCAGGCCGGAGTTTCGCAATCGCCAGGGCGGCCCATTTCAGATCGGCTACGTGGGACGGCTCACGACGGAAAAAGGCGTTCGCAACCTCGCACGCCTCGAAGAAGCTCTTCTTTCCACGGGTCATCAGGATTTCCGGATCGTGGTGGTGGGAGAGGGTGGCGAAGGAGCCTGGCTCAGGAAGAACCTGCGTCAGGCTGATTTCAAAGGCGTGCTGACAGGTCCGGAGCTGTCACGGGCGTTCGCCGATTTCGATCTTCTAGCCTTTCCGTCGGAGACCGACACGTTTGGCCTGGTCGTTCTCGAAGCCCTGGCGTCGGGGGTTCCCGCAGTGGTGACCGGCAGCGGAGGCCCCAAATACAGCGTGCGGCATGGAATTACTGGATATGTTGCTAACAGTTTTGATGAGTTCGCGGGTTACTCGGCGTCTCTGATGGACCAACCGGATTTGCTGGCCACGATGCGCACGGCGGCCCGGGAGGAAGCTCTGAAAACGTCCTGGGATCGGATCTTTGATGGCGTGTACGAATCCTACGAAAATGTTCTGTTCCCTTCCGTGCTCCCAGAATCCACTGTTTTCGATATAGCCACAACCTGACGGAAATGCCGGCAAGGATTTTCTGTATTCATGGTACTTTGACAGCAGTCAAATATTATTTCCTGTGGGAAAGGCATTGTTAATGACATTTCGCGGACGTGCCTACGTTGCACTTATCCTTGCATGCCTCGCTTGCCTGCTGGTGTCAGCGAATAAGGGTATGGCGCAGGATTCGGCGCCCGCGCCTGTCCAGGACCGGCTGACTTTGCCCGAGGTCGTGGAAAAGCTCACGGAAATGAATGCCGAACGCGCCTTGGCTTTGCAACGCTATAGCAGCCGGCGCACCTATCAGCTTGACTACGTAGGCTTCCCCAGCAGCATGCATTCCGAGTTGGTAGTGGACATGAAGTATAACGCGCCCGCCACGATGGAATTCACGGTGGTTTCACAGACCGGGCCGAAGTGGATGATTAATCTCGTCCTCAAGAAAATATTGGAATCCGAGCAGGAATCCATCGGATCAGCGAATCGCGCGAGCGTGCAAATCACTGAACAGAATTACAATTTTAAGATGGCCGACTCGCAGGAAACGACGGACGGCTGCTCGTACGTCCTGGACGTGGAACCGAAAGTCACAAACAAGTTCCTGTTTCGAGGCCGAATCTGGGTGGATGACAAGGATTTCGCCGTCTGCCGGATTGAAGCGGAGCCGGCAAAAAATCCTTCCTTCTGGATCAAGAAAACGGAGATTCATCATTCCTTCCTGAAGGTGGGAGATTTTTGGCTCCCCGCTGAGAATAAGTCCGTTTCTCATGTGCGTCTGAATGGCCATGCCACTCTGACGATCAAGTATGGAGACTATCAAATTCAGGCCGCCCGCGAACTCGCAATGACCACGCCCAGGCCAGGATCCAACTGATTTTCCCCTCCGCGCTACGCTTCCATTTAAATGAATGACCCCGCCAGGATGGACGCCCTCGATCTCAGGTGCAAGTCACCTCATTCGCTAGTGGCTTCGTAAACTTCTGTGCCGCATTGGAACGCTCAACTCACCGATATGGGAATCTTTGAGAAATCGGAATTCCGTTCGGCCTCCACAGCAACTACCTATATGGCATTAAAAATGACAATTCGCTAAAGTTCTGTCGTCATTCGCCGATGATCAACTTGATGGAATTATATAAGCACGAGCGATTTCGGGCTGCCAATCAGGAGTTGTGGGAATTTCTGCGACGCGTTGAAGCCTTGGCGAGCAGGTCTGGAACCGTAACAGAAACAGAACTGAAAACCATTCTGGATCGCATGCTCAACCTCGCGCCAGAGGTCGGAGACGCATCTCGCAGCGAAACCCTCGACGGAAATCTCCTAAGCGGAATCCAGGAGTACGTCCAGAACTTCCGTGCGCTCCAACAAGCGATCGAGAAAATTCGTTGCGTCATTTTGGGCCACCCCCTGCACCTCGAAATTTGCAAGACGCCATCGCGGTTCCCTGGAAGACTGGGCGCTGGCTCTCCGGTAGACCACCCTCAAAATCAAGCTACGCACCCAGCTTCAACTCTCTCCCATTTTCCTGACGTGACGCGAGCAGGAGAAAGCGATTTAATTGAGGCAACCAGGGGCTAAGTAATTGATTTTATTATTTGGGTGGAGGCCTGGACTCGAGCCAGCATAGTCCAGAATTGGCAATTTGGAACGAATCGAATCGCGTGTGGCATAACATCCGCGATTTTTTAATCCAGGATGCACACGAGTGGCAGCGCCGCAACTGAAAGCTGAGTCCCAGCATAGATGGAGGTGCTATTTCCCCAAGTAGATTGTTCCGGCCGCCTGGTCATATGAAAGAGCACGAAAGCCGAGCGCACGCACGCCCAGTAAGCCGTCGAATACCGGGTCCGCGTTTCCCGGCACGAAGTAGGCCCTATCATCGCTGAAGTGTTGTCCTCCAAGGATAATGTCGGCTGCGGAAAATACCTGAATGAACATTTTCCGGTCTGCTAAACTTGCTCCCGATTGCGAGGTGTCCCGCAACGACAGCCATCCCACTTCAGTAAAGTTCCCGCCAAAGAGCACCACGCGGTCCGAGCCTGTGTCCACCAGGAAACGTGCACCCTTGCCGTTGATCCTCACTTCCACCACGGCAATGCCGGCACGAGGATCGAAGCGCACGGGGACCCCCGCGTGCGAAACGCCGCCAAATTCGATCTCTTTCTTGTCATAATCCAGAAGGAAACTGGACTTCGACAGCACATCCAGTCCAATAATACCGGCGATAGGGATGCCAATATCGCGTTCGAGCTGCGACAGGTCTTGCACTTGCACAGGCACAGAGAAGGCGCGTATGGGACCAAGTTCAATCTCGGGGATAACCGCGGCTTGCGCTGGTATGCTCTTGCCAAGCGCTCTAAACGTCGAAGGCGTTGTTGCCAATCCAAGCTCTCTTACTACCCTTATGTTAACTATGCTGGGGGCCGTACCGGTGTCCAGAATGAAATTCTCACTCCCGGGGGCGTCTCCAAATCGGCCCTTGGCAACTACCAAGAAGTTACGGTAAATCTTCAGCGGCATATTTTGCGGCTGCCCACCAATGCAGTACCGGTCCGGGCTTGTCCGGCAGTTTTCCGCACGGGCGTGTCCAGACAAGTCGAGGACTCCAGTCAATATAAGCAGGCAGGTAATCTTCAGTTTGGCTCTCAATGTTGCCGCACACTCCGAATCGCGGTGCGATTCACAATAGGGGCCCGGCAAGGAATCACAATGGTTTGCTGGTGAATTCCGGATAGATTATTTGTGGCCAGCTAACTCAAACTGAGCCTGAGAGTTATTGGGGCGGGTACAGATGAGTTTGCATTCATGCATATAACTTTTCCCGGCGTCATCGCGTCAAACACACTCAGTTCAGCAGTACTCGTGGCATTCGTGGCGGGAGAGTCGCTGATCACTAAAATCGGCAAAGCGTTCCTTGAATTGATTGCGCTGAGCATGGCCCCGAAAAGAGAGGTGGAATTTTTCGAGGCCCGCCTGCCCCGAACGCGACCGCTTTAGCGCAGGCGGGAGGGAGAACTAAGATCGAGATGAAAATTACTGTCGGGATTTTCACAACGTTGTGCCAGTCCGGCCGATCTGCTTCGATTTTCGTCTTGACAAATCGCTGGGTTGATTTAATCTATACGCGCAATGTTAATACTCCTATCCAAGGGAATCGCGATTACCACGCTTACGTCCATGCGTGCGCAGCGCGCGCATGCGCAGGCGGCGCGGTCCCCCTTGGGAGCCGAGGATACGCAAGAATAGCGAGACATCCTTCCAGCTCTTAAACGCGGCCCGCGAAGCCAAAAGCTCGCGGGCCGTTTTCGTTTTATGGGCGGAAATCGAAGGGTGATGCATAAAGGAAACCAATGAACAGCACATGAAAAAATTGCGGCGGTGCAATCGGAGACGGAACGCTGGAGCGGCGAAAAATGTCCTGCAGTGGCGGCTAACAGTGTTCCATCCCCGTGGATCCATCGTCGCAAGCTTTGGCGCGGAAGATTGAGGTCACAATGGGCGTGTCCTATACAAATCGAACTTTCATCCGCTTTGGTGTATTTGAACTGGATATGCAAACCGGGGAGCTACGCAAGAATGGAATGCGCGTTCGCTGCCAGGAGCAGCCTCTCCAGGTTCTTGCTGCCCTCGCGGAACGGCCAGGCGAACTCGTTGCCCGAGAAGATCTGCGGCGGCGCGTCTGGCCCGAAGATACGTTCGTCGATTTCGACCGTGCGCTAAACACAGCGATTAAGAAGATCCGCGCGGCATTGAATGATGACGCTGACTCGCCCCGCTATATAGAAACCGTCCCAAGGCGCGGTTACCGGCTGATCATGCCGGTAGAACAAGAGCCGGTATCATTAGGCGCCCTCGTGGCACGTGTCCGAGCAAAGCATCATCGATTACTCGCGTTCATTGCCATTATCATTATCATTCTGGTTATCATGGGATTCGCGTGGAGGATTGCCCTCTGGCATGACGACGCATCCACATCTCCGCAATTCCAGCGGCTGACTTTCGATCTACCTGAACTCGGTGGCGCTCGATTCACATCGGATGGGGCCTCGGTGGTGTACTCCGCGGGATGGCATCCAAATAGGTCGAATATTTATGCGCAACGGTTAGGCGCTCCCGGTCCTCAGTTGCTCGGGATCGCCGATTCCGCGCTGTTGGCCGTCTCGCCTCAGGCTGAACTCGCCGTCGTGAGCGAAGACCCGGATTCCGAACTCCCTATGACGCATATGGGGATGTTCGGCACACTGGCGCGTGTTCCACTCAATGGAGGAGCCCCGCGCGAACTCCTTCCCGCGGCAGAAGACGCCGATTGGTCGCCCGACGGCGAACTCGCCGTAGTGAGGCAAGTAGGAGACAAAAGCCGCCTTGAATTTCCCGTCGGCAAAGTGGTTTACGAAAGCCCTGGCTGGATTGCTACGCCGCGTTTTTCTCCCAGTGGCGATTCGATCGCATTCCTGGATCATCCGGTTGTTCCGGATGATCGAGGCTCAGTTGTGATGGTTGATCTGAAAGGCAATAAGAGGACGGTTTCCGGATACTGGGAGAGCTTGCGCGGGCTGGCATGGAGCCCGAATGGCAATGAAGTGTGGTTTTCTGCTGCCCGCTCAGGCGCTGCTCGGGCGCTTTATGCCGTCACTTTGAACGGACGCGAACGCCGTGTTTTGAGTGTTGTCGGGAGTATGTCACTGCGGGACATCTCGCGCGACGGGCGCGTCCTAATTTCCCAGGACAATGGACGGCTCGGCATATTGTATGTGGGCGCCGGCGAAAGCGAACCACGCGAGCTATCGTGGGAAGACTGGTCCATAGTCACGGACATCTCTCCGGACGGCAAGCGAATCCTGTTTGGCGCGGAAGGAGAGAACTCCGGCTTCTCGTATCAAGTGGGATCGCGCCCGACGGACGGTTCCGCTGGTGTCATACTAGGCGCGGGTAGTGCACAGTCGCTGTCCCCCGATGGCCAGTGGGCGCTTTCCATCATGCCGTCACCCAACGACCAGATCGTATTGCTGCCCACCGGCGCCGGAAGCCCAAAAACTCTGGAGCGCGGTTCTGTCGAGCACTACGTGTTCACTGGAGCAAAATGGTTTCCCGATGGCAGGCAAATTGTATTCGTCGGCTACGAGGCAGGTCACGGCCCGCGTTGCTACGTGCAAAGTGTCGAGACAGGCAAGCCTCGCCCGTTCACTCCGGATGGAATGATGCTTTGCAGCGTTTCTCCTACCGGGAGCATTTTGGCGGTCACACGGGACTCTCGAGCGCTTCTGTACAGCGCGCAATCGAGCGAACAGCCTTACAAAGAGCTCAAACTCGAGAAGGGCGAGATGCCAATCGGTTGGACGCCGGATGGCAAGTTTCTTTACCTTTTCCGGAGCGTTAGTGTGCCGGCAACCATCACACGTTTTCAAGTCGCAACAGGGCACCGCTCGCTCTGGAAACGGGTTCCGCTGCCACCCGCGAGAACCGGGTTGAAATGCGAAGCAGTGGTCATTACCCCGGACGGGCGGTCTTTTGCATATACGTACAGCAATCAATCTTCGGATCTATATCTCGTACTTGGCCTGAAGTAGTAGTCCAGGGAGGGCAATCTCCTCATAGGCACTTCAGCCGTTGACTTTTGGGCGCACTCCAGTCGGCCGAAGCTGGCAATGCGCTCGATGATCTGCGTCAGCGTGTCTCGATGAAGCCTTTGCTGCTTTGCGCGCTTGAGGGTCTGAACCAGCCCATGGCGACCAACATCGTTCCGTGGCTCAGCCCGTGGGCCGCAATCGGACTCGCGATCATCATGCTGCTGGCGATTGGCTTTCACGTGCGCCGACATGAGTCGGTGGCCGTACCCGTCATCCTTTTCCTGCTGGCAGCGTTTGTAGTGTTCGGGCGTTTTTCCTACTGGACGTGAACAAGGGACCAGACGCTGCCGTCGCGGGTTCTGCCCTTCACGTCCAGGATGCTCTGGAGATTGACGTTGAGATGACGCTTGGTTCCGGCTCGGAGAGCATCACGGTGGAAGGCGGAGCGCCTCTGGTAGCGACGACGAGCAGCGAGATCAGTGGATTGGTAAATAACAGACAAATTGAAGACCTGCCGTTTAACGGCCGCAACTACATTGACCTCAGCCTGCTGCAAGCGAGCGTAACGAATAGCCTGAATAGCACCGGCACAACCGGAAGGTAGCCAGTGACGCCGTAATTAGCGCTGACCCCATCCACAGTGAAATAGTTGGCATCGGCGCGTTGCTGGCGCAAACCCAAAAACTTACCGTCCTAGTACGAACACGAGCCCCCTGCTACAATCTTTCCACAAGTTGTCAAACTTCCGGATCTAAGGTTTCAACGTCGGCCCTGGGGTCCGCGTGAAATCCGTTCACGCTTCGTTTGCGACGTTCGA
>Ga0182024_10020821_pt1 | contig 11954 bp, 6 predicted proteins | sample P32metaG_FD_120480 | JGI IMG/M metagenome (GOLD analysis project Ga0182024, IMG submission 120480) | Permafrost microbial communities from Stordalen Mire, Sweden - P3-2 metaG (Illumina Assembly) | ecosystem: Environmental > Terrestrial > Soil > Wetlands > Permafrost | place: Sweden: Stordalen... | reverse complement strand
TAGGACACTACCCAGCTTCCGCGATTACCGATTCATTCTAGAAACCAGATGCTGCGAAAGCAGTTTCAATTAAGACAAACAATAGCGTTCCTGGAATTGTGAACACCAGAAACCAAGGCAAAACACTTGGCTCCTTCAATACTCCAGAACCAAGCACCTCTAATGCGACAAGCAAAGGTCCTGTGATGATTAGAAGCCGGACAAAACGCTGCTGAAATGTACATCCCCGTCGATGCATCAGCTGATGTATGAATCGCTCGGCAACAGGCATCCGCTAGACCTCCGACCGCAATCACTGAAATGATCTGAATTCAATATAAATTGGTTCTGGCTGTATGGTCGCTAGCCTACATCGGAACCGACTCGAGCACGACAGAGCGGGATGAGCGTGAGCATCGGTCGAGTCGGTTTCGATTAGGGGACAAGAAGGAAGCCGCAGGCGCCGCGGTCGCGGTGATCAGTCTGGGATTTATGGATATTGAATAAGCTTCGGGGAGTGCTTGCGGTGCTTTGAGGTGATGAATCGGCATCGATGTTGATGGAAGCAGTTGATCATGTAGGTCATTGCAGGCTTGTCGAGCACGGTATATGGATGGAAAAGTCCGATGAAATGGCCGGTGGGCGTGGCCTGAACACACGGATGTGCAGGCGTGCGGGAAGCAAGTCGCTGGTCCGGTGTTGAGCGCGGCATCATGACGAGTCGAGTTCCCGGATGAATGTTAATTCTGTAGCCGTGAACCTGTTCGCTAGGCACATGCGGCCACCGCATCTGGGGCAGTGCCAGAGCGGAGCGTTATCGGCTGCAGGCATCGCTGTCGGCAGCGGAGCACGCCCTTCAAGTGCCAGTAACCGTCGCGCCAGCGGCAGGCTCTCAGTGCGGAAGCGGTTGGAGAGCAGTCCGTAGCGGCGGATGCGCACGAATCCTTTGGGCAGTACGTGAAGGAAGAAGCGGCGCAGGAACTCGACAGCGTCGAGGGTCATGAGGCGCTGCTTGTTGCCGTGGGCATAATCCCGCCATCGGAAGGTGACCCTCTCGCCGTCAAATGAGGTCAGGCGGTGGTTGGAGATGGCGATGCGGTGGGTGTAGCGGCCGAGATAGCGCAGCACATGAGCCGGTCCGCCGAAGGGCGGCTTGGCATAGACGAACCATTTCTTTTTACTCAACTCAGCGGCCACTTGCTCGAACCATGCAGGATCGCTGAAATCGGTTGCGGGACCTCGGCAATCGAGTAGTGCGTTGCCGTAGAGCTGCCGGAGCCCGTCGAGGAACTTTTTGCGGAACACGGCTCGCAGGACCGGAATGGGCAGCAGGAACAGCGGGTGGCTGGTGTGAATCCAGCGCTGACGATCAGGCGACAGTCCGCCGGCGGGAACGACGCAGTGGATATGGTAATGGGGCAGCAGGTTCGAACTCCACGTGTGCAGGATGGCGAGGAATCCGATCTCGGCGCCGAGCCGTTTCGGATCGGCGGCAACTTCCATCAGAGTCTGTGAGCTGGCCTTGAACAGCAGATCGAAGAACCGCCTGGGAGTGGTGAGCGCCAGCGGGTTCAGTTCGTGGGGCACGGTGAAGACGACATGGAAGTAGTTGGTGTTGAGCAGGTCGCGTTGCTGCGCCTGGACCCATCGTTGGCGGGCCTGCGCCTGGCACTTGGGACAGCAACGCGAGCGGCAGGAGTTGTAGGAGATGGGTGCTTCGTAGTGGCAGTCGGCACACTTGTCCTTATGTCCGCCCAGAGCCCGGGTACGGCAACGCAACACAGCTCGAAATGCCTTCAGCGCCTGATAGCTGAAAATGGCCTTGAAGCGTTCCAGAAACTGCCTGCCCCTGGCGCGGACGATGTCGGCCACTTCGATGGCCGGCCTGCTCATCAAGGACGTGGCCGATGATAAGCGCGACTACACTGGTCCACGCTGGCCAGCTTCAGCTCTTCAATCGGGTTGGCGACCTGGTGCAGGCGCTGCTCGGACAGATGCAGATACCGGGCTGTCACCTCCAGATCCTCATGGCCGAGCAGAAGCTGGATGGTGCGCAGGTCGGTCCCGGCTTCAAGCAAGTGCGTCGCCCAACTGTGGCGAACCAGGTGCGGCGTGACTCTCTTGCGGATGCCGGCCCTCTTGGCAGCTTCGGTGCAGGCCCGCCACACGATCTTGTCCGTAATCGGCTGTTCGCGGTCGCGATGCATGCGTGAGGGGAACAGGTAGACCCGCGGCTTGAGCCAGCGCCAGTGAGCACGCAGTGTCTCGAGCAGCGTCGGGCTCAGAGGCAGATCGCGATCCTTGCCGCCCTTGCCGTTGACGACGTGGAGGACCATACGCTGGCTGTCGATGTCGGCTAGCTTCAGCCGGGCGACCTCGGAGCGCCGCATCCCCGTGCCGTAGAGAACCATCAGCAGCGTACGCTCGAACAGGCTGCCGCTGGCATCGATCAGACGTGCCACTTCTTCCCGGCTCAGTATCTTGGGGAGTTTCCTGCGCGTCTTGGGATACGGCAGGAACTGGCGGAACTCATGCCGGTGTAGAGTGTGTACGAAGAAGAACCGCAACGCGGCCACATGGTTCTCGACTGAACCCGGTTCCAGCTTCCTCACCTTGAGCAGGTAAGCCTGGTAAGTGCGGATATGATCGGGGCTAAGCTTGTCAGGTGACTTGCCGAAGTGTTGTGCGAAGCGCTCGACGTAGCGCAGGTAGCGCCGCGTCGTACCTGCGGAATAGTTGCGACGCTCGAGTTCTTCGAGCATCTTCCTGCGAAGGTGGGTCACAGTGGGTACCTCCTGTGACTCACACCCTATCCCGGCCTCAAAACTACTTGCCAACCACTACTGCAGCGACCGCGGCGCCTGCGGCTTCGTTCTTGTCGGCGATCCGGACAGAACCCGTCCGTGGGCAGGAAAACGGGCTTCTGTCTGTATGGACGGTGAACACCCGGAATCCTCGTTTAGCTGCAATCCTGGACGCAAGTCTCTCTGATGAGGGGCGAGGAATACCGTAGAATACCCCTATGCGAACTGCTCACTTGATTGGCCACTCTTGCCGATCCTTCTTTCAATGGGCGGCGATTTCCATGTTGGCTTGCGCGATCTGACTGGCGGAGGGACAAACTCCTCAGGGTTCCCAGCCGCTGACTCCTCTGGAACAGAGAATGGCGACGGCGATCGACGCTCATCTGGCGGACGACGAGCTGCTTCTGGAAGAGATCGTCGATATCAACAGCGGCACCATGCATTTTGCCGGGGTGGAGGCGGTCAAGGATGTGTTTGCGCCTAGGTTCGAGGCGTTGGGATTCCAGGTGAAGTGGGTCCCGATGCAATTGCAGACCGGACGTGCAGGAGATCTGGTTGCCGAACACCTGTGTCCTCAAGGGGAAGGCCGCTGCGGCAAGCGCATGCTGCTGATCGGGCACATGGACACGGTCTTCGAGCCGTCGAGCCCATTTCAGAAGTACGCCGTTTTTCCCGGCACGGACGGCAAGGTGGCTACTGGGCCCGGCGTCGCTGACATGAAGGGGCGGGCTGGTCATCATGCTGGCCTCGCTTCGGTAATCAGGGGCATTCCCAATGAGCGCTCCCAGTTTTGGGGTGGTGCCTTACCCGGCCATGCACACCAGCAAGCCCGTCTACCCCCTTTAGCATGCGAAGTTTTATGGGGATTTGACCCTCAGCGGCCGAGAAAGATCCCCTGAGCCTGGAAATCCTGAAACCTAGCTCGTCTTCACTTCAACGCCGGCGGACTACGGAATGCGATATCCTGGCGGCTTGTTAGCGGATTGGTTAACAGGCCGGAGAATTGCGATAACCTGCTTGATGAGGAGACCCACGTACCCCATGCACAAACTATTCCGCTTCCCCACTTTCCTGCCTGCTGCCTTGTTGATTGCGGCCTCATTGAGCCCTGCGCTGGCCCAGAAAGCTCCGATCCAGATCACTGCCGATCTCAGTGACGCGCCGCGCAAGCTATACCACGCGGAGATTGACCTGCCCGTGACTGCAGGGCCGGTTACGCTGACCACTCCAAAGTGGATTCCAGGCAATCATCGCCCCACGGGGCCGGTGGATTCGATTACCGGCGTGGTGTTTACAGCGAACGGGAAGCCGTTGAAGTGGCGGCGTGACGATGTGGACTTGTACGAGTTTCATGTGGACGTGCCGCAGGGCGTGACCACGCTGCACGCGCATCTGGACTGCATTGTGCTCGCGCGCGTGACCAAAAAGATGGCGGTGCTTGAGTGGGAGAAGCTCTTGTTGTATCCGGCGCACACGCCGGTGCGGGATATTCCCATTCAGCCGTCGCTGATTGTGCCGGCGGGATGGGGAGTGGGGACGGCGCTGACACCGGTCAGTTCCGGATCTTATCCGGTGCCGGCAGCGGGGTCGACCACACGGTTCGCGGTCACCAACGTGGAGCAGCTTGAGGATTCGCCGTTGATTACTGGGCAATACTTCCACGAGTTTGCGTTGGCGCCGACTGTCACGCCGAAGCATTTCCTTGACGTGGTTTCGGATTATCCCGAGGAATCGAATCTGCGGCCATCGGTGCTGGCCGAGGTGAGCAACCTGGTGCGCGAGGCCGATACGCTGTATGCGTCGCATCACTACAACGTGTACCACTTTTTGCTGACACTTTCCGATGTGGCCGGGGGCGAAGGTCTGGAGCACGGGCAGTCGTCTGACAACGGCGTCGGGGAGAAGGGATTTGCGGACGATGCACACCAACTGGCTGAGGCAGATTTGCTTTCGCATGAGTTTACGCACTCGTGGAATGGGAAGTACCGCAGGCCAGTGGGACTCTATCAGCCGGACTTCGCCACCGAGCAGCAGGGCGCGCTGCTGTGGGTATATGAGGGCATGACGCAGTACCTGGGCAACGTGCTGGCGGCGCGGTCGGGGTTGAAGAACCAGGCGCAGTATCGGGATTTGCTGGCGCTGTCGGCGGCAAATCTGGATTACAAGCCAGGGCGCGAGTGGAGGTCGACGACGGACACTGCGGTGGCGGCGAGTATTTTGCGCGGCGGGAATCCTGCGTGGTCAAACTGGAAGCGCGGTCAGGACTACTACCAGGAAGGCGAGCTGCTGTGGCTTGATGCGGATACGCTGATCAGGAAGATGACGGACAACAAGAAATCGCTCGACGATTTTCAGAGGATCTTTCTGGCCAAGGGCGGGAACACGGGGCCGCTGATTGTTCCCTACACATTTGATGAACTGGTACAGGATTTGAATGCCGTGACGTCGTACGATTGGGCGACTTTCCTGCATGACCGCGTGGACAAGATCAACCCGCGCGCGGACCTGGCGGGGATTGAACAAGGCGGCTACAAGCTGGTGTACAAGGACAAGCCGAGCCCTTCAGAGCGCACCATGGCTGCGGTGGCTGGACCGGGCGGAATGCGCGGGCGGGGCCTCGATTGCTGGTACTCGATTGGGCTGAGGATTGGAGCGGATGGTTTGATTGCGGATGTGCTCTGGAACGGTCCCGCGGACAAGGCGCGGCTGGCGCCAGGCGAGAAGGTGCTGGCGGTGAATGGGCAGATTTTTTCGAGCGACGTGCTCAGTGCTGCAATCCGCGGAGCCAAAGGAAACACGGAGCCCATTCACCTGATTGTGCAGGCGGATAACTTTGTGTCGAGTGCAGAGATCGACTACCACGACGGCGAGCGCTATCCGGTGCTTGAACGCTCTGAGGGGACGCCGGATTATCTGGATGACATTACCAAGCCGCTGATGGAGCCGGAAAAGGCGCCAGCGGGGAAACCGGCGGATTCAGTGGACCGTGGGCAGTGAACCCAGTAGACAGTGGACGGCCACTGAATGCTCACAATGGGGCGGTCGGCTGGCCTCGGTCTCTGCTATCGCATGGCTTGTTCCTGCGCTTAGCGCCTTACATCGATCCCACAGCCGCGTTGCGGACCGACAAGGGCGACCTTCGGAGAGCGATCTTCGACTGACGACACCAAACGTGCATGGTCCTTTGACGTGTTGTTCGTCAAGTGGGAGGAAGTCTCACCTTGTGGCATCTTGTCCGGAATGCCGGTCAACCGCCCGGAGCTCGGAAAACTGGCGTTCTTTTTCGCTCGTTGGTTAGCGCGCCTATGATGCGACATACCCGGGATCTAGCATCGAGCCGAGCTATTGCACGGTGAGGGTAACCGTCCCGGTTTGCGTAATGGAGCCGGACATGGCCGTCACGGTGATCGTGTAGGTCCCCGCAGAGGTGCCTGGATTGCTCACACCACCACCCCCGCCTCCACCACCGCTGCTTCCTCCACCACCGCATGCGATGATGCCGTCGGTAAGCGCTGCCAGCAGTACCAGCATTCCCAGCATCCGTCGCCAGCTTCGACGTCGCGTAGGTATGCAAAAGAGCAGGACGCAAGCCAGTGCCGAACCTCTGACAGCGTATCGAAGAAAACCGGGGCGACTGGGATAAACAAGGGTGCTGCTCGTTGGTGCCGTGGTGGTGATAGTCAGTGTGGCTGTTCCGGCGCTTGTACCTGTGATGTTCACTGGAGTCGTTGTGCCGAAGGAAACTGTGGGCAGGTCCTGAGCGCCGTTCGGGCTGACTGTCAAGGCCGCCGTCATTGCCACGCTGCCGGTGAAACCTCCACCCGGGGTGAGGGTGATGGTGGAGGTGTTTCCGGTGGTTGCGCCGGGGCTGACTGTGACGGACGTGCCCGACAGGCTGAATGTTGCTGGAATCGCTGCGACCGCTGTGACACCGACAGACGTGCTACCCGTTCCTGGATAGTAATTCGGGTCGCCACTGTAAGTCGCGACAATGTTATCCTCACCGACGGGCAAGGTGTTTGCCGGAATCGTGAAGTTGGCCGAGCCCCCGATCAACTGAACTTGCGGGGAAGTATATGCAGTTCCAATTGACAGTATGAGTGAACCGGTCGCGATTGGGACTTGCTTGGGCGCCACCGAAACATTGACCGTCAAAGGCTGATTAACGACGATGTTATCGGCTGAGACAACAAAGGCTATGCTCGGATAGGCAAAGACCTCGACCGTAGCCGCCGCGGCGCTCCCGCCAGTGTAGTTGGTATCGCCCAGGTAGTTTGCAGTGATGGTGTTTGTCCCGCCACTCATATCGAAATTATCGAATGTGAGGATGCCGTTTGTCAGCTGTTTCACATAGGATAGACCGGTTCCAGGGAGTCCGATGTATCCCGAGACGTAACCAGTCGGGACCGGGACTCCAACTGGGCCGGTCACTGTAATTGTGAATGAAATCGGAGAGGGTACAGTTGTCGTGGGTGCAGTAATGGTCACCGAAGGCTTGATGGTGCCGGAGGGTGTCACGATGACAGATGCTGTGCCCTGGTTGAGTGCGTAATTGGTGTCGCCACTGTAGTTCGCGGTAAACGTTTCGGTCCCGATAAATAGGGAGTTGGCAGGAAAGGTGAATGTAACTGTGCCGTTCACCAGGTTCGCACTAAGCTGGCCGCCCGGGTTGCTGTAGGGGGTGATCGAAACTGTCCCGGTTGGCAGCGGGAGACCCTTGACAGGGGTCGGGGTAACTGTGACTTGGAGAGACTGATTCAGATTGATAGTGGACGCGGAAGGTGTGACGACAACCGCAGTGATCGCTTCAGGGAGTGTTACGGCGACGGGCGCCGAAGTAGACCCGGCATAGTTGGCATCGCCACTATAAACGGCTGTCAAGTTGTAGGTTCCTGCAGGAAGCCCCGAGGGTTGGAGATTTGCAACGCCCTGGGCGAAATAATTCCTTGCGGCTGCATAGCCGATGATCGGCACTGCTGTTCCCACGGTAGTCGAGCCATTCATAAGGATCACAGTGCCGGTAGGGGCCGCGCCATCGCTGTCACTTGAGAGCTGGACGCCAACCCAAATTGGCGGGGTTGCGGATTGAAGACCAGCCTGCAGACTTGTGGCCACAGGAACAATCGTGATCGGGTAGGGCGCGCTGGTACTGGCCTGGAAGCTGGCGTCACCTGGAAAGGACGCGACGAGGCTGTTGGTGCCTCCAGGAAGTGCGGAGGTCGTTAACTCGGCAACGCCCTGAGCATTCAAGGCCGCCGTTCCAAGAGACGTTGTGCCGGCTTGGAAGCTGATTGCGCCAGTCGCCACCCCATTCGGCTTTGCGGCCGACGCGCTATTGCCGAAGGGCTGCGCATCGATGGTCGCAGTAAAGCCGTAAAAAGGCGTAGCTGTTTGCTTCCCGGTGACCGGGTCGGTGAAGGTGACGTTGGTGATCGTCGTGGTGCTCGTTTCCGGGGCAACTGTGACAGAGATGGCGTTTGAGTCGCTCGCTGCAAAGGTGTTACTGCCGCCGTAATGAGCCGAAACGTTGTATGTCCCGCCGGGCAAGGAATTGGTAGACCCAGTGACGGTCCCGTTGGCTAAGGCGAAGTCGGCGAAGCCTTCGTGATCGGGCACCAGCGCCGGACTGAGGTTATCGACCAAAGCGAGTTCGCCGGTCGGGGTTCCTCCACCACTTGTAACGCTCGCATTCACTTGAACGCTCTGCCCGTGAGTGATGCTGAGCGCGCCAGTACCTCCGTTAAGTTGGAGAGACGACGATGTGGAGATGAAACTCGCCACCGGCCAATTGCTCACAAGCTGACTGGCATTCACACTGCCCAGTCCACTGGCAGGGTCGTATCCCTTTGAAGCGTTGTAGCCGGTCATGAAGTAAAATCCGGCGGAATTCGAACTGCACCCGCTTGAGTTTTGGGCGCAGTTCACGGAGTTGTCCCCGGTAGTCACGTCGTGGAAGATGGTTGCGTAGTTTGTTTTGGCCAAATCGTAGAGACCATAATCGGCCTGTCCGAGACGAGTTCCAGCCTTTTGCTCCACCATGGCCAGCATGCCTGCAAATGCTGGCGCGGAGGCTGAAGTTCCGCCCACGCCGGTGAGATTGAAGTTGTTCCCCGTCGCGCCGCCAATGCAATCCACGCCGATTGAATCCTGGTCGGTGCAAACGCCCCAGACGGCTCCGTAAAAACCACCCCCGGCCAGAAACGAAACGTCGGGCAAATTGCGGCCTGTTCCCGTTGCAAAAGTGGATTGCCACGAAGGCACCGGGTAGACCCCGCTGATGCCACCTCCGCCGGCGACGATGTTGTTGTCACTCGCGTTTCCGCTAGTGGCTGAGACAGGTTTGTTCTCGGCTACGCTCGTGTTGGGATAGGTGGAATCGTTCCAAGGCTCTTCGGGAATGTATTGGAGTGCGCTGCGATGGTTGGGCAGAGTATTGGTGGTATTAACGTACTCGGTGAAGCTGCTGGGGAAGTTGCTGTACAAGACATCGAAATCCGTGCCCCCGACGGAGATGTTGTAGGGCGTGGAACTGAGGCTGTTGACAGCCAGACCGTGCGCTGCAACGGTCTCGGTGTTTTCGTCGTCGCATCCGGCCGAGCCGCTATCGCCCGCCGAGACTGTAACCGATATGCCCTGGGCTGCGGCCTGTTCCCACAGATTGAGGATCTGCTGGTTTCCGGCGGCGCCTTGCTGCGATTCGCATTCGCCGAAGCTCACATTAAGAATGTCCGCTTGGTTGTCGTCAAGAGCGCGCTGAATAGCCAGCAACAACCCCGGCTCAAGTGAGGTATCGGCGGCTGTATAGAGGATCACGTTGGCGTTAGGGGCGATGGCTCCTGCGACCTGGGTATCGAGATAGGCTTCGATTGCATCGCCGGTTTCGCCAGGGTCGTTTCCATCGATGACCACCGTCGTTGCTTTGGCGGCCAATCCAAAAGTGGCGCGATAGTTCGCGTTCTGCGTGAGGTCGATGTTGGAGTCGCCCGCGACCCCAATGGTGACACCGGTGCCATCGTAAGCGGTGCCGGTGAGATTTGCGTTGAGGGCGGTGGGGGTGTTGTAGATGGTAGCTGCGTCCTCGGGGCCGAGAAAGATGTAATAGCCGTTGTAAGCGCTGCCCACTGTATAGGACGGAGTGATGGTGTGTGTTTGGGAATTGTAGAGGCCGCTTGGGCCGCGGATGAATTGCGCTCTTGGCTTGAAGTCGTTGAGTGCGGCTAGTCCAGCGATGACAGGAGCAAGAGCGCTGGGTATCTGCGGATCGGAGGCGTTGGCCCAGTGTTGCTCTCCACCAACCAGGTAGCCGTGGATCGAGGTGTGGAAGGTGGTCTGGATTTGGCCCACCGAACCTGAAAACTCGATGGCCATTCGCCCCTTGGCGACTTTGTTCACAATAAATCCGTGGCCTGCAAGCCAGCTCTGGATAGACTGAAGATCGCTGTCGTCCACGCCAAACTGCTTGCCAAACTCGACCGGGCTCAGAAACTTGTGGTAGTTTGGCGAATTAGCGTTCTGCACAGACTGGAGATACGTTTGCAGGTCTGCCTCTTGCTGCTTGCTGCGCGCCAAGACTAGGAGCAGGCAGTTGGCCGGCATCGAGACGGGCGCCGGTCCCTGGTCGTACCGTTGCTGCGCGAGCGGGTGCGTGTTGCCGTGCAGGGTCACGAGCGACGACTCGTCAACGGCCCCGACGATACGCGACTGCAACGAAGAATGCTGCGAGCCCTGGCCACTTGTTGGGGTTGCGATAGTCAGTGAAGAAACCAGAAGGAAGGCAACAAGCGGAACGAACAAAGAATGTCGGGTAAATGGGCGCAAGATGCCATCCTATCGTGCGTTCCGTGGGGGCGCACGGGGCATGTTTCAAGATAGAAAAAACATGCAGACATAATGCGATCAGAGAGTATCTGCAAGGTATCAGAATGCGGCCTCGCGGTCAATGAGCACGACTACACTGTTGCTGATGGCTGTTGAGAGTGACGCTGGTTGGAGAGCTGCCGATCAGGGCGCAGGATGGGCTGCACAGGTTCTGGTCAAGTTTGAAGGCACACCGGCACCTTAGGCAAGCTCAACCTGCGGTCATCTGAAGGAAGACCCCCGCTCCCAATGAGTGGATAGCAATTGAAGCCACGAGAGTTCCCCAGGTGCCAGGTTCCTAACGGTTGAAAACCAGTCCCGACGACCGCGGATCTGTCCCAGCAAACAGGGAATGTCCAGGAATGAGGTTGCGCCTGGATTGTCGGCAATCCGGAGATAACTCGAAGCACCCCAATCTAAAGCAAGGTCACGCGCTGGCACTGCCTTGCTTGCGACGTGGCCGTCTTCGGCATCGAATGTTGTGAAATCATGGACTACAAGAGAGACGCTGAGAAGGAGGACCCGTGCTCTGGAAGAGGCGACTGAAGAGGCGGCGCTACGGCCTTGGGCATACCGCCCGCGAATTGGAACCGAAGCATCAGGCTCACCCGGCTTCCGCTCCGGGAGATTTCTACGTTGAGGATGGAATGTGCCTTGCTTGTGGCGTGCCGCATCTTGTGGCACCTTCCTTGATGGGCTGGGTAGAAGGTCCTGACTCCCATTGCTTTTGGAAGAAGCAGCCGGAATCCGCCGCTGAACTTGAACAAGCATTGGCGGTGTTCGACGCGCAGGATGCGGGATGCCATCGCTACGCGGGGCACGACGAGGCCATTCTAAGACGTGTCCCTTCCGCGTTCTGTGATCATCCGCTTTCGGTGGACGATAAACGCTAACCCTTTGGGGATGTGAGCATTGTGCGAACACAATTTGAGTTCCGCCTGGATTGTCGTCTATTCGTCAGTTGATAGTAGGTAATAACTGTTAAGTTTATACACAAGCTGGACAGCGCGAGCGCTAAGCGGGGACCACAATGGACTGTATGGGACAATTCAGACGTCTCAATTCGCCTGGATCAATCAATTCTCAGCGAAGCGGCCAGGATTGGGAACGATAATACGCCGTTGTGGCCAGATTTCTGGCTTTCTCGCCGAGCGGTCGGCTACCCGCGCGTTGCTTCCCATGGCCTGAGGACGAACAACGTCCTGACCGAACCGTGGCAGCGGCACCGCACGCCTTCGGCGTGGATGATACTTTGCATACACTTTCCCTGCAGCAATGGGTGAACGCCGAAGGGGGCGGCATTCCGTTGTAGTG
>Ga0182024_10020820_pt1 | contig 11954 bp, 9 predicted proteins | sample P32metaG_FD_120480 | JGI IMG/M metagenome (GOLD analysis project Ga0182024, IMG submission 120480) | Permafrost microbial communities from Stordalen Mire, Sweden - P3-2 metaG (Illumina Assembly) | ecosystem: Environmental > Terrestrial > Soil > Wetlands > Permafrost | place: Sweden: Stordalen... | reverse complement strand
GGCAGTTGGAGCAGTTCTGGTAAAGGATGGGCGCGACGTCGCGATTAAAAGTGGGAGTGGCGGCGGTCTTATCCGTGCCCGCATAGGCTACGCCGGCAAGAGTCAAAACGAGTGAGAGGGGAATCGGATTTCGCATTTAGTTGAGTCCTGGGATAGCGCACCCCAATACTTTGGTCACCGGGCGCAGCACGGGTTTACCTTGCAGAATAGCGTCCAGCGCCTCGCCCAAGTCGTCCTGGGTGGGATGGAATCGCGTCTTGCCGAAATCGACAAAACGGTCGTCCACGCGTCCGCGATACAGCTCTTGGGCGTCGGGGCCCAAGATGACCGCTTCGGGCGTGGATCGTGCGCCGGTCTGGCGCGCTAGAGTCTGATGCGTGTCAAGCAACGCCGGGAAGGGCACCAGAAAATCGGCGTCGTGTTTGCGTACCGCATCGGCACTTTCCGACGGATCCGAATAGACGTTGTAGAAGGCAACGCCGCGCGGCGAGTATTCGTGATACAGGCGCGCCAATATCGGCGCGTAGGTATTGGAGTTCGGACAATCGATCGCAACGAAGATGAAAACCGTAGCTTTGAATTGGCGCAGGTCGCTGGAAGTGTGAGTCTTTCCCGCCGTGTCCTGGAGCGCGAAATTGGATTGCGACGCCAGCAGAAAATTCGCCGCAAGCGCGAGCTGCAGACAGCTCCGCACTAGACTCCGAACAAGGATCGGCTGAAGTGACACGGCTCTTTCTATTTTAATCCAAGCCCTCGCCGCGGTGCATTTCCGATATTCGAAGAAGGATCAGGTGACCGTAACGCGTCCCGATTGTGAGACCCGCGCCACGAACGGCCCCCGCGTTGAATGGAGAACTTTACAAATCCGTGGTGCCGCTACTAAGAAGACAGAAGCGATCTCGATACCCCGTAGATTTCCAGCCGTAAGAACGAACACTCTGGCCCCACTGGCACGGAGCGCGGCGATCTCCAATGGACGATATCTTAGCCTCTGATCCTTGGTGAGGACCACCCAACCCCGCTCGCCGACTGCCCGGAGCCAGATGCGATCCTCCTCGTCCCGGGCGAAATGATCGTCGTGAATCTCAATTTTGAGACCGGCCTTGAGTAGCTCGGTTCGGATTGGTTCTACGCCGATTGACCGGTCGAGGAAGAATACGGTCCCGATGACTTACGAATGGAACGGGAAGCAGTTCATCGTGATTTGCGCCGGCGGACACGGCAAGATGAAAAGCAAAATGGGTGACTCGGTGGTGGCATTCGCGCTTCCGTAGCCGATTCCCACGTGGGGCGGGCAATCCTGCCCGCCGCCGCCTTTCAGGCGGCTCTTAACGCCGGCTGAAAGCCGGCGGCAGCCAGGAATGGCTGCCCCACATTACTGGCGTAGCACGGCGTCTTTTGCGACCTCTGGATCTGTTTCTACTACAGAGTCGGTATCGAGCAGCCGGATTTTGCGTGAGCGGCGGCCGGCAACGTGAATGGTGGCTGCGCGGGAATTGCGCAGCGTCACACCATCCACATCCTTCAACTCCATCACATTCCCGCGGGAGCCTGGAGCCGCCGCGATGTCGACGCCCTCCAATAGCAGATTCTGAACGTTCTCCACTTGAAGGCCGGTTCGCCATGTGGAGGATTCCGGTTTTTCCCAGCGAATCTCGACATCCTTCATGGTGAAGTTGCGCGCGTCCCGTAACGTCATCGCCTGGCGCGTATTTTCATAGGGCGCGTTTGGATCGTGCGAAACGAACAGGTGGATGTTTTCGAGATGAATGCCGTCCAGCCGGCTATCGGGATGGCCGTTGATGGCAGACGTGCCCGTGCCATGCGCAATCACATTGCGGATCGACACATTGCGAATGATGCCAGCCCTGGGTTCGTTGTCGCGTTTGGTTCCATCCACCTCGCTGCGACGCTTGATGTTGAAGTGAATCGGGTCGCCGTCGCCCCACCAGAACCAATCGAACCGCCGCGTCTCGATGAGTACGTCTGAAATGGTTACGTCTTCCACGATGCCGCCGTCGAACACCATGAACGCCAGGCCGCGGTTCGAATTCGTGATCACCACATTATTGATAGCCACCCGACGCACTGCGTTCGAGTTGCCGTCGCAGAACTTGATTGCGCTGGACGCCGAGGACAGCCGACAGTTGGTGACCGTAATGTTCTCGGTGGGCAGCGCCGGGCCCCAGATATCGGCTGAATAAAAGACCAGCGCATCGTCGCCGGTTTCGATGGTGGAATTGGAGATGCGAACGTCCTGGCAACCATCCGGGTCGATGCCATCGGCCCACACTGCTTCCTTCTGACTGGAGTAAATATAAACCCCATCGATGACCAGGCGCTTGCAGGCGTATGGATTGATGGTCCAACTGCGCGACCGCAGAAATTTCAGCCCCGTGATGCGAACATCCTCGCAACGCAGCAACAGAACCAGACGCGGAACCACCGTCTCCTTCCCCATTCCGGCGGGGAACGATCGCAACAACGGCTTTCCGGTGGCTTCCATCAGACGTTGGTTGGGCATGATGTAGTAGTCCGTGAAATTGTTCGGCCGGAACTCGTAGGTCGCTTGTCCGTCCAACGTGCCGCGACCTTCGATCGCGATGTTGTGCAAGTCCTCGCCGTAGATTAGTGCGGCAGTTTTCTCAGAATCGAATTCCTTTCCGTTCAGTGAGGCGAATATGGTGGCGCCTGCCTCCACGTACAAGCGAACTCCCGACCGCAGGTGCAGTTGTCCGGACGTATATTCTCCGGGGGGAACATAGACCGTGCCGCCGCCCGCTTTGCCGCAGGCGTCGATGGCTTGCTGCAGCGCCGGCCTGGCATTGTCGGATTTGCGGCCGGTTGCCCCGTAGTCTTTTATGTTGAAAACCGGTTGGGCCGCGGCTGTTCCCGCCAGCGCGATCGTTGTGACGATCCAGAGCTTCATGGAATGATTCTGTCATTGTATTGACTTTCTAACACAAAGTACTTTATTCTATTCTCATGACATCCCTCGCAACCTCAATCTCTTCCCCATTCCAGCGTTGGCGCGACCATTTCTTCGAGAATCGTGACCGATCCGGGGCGTTGCCCTGGCACGATTCGTATCAACTCACCGGTACCGAGCTTCGAGCCGTGGCGCGATCCATTCAGCAGTTCCAACTTGGCGAATGGGCGCGCGGCCGTGGATTCGTGCGCAGGGCCGCCTCGCATCCCGTGCTCGCTACGGACTCCTGGTTCGTACCCGCATTACGCCTCTTCATTGAGGAGGAGCAGGAGCACAGCAGCATCCTGGGCCGCTTCCTGGACCGCGAACACATTCCCCGCCTTACCAATCACTGGCTGGACGAAATCTTTCGGCGGTTGCGGAAGCTGGCGGGCCTGGAGGCGTGCGCCACTGTGCTGGTCACCGCCGAAGTACTGGCCATCCCTTTCTACCAGGCGCTTCGGGATGCTACTGGATCGCCGTTGCTGCGCGCCATCTGCGTCCGCATTCTTTGCGACGAAGCGGCCCATTTGAACTACCAGGCACTCACAATCGGCTTGGTACGCCGGCCACTGTCCGAAAGGGCCAGAACGGTCCGCTCACTCTGCCACGCCACGCTCTTCCACGCGACCGCTCTTCTGCTGTGGCAACAGCATCGCGCGGTGTTTCGCGCCGCAGGTTGGGATTTCCGGCGGTACTGGAATGACGCAGGCGGTACGTTCGCGTTCCTGCAGTTTCGAATTGAGCGGGCGGATTCGGTGGACGATTTGAGGCTGGACTAGCGCGCCCCCTCGGTTGGCAGGCGAAAGCGCCTGCCCCACAAAAATACAAATCCACGCTGGCCGCCTCCAGGGGAGCCGCCGCTTTCGGAATCGGCCGTAGCCTTATCCCACGCCGCGCGTGTCAGGGGTTGTATCGGCTCCAGCTTCTTCCCCGCTAGCGCGGTATTCGTGGCTTTGAGATCCTTCGCGGCCCAAGCTTCGAATTCGTCCACAACATCCTTGCGCTCGTGAGCAAGGGAACCGATTCGCGCGATGTAATAATCCGTCGGGCGGCCTTCATCGAAGACCACTGCGCCGTAAACGTTCGCGGTCTTTTCGCGGATTCGTTCTTCCCCGGTGACCGCGCCGCCTTCCTTGGTAGCCACAATTTTCTTGCGAATCTCATCCACCTTAGCGGCCTGGTCGACACATTGTTTGCGAAGCGGATCATTCGCGCCGAGCTTGGACGCGCGTTCGAGCAGTGCGTCATGTACGCCGTTGATTCGATCTACATCAAAACTCAGATCGCCCAGAAGCGCGTAGACGCGCATGGCCGCCTCCAGCTCAAGTTTGCGGTCCGCCACCGTGTACGTCGCGCGGCGATCGAGTTGAACATCCAACTTGGTGGTAAACGTCTCCGTGCCGCGCGTCATCTTCACTGTGTAGACGCCCGGCAGCACGCGCGGTCCAATCACGGTAGCCCCCGCGGCTACGGCAGCGGGCGGAACTCTGGGCGCTTTCATTCGCATGGACCACTCCACGCGGCTGATCCCGCGCCGGCTGTTGGCCGGAAGCGTATCCACCAGCTTGCCCTGATCGTCGAACACCTCGAGTTTCATGCGTCCGAAAATGTGGCGTTTCTTCTGGTAGTAGGTGATCATGGCCGCGTCTGGCGGATTGTCTCCTCGATACGCGCCGTCACCCTCTGACCATCCACCTTGAGCCTGCAGTCTTTGTTGCTGGACTTTGCCTTCGAGGAAAACTGCGTCCTTGGCCAGAATTTCCGGCGTCAATTGCCGCAGCGGCGAGATATCGTCGACAATCCAAATGCCGCGGCCGTGCGTGGCTAAAACCAGATCCGATTCACGCGGATGCACAACAATATCGCGCACGGCGACATTAGGAAAATCGGCGCCTTTGTACTGCGCCCATTGCTGGCCGCCGTCGAGCGAGATCCACAGGCCGAATTCGGTGCCCAGGAATAACAGGCGTGGCGAAACGGTGTCCTCTTTGATCACGTGCGCATACCCGCGCACGCCGCTCGTGGGCGCGATTATCGACGTCCAGGTCTGGCCGAAATCCGTGGTTTTGAAAACGTGGGGAGTCATGTCGCCGAAGGTATGCCGGTCGAACGCGGCGTAAGCCGTGCCCTCATCGAAACGGCTGGCTTCCACCCACGCCACCCACGAAGCTTTCGGCAAATCCGGTACATGGCTCACGACGTTTGACCACGACTTACCGCCATCGCGCGTAATCTGCAGATTTCCATCGTCGGTGCCGACCCAAATCAACTGCCCATTGCGCGGCGATTCGCTGATGGAGTAGATCGTGGTGTGCATTTCGGCCTCCGAGTTATCCACCGTAACGCCGCCCGATTCTTCCTGCTTCTGCTTTTCCGGATCGTTGGTGGTCAGATCCGGCGAGATGCGATCCCAGGTTTGGCCGTGATCGCGCGAGCGGAACAGAAACTGAGCGCCGATGTAGATGGTCCCCTTTTCGTTGGGGCTCAAATGCATGGGAGTGTTCCAATTGAAGTGCAGTTTGTTTTCGCCATAGTTCGGCTGGGGCTGGATGCTTCGCCCGAGCAGTGTGTGCCGATTGACGCGCGAAATGGTCCCGCCCTGTGCTTCTACATAGACGTAATCCTGGTCCGACGGATCGGCAAAAGCGAAAAATCCATCGCCGCCGTACAAATTCTCCCAGCGTGCGTTGGTGATGCCGCCGGGATAAGCCGAATCGCCCACCCAGACGCTGTTGTCCTGCAGCCCGCCGTAGACGTGATAAGGATCCGCCATATCCACGCTGACGTGATAGAACTGGCTGATCGGGAGATTATTCGCCTTCAGCCATTTATTGCCAGCATCGTGGGAGTACCACACGCCGCCGTCGTCGCCGGTGATCAGTTCGTTCGAGTCGCCGGGATCTACCCAGACGTCATGAAAATCGCCGTGCGCGCCGCCTCCGATAAAGCTGAAACTAGCGCCGCCATCGTTACTCGCGATCAAACCGCCGCCGGGCTTGTACACCTTGTTCTCATCCTTCGGATCCACAATGAGATTCGCGAAATAGAAAGGACGCCACACCATCATCTGGCTACGATCGCGCTCAGCCCAAGTCTTGCCGCCGTCGGCCGAGCGGAACAGCGCGCTACGCGTGGATTCGATCAGCGCATATACGACATCCGGATTCGAGGGCGCGGCCGTTACCGCAATGCGTCCCCATGGCTTCGCGGGAAGGCCCTGCGCCGATTTCTCGTTCAAATCGGTCCAAGTGGCGCCGCCATCGACTGATTTATACAGCGCGCTGGCGCTGGGCGAAGTGGGGCTGTCGCCTCCCGAGCGAAAGGTCCAACCTTTACGCCTGAAATCCCACATGCCTGCGAACAAAGTTTTAGAATCGCGCGAGCTCATGGTCATCATGGAGCAACCGGTGGATGCATTTCCACCTTTCAGAATTCTCGACCAGCTCTTGCCGCCGTCAGTGGTTTTGTAAACGCCGCGATCGTCGCTGTCGCTCCATAATTTGCCGGTCGCGCAGGCATACACCGTATTGCCGTCCTTGGGATCGATCAGGATTTTGGCGATGCGCTCGGACTCTTTGAGGCCCACATTGGTCCAGTTGTCGCCGCCGTCGGTAGATTTATAAATTCCGTCACCAACGGAAGTGCTGTTGCGTGTCCAAGCTTCCCCGGTTCCGGCCCAGACCGTCTTCGGTGACGATGGGTCAATCGCAATCGCGCCGATGGACTGCACCGGCTGCTTATCGAACATGGGCTTGAATGTTGTTCCATCATTCACCGACTTCCAGACTCCGCCGCTGGCCGATCCGACGTAGACCGTGAGTCTTCCGTTCTCCCGAACGGCCGCGAGCGAGGTGACGCGCCCGCTCATCTGAGCCGATCCGATGTTCCGCGCGCCCAGTCCCGAGATGGTGTCCGAATCGAATTTGATTTCCTGCGCTCCGAGTAAAGCCGGAATGAGCAAAGCCGCGATTCTCATTTCGAGCCTCCTGTCGGGGTCGCGAACCGCGCGGCGTCCAGCGGCACGTTGACCTCAACTTTTTCAATGGTCAGTCTGGTGTGAAACTGGCTGCCCTTTTGGCCGGAGTCCACTGAGAACGGATAATAGACGCCGTTCACTTGCTCATAATCGCCGAGCAGAGTTTCGCCGTACTGGACCGTCCCGCGAATATTGCGCTCGGTTTCCACCTTCAGATCCAGAAACGAATCCGTATCGATGTAGTAATAGCGGGCGTCGCCGTTGGCCATGGTCAACTTGATCTTGTAGCAATCCGTGCCTTCCACCGAATCGTGGCCGATCAGTTCGGCGCGATGATCCTTATTCTTGTAGTCCACCAGTTGGCCATCGATGTCCGCATCTTCCACCAGGTGTTTGGTGTCGTCAGCGGACAGGAGGCTCGGATCTTTGCGTCCTTCGAAGGGCGAGACCTGCCAGGCCGATTTGCCGTCGTAGGCCTCCACTTCGGCCATGCCTTGGATGATAAATTCCTGGCGGACCTTGTTGGGCCGCTGATTCTCCTGCACTATGGTTGCGCGGAACCCTCCCTGGTTGATCTTGGCGGTCATCCGCAGGGTCTTCACCGCTTTGAGTTTTTCGATGCCGCCGCGCGCCTGAATATTTTTGGCGATGATTTCGTCGACAGTTTGAGCGCCGGCGAAAGGCAGACAGAGCACCGCTCCGGTGAGTATTTTAATAAGCCCCATAGCTGGGCATTCTAGCAGTAGCGCGGGTATGGGTGCCGAACCTTTATGAAAGAATTGCGGGGACACGTCTGCTCCCGTTGAAGTTTGAAGGAGTTGTGAACGCTAGCCCGGCATGTCCCCGAATTCTCCCATTTCTTTCTGCGCAATTGGAGGTGGCCCGGTAAGGCGTTGACGCAGGACGCGGGCGCCCAAGGGGTCGTGCTGATCGAGGTATTGGGTTCGTTTTGTAATTTCGTTTGCAGAGGCGAGGGGAAGGGTGTTCTCACGGATTGGCCTGGGAAGGGCGATTTGAAGAAAGGCGTTGGTTTGCAGGGCTTTGAGCTCCTTCAGGCAGCGATGGAAGGTGCGCTCGATGCGGGTTTTGTGGCGGGCGATGCGGTCGAGTTTGGTCTGGAGGTCGTCCGAGGCAAGCAGGTCGCGGTATTCGATGCCGTTACACAGCTCGGCTTCCATGCGGCGAGCGCGGCGAAGGTTCCAGGCGGCGGCGACCAATTCATCGAACAAGGACTGCTGGATGGTGCCCTGCGGTTTGATCTCGGCCAGGAAATCGGCCAGGAGTTGCTGGAATTCTTCGTGCTCGCCGGGCGCGATGATCACTTCGCGGGCGCTGAGGCCATGCTTCGTAGCGTTCTGAGAGGAGCGGGCTTTGCCTTCATCGGTTCTTGGTCCGGTGGAATGCTGTGAATTAGCGGTGTTAGCGGCGAGCCGTGCTGGGGAAGCAGACATGGTTGAGATCTCCGGCCTGATACTAAATGGGTGGTTGGCGGCGGGAGGTGGGTGGTGGCGTGGAAGTTGCGGGTGGCGAGGGAGATTGAGTTCGGGGTTGGGTGTGACCGGAGTAATAGGCCGCGAATGAACGCGAATGAACGCAAATGTTTGGGATGCTCCGCGGAAGCCCAGGAGCTATACTGGCAGAGTTATGAAGGCAATGGCACTTTTTCTGCTGGCGGTTATTGCCGCGAGCGTTCCAGGTGTAGCGCAGGACGCTTCCGTATCCAATATCGATTCCATCTTTGCGCCGCTTGCGGATGGGAAATCGCCCGGACTCGCCGTCCTGGTCCGCAAAGACGGCCGGACTGTCTTCGAGCGCGGCTATGGTGTGGCCGACCTTCGGTCCCTTCGCAAGATCGATGGGAAAACCGATTTCCGTCTGGCTTCGTTCACCAAGCAGTTCACGGCGATGGCTATTATGCTGCTGGTTCACGATGGCAAACTGCGTTATGACGAACGGCTCACCGACGTGTTCCCGGATTTTCCGGCCTACGGGCGAGCTATCACCATCCGCCATCTTTTGACTCACACTGGCGGCCTGCCGGATTACGAAGATCTGATGGGATCAAACTGGACCGCGCTCCATCAGATTCAGGATGACGAAGTGCTGAGCCTGCTGGAACATCAAACCGCTCCGAAATTCGCGGCGGGGACCAAGTGGGCTTACAGCAATTCGGGATACGTCGTGCTCGGATTGGTGGTCGCGAAAGTTTCCGGCGAGCCATTCTGGGAGTTCCTGCATGATCGCATCTTCGGTCCGCTCGCGATGCATCAGACGATCGCGTTTATGAAGGGGATGAATGTCGTGCCCCATCGCGCATACGGGCACAGCAAGGAGGCCAGCGGATTCGTCGAGACAGATCAAAGTTCCACATCGGCCACGCTGGGCGATGGCGGTGTTTATTCGAATCTCGAAGATCTGGCTAAGTGGGATGCGGCGCTCGCGGCCCACACATTGTTGGGCGAGAAAGAAATGCAGGTGGCGCTCACTCCGGTGAAGCTGAATGATCAATCGGAGCCAACAGCCGAAGGAAAGCCGGTTTTATACGGATTCGGGTGGTTTCTGGACCCCTACAAAGGTCGCGCGCGGATGCAGCATTCAGGGAGCACGATGGGATTCCGAACGGTTATCGATCGATTCACGGGTGACAAATTGACTGTGGTGATTCTGTGCAACCGGACGGATCTTGATCCGAGTGAGTTGGCGCTGAAGGTGGCGGATGTTTTGTGGAAGCCATAGTGCGGCCTTTCGAGCGTCCCGCTCCAAACGAACGAAATTTGTACCCGCATGAAAGCGCTTCGCGTATTTACCGCGCACCGCTCCTTTTAGCAACTGGCGCATATCATATTCAAGCCGTAGCTCATCGGTCGGCTTATCTCCGTGTTTCTTCATAAGCTCTCTCGTTATATTAGCGCTCACCAGAGACTCCACCGGGGTCTCCTGGCTATCTTCGCTGAGTCTTTACTACTGCCATGCGTCGCCATGAGTGGCGACGCGGCACGCAAAGGTGCGTGCGCTACGCGCGTGGCGCGAACACTCATACGAACGCAATGGGACCTCGACACTAAAGTTCTTGCGCCGACAGCCCACCAGAAACCAGAAACGGGAAACCCGAATGCTATCCTGAAAGCAAAATGACTTATGACTTGATCGTCATCGGCAGCGGACCCGGCGGCTATTCGGCGGCCGTGCGGGCCGGCCAGTACGGCTTGAAAACCGCCATCATCGAAAAAGACAACAAGCTGGGTGGCACTTGCCTGCATGTTGGATGCATCCCGACTAAGGCGTTGCTGCATACCGCCGACGTTTGGGAGTATTTCCAGAACTCAGCCGAGCAGGGTATCCAGTGCGAGAATCCGAAGCTCAATTACCCCAAGGTCCAGGACCGCAAGAACAAAATCGTCGCCAAGCATGCTAAGGGCGTCGAGTTTCTGATGAAGAAGAATAAGGTTGACTGGATCAAGGGTTTTGCCAGCTTGAAGCCGCGGGGTGCGAATGGGCTGCTGCAGGTGGAAGTGAAATCCGACGGCGGCACGCATACGCTTGAAACCAAGAACGTCATCATCGCTACGGGTTCTGAAGCACGCATGCTGCCCGGGTTGAAGCCCGATCCCAGAGTCATTCTCACTAACATTGAGATTCTCAACCTGCCCGCGATTCCGAAGAGCATGCTCATCATCGGCGCGGGGGCAGTGGGCGTGGAGTTTGCATCCATCTTCAACCGCTTCGGAACCAAGGTCACCGTCATCGAGATGTTGCCGCGCCTGGTTCCGGTGGAAGACGAAGAAGTCTCGAAGGAGTTGGAGCGAAACTTTAAGAAGACCGGCATTCGATGCGAAACCGGCGCCAAGGCGGAGAACATTACCAAGACCGACAAGGGCGTCAAGATGTGCGTCGGGATGTCCAATGGCAAGCGCGAGGATATGGAAGCCGAGACGTTGCTGGTCGCGGTAGGCCGCCGGCCCATCACGAATAATATTGGTCTGGAGACGCTGAAGATTGAGCTGGACCGAGAGTTCATCAAGGTAGATGAATACCAACGGACGGGCGAACCCGGCGTTTACGCCATCGGCGATGTGGTGGCCGGCACGCCGCAACTGGCGCACGTCGCCAGCATGCAAGGAATGGTCGCGGTGGCGCACATGGCCGGGAAACCTGCAAAGCCGATCAACCGCAATCGGATTCCGGGTTGCACGTACACCGAGCCCGGCATCGGCAGCGTCGGACTCACGGAAGCGCAGGCGCGCGCGCAGGGATTCAAGGTGAAGGTCGGGAAATTTCCGTTCTCCGCTAACAGCAAGGCCAGCATCCTGGGCGCTCATGAGGGCTTCGTGAAGGTGATCGCAGACGAGAAATTCGGCGAGATCCTCGGTGTGCACATCATTGGGCCGGAGGCGTTCGAACTAGTGTCCGAAGCTGTCGCGGCCATGGAAGCGGAAGCGACTGTCGAGACCATGATGAGCACTATCCACGCCCATCCCACGCTGTATGAAGCCATGGGTGAAGCGTTCAACAGTGTGTACGGGCTCGCGATCAATGTGTGAAATCTTATCCGCATTGATGTGGTGCGGGCACTCGTGCATGCCGCGTTCACACTCGTGTGAACACCTGCATCTTTTCTGGACACATGTGTTCGCAAGAGTGCGAACACGGCACGCACGAGTGCGTGCGCCACAACAAACCGATGCGAAACTGTGAATTGCGCGATCTCGGCCTCGTCAGCTACGCTGACGCGCTCGCCATCCAGAAAGATCTGGTGGAACGGCGCAAGCAGCAGCTTGTTCCCGATCAACTTCTGATTGTGGAGCATCCGCACGTCATCACGCAGGGCCGCAACGGGCACGCGGAGAACCTGCTGGCGAGCGAAGAAATTCTCAACCGCGCCGGCATCGCACTCCACGAAACCGATCGCGGCGGCGACATCACCTATCATGGTCCAGGCCAGATTGTCGGCTATCCCATCTTCGATCTGCGAGAATGGAAGCGCGACGTGGTGGCCTACGTCCGTGC
>Ga0182024_10020819_pt1 | contig 11954 bp, 9 predicted proteins | sample P32metaG_FD_120480 | JGI IMG/M metagenome (GOLD analysis project Ga0182024, IMG submission 120480) | Permafrost microbial communities from Stordalen Mire, Sweden - P3-2 metaG (Illumina Assembly) | ecosystem: Environmental > Terrestrial > Soil > Wetlands > Permafrost | place: Sweden: Stordalen... | reverse complement strand
CAGCAGCAGCAGCAGCAGCAGCAGCAGCAGCAGCAGCAGCAGCAGCAGCAGCAGCAGCAGCAGCAGAATCAGCAACAGCAGAATCAGCAGCAGCAGAATCAGCAACAGCAGAATCAGCAACAGCAGAACCAGCAGCAGCAGAACCAGCAGCAGCAGAACCAGCAGCAGCAGAATCAGCAACAGCAGAATCAGCAACAGCAGAACCAGCAACAGCAGAACCAGCAACAGCAGAATCAGCAACAGCAGAACCAGCAACAGCAGAATCAGCAACAGCAGAATCAGCAACAGCAGAACCAGCAACAGCAGAACCAGCAACAGCAGAACCAGCAACAGCAGAATCAGCAACAGCAGAACCAGCAACAGCAGAACCAGCAGCAGCAGAACCAACAGCAGCAGAATCAGCAAAAGCAGAATCAACAACAGCAGAATCAACAGCAGCAGGGGCAACAACCGCAGAACCAACAGCAGCGGAATCAGCAGCAGGGGCAGCAAAATCAGCCGCAGAACGGGGGGCAGGATGAACAAAAACAGGCTTCAGGGGATCAAAGAGAGAATATGAATGCCCCCTCCCCTTCCCCAACGCCGGGCAACGGCCAGGGTACCCTGAAGGAGAACTCGCAAAAGGATGCGCAGGCGGACCAGCGGGCGGCGGCACGGGCGGCGACGGAACAGGGGCGGCCGGGAGAGATGACGCCCTCGCAGGCGCAAGCTCTGATTGATTCGATGCGGGACGAGGACGAACATGTGAACCTGTATGACCGGCAGCAAAACAATACGGAGCAGGCTTACAAAGATTGGTGAACCGATGAGAGCGCGAACACTTACGAAAACGGGAACGGTGATGGCGGCGATGCTGTGCCTGTGGCTGGGCGGTGCGCAGGCGGCGCGGGGGGACGACGACGTGCAGGTAACGGCGGCGGTATCCGACGAGGCAACGGAGGCGGGGCAGGCGGTGGATTTTACGATTACCGTGAACGGGGCGACGGATGCGAGCGTGCCGGAGAACATCAATGTGGAGGGGCTGACGATTACGTATGTGGGGCCGAATACGCAGACGCAGATCAGCTTTGGGACGGGATTTGGGAGCGGGTCGCACATCCAGCGGAGCGTGATCCACACGTATAGTGTTGTGCCGTCGCGGCCGGGGGATTTTGTGATCCCGGGGCAGCAGGTGGTGGTGGACGGGAAGAATTATACGACGAAGCCGGTGAGCCTGCGGGTGGGAGGGACGGCCTCCGCGGGAGGGGGCTCGAGTGGCGGGGGCGGCGGGGATAATGGACAGATGTTTTATGCGGAGTGCGTGCTGGCGCGGGACTGGGCGTACACCGGGGAGGCGCTGCCGATGGAGGTGCGGCTGTATGTGGATGCGCGAATCCCGGCACGGCTGGAGGAGGGGCCGGAGATCACGGCGGAGGGATGCACGATGCAGAAGCTCTCGAATCCGGCGCAGACAGAGGTGACGCGGAACGGGCGGCAGTATGTGATGGTGACGTACAAGACGGCGATCACGGCGGCAGCGGCGGGGAAGGTGGCGGTGGGGCCGGTGACGGTGCAGGCCTCGGCGCAATTGCCGCAGGCGCGGCAGCGGAGGCGGCTGGGGGGGCCGTTTGACGATCTGCTGGCGCAGAATCCATTTTTTAACGATCCCTTCCAGATGATGAGTCCGCCGCAGCAAATCACGATCCGGGGGGAGCCGGTGGAGCTGGCGGTGAAGCCGCTGCCGGCGGATGGGCAGCCGCGGAGCTTCGCGGGAGCGGTGGGGAACTATGATATGACGACGAGCGTAAAGCCGGCGACGGTGGCGGCGGGCGACCCGGTGACGATCACGGCAAAGATCACGGGGCGCGGCGACTTTGACCGGGTGACGGCGCCGGAGCTGGTGGATGCGAGCGGGTGGAAGACGTACCCGGCGTCGGGGAAATATGAACCGGATGACGATGTGGGGATCAGCGGGATGAAGACATTCCAGATGGCGGTAATCCCGGAGACCCAGAAGAAGGAATCGCCGGAGCTGGAGTGGAGTTATTTTGACCCGGTGAAGGAGCAGTATGTGACGCTTACGGGGAAGGGGGTGCCGATCACGGTGGAAGGGGTGACGTCGCAGGCGGCGGCGCCGGTGGTGGCGCAACAGCAGGGTGCGGCGGCAGCGTCGGGTGCGGGCGCGGCGGGGCCGGATATCCAGTACATCCGGGTGGAATCGACGGGATGGGGGAAGACGTTTGAGCCGGTGTATGCGAGCAGGATGTACTGGGTGGCGCAGGGTGCGCCGCTGGTCGCTCTGCTGGCGCTGGTGGGGATGCAGGTGGCGCGGAAACGGGCGGCGGACGAGGAGGCGCGGAAACGGGGGCAATGGCGGAAGGAGAAGGAGGCGGAGCTGGCGCGGATGCAACGGAGGGATGTGCCGGAGGGTGAATTGTACCAGGCGGCGGCGCGAGCGCTGCGGCTGGAGGCGGCGATGCAGACGGGACGGGAGCCGGAGACGCTGGATGGGACGGATGTGGCGAAGGCGCGGGTGCTGGATGAGGGGCTTGCGGAACGGGTGCGCGAGTTGTTCGACCGGCAGGCGGAGACGACGTACGCGGGGACATCCGGGGGGAAGGGCGCGGCTACGGCGCAAGCGCGGGTGGAGCTGCTTGAAACAGTGAAAGGCTATGAAAATGCGAAGCTGGCGGAGTAGGTTGATCCTTATCGCGGGGGTGGTGATGGCGTGCGTAGCGCATGGGGCGGACCTGCCGGCATTCGACAAGGCGAACGGGCTGTACGAGGCGAAAGAGTACGAGCAGGCGAAGGAGGGGTACGACGAACTGGCGAAGAGCGGGCCGTGGAGCGCGAATCTTTTTTATAACCGCGGAAACGCGGAGTGGAAGCTGGGGGACGGAGGGAGGGCGGCGCTGGATTATGAGAGGGCACTGGCGCTGGAGCCGTCGCATCCGCAGGCGCGGGCGAATCTGGATTTTGTGCGGGACCAGACGGGAGCGAAGACGCGGACGCTGCCATGGTGGGAACGGGCGCTGACGGCGATGGACGGCGATGCCGCGGCGGTGATGCTGGCGGTGTGCGGATGGGGGGCGCTGTTTTGCCTGGCGGTGGTGCTGCTGAGGCCGGAGGGACGGACGGGGCCGGTGGTGACACTTGCGATCTGCCTGGCGGGGGCTGCGTACGCGGCGGGGTGCCTGTGGGAGGCGAACGGGCAGGCGACGAAGGCGATAGTGGTGGCGAAGGCGGCGCAGGCACGGGTGGCGCCGGCGGAGGCGGCACCGATCGCGGATGTGCTGCCGGCGGGGAGCGAGGTGCTGGCGCCGGAGGTGCGGGGGGATTGGACGTATTGCACGCTGCCGGATGGGACGCGGGGGTGGGTGCGGACGGGGGATGTGGAGAAGGTGCGGGGGATTTAAATTCGAAAATCGAAATCCGAAATCCGAAGGGTTTGGCGCGCCAGGGGCGCGCTTTTAGGTGAGGGGTGAGCGACGAATCTCTGGGATTCGAATTTCGGATTTCGGATTTAATGGAAGATCGTTTACATAGGGCTGGTGAGGTTCCGTACATTGCTGTTTTTGCTGTTGATGACGGGGGCGGGATGCGGGGCGGATTGGCGGGAGGAGCTCTCGGCGCCGGAGCCGGGGGGGTTCCCGCCGCTGCGGCCGGTGAAGCTGGAGTATCAGTGCGGGTGGGCGGGGCTCACGGCGGGGACGGTGGAGGCGGCGTTCTCGCGGCCAAGCGAGGGGGTGTGCGAGCTGGAGGCGGAGGCGGAGACGACGGGGCTGGCGCGGGCGCTGTGGCGGCTGGATGCGACGCATGAGGCGCGGGCAGATGTGGAGACGCTGAGGCCGCTGGCGGTGCGGCAGAAGGAGGTGTACCGGGCGCAGACGATCCGGACGGAGCTGGACTTTGACGATGCGGGGGTGGAGCGGCTGCGGGAGTCGACGAATGACAAGAATCCGGCGCGGAGGAAGCGGTATGAGTTTCGGGATTTGTTCGATCTGCAGACGGCGCTGTTATTCCTGCGGAGCCAGAAGCTGCAGACGGGACAGGTGTGCCGGATGGTGGTGTACCCTGCGACGGCGCCATACCTGGCGACGGTGACGGTGCTGGGGCGGGAACGGATAAAGGTGAAGGCAGGAAGTTATCCGGCGATAAAGGTGGACCTGAAGCTGGAGAAGGTGACGGGGGAGATGAAGCTGGAGCCGCACGGGAAGTTCAAGCGGGCGACGGGGTGGATTTCGGATGACGGGGACCGGATCCCGTTGCGGATGAATGCGCAGATCTTTGTGGGGAGTGTGTGGGTGGAACTGGAGAAGGTGGAGTAGAGAAATCCGGAGATGGCTCTTAGCAGGCGAGGCTTGACGCGGGGCGGTGTTATTAAGATGATGCGGCTGACGGCGATGCGGGCTGTGGGCTGCCGTTGACCAAATCCGCGCGAGCGGATGGGTGAGATAACTACAGCGGCTGGCCGTTCTCCCCAGTTAGTACGGCCGGACCCCCCCGCAACTTATACCGGCTCAACTTATGACCAAGTGCTCTCCCCTGGCGCTTCTCGCGGTGTTGCTGTCGCTCGGAACGCCCGCCAATCACGCGGCCTGCCTGGTGCATACGGGTGCGGCGCCGATGTCGGATACGGACCAGGGACCGCCGCCATTTGATTACGAACATAATCTGCTGGGGGATTGGTTCGGGCTGAGGAATACGCTGCTGGATCATGGCGTGGATATCACCGGCTCTTATGTGGCGGAGCCGGCGGGGAACCCGGTGGGAGGGACGCGGCATAGTTTTACCTACCTGCATAATATCGGGTTCGGGATCGCGCTGGACCTGGAGAAGATCGCGGGGATACCTGGGACGACGTTTACAGTGACGGGGTCGCAACGGTCTGGGAGCGGGCTGACGCAGGAATCGATCGGGAATGCGATCAGTGTGCAGCAGATCTATGGTGGGGGGCAGACGATCCGGCTGGTGCAGATGCGGTTTGATCACATCTTGTTCGATGGGAGGTTTGCGCTGTCGTACGGGCGGCTGACTACGACGGCGGATTTTTTGAGTTCGCCGCTGTATTGCCAGTTTGTGACCAACGGGATCTGCGGGCAGCCGACGGCGCCGTTCTTCAATATGCCGAATGGGCTGACGGCTTACCCGGCGGGGTACTGGGGGGCGCTGGGGCGGATACAGATTACGCCGGATACTTATTTTAAGGCGGGGGTATATGACGCGGATGTCAATTCGGGGGATGCTTTCCACGGGACAAATTTCGGGTTCGGGTCGAATGGGGCGCTGTACATCGGGGAGGCGGGGTATAAGTCGGATCACGCGGCGGGGGGGATGCCTGGGAGGTATAGCTTCGGGGGGTATTACAGTACGGGGCATTTTCCGGATGTGGCGCAGGATGCGTTTATGACGAATCTGTTTATAAGTGGGCTGCCGGGGAAGGAGCACTCTGGACAGGATGGGTTTTATCTTATCGTTGAGCAGATGCTGCTGCGGAATGGGTATAACCCGAAGACTGGGCTGACGGGGTTTGTGACGTTTGTGGTATCGCCGGATGAGAGTAAGAGCCCGATGCCTTATTATATGAACGGGGGCCTGATCGATGAGGGGCTGATCCCGGGGCGTCCGAATGACAAGACGTCGCTGGGGTTTTACGCGGCGTGGTTCAGCCACGACCTGCGGGATGCGGAGCGGGAGGCGGGGTTATCGTCGCAGAGTGTGGAGACGGATATTGAGCTGAATCATCAAATACAGTTTACGCCTTATTTTTATCTACGCCCTAATATCCAATATATCATCAAGCCGAATGGCCTGGTGACGATACAGAATGCGCTGGTGCTGGGGGTGGAGGCGGGGGTTACGTTTTAGGGGAGCGGCGCCGGTTTGATTTATCCGCCACGGCGCGGGGGGCGGGAAAGCGAATTCCTTGCGGTAATATACTGATCATTCAATCCCTTTCCATTGAGAATCTGCTGCATCCATTTTTCAACCCTTGACTCCCGAGTTTTACATTGTTTCGGCGCAGAAAAATAAAGATTGTATGCTCTTTGCCGTCCCGGCGTCAGTGCATCAAAAGCGGCTTTCAAGGCGGGGTTTTCATCTATTTTATTTTGAAATTCCTCGGGATATATGAGGTCTATATTTTTTTGAAAATTCACTTTCAAACCAGCTTTTTCCGCTTCAATGGCTTCATAAACATAGGCTTTCAATATGGGTTCCATCTCAACTATTGCCCGAACATCGGTGAACCGAATCTGGCGCGCCGCCTGCGTATTCTCCCCAGGTTTGATCAGAATACCATTGGCATCCGTTAACAAGGCACCTTTGCAAAACAAGAGCGCACAGTATTCTTTGAATCCAATTATTATAATGATGTTACTTTTCTGAAACGTGTAACAAGGTTTACCCCACTTCAATTCTTCGGTCAGCGGAGAATCAAGAACGATCATTCTCAATTTCTCCAATTCCTCCTGCCACCTTTTGGCTTTCCTTAAATATACATCAACCTTGGGATTCATTCTACTCTTTGTCATGGGATGTTATTTTCATTTCCTTACGACGTCTTGTATTCTGTTATGTGCCAGGTTTACGCCCTGCTCAATGCCTATTTTTAGCACCTGGTCTCTGTGTGCAGGCGCGCTTGTTGACGTTTGGAGGCTTGTGGAACTGGGTTAGTAGAGGAATTACCAGGCGCCGCCGAGGGCTTTGATGAGGAGGACGGTGGCCTGGAGGCGCTGGCCGAGGAGCTGGGCGGAGGTGCGCTCGTCGGAGAGGAGGGTGCGCTGGGAGTCGAGGACGTCGAGAAAGTTTACGGCGCCCTTGTTGTAGGAGCTTTGGCTGAGTTGCAGGGCGCGGACGGCGGCGGTGGTGGCGTGCTCTTGGGCGTCGGCTTGATCGGAGAGGGTGCGGAGGTCCGCAAGGGCGGTCTCGACGTCCTGGAAGGCTACGAGGACTTGCTTGCGGTAAACATCGACCTGCTGGCGGTAACGGGATTGGGCGATGTTGAGGTTGGCGAGGTTGCGGCCGCCCTCGAAGATGGGGAAGGTGATGCTGGGGCCGATCTGCCAGATGCGGCTCTGCCAGTCGAAGAGATCGCCCATATCGGCGCTCTCGAAGCCTGCGGCGCCGGTGAGGCGGATGACGGGGAAGAAGGCGGCGACGGCGACGCCGATGCGGGCATTGGCGGCGGCGAGGTCGCGCTCGGCGGTGGCGACATCGGGGCGGCGCTCGAGGAGGGAGCTGGGGAGGCCGGGGGGGACATTGGGCATGCGGGTATCGATAAGGGGGCGACGTGCGAGCTGGAAGCCGCTGGCGGGGAGGCCGAGGAGGGTAGCGAGGGCGTTTTCCATCTCGAGGCGGGAACGGCGGACGCTGAAGAGATCGGCTTGATCGCTGGCGAGATCGGAGGTGGCGCGGGAGACATCGAGGTCGCTGGTGAGGCCGGCGTTGAGGCGCTCCTGGGCGATGCCCAGGGCATCGCGGCGGGTGGAGATGGTGCGCTCGAGGACGGCTAGCTCGGCATCGATGGCGCGGATGCCGTAGTAGGTGCTGGCGACATTGGCGGTGACGCTGAGGATGGTGTTATGGAAATCGGCGAGGGCGGCCTGGGCGGAGGCGCGGGCGGCCTCGCGATTGCGGCGGACGCGGCCGAAGAGATCGATCTCCCAATTGAGATCGAGGGGGAAGTTGAAGATGTTGTAGGTGCGGGTAAGGGGCTGGGTGTCGAGGACGAGGGGGGCGCTGCCGGCGGAGCCGGCGCCGGTGCTGGAGGCGCCGGAGGCGGTGGGGATGGAGAAGGGGTTGTTGCCAACGAGCTCGCCGCGCTGGAGGGGGGCGGTATTGGTGAGGCGCTGACGAATGGCGTCGGGCTCGGCGTCGAGATTGGGGAGGAAATCGGCGGTGGCGACGCGGACCTGCGCGCGGAGCTCGCCGATGCGATCGACGGCGAGGGCGATGTCCTGATTGGCGGCGACGGCCTGGATCTCGATCCGGTCGAGGACGGGGTCGCGGAAGACTTTCCACCAATCGGCGCGAGGGGTGGCGTCGCGGGGCTCGGCTTTTTTCCAGGCGGCGTTTTTGTAGGTGGTGGGGACCTCGACGACGGGAGCGCCCTTGTAATCGGGACCGACGGCGGGAAGGCCGGCGAGGGCGGTGAGAGGGAGGGCGAGGAGGCTAAGCCTGCTCAGTGTGGATAGGTTCAAATTATAGGAGATAAGTGCGGGAGCTTACTGGTGTTGGGAAGCGGCGGGGGTGGCGGCTACGTCTACGCGGGGCTCTACGGACATGCCGGGGGCGAGATTGGTGAGGACATCCAACGGCTCGTCGAAGAGGATTTTGAGGGGGATGCGCTGGACGACCTTGACGTAGTTGCCGGTGGCGTTTTCGGCAGGGAGGAGGCTGAAGCGGGAGCCGCTGCCGAGCTGGAAGCTATCGACGTGGGCCTTGAAGTCGCGGCCTGGGAAGGAATCGACGCGAACGCGGACGGGCTGGCCGGGGTGCATGTGGGCGAGCTGGGTTTCCTTGAAATTGGCGGTGACCCAGACGTCGTGCTGGACGATGGAGAAGAGGGTCTGGCCGGCGGAGGCGAAGTTGCCGGGCTCGACGGTCTTGTGCGTGATGCGGCCGGTCTCGGGGGCGGTGATGCAGGTGTAGGTGAGCTGGAGGGCGGCGTCATCGACGGCGGCCTGTGCGACGTGGACGGCGGCCTGTGCGGAGCCGATCTGGGAATCGGCGGCCTGGACGGCGGCCTGGGAGGCCTCGACGGTGCCGCGTGCGGCCTCGAGGCTGGCGTGGGTGGTATCGACGTCCTGCTTGGCAACGGCGCGGAGGTCCTGCTGGTAGAGGCTGGAGTTGCGGGTGAAGTTGATGCTGGCGATATCGAACTGGGCGGATTGCTGGGCGAGCTGGGCGCGGGCCTGATCCGCCTGGGCCTGTGCCTGCTGGACGAGGGCCTGGGCCTGGAGGAGCTGGGCCTGGGCTTTCTCGAGGGCGACCTGGGAGTCGCGGGGATCGAGCTGGATGAGGAGGGTGCCTTTTTTTACCTCCTGGTTGTCATTGAAAAGGACTGCCTGGACCTGGGCGCTGATCCGGGGGCTGACCTGGATGACGTGTCCATCGATGAATGCGTCATCGGTGGTCTGGTAGCCGCGGGTGAAGCTCCATGCGATGAGGGCGATGACGCCGGCGATGATGAGGATAGCGGTGAGGATGAGGAGGGGCTTGCGCTTGCGGGTGCCGGGAGGGGCGCCGCCGGTGGGGGGCCTGCGATTGGGGGCGTCTTCCTGGAGGAAGGATTCCTGTTTGAGGTCGGGAGCGGGAGTGGTTGCGAGTGGCATAGGTGTGGGCGGGGGAAGGGGGAATTTTGACAGGATGGACAGGATTTACGGGAAGAAGGTGATGCGGGGGGCGGGGGTGGAGATGGGCTGGGGGGGAGGGGGTAAATCCGGGAGCTGGGCCTGGGCTTTTCGCGCTTTGAGGTCGTTGAGTTGGGCGCGGACTTCGGGGGCGTTTTCGGCATTGGGGTACCACGCAAGCCAGGTTTCGAATTCGGCGATGGAGCGGTCGAGGCGCTTTAGCTCGATTATGGCGACTTTGTAGGTGAGGGCGGGGTCTTTGTGATCCGCCAGGTAGGAGGCGTAACTATACCATTCCAGCGCGGTGTTGAGATCGGCTTTCTGCTCGTACAAGGAGGCGATGCGTTGGACGAGGGCGAGGTTCTCGCGGGCTTGGGCGCTCGAGCCGTACTCCGCGAGGTCCTTGGCCAATTGCTTATCGATGGAGGTTTCGCTCATGGGGATTAGTGGGCCATGGCGGGGACGGCGCGGGACTTGGGGCGGCGGACGAGGAGGAGGAGCGGGAGGGCGATGGCGCAGCCGAAGGCGAAGACGCGGATGGAATCGATGTAGGCGAGAGCAGTGGCCTGCTGCTGGAGGGTGCGGTAGAATTGGGCATCGGCCTGCATGATGGCATCCGGGATGGAGGTGCCGGCGCGGACGAACAGGGCGCGGGCGGTGCCGAGGGCGGCGTTGAAACTCGGGGTGGCGGTGTGGGCTGCGAGATAGGTCTGGTGGACCTGAGTGCGGCGGGCGAGGAGGGTGCCGATGGCGGAGATGCCAATGCTGCCGCCGAGATTGCGGAAGAGATTGATCATGGCGGAGACCTGGTTGCCCTGGGAGGGGGGGATATTCACAAACGAGATCGTATTGATGGGGACGAAGAGGAAGGCGAGGCCGATGGACTGGTAGACGCGGTACATGACGGCGGTGTGGAAATCGATGCCGGGATAGATGGAGGACATATGGATGAGGGCCGAGCAGAGGACGACGAAGCCGAAGGCGATGAGGAGGCGGGCATCGACGCGGGAGACGAGGCGGCCGACGATGGGCATGCAAAGCATGACGGTGAAGCCGCCGGGGGAGAGGACCATGCCGGCGTTCTGGGCGGTGTAGCCCATGACGGTCTGGAGATATTGCGGGATGAGGACGGTGGTGCCGAAGAGGATGGCGCCGAGGGCGAGCATGAGGCTATTGGCGACGGCGAGGTTCGGGTTCTTGAGCAGGCGGAGCTCGAGGATGGGGTGTTCCTCATTCCACTCCCAGACGACGAAGTAGGCGATGCCGATGAGGGCCATGATGCTGAAGGCGATGATGAAGGGGCTGCTGAACCAATCGTCCTCCTGGCCTTTATCGAGGACGACCTCGAGGGAGCCGAGGCCGAGGGCGATGAAGCCGAAGCCGACGTAATCGATGGGCTTGCCGCGGGTGCGCGTGCGGGCCTCGAGGACGTGGGGGGGATCCTCGACCATTATCGAAGTAAGGAAGAGGGAGAGGATGCCGACGGGGAGATTGATGAAGAAAATCCAGTGCCAGGAGAAGTGATCGGTGATGTAACCGCCGAGGGTGGGACCGATGGCTGGGGCAAGGACGACGGCCATGCCGTAGAGGGCGAAGCCGACGCCGCGGAGGCGGGGGGCGAAGGTATCAGCAAGGATGGCCTGCTCGCTGGGGGCGAGGCCGCCGCCGCCGAGGCCCTGGAGGACGCGGAAGAAGATGAGCATCGGCAGGGAGGTGGCGAGGCCGCAGCAAAGGGAGCTGATGGTGAAGAGCATCACGCAGGTCATGTAGAAGCGCTTGCGGCCGACGCGGTCCGAGATCCAGGCGCTGAGGGGGAGGACCACGGCGTTTGCGACCAGGTAGCTGGTGAGGACCCATGCGGCTTCATCGACGCTGGCGGAGAGGCTGCCTGCGATGTGGGGGAGGGCGACATTGGCGATGGAGGTGTCGAGCACTTCCATGAAGGTGGCGATGGTCACCGTGAGGGCGACGAGCCAGGGATTGTGGCGGGGAATCCAGGTGGCTTCTTGCTGGGAGCTCATGGCTGGATGGCGTGGCCGGCCTGGGAGGCGGCGGCGTGGATGCCGGCGATGGAGAAGGCGGCGATGTGGCCGGCGATGCGGCGGACCTGGGTTTCATCGAACCGGAGGGTGGGCCAGAGGAAGGGGAAGATGGAGCGGGCTGTCTTCCAATGGACGCACTGGGCGTGGATGCCGTGGGTGAGGAGGCTGAGGGTCTCGTCGTCGAGGGGCCGGCGGGCGACATCGGCAACGAGCTGGCGGAGGAGGAGGAGATTTGGACGGATGATCTCCTCGATGAGCTGAGGGAGGGCGGGGGTGGGCTGGGCGAGCTCGCGGATCATGAGGCTGCCGCAACTGGACTGGCCGGTGGCGAGGAGTGCGTTCATGAAATCGGCGATGTAGCGGGTGAGGCGCTCCTCTGGGGTGAGGCCGGCGGGAGGGGTGGTGAGGCGGCCATTCTGGAGGCACTGGCGGAGGACCTCGGTGTAGAGGCCGAGCTTGTCGCGGAAGTAGTAGTTGACGCTGGCGACGTTGACGCGGGCGCGGTCGGTGATGTCCTTGATGGTGGCGGCTTCGTAACCGCGCTCTGAGAAGATATGGCGTGCGGCGGCGAGGATAACTT
>Ga0182024_10020818_pt1 | contig 11955 bp, 11 predicted proteins | sample P32metaG_FD_120480 | JGI IMG/M metagenome (GOLD analysis project Ga0182024, IMG submission 120480) | Permafrost microbial communities from Stordalen Mire, Sweden - P3-2 metaG (Illumina Assembly) | ecosystem: Environmental > Terrestrial > Soil > Wetlands > Permafrost | place: Sweden: Stordalen... | reverse complement strand
CCGAGGAAGGGGGTCCCCGCCTCTCCGCTTCGCTTCGACCCGGGGACCCCCTTCCTCGACCAACACATCACAGATGTTTATGGCAAGGCCAGATGCAGAGTGGTGAGCAGGAGCGAGCGGGCAGCAGCAGGCAGAACAGCGAATGCAGGCATGTGAGGGTCTCAGGTCAGAAGTCGTGAGGACAGTCAGGGGGGAGGACTAGAGGGTGGATCTCGATGGGGCTTGTGGTCGTTGGATCAGAGGCAGGCGAATAACCTCGTTGAGGCCGGGGGAGTCGAAGCGGCAGGATCAACTGAAGGCACATTGAGGTCAAGAACCGCAGAAGCGAGCCGGTGCTGTCGGACGGGCGCTGCACGGCTTTGGGCGCGAGCGGGGCTTGCTGATGGCGCCGAGATCCGCGTGAAGAAGGCGGGCTTTTCTCCGGGCCCGGTCGCGGCCTGAGCCCACCCCGTTAGGCCACCAGTCCGGCTTGCGGCGTGTCAAGCCCTGCGCTTCGCGTCGCCTGCGGCGATCCCTGACGGGACAGGGCTGGACACGCCTCGCCGGCCCGGTCAGGCCTGGGGCGTGCTCAACCCCAACCGACAGGAGACAGCAATGAGCTCGTCTACACGTACACGCAGAAGTCCTACTCCGAAGCAGCTTCGCTACCTACGGGTCCTCGCCGAGCAGACCGGAACGACCTTCACCCCGCCAACGTCATCCGCCGAGGCAAGCCGGGAGATCGACCGGTTGGCCGCACTGAAGCGCGAGCGCGGGACGCACCGCGAACTGCCCGACTCCACAGAGCAGTGTGTCTATGCGACAGCGCCACACCCCGATGAGACATCGGGCTGGGGATCCAGCGCCACGTGGAGGAGCAGCTCTCCGCCGCGAGCGGCGACCACACGGCCGTCGGGGGTGGGCCAGCGTACCGAGCTCGCCCGCTACAGCGTGAGCGCCGGCGACCGGGTGATCTTCGGCCAGCGCATCAACGGCTGCGTGAGGATCACCGACTGTCCATCCTCAGGTGGAGGACGCGCGTTTCTCATAGAGCGAGAACTGGAGCGCGATGGTCTCTCGGCGCTCAAGGCACTGGTGGTCGACTACGCCGAGCAGGCACGCAGGTTGGACGACGTGCCGATGGCGAGCAGCGTCGTCCGTCGCCAGCTCGAGCAGCTGACCGCTCACGGCTAACCAGCGCCCACCACCGGCGGCCGCCGCGGGCCGGGCCCCTCCCGATGTTCGCACGCTGCGCGTGCGGGGAGCGGGGCAACGGCCCGCATCGGGCGGACCCGAGCCGCGAAGGAGACCCCGTGAGCACGATCACCGGAGCACCGACACGAGCCCTCGACCCCGCGCCGGGCGCGCTCGGGACCTCCCCGGCGGCCTCACGCCTCGGCCGCTACACCGAGCGCGACACAGGGGCGGTCAGAGAGATCGCCCGCCTACCGATCGCCGACGGGAGCGCGCTGGTAGTCGACAGGCTCTCTGGCACGCACGGCGACGCCCGCCTGCTCGGTCGCCTGGCAGCAGACGAGCCTCGCGAGAACGCGCAGATTCTCTGCGCCCTCTACCTCGCGGATGAGAGCCGGGGCCGCTGCCGTCCTGTGACTGGCGCCGACCTCGATGCCGCGCCGACCCCAGAAGCGCCCGACGTCTGCCGCGAGCACGAGTTGCGCGACGCGAACGGAAGCGTTTATCGCATCCGAACGGTCGCGTTGGATCGGCGTTTCCCCGAGCTCCGCTGGACACGCAGCATCCCGCCCCACCAAGCCGAACGATTCGAGACCGTTCGGCTGCGCGAGGTGGTCGCGCGTTTCGAGGACTACGAGCCGGCCCGCAGCATCACCGCCAACGCTCTTACCGTCCACCGCAGCGACCCCACGGTCTCCACCTCTTGCCTTACGGCGGAGCTGACGCGGCTCGCCGAGAGCCCGATCGTCCTCAACCGCCGGCTGCGCGAAGCCGTGCAGGCGCGACTTGCCCGCCGTGATCTGACGATGAGCGAGATCGCCATTCGGTGTGGGCGCTGCAAGCGCGACCGTCGCGGCAACGTCAGCGGCGAGACCAGCTGGCTCGCCCGGCGCATCGGCCAGCTCGCTGAGGGCGGCGCGGACCTGCCGACGCCATGGGTTCACAGCGACACCTTGGCGCTGATCGCGCGCGCGGGTCTTGCCATGAGCCCCAACGAGGTCGAACTGTGAGTGATCGGCGGCTGGGTGCCAGTGCGGCCCGACCCCATCCCGATGGTCGCACGCCTGCGGCGTGCGCGGGAGATGGGGATCGGTCCCGCACCGAGCGGGGCCCGCGAGCGAAGGGATGGTGGCTGATGGCTCACCGAAAGTTGACTGAGGCTGAGCGCGCCGAGCGCCGCCAGGCTGACCGTGATCGACTCGAGCAGGCAGCACGCGCGCTGCTGAGCTCCGAGGGCTGGCAGCGCTGGGTCCGTGTGCGGTCCACGAACGGCCTGTCGCGCTACTCGTTCGGCAATCAGCTTTTGATTGCGATGCAGTGCCCGGACGCCACCTACGTCGCGGGCTTCCGCGCGTTCCTCGACCTCAACCGCTGTGTGCGCAAGAGCGAGCGAGCGATTCGGATCCTCGCTCCGATGAGCGTCTGCACCCGGGAGAACGGCACGGACGGGCGTGAGGGAGGGGAGGACGGCGAGCAGCCGAGGCGGACCGTGTTTCGCGCGGTAGCGGTCTTCGATGTCTCTCAGACCGAGGGGCTGCCCGGAACCGAGCCGGTCTCACTGGACTCACCGTGTCAGCCGATCGAGGGTGACACGCATGCCCACCTGCTGCCTGCGCTCGAGCAGCTGTCGGCCGAGCTCGGCTACAGCGTGGCTCGCCGGCGGCTCGATGGGCCCGCCGACGGCTGGTGTGACAGTCAGAAGCGCGAGATCGTCATCAACGACGAACTGCCCGCGAACGCCCAGGTCCGCGTTCTCGTCCACGAGATCGAACACGCCCTCGGTGTCGGCTACTCAGACTACGGCCGCCGTCGTGCGGAGGTGCTCGTGGACACGGTGACGTTCATCGTGTGTGGCGCGGTTGGCCTTGACACCTCCGGTTCCAGCGTGCCCTATGTCGCGGGGTGGGGTGAGAGCGGCGAGCTGGACGCGATCCGCGGCTACGCCGAGACGATCGATGAGATCGCCCGGCGCATCGAAGACAGCCTCCGACAGGAATCGCAGGACCCACAGCAGCAGCCTTCGCTGGCGGCATAGCGATCCAGATTGCTTGTGCGAACGCTTTCCAGCGCGGCTTAGGGATGTCGTCGCTCCGGGCCGCTCTGCCGGAGCGGCGGCACTCATGACATGGCGCTGATCACTTCCCAATCGAGCCCGAGCTGTCCGAATCGTTGTCGGACGACGTCGTTGCGTTGGCTCTCTCCCGTGACGGTGGCGGTTTGTGCTTTGTCTCCTCACCCGAGTTTGGCCGGCGCCGCCTATTCGCTGCAACCCCCGCAAGGGGGGTTTCCCTCGCCCTGCGGGCTCGGTTCCGCGCGGCGGTCGTCGGCCGGATCGGGATTCGTCAACGCACAACCACCACCGAACAGGAGAAACACCAAATGCCATTCCCATCACCCACCAACTCAGCAACACTGATCGGGAAGCTCACACGCGACCCCGAGCTGCGCACCGTCACAACAAGCGCAGGCGACAGGGCCGTTCTGACCCTCGGCATCGCCGTCCGCAAGCCCATCAAGCCTGACCAGGACGACAACCCCACGGCCGACTTCTTCGACGTCACCGTATGGGGAGCTCTCGCCGAGACCTGCGCAGCGCACCTGACGAAGGGACGCCTCGTCGGAGTCTCAGCACGGCTGGAACCCACTTCATGGGAGACGGCGGACGGCGCGAAGCGCCGCGGCATGGAGGTCATCGCCGGGACGGTCGAGTTCCTCGACCGCCCGCGCCGCGACACGGACTCCGAGCAGCAGCCGCAGGACGTTCCCGTCGCTGCTTAGCTAAACCGGGCGTGTGCCCGCCTCTTCCAGGGGCGGGCACACGGCCGTCATTTAGGCTACGTGTTGGTTCGTATCTCCCTGCGCCTTCGGTCGCCCTCGATCGGAAGCTCGATGCGCCGAGCGGCGACCTTACCGTTCTCGGGTGCCTTCCACTCCACGCTCATCTCGACCTGGATCTCTACGTAACCCCTCACGAGCGCGTCCCGCTGAGCGTCTATGTCCTCGGGATTGACTCCTGGCACATGGCCTCCCGCATCAAGCAATTCGGATGCCCTCACTTTTTCGATGGGGGTCACCTGTACGTTTACCGGCGGTGCGTCCTTCATGTGGTGCTCTACTCGTCGCACTGATGCGCCGAGCTCGCAGACGATTAGCGCCGTGGCGTCAGACGGCCCCGGTTCGAAGACAGGCACTCCGCCGAGGGTGGCCACGACGCGCGGGTTGTCCTTTATGAATTCTGTATTCCACTGCCATTTGGGGTGGACGCTCAAGATGGGCCGAATGTAGACATCGTGAGGGAGCAACACGGCGTCGGGCTTGTGACCGGCGCGACGGAGCTCGGTGATGGCTTGTATCGCTGCCTCAGCACCTTGTCCCTCCATGGGTGATGCGAGGTCCGCAACCGCGATGTAGGCATTTCGGAGTTGCTGCTCAACCAGTCGCTGAGCATATTGGTCGACGCTAATGAGAACATCAGATCCCTCAATATCCACAAACGGACGCTTGACGCAGAGCACGCCTGGAGTCCGAGTATCGGACGGAGTTGGGTCAATCCGGTCGACTGCTCCAGCCAGGACTAGTCGCTGTCGCACGTAGTCGCCCGTGGTGTACACCTGAAGCTGGCGGTCGGCGAAAAGCGCGACGCGCGCATCGTCTATGGGTGCTTCGGCTAGACGCTGCTCAGCCCGCTCGTTCTCACGCCGGACCGCCTCGTTCAGAGCAATGCGAGCAGCGTCAGCGCGAGCCGTCAGCTGCCCACCGACGGCATCCTCCCACCTGGCCGCATCCGCCGTGAGTCGATCAAGGTCTCCTAGCAGGATTGGGGCCAGTTGAGGAGCAGCGGGTCCCAGGTCGAACTCATTCGCGTCGGCATTTGGATCGATCGTTCTTAGAAGAAGCACCGCCCCCCAAAGGCCGGCTGATTGGCCCGCACCGGCCGGCTGTGTTCCTGGGCTGCCATCCCAGGCGTTGACTTGCCAGGTTCTGAGCGGCCGTTCTTCTAGCTCGGTCCAGAACGAGCGGAGTACGCTGACCACGGCCTCGGTATTCGCCGCTGAGCCAACCAGACGGGGCACAAGTGCCAGCCAGCGGTTGGTAGCGAGCTTGTCGCGTTGGCGCTGCTCCAGCAGCCAGCTACCTAGATGGAACATGAGCCGGGCGCGCTCGCCCACCAGTGACCGCTTGGCTTCTAGCAGCTGTCGCGCCGCGCCCATCGCGCGTGACGCGGCTCGCCCGCCACCTGCCGACTCGACCGTGATCTCCAGCTCGATTTCCTCGACCTCGTGCTCGGGCTCCCAGTGCCTGCCCCAGTCCACCCAGTGCCGCCAGGCTGCAACGAACTGATCATCTTCCTCGCGTTCGACGTAGAGCTTCATCACCTCGATTTGGTGCCTGAACAGGCGTGTCAGGCCCGGCAGTGCGGCCAAACGACGCTCCAGCGGAATATCGACATCTTCCAGGCCATGCTGCTGCAGCATGATGGCCTGAGCGCAAAGCCGTTCGATAAGGTCGCGAGCGCGACGCTGGAGCAGTGGCTCCACCATGGCGCTCGCTGCGCCAATTTGGTGACGCCACAGCCCGGTGCCCTGATCTACCAGCAGAGGGGCGTCCTTTTGCAGACCCGCTTCGACCAAACCCCCGGCGAGTTGCGGCAAGAGGACCGCCATCTCGTAACGGTCGCTTCGGAAAGCCTCGTCATTCAGGCTCACGAGCCCAAAAAGAATGTCATCCTCGGGTGTTCGCGTACCAAACTCCCTCACGTTCTCAGGAACATATGAGAATCCCCACTGGCCGTATGTATCAGGAAGCTGTATCAAGCAATCCACCACTAGCTGAGTTGCTTGCCGAAAGCCGCCGTGCGAGCCCGACGTCAGAGCCCGTCGAGCGACATCGAGGACATCGTTGAACACGGGCACCGCTGACTCCGGAGGGCCACCACGTCGTATGACGACCGCTTTATGGAGCATCCGCTCAAGCCAGTAGCCATGAGCGCCGTCTAGCTTTGCGAGACTGCCACTCTCTGTCACTGTGCGACCAGGGAGCAGCGTCAGGGTCACCGCATCACCAAGCCCAAGCGAGTTAAGGGCACTCGGGAGCTGCCTGTCGATATCGGCCAGCCATCCTGCCCTGCCACCGACTACCGCTTGACCACGCGCAAGACCGGCGCCATACCCGATGTGTGGTTGGCAGAGTTCGTGTAGATCTTCGAGCATCAGCCGTCGCATGAGGTTGGCCTTCACTCCGCGGTTCATCGAGTCGCCAAATGTCGCGCGGAGAACAAGACCTACGCCCGCTGGCGAAATTACTTCCATCGTCCGCGCAAACGCCACTCCAAACGCCACGACCTGAACCGCGAACGCCACCAGTGCCCATGTGTTAGCCCACGGAGTTGGGTGCAGCGAAGCCGCCGGTGAGGCCCCGAAGCGCTCCAGGACTCCCGTAGCGATGACGAACACCAGCGCGAGCGTTGTTGGCCAGATGATGCGTGTATGCGCTAGGACCGCGCGGTAGGTTGCTTGGCTGCTGAGTGACTGTGAGCTCGCGGCCTGGAGAAGGAAGACGACCAAAGCCACGCCCAAGCCGACCAATGTGGCGCTCACGATCCAGGCAGTCCCAAGCCACGTCGGGACTTCCTCGCCGATCAGGCCCCACACGAATGGCACGTGAATAAGCAACGCTATCCCGAGTGGCGGCCACCAGTCGAGACGACGTAGCCAGGCGCTAGTGCTTTGGTGCAACGCAACCCACCCACCGACCGTCCGTCGCTCGCGGAGCGCGTGCTGGGCCGCGCGCCGAAGAGAGCGCTTCCTCGATATACGCCAAACTCGCATGCAGCGAGACTAATCGGCGTAGTGGCCGGTGGCGTGACGCGGTTAGTTCATCGCCGAGCGCCAAGTCGTTTGAATCGCCGTGGCGTCGGCTGACCGGCGCACTGACTCCTTACGAGTCCAGGAGAAAGCGCGTCGCCGGACGCTGCGGACGTTTCTGATGTGGACGAGGAGCAGCCGTGCGATCCCTACGCGCGTTGACTCGAGCTTTCGCCCGTGGGACTTCCAGCTAAACAGCGACGGACCCGCGCAGCGCAGCGGACGATAGGGTCCGAGTCCTATCATGCGAACATATGTTCGCATCGGGAGATGTTGCATAACGTCGTGCCGAGGATGCATCATTGAATGCATACTCATCAAGGAGGTCGTCATGACCAGCAGTTCTGCCGGCGTCGGTCACGGCATCTACAGGGGAATGGCCCCCGTCACGGTTGGATCGCACATCATCGACCCACTCAGCGGCAAGCGCGGCACGGTGGAGCAGATCGTGGGGCCGTACAAGCTCATCGTCCGCTTGGAGGACGGCACGCTGTCGGCCGCGGAAGTGCCGCACTAGTCGAGATCACTAGGGCCTCGCCTCGGAGGGCAAGATGCACCCGCCACGGGTGCTTCACTGTTCGCATGGACTGGAAGAACCGCCTCCCGAAGGACATCACGGAGATCGAGGACACGCCCGAGGGCTTCAAGGCGAAGATAGGCATGCCCAGCGCGGGCGACGGCTACGAGGGTCGCGAATGCCCAGCCTGCGCTCGATTCTTCAAGGTTGCTATCGGCGAGTACGAGGTACTGCCGGATGACCTCGTGATGAACTGCCCCTACTGCGGACGCGCTGGCGACTCGGACAAATTCATCACGCGAAACGCCCGTGAGCGAGTGGACGCTGCCGCGAAGGCCATGACCGACCAGCGCATACACGCGATGGTCGAGGACACGCTGGGCGGAGCCTTCGGCGGTGGGCGTAGGCTCCGACCTGGTGAGTCAGGGATCGAAATAAGCTACACGCCGCCCACTCCGCCACCAGTGACAACGCTGCCTACATACGTCGAGGAGGCCGTTCGCCGGACGATCAAGTGCGAGGACTGCCGCAACCACCAGGGCGTGTATGGGGCCGCTGCCTTCTGCTACGTCTGCGGGCCGCGCGACTCCGCCGAGACAGTGATCGAGGAACTGGCGGCGCAGCGTCGCGCACTGGCGCTCCAGGACCAACTAACCGGCGAGCCCCGAGAGGAGGCGCTGGGGGCGGGGGTCTTCGACAAATTCGCTGGCGACGCGGTGAAGTACATGGTGACCGGATTCGAGGTCTACGCCCGCGAGGAGTTCTCGCACCGTGCCCCCGGCGCCGCCGCCACCAGTGCTGCAGAGGCCGCAGGGCACGGCGTGTTCCAGCGACTCGAGGACGCGAGTGACCTCTTCGCCCAGCACGCCGGCTTCGCGCTCCGCGGGCTCGTCACGCCCGACGTGTGGAACCGGCTTCGGCGCGCGTTCGCGCAACGGCACGTCCTTGTCCACCAAAACGGCCACGTAGATCAGCGCTTCCTCGACCAGGTGCCCGAGAGCGGCCAGGCTGTGGGACAGCGGCTCGTGATCACGCGCGCCGAGTCCGAGCAGGCGATGGACGACATCGAGCTGCTGATCACCGCAATCGAGGCGCAGTCAGCGCCTGCGGGCGCGACGGGCGGATCAGAGCAGGCCTAGGACCGCCCGCTCAGACGACCGGATCGACAGCGCGGGCGACCTAAGCAGGCCTCGAAGTGGACGACCTTGCCGTCTCCGAACGGCCAGTCCTCGGCAAGTAGCCCCTTTGGGTGTTTCGGGCACGACCGCTTGGTGCAGCTAGCAGGTCGCTCCCCCGCCGTAAAGCAAGTTCGAGGCCCCGCCTGCGGCGGGGCACTGCAGTTACTCGTGAACTTGCTTGACGGCTCCTCCACGACCTGCAACGGCGAGCAATCAGTTGGGCAGGGCCCAACTGACCTGAATCAGCTCGAACCCACTGGAGGAAGCCATGGTTTCTCGCACCCTTATACGCGACCTGCCCGACCGCTCGCGTGTCGTCGTTCACCTGCAGCTGAGAGAGAGGGGAGACCCAGGCGAGCTCTCGCCCGTGTTCTCGGTGACGACCGACCGGTATGAGCCGCACGGCACCCGCAGCGGCGAGTGGCTCCATCGCCGCGACCGTGACCCCGACTCCTGTGGCTGCGAGCATGATGTCGCCCTGCTCGCGTTCCCCGAGCTCGCGCCACTCGTGGACCTACACCTCGCCGACTCAGACACCGGCGAGCCGATGCACGCCGAGGCCAACGCGCTCTACTTCTACCTCACAGCGCGCGGCATTCCCGGCGGCTGGAGCGACGACCACCAGCACGCCGAGCTCGCGGGCCTGACCGTCGCGGCCTGCGCGCGACGGGTGGCCTGCTCGATGCTGCGAACGGATGAGATCCCGCTCGATGACGTGCCCGAGCACGACCTCGCTGCGGCCTTTCGTCAATTCGTCGAGGACCAGCGCGAGCGCTGGCGGGATGAAGCGCGCGCCGGCCGCGCGCAGCTGCAAGCGATCCCCACGATCTATGAGCTCCGCGGATACGACGCAGCCGGAAACGCGATCGAGCGCCGCGGCTATCCCAACTGCGCAGCGTCCTAACGGTCCTGCTGCGGTGCCCTCGACGCGACACCCTGACCAGTCGATCGCCGCGCGCGTGATCCCCGTTGCGCGCATGCACGATAGATCGACCATGACCACATACGGCTGGCAGACAAACCAGCTTGCGCGGAGACGGCGGTGCTCGGCTTACGTGAAGAGAGCCCATGCCACACCTTCGAGCCGCAACGTCAAACCGACATGCCGTCAGAAGCGGGCCGCGCGACGCGCGCGCCCGTGGCTGCGCACGGCCATGAGGCTCGACCCCGCCGACATCGAGCAGATCGCCCGGCAGGTCGCCGAGCTGATCACAGCGACACAGGCTCGGCCTTCGGGGCAGTTCGTTGACGCCTCCGAGCTCGCGCAGCTGCTCGGGGTCGAGCGTGACTGGGTTTACGCGCACGCCAACTCGCTCGGCGCCATCCGGCTCGGAGGCCCACACGGCCGCTTGCGGTTCGATCTTCAGCGCGTGCAGGACGCCTGGCCTGCTCCAACGACCAGCGGAGCCCGTAGGCCCGCCGGACGGTCGCGCAAGAAGCGTGCACCAGCAACGAGGCAAGGTTTAATCCCCTACGAGTCCGAACGGCCCGCGATCATTTCGTCTTCCAGTCGAGAAGGGAGGGCATGATGCCGCGCCCGCCAAGCGGCAGCGTCGAAGTGCGAAAGCATAAGGACGGAACATCGAGCGTCCGCGCGCGGTTCAGACACCAGGGAGAGCGCTACGCCGTCGTATTCGGCCTTGACGTTGACGGCTGGACCGAAGCGAGAGGGCGCCGCGAGGCTCAGATGGCCGTCGCGCAGCTGAGCGCCGGCATCCCGATCGAGCAGATACTCGCCCGCTACGAGCCCGAGCCGACCCGCCACGACGATGATCACGCCACGGGCCCCACGATGCATGAGTACGCCTCCGACTGGCTCGAGCGCAGACGCGTCGGCGAGATCGGCGACGGTCCCCTGAACGAGAGCACCTACCAGGACTACCTCTGGCGACTCAAAAAGCAGGTCCTCCCATTCTTCGGCCCGATGCCCGTGGCAAGGATCAGCGACGCAGACTGCCAGCGCTTCCGCGGCAAGCTGTTCAAGGACAGCGACGAACTGAAGAAGATCGCAGCAGCCGGCGGACGAGCCGACGATGAGAACGGACGCCAACGAAGGCCACTCTCACCACGCTCGATCCAAATGATGATGCGCCTGCTCGCCCAGATCCTCGCCCAAGCCGTCAAGGACAAGCTGCGCGAAGACAACCCCGCCCGCGACCCCGAGCTCAAAATCAGGGTCCCCAAGCCCACACGAACCTTCCTCGAGATAGACCAGCTCGTCGTCCTCCTCGACGCGGCAGATCATCTACAGACGGCACCCCGGCTAAGCAAACGCGCCAAGCTCACGCGCGAGCAGGCGACCGAGATCCGGGCTCGCCTGGCGCTCGGTGAGACCCAATATGCGCTCCGCCTCGAGTACGGACTGAGCGCCGGGGCAATGTCGATGCTCGCGCAGGGCAAGACCTACACCGCCACCAACGACCGCATCGGCTGGCGCGCGGTATGCGCGATGCTCGGCTACGCCGGCCCACGGATCACCGAAACCCTCGACATCCTCGAGCGCGACGTTCGCCTGCACGACCCCAACGGAGCAAGGCTGTGGATCTCCGACAGCAAGACACCCACAGGCGTCCGCCACGTCGAGATCACACCCAGCCTGCGCGACGAGCTACTCGCCTACCGCGCCGACAAGGTACGCCACGGCTACCCCACCGGCCCCGACACCCCCTTCTTCTGCACCCGCAACGGCAAACGCTGGAACGCCGGCAACTTCCGCGAACGCACCCTCCAGCCGGCCGTCGAACTCGCCAACGAACGCCTGAACCAACAGGGGCTGCCGCCGCTGCCGCACGTCACACCCCACACCCTGCGACGGACCTACGTCTCCATCATGCTGCTCGCGACCAACTTCGACGTCACCTACGTACAACACCAGGTCGGCCACGCCGAAAGCAGAATGACCCTCGACGTCTACTCACAGCTACTCGACCGCCAAAAGCAAGACCACGGCGTCGCCTTCGACGCGCTGCTCGCGGACGCCCGCAACACCCTCTACGGACCACAAAACGATTCGTTTGGGCCACGGTTTGGGCTACGGAGCCCCGACACGCCCAATCCGGCTTCTGAGCCGTCCGAGCAAAACAGCTCATTTGCAGGGACTTCTGAGACGCGCCCGGCAAGATTCGAACTTGCGACCTCTCGCTCCGGAGGCGAGCGCTCTATCCACTGAGCTACGGGCGCCAGCGGCGTCGTTGACAGGACTCCTGCCTGCTGGCGAGAGCTT
>Ga0182024_10020817_pt1 | contig 11955 bp, 10 predicted proteins | sample P32metaG_FD_120480 | JGI IMG/M metagenome (GOLD analysis project Ga0182024, IMG submission 120480) | Permafrost microbial communities from Stordalen Mire, Sweden - P3-2 metaG (Illumina Assembly) | ecosystem: Environmental > Terrestrial > Soil > Wetlands > Permafrost | place: Sweden: Stordalen... | reverse complement strand
GCAGTTCGATGGCGGGGCGTGGTCGAAGCTGACCGGCGCTGACCGCGGGCTGCTCCTGTTCCGTCTCGCCGACTTGATCGAGCGCGACCTTGAGATCTTCATCACCCTCGAGGCACTCGACGTCGGCAAACCGGCGTTCGAGCCGCGGATGGTCGACATTCCCAACGCGATCGACACCTTCCGGCACTTCGCGGGCTGGGCGGACAAGATCGAGGGCCGCTGGATCGCTCCGCTTCCCGCTTTCGGCCATCTGCGCCAGGCCTACACGATTCGCGAGCCGCTCGGCGTGGTCGCGGCGATCACGGCCTGGAACGCCCCGACCCTGATCGCCTCCTGGAAGCTTGCCCCGGCGCTCGCCGCCGGCAATACGGTCGTCCTCAAGCCGGCCGAGGATGCCTGCCTGAGCACGCTGCATCTTGCCGCCCTGGTCGCCGAGGCGGGTTTTCCCGAGGGCTCGGTCAACGTAGTTCCGGGCCTGGGGGAGATCGCCGGCGCCGCGCTTGCGCGCCATCCGCGCATCGATAAGGTCAGCTTCACCGGCAGCCCCGAGGTCGGGCGTGAGATCGCGATTCACGCCGCCGGCGAATTTCGCCGGGTGACCCTCGAGCTCGGCGGCAAATCACCCCAGATCATTCTCGACGACGCCGATCTGGCGGCCGTGATCCCCGGTGTGGCGATCGGGTTCTTCGCCAACCAGGGCGAGATCTGCGCGGCCGGAACGCGCGTGTTCGTCGCGCGCCAGCACTACAACGCCGTCGTCGCCGGGCTCGCTGACGCCGCCGGGAAGGTCGTGCTGGGCGAGCCGTTCGATGAGCGCACGACGATGGGCGCGCTGATCAACGAGCGCCAGATGGAGCGGGTCCTGGGCTACATCGACCGCGGACGCGCCGACGGCGCCGAGCTCGTCGCCGGCGGGGCCCGCGCCGACCGCAAGGGCTACTTCGTGCAGCCCACGGTGTTCGCCGGCGGTGGCAACGACATCCAGATCGCACGCGAGGAGATCTTCGGTCCGGTCGGGCTGGTGCTGCCGTTCGATGACGTCGAGGACGCCGTGGCGATGGCAAATGACACCCGCTATGGCTTGGCCGCCTACGTGTGGACCAATGATCTGACCCAAGCCCACAGCCTTGCCGCGCGCGTGCGGGCGGGGAGCGTCTGGATCAATGGTCCGGGTGCCCCGGACGCCCGTCTGCCGTGGGGCGGGCTGAAGACGAGCGGCATCGGTCGCGAGCTCGGCTGGGCGGGCATCGAAGCGTCAACCGAAGAGAAGACCGTAACGATCACGCTCTGAGCGCGCTGCCGATCGCGGCGGCGCTCAGCGAGCTTGCGCTACCGGATAACGAAAGGCAGATATGGCAGACCACGCGTACGAGAGAGGGCTCGAGATCCGCGAGGAGATGCTCGGCTCGGAGCACGGCCGATCGAAGGTCGAGGGGGCCGACGAGTTCACCCGCGATTTCGAGGAGCTCGTGACACGCTATTGCTTCGGGTCGGTATGGGATCGCGAGCAGCTGTCGCGCGACACGCGCAGCCTGTTGACGCTCGCAATGCTCGTTGCGATGGGGCGGGCCCACGAAATCCGGATCCACGTCAAGGGTGCGGTCACCAACGGGGTCACCCGCGAGCAGATTCGCGAGCTCATGATTCACGCAATGCCGTACTGCGGTATCCCGGCGGCCCTCGATGGACTGCGCCACGCCGCGGCGGTCCTCGACGAGCTCGGCGTAGCGTGAGCGCGGCAATGGCTGAGGCAGGCGATCTGACGATCGGCTTCGTGGGTCTCGGAAACATGGGCTGGCCGATGGCGCGCAATGTCCGCCAGGCCGGCCACCCCGTCGTGGTCTACGACATGGACGCGGCGCGCGCTCCGCGCTTCGTCGAGGAGTTCGGCGGCGTTGCCGCCCACGCGCCAGCGGATTTCGCAGGCGTGTCGGTGCTCATCACCATGCTCCCCGACGGAGCCGCCGTGGCCCAGGCGGTCCTTGAGTGGGATGGCGGTATCGCCGCCGCGTTGACGGCCGGCTCGGTCGTGATCGACATGAGCTCCTCCAGCCCGCTCGACACCCAGGCGCTCGGCGTCCAGCTCGCTGAGCGCGATCTGGGTATCGTCGACGCTCCCGTGTCCGGGGGTATCACCCGAGCGGACTCCGGTGAGCTGACGATCATGGTCGGCGGCGATGATGCCCAGGCGATCGCTCGCGTCGAGCCCGTCCTGAACGTGCTCGGCGCTCGGCTCTTCCTCACGGGGCCGCTTGGTTCTGGCCACGCGATGAAGGCGCTGAACAACTTCTGCGGGGCGACCTCCTACGCGGCGACGGCGGAGGCCTTGGCAATCGGCCAGCACTTCGGCCTGAGCGGTGAAGTCATGCTCGGCGTCCTGAACTCCTCCACTGGGCGCAGCTTCAACACCGAGGTCGTCTTCAAGGACGAGGTGGTCCCCGGGCGCTACGCCACCGGCTTCGCGCTTCCGTTGCTCGCCAAAGATGTCGGTATCGCCGCGGCGCTGGCGCAATCCGCGGGACTTGAGGCCCCCGTGTGCTCGACGGTCAGCAGCCGCTGGACCCAGGCGCTCGAGAGGCTCGGACCGGCGCGCGATCATTCCGAGGCTCACAAGGGGTGGTGGGATGTCGTGCTCGCCGAGAGCGCGCAACCGGAGGTGAATCCGCCGCTCGGCGGCCAGAGCGGGGTTCCGAAGGGCGATGATGCGAGGATGTCCTGAAGTGGCCGCAACCGGTTCAGCGATCGTAACCAAGCAGGAACGCGTATATCGGGCAATCCGCGAACGCATCCTGAGCGGCGCCTATGGGCCGGGTTATCGCGTAGTGATCGACGCGCTGGCAGCGGAGTTCGAGGTCTCGGGGCTCCCGGTGCGCGAAGCGATCCGCCGTTTGGAGGCCGAGGGCCTGGTGATCTACCGACCCAACAGCGGAGCGCAGGTGGCCCCCGCGGACCCGGGACTGTTCGACGAGGAAATGACCGTGCTCGCCGTGCTCGAGGGCTATGGCACGGTGCTGGCGGCGCCCTACCTTGGCCAGACCAAGATCGCTCGCTTGACCGAGATCAATGACGAGATGGCCGTGGCGATGAGCGAGATGGACTCGCTCAAGTTCGGGCGGCTGAACCAGGAGTTCCATGGCCTGATCTATGAGGTCTGCCCGAACGCCGCGCTCGTTGGCATGCTGCGCGACGTTGCGCGCCGGCTCGACGCGATTCGCCGCACCGTCTTTGTCCAGATTCCCTACCGCGGTTCGGCCTCCGTCGCCGAGCACAAGGAGCTGATCGACCTGATCGCCAGCGGCGCCGCGCCCGCAAAGATCGAGAAGCTCGCGCGCGAGCACAAACTCAGCACGGTACAAAGCTTCCGCGCGCTGCAGGAGCGCACGCCCTCGAGAGCCCGCCGACGACGGGTCGCGCTTCCTCACGTTGCGCCCGCTGAGCCCGCAGCGCCGCTCCTCTGACCGCAAACGGCGTCGTCTACTCGGCAAGTTTCCTGCTGGCAGGTTCCGCCTAACGGCGCGGACCTCGCCGTTAGGAAAGGCGTGCAGGGGAGTCAGACGTCCGTGGCGGCTGCGTCTCGGTATCGAACTCGCCAAAATTGGGATAGCTCCACGGGAGTCCGTCGAGCTTGGCGCGGAGACGGTCGCGGAGCATGATCGTCTCCGAGAGGATGTCGACATTGTCGAGGCGGGCATCGAGTTCGGCCCACAGGTACTCGACGAGAATGAATCCGTCGTAACCGTACTTCGCGAGGAGGTCGATGGCGCGCTCGAAATCGATCGTGTTCTCCTTCAACGGCGTCTGCAGCCGGCCGGGCGCCGCCGGGCGAGTGTGGAAATGGCGCGTATGGGGGAGCAGGGGCTCGAGTTGCTCATCGGCAATACCCGCCGCGGTGTAATGACCGTAATCGAGCGTCAACTCCAGGCCAGGTGCCATCTCGCATAGGCGCAAGACGTCCTCCGGCGTGTGACACAGTGATCCCATGTGCGGCTCGATCGAGAATCTGAGTCCCCGATCACGAGCCTCCGTCGCGCGCTCGGAGAGCTCGGCCGCCGAGCGGGCCAGCGACTGGTCGTGGCTTTCCCCGGGCCAGTCGATCCCCGGCAACATCGTGAGACCTGGCGCGCCGATGCGAGCCACGAACTCGAGCATCTCGGAGAAGACGAGGCGGCCGGCAGCACGTTCGTCTGGATCAGGATGATTGGCGGCCATCGCCGTAAAGTCGTTGGCGGGAATCACGAACACGTCCGACCAGGTCAGGTTTCGCGCGGCAACCTGTTCGGCGACCGCATCGGCCGTGCGCTCCAGGTCATCGCGGACCCTGCTCAGCGGTAGCGGGGGGCGCTCGCCGAGGAAGATCAGCTCGTAGGCATCGAATCCAAGCGCTGCGATCAGGTCGAGCAGCGTCTCGTGGGGCAGCAGGGGGAAAGCGTCGTTGCGGCACGCGAGGCGCACGGCGCCCTTCTTTCTGGTCGGATAAGCGATACAGGATGGTATATTATTTGTGTCGCAGATGCGGGCTGGGTTTGCGACCGACCCAGCGAAACGCACCCACGCCTCGGCGGTCGGCCCACGCGCTTGGACGGCCCGACGCGACGGCGGGATCAAGCGGAAGTGACTGATCGTGAGCCGGCTGTCCCACCTCGCGGCGTCAACCTCGGAACTCGTGCCGAGGTTACACGGCGTCGGGGGCACCGCGAAGCTCCGGAGCCCATGACGATGCTGCGCCGAAGCGATATTGGCGAGCCGGGGACGCAGGGACAAGGCTGCCCGCGACCCCGCCGTGGAACGCCGAGAGTGACCGCCGACGACTTGCTCGCAGGATCGGACAGAAATCATGTAAGGATGTTGTCCCCGTGACAGATTCAACCATCATCACCAAGCAGGAGCGCGTCTACCAGGAGATTCGGGAGCGAATTCTCAGCGGTGCCTACGGGCCCGGCTACCGCGTGGTGATCGACACCCTCGCCGAGGAGTTTGAGGTATCAGCACTGCCCGTGCGAGAAGCGATCCGACGGCTCGAGGCCGAGGGATTGGTCATCTATCGCCCGAACGCCGGCGCTCAGGTTGCGCCCGCCGATCCGGGCGTATTCGACGAGGAGATGAGCGTACTTGCCGTGCTGGAGGGCTACGGCACGGCGCTGGCGGCCCCGCGTCTTGGGCCGACAGAAATCACACAGCTGACCGAGATCAACGACGAGATGGAAGCGGCGATGGCTGAATTGGACTCGTTGCGCTTCGGGCGGCTCAACCAGGAGTTCCACAGTCATATCTATGAGTACTGCCCGAACGTCGCGCTCGTGGGAATGCTCCGCGATGTCGCTCGTCGCCTGGACGCGATCCGCCGGACGGTATTCGTGCAGATTCCCTATCGCGGCTCGGCGTCGGTGGCCGAGCACAAGGCGCTCGTCGCCCTGATTTCGCGCAACGCGCCTGCAGCGGAGATCGAGTTGGCTGCACGCGAGCACAAGCTGAACACGGTACGCACCTTCCACGATCTCCAACGCGGGCGCAGGCCGGCGAGCAGTCGGTGACCTTTTTTCGTTTTTCTTTCTCTCCCTCGCGTTTCTGTTCGCCCGCAGGCGACCGGCCCGCTCTCGGGCCAGTCGATGCGTGGTGGTGTGTCACGTCGATCGCTCGAAGCGCGAGACTCGACCCGCGAGCTCTACCGTGGGCCTCGCTCGATCTCGTTGGCGCGCGCAGGCAGCTTCGCTCAAAGCCTCCCACCGGTGGCGACGGGGCGGCTGAGGTACTGTGGCAGCGCCGAATCGCGTATATGATTCCCGATCAGGCTGCCGCACACTTTGGGCCGAGCCCATCGCGGGCGGCCTGTGCTCGGCGGCCAACAACTACAACAACGGCGCGGCGTCGGGGTGGGTGTCGATGAGCGGTAGCGAACACCTCGACGAGCTTGCGTGGCTGCTCGAGCGTCGGCGCCTGGAGGATCTGATAATCCGGTACGCAACCGCCCTCGACATTCGCGATTGGGCGGACCTTCGCGCCTGCTTCACCGACGACGCGGTTGCCGACTACGGCAACCTCGGCCGCTACGAAGGCGTCGAGGCGATCCTCCAGGGGTGCCGGGAGCCGCTCTCGCGGCTGGACTCGAGCCAGCATCTGATCAGCAACGTCGTCGCTCAGATGACTGGCGACGGCAGGGCAACCGTGACCGCGAAGGTCCAGGCGCAGCACTTCCTCGTCAACTCAGGCGGCGAAGCGACGGCCACCATCGGAGGCACCTACGTCGACGAGGTCGTCCGCGGCGAGGACGGCTGGCGCATTGCGAAGCTCACCTTCTCGACTACCTGGCGGACGGGGAACTCGGCAATCCTGGCCCCGAAACCCGAGCCGGACCGTTTCGGTCGCAGCGTGTAGGGCGATCTGCCCTCAGCGGGACCACGGCAGCGACGCCACCGCTAACTGTGGGGTATCAATTCGCCGACTCGGCGGCGGCGGCGCCGCCGAGTCTGGCCCGGGGGCTCGCGCGCGGACAGAAAGGCCATCAGCCGGAGCTCGTGCATGACCTGCTTTGCCGCCGGGATTGACCTCGACGGCCGTCTCGACGGGCGCCTGCAACGAGCAATAGATCACGCGCTCGACTGCGTCGAGCTGAAGACTGCGCTCGGACGCGAACGGGTGATCAGCGGTGTGATCGCGCCACAGATGACCGACGGATCGGCAGCAACCCGCTCATCGGCCATCTCGCTTGTTGTCGGTGCCGGCGCGCCAGGCCTCGTACTCTTCGCGGCGCTCCTCAGCTAGCGGATACACGCCCAGGACCGAATCCCCCGCCGTCACGCGCTCGAGCGCCCAGGCTTCTACAGACTCCTGCTCCAGTGCATCGTGCGCGACCTGCTCAGCCAACGCGGCGGGCACCACCAGGACGCCGTCCTCGTCGCCGACGATGACGTCGCCGGGCATCACGAGGGCGCCGCCGCAGGCGATCGGCACGTTGGACTCCAGCGGAAAGTGCAGTCGGCCGAGCACTGCGGGGTGCGCCGCGCGGTAGTAGGTCGGGATCTCGAGACGGGCGACGGCAGCCACATCTCGCATGCCTCCGTCGGTGACGATTCCGCTAGCCCCCCGGGCGAGCGCCCGCGCCGCGAGGATGTCGCCGATCGTTCCCGCGTTGGCTTCTTGGCGGGCGTCGATGACGAGTACCTCCTCTGGGCCGATCGACTCAACCGCACGCTTCTGCGCGTTGAGCTCGGCGGCGTCCGCATCACGTACGTCCTCGCGCAGCGGCACGTAGCGCAGGGTGTAGGCGTAGCCGAGCAGACGCATATCGGGGCGTGTGCTTCGAACTCCCGTGATGACCGTGTTACTGATCCCGCGTCGCGCGAGCTGCACCGAGAGCGTCGCCGTCGAGACCGTCTTCATCGCCGCCTTGGCGGCGTCTGAGAGGATCACGGCACGATGTCCGTTCAGGCCCAGCGCGGCACCCCGCGTGGACGGGCCGACCTTGGGTTGCGCGCCAAAGTCCCCGAGCGCCTCCCCTGCCTCGACGATTCTGTTGGAGACCGTGCTGATGTCGCCGGCGACGTCGACCTCGACCTCGACCTCGTCGCCGGGCTCGGCGATCGTGGCCCCGGCCGGTGTGCCGGTGAGGATCACATCCCCGGGCTCGAGCGTCATGAAGCGCGAGAGGTCGGCGACGAGCATGCCGAATGTGAAGATCATGTTGGCGCTCGAGTCCTCCTGGATCGTGACGCCGTTGACTCGCGTCCGCACAATCAGGCTTGCGGGATCGACTCGGTCAGCCGCGACCGGCGTGCCGATCGGCGTGAAGCCATCCTGGCCCTTGGAGAACAAGTTCGAGCCGCGATCGGCCCAGCGCATGTCAAACAGGCCGATGTCGTTCGCAGGGGCGTACCAGCCGACGTACTGCAGCCCGTCCTGCGGACTCACTCGACGGGCGCGGCGACCGATGATTGCGGCGATCTCGCCTTCGACGCTGAGCAGCTCAGTCCCACGCGGTCGCCTCACGGACTCGCCGCTCGCCGACCGTGAAGAGACCGGCTTCATATAGTACGTGGGCACGTCCGGCGTCCAGCCGCGCTGCGCCGCTCGGCTGTGGTAATTGAGGTGTACGGCGATGATCTTGGTCGCTGGAGGAGGAGTCATGGCGGCGGATCGTATACCTTTTGATACAAGAACTTCGGTAGCTGCTCGTCGCCAAGCCGTACAATGATCCGAGAACTGTAGTCGCGCACGGTATATCGGGTAGGACGCCTCCCCGACGGGGTCGGCGAGAACCGGGATCCGAACCTCTTCGCAGGTACCGACGAGGACCCCGGCGCGCGTTGCCCGCGTTGCGGGCGCGAGCTCCCGGCATGAGCCGCTCTGGAGCGCGCTCAGTGCGCCGTCGCGGCGCCCGGTGGGACCGCCGCGGGCACGGCAGACGGGGGCACGCTGGCCGACGGCTACGGCGCCCCGACCGCGCGCGTCTCGCGTCGCCCGTACTCGTTCGCTCAAGGGGTAGAGCGCGGGGTCGCCCCGGTGAGGAAATAGGGCACGCCCGCCCAGGACGTGCCATGCCTCCGTGACGGCTGTGGAAGGGACCAGGTAGGTGATGGCATATTGGAATCCGATAGGATCAGTCGCGGATTGACCGGCGAGCCCCAGTCCCAGCGCGGCGACGCCGGATCTTGCCTTGGCCCTCCGCGCTCCCCCCGGCGGTTGCCCGTAGCAGCGCCCCCCGGTAGAGAAGCAACGATCCGCTCACGGCTCCATCTGGCCATTCGCTCTCGGCCTTCGGGCGGATGGCCAGATCATCGTTGGATTGCGCTGGTCGTGCTCTGTCTCGGCCAGGTGATGATCGTGCTCGACTCGACCATCGTCAATGTGGCGCTGCCGTCGATTCAGCGCGATCTCCACTTCACCGAGGCGAACCTCACGTGGGTGATAAATGCGTACCTGATCACCTTCGGTGGGTGCCTGTTGCTCGCCGGCCGCGTTGGTGATCTGATCGGCCGCAAGCGCGTGTTTCTCTGCGGTGTCGCTCTATTCACCGTCGCTTCGGCGATATGCGGCTTCGCCGCCAACGCGACGCTCCTGATCGTGGCGCGGTTCGTGCAGGGAATCGGTGGGGCGATCAGTTCGTCGGTGATCATCGCAATCGTCGTCACCGAGTTCGCCGGGACGCGTGAGCGGGAGAAGGCGGTCGGCGTGTTCTCGTTCACCGCATCCGCTGGCGGTTCGATCGGATTGGTCGCCGGTGGTGTGCTGACCCAGGCGATCAACTGGCACTGGATCTTCTTCGTCAACGTCCCCATCGGCGTCGTGACGTTTCTGCTTGGTGCAGCGCTCGTCAAGGAGAGCCAGGGCAGCGGGTTTCGACGCGGATTTGACCTCGCGGGCTCGATTCTCCTCACCGCGTCCACGATGCTCGGCATCTACGCGATCGTCGGCACCGACGCCCACGGATGGGGCTCGGAGCGCACGCTTGGGTTGGCGAGCGCTGCGCTATTGCTGTTCGCTGGCTTCGCCGCGTCGCAGCGGTTCGGCCGCAACCCGATACTGCCTCTGCGCCTGCTCCGCCTGCGCGGGTTGCGCGCACCGAACGTCATTCGCGGCCTGCTCTACGCCGGGCTCGCCGGGCAATTCTTCCTCGGCGCCCTGTACCTGCAACACGCCCAGGGCTACAGCGCGCTTCGAACCGGACTGGCTTATCTGCCAGCGGCGACAATCACCGCCCTGTTCTCGATCGGCATAGCCCCCCGCCTTGTGCGTCGCATTGGCGCGCGCCGAACGCTGCTACCGGGGCTGGCGATGGTAATCCTTGGCCTGCTCCTGCTGGCCCGCGCACCACTGAATGCCGACTATTGGCGCGACGTCCTGCCGGCTCTGGTTGCCTTCGGCGTTGGCGGCGGCCTGGCGTTCATGCCCACGATCGTGCTTGCGATGTCAGCCGTTGCGCCGGCCCACGCCGGGCTGGCGTCCGGTCTCGTCAACATGTCACAGCAGCTCCCTTCGGCGATCGGCGTCGCGGTGCTCGGGACTCTGGCATCGCACCGCACGGCCGAACTGCTCCGCTCCGGGTCCGCCCGCCGAGCCGCTCTGGTGGCCGGATACCACGTTGGATTCACGGTCGCCGCGGTCTCCGTGGCGCTCGGCCTCGTCTTTGCCATCATCACGATCCGCAAGCCGACCTCCGCCGAGGCGCGATGATCGTCGGCCGCGACGACTGGCCAACCACGGCGCAGCCCGCTGATCGGGACCGACCGGGCTGGAACGGCAACGTATCAGAGACCATATATGATCTACTTGTTCTGCTTGGCCGCACACGCGGTGACCGCGCTACCAGCTCAAGCCTCCAGGTTCTCGATGCGCCCGCGTCCGGCGCGCTCGGAGCGACGTGATGGCTTGACGTCGCGCCGTCGCACGTGAGCAGTGAGCTCGGTGATGTTGCTGGTACGCGCCGCCGGGCGCCGCAACGAACGCCTTTAACAGCCAATTGCCGAGAGGGGACCCCGAAGTGGCCATCGACGGACAAGTCGCCGTAGTCACCGGCGGCGGCCGAGGAATCGGCCGAGGCGTCGCCCGGAGCCTGCTGGAGGCCGGGGCGCGGGTCGTGGTAGCCGGGCGCAGTGAAGGCCCGCTGGATGAGACCGCGGAGCTGCTCTCGCCGCTCGGCTCGATTTCGAGGATCACCTGCGACGTCTCACAGCCGCAGTCGGTGGCCGGGCTCATTGCCGGTGTCGTCGAGCGCCACGGCGGCGTCGACATTCTCGTCTGCTCCCACGGCGTGCTGAACGCCGGCCATTCGCTGCTCGAGTATCCGGTCGACCTCTGGGATGAGACGATCGCGATCAATCTCAAGGGAACGTTCCTGGTGAGCCAAGCGGCCGCCCAGGCGATGGTCCGCGACGGGCGCAAGGGCCGAATCATCAACGTGTCGTCGATCGTGGCGGTGGCCTCAGCCCCGAATGAGGTTGCCTACGACGCCAGCAAAGGCGGGGTGGAAGCGCTGACGCGCGCGATGGCCCTCGATCTCGCTCCCCACGCGATCACGGTCAATTCGGTAGCCCCCGGCTGGATTCGGACGCCGATGATCGAGCCCATGATGACGCCCGAGGTCGAGCGCACGTGCAACCCGCTACGGCGATTCGGAGAGCCCGAGCACGTCGGCAGCGCGGTCGTCTGGCTCGCCGATCCCTCCAGCTCGCAGGTCACCGGCGCGACGATCTTCGTCGACGGCGGACAGCGTGCCGCCCTCGCGGGCAATCCTCTGAACGCGTAACTCGCTCGCCGGAGCCGCCGGCGCCGGGGCTTTCGTGCCCCGGAACCGCACCCGTTAGATCGGGAATCACGTATAGTTTTTCGATACGATCCGGACGACTAGTCCGGTGTAATTCAAGAGGGAGGGTCACATGCGAGTACCCAAGCGAGCCTGGGCCAGGCTCGGCGCGCGCCGAGCCAGCGTCGCGATGCTGGTAGTTGGTGCGGGGGCTGCGATGGCCGTGCTCAGTACATCGACAAGCGCCACCGCCGCTAGCGCGCACGTTGCGAGCACCATCACCATTCCGTCCTCGAAGTCGGTCGGCACTGCGCCGATCATTCCGCCGAAGGTGTGCGGCCAGGAAGCCACCTACCAGCACACGCCAGCCGAGCAAAAGATTCTTTCCACGCTGCCCGCCAGCACGCGCGCGGCCTACAACGTCTGGCCTTTCCCGATCAACTCGACGCCGTGGTCCACGTTCAAGGGCAAGAAGGGCCCGTGGAAGATCGGCTACATCGACTTCCCGCTCGTCAACGCGTGGCAGGTGCACGGTCTCGCGCAGACCAAGTCGGACTTCGCTGCGGCGAAGGCCAAGGGTCTGGTGTCAGGTTCGCTCGTCACCTACATCCAGCCGAGCTCCGCGACCGCGACGCCCGAGCAGCAGATTGCGGCGATCCAGCAGATGGTGCGCGAAGGCGTGAACGGCATCATTCTCCACGCCGTCAACCCCGACGCCG
>Ga0182024_10020816_pt1 | contig 11955 bp, 8 predicted proteins | sample P32metaG_FD_120480 | JGI IMG/M metagenome (GOLD analysis project Ga0182024, IMG submission 120480) | Permafrost microbial communities from Stordalen Mire, Sweden - P3-2 metaG (Illumina Assembly) | ecosystem: Environmental > Terrestrial > Soil > Wetlands > Permafrost | place: Sweden: Stordalen... | reverse complement strand
TCCTGGCGCGCTTTCTCGAAGGCGCGGGCAAGGGCCTCCTGCTCGGCGGCGCGTGGAACAATGCAGACTCCATCGAGATCGCCGAAGACAATGTCTCCGGGAACGATGCGCGCCTGGCCGATCTGGATGGGAATGCGGAAGTCGATGACCTTGCCGCGCGGGCCCTGATCCTGCGCATAGCTTCCGTGAGAAAAAGTGGGAAAGCCGAGAGCGAGGACGCCGCGCGTGTCGCGGGAGTAGCCATCGACCACAGCTCCGGCCGCGCCGCATTTGCCGGCGCGCACGCTCATCAGCTCGCCCCAGAGCGCATAGCGCGGCGAGGCGCCAGTGCAGATGTAGATTTCGTCGAGCTTCAGGTCGTCGAGCGCATCCATCATGAGTCCGAAGGGCCGCGCCGAAAGCGGATTGTGCGAGCCGCTAGGTGAATTGACGGATTCGTCGAAGACATCGGCTTCAAGGACCGTCATGGCGCGGCCGCAGACGACCATGGAGCGGTCGAGGGGCACGATGGCGGGCGGAAGAAATTGCTGCAGCAGGCCCATCTTGTCCATGACGTCGCCGATGACGGCGGAGAAGAGCTCGCGGCGCGCGGACTGAAAGATCTCTTGATCGGATTGAGGCACAGATGGCTCTCCCCGGCAGAATGTTAGCAGCAATTCCTGAGTGAGTGTATTCCTTGGAGGCTCGTGCCAGGTCGCCAACTCCCTGAAGATCACGGCGACTTGGGGTTTTCGGCTTCGGGACACAGTAACTTAGGAAGTTGCTATCTCAGCCGGGGTTCCAGCATCAGATCAGTCGAGGCGCTTCGTAGAGGAAAAACTGTTTCACCCTTTCCCAATTAATGTCTTCGAGCATGTTGGGCATGGGGTCCTTTTCCGCATCAGTGAAGAAGGTCAGGGATTTAAGGATGTGAGGTTTGCTGTACTGCGTCCGAGCGTACTTCATTTCAAATATCCTCAGAATCTCCTTGAGGCCGTATCGTTTGGCACAAACGTAAAGGTCCACGAAATCGCGTTTAGTCCCGCGGCTTGCGATTGCACTGAGCTTCATGCAAGCAATATCGCGCGGATCGGAAATCGCAACGCCGAGAAATGGCGTTGATGGGTAAAGGACTGGATAGTCATAGCCGAGGAAACTCACTTTCGTTTTCTCGATCGTCGTGTGGAGAGTGTACGGCGCCTTTGCGCCCAGTGCGAACCCTGAGATCCTCTGCAGCCTTTGGAGCAGCGCATCCTCATCGAAATGCTCCGACGCAAAGAAGTCCAGGTCCAGCGAGAGCCGGTGGCCGAAGTGGAGCGCGAGCCCCGTCGTCCCTCCAGCGAGATAGACGCTGTTCAACAAGTTTGCGTCGCGGAGGACGCATAGGGTGGCTTCGGTTGAGGCCGGAATCACCTCGCGGTGCCACGCCCCATTTTCATGCTTGGTCATGGCAATTTCCTTCGCGGGCCTGTGCGCAGTCAGCGGCTGCGGTTCAGTGCCGCAACCTCGCGGGGCGGCACCTTATACACGAGCGCCCAGAAGTTGGCAGACTTCTCAGAAAGGCGCGGTTCGCTCTTGAGCACTCGGCGTATTTCAGCCTCCGTAAACGTCGTCCGCAGCCAGTTTACGGCTGCCTCGTCGCCCAACTCCAGCACCCGAAATATCGTGTAGTCGGGATAGGCCTCCGGCTTAAAGGTGGCAAGGTCCGTGTCCCAGAAAAGAGCTTGTAAGTTACTGGGAATCATACAGTTATCATTATACTTCTCTATCACCAAAAGTCAATCTCTTGGTGCTCGTGGAACTCTGAAGGCTGAGCCCGGAATCTCATGTTTCCGCGTCGGGCGCGCTCGCGGCGGGTGGAGTGAGCTCGGGGGGTTCGGATTCCAGCGCGGGAGATTCGGCGGTTTCGTCGGATACAACAGTTTCCGACGCGGCAAGCGAACCCAGCAGCGTATTGATGCGATAGCCGGCGGCCTCGGCGGAGCTGAGGGCTGTGGCGACGGTCTTGCTCAACTCCTTCACTGCGGCGCGGCTGGGCGCAGGCTCGCCGGCGAGGCGCAGCAGCCCCGGCATGAGCAGCCACCAGAGCAGCTCCTCGTAAAGTTCGCGGACCAGATAGAAGTGACCCTCTGCCTCATGGACACCGCAGAGCCAGCGGACGTCGGGATCGAGCCAGAGAACGGGAGAAAGCGCGACTTGTTCCTGCTCCGGTTGCGGAGTCGGCACAGCGCTCTTCCCTTCTCCGGCATCGGAATCGGGACCTGGAACAGCTACGGAGACCGTCATCGCTTCCCCGGTCTCAGCAGCGCGATTCTTCGGCAAGCTCAGGCCACGCTCGGCGGCGGCCGGCATCTTCGCTTCCCACGTCTCAGAAGCGAGACCTGGTGCACCTGCCTCCGCGGCGGTAGGTGTCTCCTGCGGCTCGCCGGCGCCGGCGCCCGTCAACAGCAGAACCTTGATGCGCGCAGCGGCGCGCCAGGCTTCTTCACCCTTGAAGCCGAGCGCGGCGAAGGCATGTCCAAACGGCTCGCGCAGGCGCAGACGATCGAAGAGATCGAGCGCAATGCGTTCGGGTTGCGCGGCATCGGGTTGCGCAGCCCCGGCTCGCGCCGTTGCAGGTTGCGCGGCAGTCATGGATTCAGCGAGCCACTCGAGCACACACCAGGCGAGCACCGGGCCCCACATCTCCGTTGCTGTGAGCTGCGGACTTGGACTCGGCAACATGCGGCGCGCGGCAGCTGTCCACGGCGCCGGGAAGATCGCCTCCACGGCCGGCATATGCATGGCGGCGCGGAGCAGCCGGGTGAACGCTTGCGCCTGCAATGCCGGATCGGCCAGCTCCGTGCCGGGGGCGGGCTCGCCGGCCTGCTTGAGGCGCGCGGCGTAGGCGTCCCGGGCCACTTGCAGTAGTCCTTCGGCGCGGGGCCGTGCCTCTTTCACGAAGTCATTGCGCTGCCGCTCGATTTTTTGGGCTCTTTCCGCACCCGCGGCTCGCGACCCACCCACCGGTTGCGTTCCCCGGTCGGCGATATCGGCGAAGCGCCGCACCAGGGCCGGGTCCAGGAAGGAGCGGAGAGCTTCGTGCACGGGCTGCAGCTCGAGATTGACGAGTTCCTCGTCAAGCGAGGAGACGCCGCGCCCATTGAGCCAATCGGCGAGCCGGTCCCAGGGCTTTTCGGTGGTGGAATGGAGCTCATGCCAATCGAGAAAGACGTGGCATTGGTAGGCGTGAAGGTTGAGGGTGAGACCGTGATCAAACAAATCGCCGGCGCGACGCAAATACTGGAGGCCGGTCAACGAGTCGCGCCAGGCAATTACGGCTGTGCGATCGCCGCTCAGACCGAGGCCATCGGCCAGACGGCGACGGCCAAGCTGGCCGGATCCTTTATCGGCATACGCAGTCGAGAAATCGATGGTCCCGTGCGCGTCGCCGTAACGATTGTGATAGACCACGAGGGCGCGCTCGCCGCCGGTGCGGTTGGAATACGCGAAGACATCTTCAATCACCGAGCCGTTGGCATGGAAGAAATCGTAGAGCAGGAAGTGCGCGCTCTCGGCGAAGAGCCAGCGGCGCTTGAGCAACGGCGCAATCTCGCGCTCGTGGCGCTCGACGAGCCAGTGATCGGGATCTTCCTGGTAGCGCGGCCAGCGATACTCCATGCCGTACTTTTCGGTGAATCCCTCGATCTGGCCGTGACCGAACATGGGCAGGCCGGGCAAGGTGGACATCATGATCGCGACGCCGAAGTATTTGTCGCCCTTGCCGAACTGGTCAATTGCCGTTCTTTCATCGGGATTCGACATGAAGTTCACGTAGCGCTTCATGATGTCGGGATCGAATTCGAGCGTGTTTTTGATGACGGAACGGTACTTGGCGTTGTCCTCGTCGCGCATCATGATCATGAAGGCCGAGTTGTAAACGCGATGCATGCCGAGCGTGCGGACGAAATAGCCCTCCATGAGCCAGAAGGCCTCGGCGAGGAGCAGGGTGCCGGGCACTTCGGCGGCGACCCTGTCGACCACTTCGCGCCAGAACTCGTGGGGCATGGCTCGGTCGAATTCGGCCTGCGCCATGCCGTATTCCGCACGGGATGGAATGGCGCCGTTCGAGCCGGGCCCCGGAAACCAGAGGCGATGAAAGTGGCGCTTGGCGAGAGTCATGGCGGCATCGAAGCGGATCACGGGAAACAGGCGCGCAACATGCAGGATGGTTTGAATCACCTGTTCGCGGACTGCCGGGTTCAGGTAGTCGAGCTGTGCGGTGTCGTTCCAGGGAAAGCTGGTGCCGTCGTTCCCGTGATAGACGTAGCGCGTGTCGCCCGTATATTTGTCGCGGCGGCGAAACACCACGGCGGCATCGGACTGGTCGTAATAGTGATCCTCGATTTTGAGCTCGACGCGGCCATCGTGGGAGAGGTCGGGCCCTTCGAAACTGTAGGCGGGATAGGGCGGATCGGGCCGGGAGATAAACCACTCGGGGTGTTCGATCACCCAGGGCGAATCGATGCCCATGTGGTTCGGCACCATGTCGCTGGCCAGGCGGATGCCGTGATGGTAGGCGCGATCGCGCAAGTGGATGTAGGCCGCTTCGCCGCCCAGATCGTCGGCAATGCGATAGTCGAAGAGCGAATAGGCCGAAGCGACAGCATCCTGATTGCCGCAGAGCTGCTTGATGGTGCGCGAGGCGCGGCTGCGCTCCCAGACGCCGATGAGCCAGAGCGAGTTGATGCCGTGGTGCGCGAGCTCGGCGAGATCTGAATCGGGGATCTCGTCGAGACGGCCGATGTGGCGGCTGTATTTGCGGCTCAACTGCGCCAGCCACACGTAGGTGCTTTTGGCAATGAGCACGGCGCCGGGCATCCACGCGGTGTCGGGCGAAAACTTTTCGTATTCGTGCGCCGGATCGCCAAAAACAGGCACTTCGGCATGGCTGACGTCGGAGGGCCACTGCTGATGGCCCGTCTGTCGGCGGCGCTCGGCAGCTTCACGAGCTTGGGCGGCCTGAGGGTTGAACTGCATCCAGATAGCCAGCTCTTCTTCGCGGAGAATTTCGCCGGCCATGAGCAGGAAACGCTCCAGGCTGTCGCCGAGCAACGGTTTCCAAAGCCGCCGTATCAGATCGAGCTGTTCGCTAAGCGAGGCCGGCGAGCCGGCTGCGGGCGCCTGCAGAAGTTCGAGCAGGCTCACCCGCTTTGCATCGGGCAAAGGGATAAGCGGACGCGTGGCGAAATACTCCGGCATTTGCGCCGTGACTTTGCGATAGACCGTTTTCTCGGCGAGCGTGCGATCTGCAAAAAGCTCTTCGAACGGCTTGAATGCCTGATTCCGATTCGCCGACCACAGCAGAAGCAGTTCTTCAAGCGCCGCGGCACGATGCGGCAAACCATCGGTTGCGCCAGCCAGCCATTGCGCCGGAGTTTCCTGACCGCGTATCACGCTTTGCCCCGGGAACTGCTCGACAAACGCGAGCAGCATCTTATCGACATTGTCAGAGCCGACCTGGGCGCCGAACCAATCGAGCGCGGCGGTCATCACCTCGGGATCGAGCTGCTGACGATAGCGGGCCATGAGCACGTGACTGGCTTCGTCGATCAATCCCATAGCAAACAACTGGCCCGCATGCACGGCCATCTCGGGATGCTTTTCGACATCGCGCACCAGGTTCATGCGGTAAGCGAAGGCGCGGCACGCGGAGATGTTGGCCAGAATCACGTTTCCGTTGTAGGCGAACAGGGACTCGGCGAACTGGTAGCGCTCTCGCGCCTCGCGCGCAATGTGAAATTCCATCGTCAAGGTTGCCGAACTCCGTCCCGCGCCCGCCGCATCGGGCAAGCCTGGATTTTTCTAGCCTGGATTCTTCCCTTCCCGGCTGCACATGGCCCTGCCGTGGCCAGCGCATGGCTCCGGCTCAACCGCGGCCAGAGCTAAAGGTACATCAAGAAAGAGGATAAAGCCGCCCGAAACTGTGATTGTAAATGTACGATGCGCGCTGCCGCAGCGGGACAAGCATAAAGCTTATTGCGAGATGACGATTTCAGAAGTGCTCGCCTAGTGGAGCGTTCCGGATGAAACGAATGGAAGGTTCAGTGGAAATGCATAGGTCACTGTGACTTCGACATTATTTTCCAGGGTTGTTGCAGGGCCTCGGTGACTCACTCAAGGGTTGGAGTTTTCAGCGAATAGCCCGGGGACGCAAAGCCTGAGCGGAAAAGCGGCCTCAAACTTGCGATTGCGCCGTTTACTTTAAGAAGCGGCGTACCGCTTAGCCCGGAGTTTTCTTTTCCAGTTCTGATTCGCTTGACGCTTACCGCTGGGAGCCGGTTTTTCACTGCCGCTCCCTTCTGCGGTCGAGCGGCTGAGTGATTCTGCGCCGCCGCGGCCTTCGATGCATCAGCGCGTGCAGCTTCCAGTTTCCATTTGGGCTTTCCATCCCCAACTTGGGCTCCGGCAAGGAAGAAGAGAACCCATTTGGTAAAGAGATGTGCATAATTTTGCGCATTCTCAGGATGCGCGAATGCAAGCTGTTGACTTTAAATCGTCCTGGTTTGGCCACCAATCTGCATTAGAAAAGGGCGGATCATCAATGCTGATGTGCGCGGCCCTCGGATGACCGCTACAGAGGATCGAATAGGATCGGCAACGCTCAGGCGTGCCGGGAGGAAATATGAAGAAGCTTGGTGTATTTACTGTTCTTGCTGCCTCTGCGTTGTGCTTTCTGGTTTGGCTCAGTCCGCTGAAAGCTCACGCAAATTCCGTTACCATGACTTTTACCGGAGTCGGACCCCAGGACAACAATTCTGGCGGGGTTTATACCTACCCCTATGATTTTACAGTCACGCCAACGACTGGCCCTTCAGAGAATCTGTCGCTGATGTGCATCAGCTTCGATCAGGAAATCTATTTGCAGACTCCAAACGAATACTGGACGGCAAATGTCGTTACCGCCGGCTCACTTGGCGCCACGGATGAAGAAGAGGCTTACCTTTACACTCAAGCAGTAGCCAACGTGAACAGCAATACTATAAGCGGGGCTGCGAACTGGGCGGACTGGGCGTTGGGCGGTTCGACTACGCTGGCTGGCCAAGAATCGTTCCTAGCGAGCCACATCAGCGGCACGGAACTTAACGACGCCGATAACTACTTGACCTACTTGGCCGGGCTTTCGAGTGCCGATCTGGCTGAGTACGCTGATTACCTTGTGTATGAGCCAGTGAACGGCACTGAAGTACCCTTGAGTGACGGGCTCCCGCAGACTTTTATAGGAGGGCCTTCGCCTGCGCCTGAGCCCAGCAGCCTCATCCTGTTCGGCAGCGGTCTGCTCAGTGCCGCTGGTGCCCTTTACCGTAGAAAGCGGCGTACCGCTTAAGCTGGAATCTCCCTTTTCGGCTCTGAATCGCCGCCGGTCATGGATCAGCGGGGGAAGCGTTCTTTCCGAGAGCTTCCCGGGCGTTCATGACCCGTTTTCATCTTGGATTGCCGCCATGGCGGGGAAAGAAGCCTCAAACCTGCTCGGATCTGTCACAACCCTGACCCGAGGAGGCGGCAGAGTCAAAGTGTCTAATTACTACTCACATAGTGTGCAAAGAATTGCATCTTCGCATTTTTCGTGGCCGTTATCTCTTTGTTTTCATGCAAGCGGTACGGCCCTGAGATTGCATAGAGCTTATGTGCGAACCAGTGAGAACTATGCTGGAAGCACAGACAATACGCTCGCGTAACGACTCCGAAGCCTCCCCAACTTCGCAGGTTCGGCAATTGTGCTACCAATCACATTCCACAGCAGTTGATGGCCTGTTGAACCCTATGGTGCGTAGGACGCCAGTTTCGGAAACCACAAACGATCGCCGTAAAATCCCCCGTTTTCGGGTTCGTGCACCACTGACCGTCATCGCAGGCGATCGCGAGATTCCGGCCTATACCAAGGATTTGAGCAACCGCGGCGTATTTTTTTATCTGGCCTCAGACGATAGCGGGCTGATCGACCAGGACTTTGAATTCCTGGTTGAACTGCCTCCGGAGATCACTCTTTCAACCTTTTGCCGGATTCGATGTCACGGGCGGGCGCTCCGCAAGGAGAAAGCCAAGATGAATTTGACGGGTGTGGCCGCGGAGATTCTGGATTATTCGATTCTCAAAGAGGCTGGGCCAAGCGCTTAGAGCACCTTCGATTCACTTCTCTTGGCGTCGCCGACATTGTGCGTGATAGCCTTTTTTTGACGAAGAATCTCCTGAACATCGCGCCTCCCGTTTAGAGCAGAATCGAAAACGCCGTTCAAGTTGCGCGTGCCGAGAACGCAATGGTCGGCAAGCTGGCTCTTCGAAATGTAAATAAGCTTATTGTTGCTGCCGGGGTGGGTGGGCACAAGATAGAACCCAGGGTCAACCAAATAGCGAATGGAATTATGTACGATCCCCTCGATCACTTCCCCATCGAGAAATTGCACCCTCATCCATATTCCATGGACAATGGGCGATTTACCATAAAAACTCATCTCCTTGTGATTTGCGTCCCCGTCGAAGTTGTGTACATAAAAGATGGCCTTCACATCCTTGATTGAGATCTCCTCGACGGTATTCGATTCGAATAAGCGAACATGCAGGGTCTCAGGAGTGCTAAGGGGAGCACCGCTTAGCAGCTCGTCGATAGTGTTCCAAGCCGGGGATTCCAGGTAGCCCTTGACGGTTCTGGTCCCAAATTGGATCACAACACGTTCCGATTTAGTTGTATCTCTCTCCATTATGATTATGAATCGCGTTTTCTCTCATTTCGCCAAAGCGGTGACCTCGCGCCGCATAAAGGGCGCATACAGGTCATTGTGCGCCGGTTTGGAGCGCCGACCATTACAGTTTTGTGCTAGATCCGTGAACATTGGTAACAATCCTCACAGTACTGAGGATGTAGCCCCCCAGATTGGCCCACTGGATGGGCCCCATGGATGGGCCCATGGATGGGTATGATGCTTCCTCATGCAATGCGACGCTTTGTCTATGTTCCGGAGCGATGATTACTGATGGCCCTCGATGATAAGCCTGACGCCGAATTGCGTTACAGTTTTCCCCTTTGGACGAATTTCTGCCCTCCACGAATCGTCAGGCTGTTTGTGTCGTCCGAATGGGGCCGTACTGTTTTGGCGGTGGCGCGAGATTGTACTGTTTGATCTTGTACAAGAGAGCCTTATAACTTATTTGCAGATCGTTTGCCGCTGCCTTGCGGTTCCAGCCCGAGGACTGCAACGATTTAGCGATCGCTGCAGCTTCCGCACCTCCCTTCAGGTTTCGCACTAGATGCTTCAGACTCTTCTGGTCTCCATTGTGATCCGCGGCAGACACTGACGACCCCGCCCGGCGCCAGGGGATGAGCTCGTTCATGATTACCTGCTCGTCGGCCAGGACGAGATAGCGCTTGACCACGTTCTCCAGCTCACGAAGATTGCCCGGCCACGTGTGACTGGCGAGAGCCTGCAGCAAAGCAGGAGAAATGGGCAAGGGCTCGCACTCGTACTTAGCGGCCACTTTGCGCATAAAGTGGTGGCACAGAATCGGGATCTCCTCAATGCGCTCACGCAGCGGTGGCATCTCCAGGGTAAATCCATTCAGACGATAGTAGAGATCCTCGCGAAACGTCTTGCGAATAATTGCCTCTTTAATGTCGACGTTGGTCGCGGCAATTACTCGCACATCCACTTTGACGCTGGCACGGCTTCCCAGGCGTGCGAAGCTCCCATCCTGAAGAACCTGTAACAGCTTGGCCTGCAGAGCGGGCGGCATTTCCGCGATCTCGTCCAATAAGATTGTGCCCTTATCGCAGATTTCGAACTTGCCGGGCTTGGATTTGACAGCGCCGGTGAAGGCGCCTTGCTCGTACCCGAAAAGTTCGCTTTCGAGCAGGTCGGCGGGCATGGCTGCGCAATTCACCTTCAAAAAGCTGCGCTGGCTGCGCGCTGACATTTTGTGAATCAGCATCGCTGCGACTTCTTTGCCGGTGCCACTCTCGCCCAGTATGAGAACGGGGATGTCAGCGCGCGCAACGAGCCGGCATTGGGATTCGATCTCCCGCATGCGCTTGCAGGATCGGACGAAGGATACGTTCTCGTCAAGGACAGTTTCGTCCACGTCGTCGCCGGCTGCCTGCTTGTCTGGCTTCCTGAGGCAGCGCTCGACCGCAAGCTCGATGTCTCTTTCTCCAAAAGGCTTGAGGATTACGTCCACGGCGCCCAGGCGTGCGGCCGCCAGGACCTGGTTCAATTCTCCCTCAACTGAACAAGCAAGCATGATGATGGGAAGCGATGGGTTCGACGCATGCACATTCGCGAGCAAGCCGAGGGGATCCTCGTCCACTTTATCGTCGGCAATGTTGGTGTCCACCAGAAGCAGATCGGGCTTGGGAGATTCTTTCAGGCTCTGGCAGAACGCGGAGGCCTCGGTATAGAGACTCACGTTGAAATGCCTCGCAAGAATCCGATGAACGTAGTCCAGAACCGCCGGATTGGCGTCCAGGACTGCGATCTGGGACTTGCGTGGGCCCGAAACCTTCGTAGGCCGCACATTTTGCGTGCCCGCCATTCAGCCTCCTTCATTCCCGACAAAACAAGTTGTAAGGTTTTTCTTTCCTGACGCAGGCTCAGCTCATAATAAAGAAAGAAGGAACAACTAACTGGGATAGTTCCCAACAGCGAGATGCAGAAAGGTTCATTGAGCCTGTGGGGACAAGTATACCACTAAAAGTGGAAAAACAATCCACACAAATGCAAGTTCTTGCACTGCCAGGAGGGCGAATTTCGTCGAAGTTACCCCTTTCTTCGCCATTAAGTTACTAGTTATGAAGCGATTAATGTTACCTTAGTCACATTTTCTGCCAATCCGCTCAATCTCCAAGGTCTGGTGTGGAAATTGCAAGGAACCATGCGGAATCCGGCTCTGGATTGGATCAAAACATGCCTTTGGCGCGCGCCACCGAATTTGTCGACCTTCGCGATCTCCCGCCGATGGAGGTGATTTTCGGTCAATCACCCACGATGGCGGCCGCCCGCGAGAAGCTGGACCGGGTTGCGGATACGACCGTCCCGGTTCTGTTGCAAGGGGAAAGCGGGACGGGCAAGGAAATCTTTGCCAAATTGCTGCATGCGCGCTCCAATCGGTCGAAGTGCGCCTGGGTTAAGGTGACCTGTCCAGCGATTCCACATTCTCTCATCGAGTCAGAGCTGTTCGGCTATGAAAAAGGAGCCTTCACCGGGGCGTATACAACCAAGCGCGGACGAGTGGAACATGCCCATCACGGAACCCTGTTTCTCGATGAAGTTGACGGCCTGGACACAACAACTCAGGCAAAGCTTCTGCAGGTGCTGCAGGATGGCACCTTTACGCGCGTCGGAGCGCAGGAGTCGAGAAAGGTCAATACCCGGCTGGTTTGCACAGCCAATGGGAACCTTCGGCAACGAATTGAGGATGGAAGCTTCCGGCTGGACTTCTTCTATCGCATCAATGCTGTGACGTTCGATTTGCCGCCATTGCGTCATCGGGCCGCGGATTTACCCATGCTGATCGACTACTTTCTCCGTCTGCATGCGAAAGCCTACCGTGCCGAGCCGAAGCCGCTTTCGCGCGAAATAACCAGCATGATGCAGCGATACGCGTGGCCAGGAAACATTCGTCAACTGGAGAACATGATTCGCGGCTACGTGCTGATCGGCAACGAAGAGGCCCTGGCGGCGGATCTGACTCCGGCTACTCCGACCGGGATCATTCCCGAGATTGATCTGGCCAACCCCGTCTCTTTGAAGGAAATTACCAAGGCCGCCAGGCAAAGTTTAGAGCGGGAAATCATGCTGAAGGTGTTGCAGGTGAATGGCTGGAGCCGTCGCAAAACGGCCAAGTGGCTCAATATCAGTTACCGATCGCTTCTTTATAAGCTGCAGGAAGTGAAGTTGCACGCGCGTCCCGCCCGGCCACGCGTAAATAAACCCTGAGGTCCGCTTA
>Ga0182024_10020815_pt1 | contig 11956 bp, 10 predicted proteins | sample P32metaG_FD_120480 | JGI IMG/M metagenome (GOLD analysis project Ga0182024, IMG submission 120480) | Permafrost microbial communities from Stordalen Mire, Sweden - P3-2 metaG (Illumina Assembly) | ecosystem: Environmental > Terrestrial > Soil > Wetlands > Permafrost | place: Sweden: Stordalen... | reverse complement strand
CCAACATGATGAGTGGATTGGCGCGCGCAAACAGCTTGATACACTTTCCCGCCGATGCCGAACGGCTCGACGATGGCGCACAGGTAACAGCCGACGTGCTCACATGGTGGGATTGACGTACGCGTGATATCTGGTTAACCAACTGCCTGGAGTGAATCCGGATCCGGGCATAAGGAGATGTCCGGTGAAGAAGGAAGTCTTTCAGCCGGGGATCACAGAATACAAGGCCATTTTTGTCTTCGCGGCGGCGATGGCGGCCGCAACTTTTGTCTTTACTAAGAATTTCCTTGACGGGGCTCTGAGTCCTAATCAACCTCCTGCGTTTGGGCTGATCAACAAGGACGGTAAGATTGTCGTGCCCAAGAAATTTTCGCGGCTGGGAAAGATGTCTGAGCACCTAGTTCCTGCATATGAGCCGACAGCCGGGCGTGATTATCTAGGCGCCCGTTGCGGTTACATCGACCAGACCGGAAAGTATCTGATCAATCCTCAATTCACCAATGCTCTGCCTTTCTCTGAGAATCTAGCGGCAGTTCAAGTGCAGAAAGTCGGCACTGATAGCCAGCCGCTAGGATTCGTTGGTTACGATTATGGAAACGGTGATTACCGCCCCGGTCACACCTGGGGATTTATTGAGCATTCAGGCCGCTTTGTAATCAGTCCTCAATTCGAGGCTGCCGGTTCGTTCAATGCTGGGTTCGCACCAGCCATGGTGGCGCAAAAATGGGGATTTATCAATGGTAAAGGTCAAATAGTGATTCAACCACGGTTTGATCAAGCATCCGCATTCTCTGAAGGACTGGCTGCAGTATGCATTGATGATAAATATGGTTATATCGATCGATCAGGAACAAAAGTCATTGCCATGCAATACGACCATGCTTATCCATTTTCAGATGGATATGCAGTTGTTCTAAAAGCGCACAAATTCGGGATCATAGACACTTCAGGCAAATGGGTGGAAGCACCGGTTTACGAAGCGTTCAAGAAACTTTCCGAAGGCGTGACTGCTGTGCGTTCAAATGATCCATCGTTCGGATCCGGTTATGATGCCGCGTCAAAACGGTTCGACGTAAAAGGAGCAGGTAACTACATCGTGTTCGATCACCCGCGGAACTATGACAAATCGTTGCCATCAATTGCGGCGTACATTGATAGAACTGGCGCAGTTGCATTGGTGCCAGGAGTTCAGACTATCGAGTTGGGAGACTTTCACGACGGCGTTGCCAATTTCGTATCATCCGGGATCATCTGTCAGACCGGTTATATTGACAAAACTGGCAGAGTAGTCATTCCCGCGCAGTTCGAAACAGGCGCTCAGTTCCATGAAGGTTTCGCAGTCTTCGGTCATCAGCCGGGAAATGGCTCGGCCGAATTCTAGCTCAGATGCGACGTTCCGTCTTGACAGCAATGGCCGAGGTTTTGGTTGTGCCGCCATTGTCCGAATCTGGAAATGTTAGAAGATTCCAACTCTTACAATCGGCGCCCCGGCGCAGAAAAGTTCGTCAGTTGCTTATGCATAAAGTCACAAATTAATTTCTTGTCGGCACGATATTAGCAATGCATGGAATCATATTCTATGCGCCATCCGTCAAGGGACCTACAGCGCGTGGATCACCGATGTTCAAGCTCAGCAGTTTAAAACGGTTTCTTAGCATTCTGATAGCGACGACCGCACTCGTTGCGCCCACCACCGCCATTGCAGCCAATGGGCAAGTGGTACGGCAGGACGAAACGCCGATTGGAAGAGAGCTGAATCTTCCAGTCTACGAGTGGAGCGACAGCTCGGTCCCTACGAAAGACATCATTTTTGCCATCCACGGAGCAACGTTATACGCCCGCCGTTTTGAGTGGGTGGCGCAGCACTTGGCTCACGAAGGATATCCCGTTTATGCGCTGGACTTGCGCGGCTTTGGCAGCTGGCGAACCGAGGGCGAAAAATTCGCCGATGGAGATACGCTCGTCCACTACGGCATGAGCGAAGCTGACATCGTTCAAGTGCTTCAGAAAATACACAGTAAAAACCCGGACAAGCGAATAATTTGCATGGGCGAAAGCCTCGGCGCCAACCTGGCAGTGTGGGTCGGATCGAATCACTCGGATCTGGCTAATGGATTGATTCTCGTCAGTCCTTGCATCAAACCGATGTTTCATTTCAACCCGATGGCGCCAATATATCTGGTTCACGGGTTGTGGAATCACGAGTGGCATCTGCCTCTCGGTGCGCAGATCAAAAAGTACCTTTCAGAAGATAAGAACGTCACTGCAGAATACCTCAGCGATCCGATGATGTATCACGAATTGAGCGCGGCTGAATTCTATAAGAGCATCAAGACCAATTCGCTAGCGCTGGCTGCCAAAGACAAGATTCCAGCCACCATGCCCGTTCTGGTTATCGCCGGACAGATCGATCGCGTATACCAACCCAAGGCTGTCAAGCCGTTTGTCGCAGCCATGGGCTCACAACGAAAGACATTGGCAATCATACCGAACCGAGGACATCTCTTGATCGAGCATCCGGCAGTGTCACCCACCGTTCTTTCAATCATCGACAAATGGCTGGAGAAGGGCGACACAGAAAACGTTGCCAGCGAAGTCAAAGACGCGACAGCCGATAACGTCGAAGAGCCTTCGCAGGCGGTAACTACCAGCGTATCAGGCAGTCGTCTTCAGTAAACGGTGTGCCAGCATATCCGCCACCCGGCGACGTCTAGACTTGTCCAACCCACTCCGGTTTGGCAATTTCTTGCCAGCGCGCGCGGATTGCTTTGAACTCTTTTTCACCGAGCGCACCCATTGCCACAATCTGCGCATTTTGCTGCCAGCGACTGGGTTTCGTCGTACCGACGATGGCGGTGTGCACGCCGGGAATGCTGAGAGTAAATCGCAACGCTCTCGCTGCCGGCTCTTCTGCATCTCCATTGATGAAGTCGTATTTCAGCTCCTGCAGCCGTTCCCAATAGGGCTGCACATAGGTGTTCGAAGGTTGCGTTTTGTTTTTCCAAACAGCGTTGGCAATCGGACGTTTCGCAATCACACCCATGCCGGCTTTGACTGCCAGCGGGATCGTCAGTTCCACACACTGCTGATCGGCGATGCTGACCGAGGTCTGCAAAGTGTCGAACACGCCCAATTTGATCGCATAAACAGCATCGGTGCCGTCCCCGGAATAACCGATATAACGGGTTTTTCCAGCCTTCTGGGCGCGCTTAAGTGCTTCGATCGCTTCGCCTTTAGCGAGCACCTTTTCAGAGCAACTGTGCAATTGAACCAGATCGACGTAATCAGTCTTCAACCGTTTCAAACTGCGATCGATGCTCTTGGTGATCTGGTGCGACTCCCATTCGTCGGAGAAGTTTGGGCCATGACCACATTTCGTGAACAGATGAAAGTCTTTGCGTCGCTGGCCAATAGCGTGACCGATCAACTCCTCGCTGTCGACATAGCACTCCGCTGTGTCGATCACGTTAAGCCCCTGGTCTAGAGCGATCGTCAGCAGTTCCCGGACCGTAGCTTGATCGGCGCTTTCAAAACCGATTTCAGCGCCACCGAAACCGAGCACGCTGACCTTCATATCTGTTTTTCCGAACGCTCTTTGTTCCATGACTTCCCCCTCATTAACAAGGCAGAAGGTGATTTTACGCCTGCGCATTTGAAAGATCCTTAAGGGCGAGGCGCAATGTTGCGATTTAGAACCACAACGCTGGGCAGCTCGGGTAACTCTTCGTATACTTGGCTGTAGGCGGCTCATGGGCGAGTTGCGATGCTGGACTACGCTCCCACGGCCGGTCGCCGCCGGGACAGCCATTAAAAAGAGCTGATGAGGATATTGACATGACGACGAACATTCTGGTGGCTGGGCGCTCAGCTGCCAATGTTCAGTTGCTGAAAAGAGCGGTTAAGCTGCTCGATTATCAGATTATTCCGGCGCCATCAATGTCTCTGGCGCTGTTCCTGGCACAAAAGAACTTGCCCGAATTGATCATCTGCGATATGGAACTCATCGATGGAGATCCGCATACCTTCTTGAGAGAGCTGCAAGCCGACACCGAACTGCGCCCGATTCCATTTATGGTTCTTAGCGAAAAACCGCTCAGCCAGAAGGAAAACCGAATGTTCATGACGTCCGGCGCCGCCCTTGTTTTAGATGAAACGATTACGCCGGCCGACCTGCTGTCAACGATTGAGCCGTACATAGAAGCCAGGCTGGAACGAAAGGAAGAAAGGGAGATCGAAACCCCTGAATGAGTGTTAGCTGAAACGTGGCCGATCAGCCCGGCGGTCCGGTAGACTTTAACAGTTGCCCCACTCGGATGACGGTCATGCCCGGTCTTGCGCCTATAAATTTCAAGAAGTGGATCGAAGAGAATCGCGGTCTGCTCAAGCCGCCGGTCGGCAATAAGCTGATCTGGGAAGACCGCGAATTCATCGTCATGGTGGTCGGCGGGCCCAATGCCCGCACCGACTACCACATTAACTCGGGCGAGGAGTTCTTTTATCAAGTAGAGGGCGACATCGTCCTCAAGGTGATCGAAGACGACCGCCCTGTCGACGTTGCCATCAAAGAAGGCGATCTGTTTCTGCTGCCGCCGCGCGTGCCGCATTCGCCGCGCAGACCGGCGCATACAGTCGGATTGGTGATCGAACGCCAGCGCCAGCAAGGCGAGCTTGACGGTTTTGAGTGGCATTGCGAAAAATGCGGCCACAAATTGTACGAGGAATATTTCCACCTGACCGACATTGTCAAACAGTTCCCACCAATTTTCGAGCGCTTTTACGGCAGCGACAAAACAACATGCTCAGAATGTGGCGCCAACATGGAGAAGCCTTGATGCAAAAGATCGACGTCCACACACACATATTGCCGAAGGATCTGCCGCGGTGGAAAGAGCAGTTTGGTTACGGTGGCTTCATCACATTGGAACATCATGCGTCATGCCGAGCACGCATGCTCAATGACGACGGAAAGTTTTTTCGCGAAATCGAGGAGAACTGCTGGGACGCGAACGCGCGCATTAGAGAAAGCGACCCATACGATGTACAAGTTCAGGTGCTGTCGACTGTGCCTGTGATGTTCAGCTATTGGGCGAAACCCTATGACGCGCTAACATTATCCAAATTTTTGAACGATCATATCGCCGAGATTACTCATGCGCACCCGCAGCGATTCGTCGGGTTGGGAACGCTGCCGATGCAGGCGCCGAAACTGGCGATCAAGGAGCTGGAACGCTGTGTCAAAGAGCTTGGCTTCGCCGGTGTGCAGATCGGATCGCATGTCAATGAGTGGAACCTGAGCGACAAAGAGTTGTTTCCCGTCTTCGAAGCGGCTCAGGAGCTGGGTGCTGCAATTTTCGTGCATCCGTGGGACATGATGGGTCAGGAGCGGATGCAGAAATACTGGCTGCCCTGGCTGGTCGGCATGCCGGCGGAGGTTTCTCTGGCGATTTGTTCGATGATTTTCGGCGGTGTCTTCGAGCGTTTGCCGCAGCTGCGAGTGTGCTTCGCGCACGGCGGCGGCGCATTCAGCGCCACGGTCGGCCGCATCGATCATGGCTTCAAGGCCCGCCCAGACCTTTGCGCCATCGACACGAAGACGAGTCCGCGCGAATATCTTGGCAGGTTTTACGTCGACTCTCTGGTGCATGACAGCCACCAATTACACAACATCATCGGACTGTATGGCGAGAATCGCATCGTTCTGGGCACCGATTATCCGTTCCCTCTGGGCGAGCTGGAACCTGGTAGACTCATTCAGACGACGGACGGCATACCAGATGATGTGCGCGCCCGCATACTGACGACAAACGCCCTGGAATGGCTCGGCAAGAGCGCACGCGACTTCGGAATTAATTCAACATTGGTGCGAGCGAGGCAAGGCGGCGAGGAGCCGTCGCAGCCGAAGCGGTGACAGAGCGGAGGAGGCGAGGGACGAAGCCGACGGAGCGTTTAGAGAGGAATTGGCGAAGAGTGTCACAAAATAACCAGGTAGCAGTGGCGCAAAACGTTAAATACGAGCGCGGTGAAAATTTCGCGAAGTCCATGGATGCCCAAGATCCGTTAGCGCATTTTCGCGAGCGTTTCCATATTCCCACATGCAGAACGGCGGCGGAAACGATTTACTTCGCCGGCAATTCGCTCGGCTTGCAGCCCAAGAAAGCAAAAGATTACATAGAGCAAGAGCTGGCTGATTGGGCAGAGCTAGGCGTAGAGGGTCACTGGGACGCGACGCATCCCTGGCTGCCGTATCACGAAGAAATGACGGAGATGTCGGCGCGACTGGTCGGTGCCAAACCGATTGAAGTGGTGGTGATGAACACCCTGACTGTCAACCTGCACCTGATGCTGGTTTCGTTCTATCGCCCGACGGCCGCTAAGTACAAAATTTTGATCGAGAGCAACGCATTTCCATCAGATCAATACGCCGTTGCCTCGCAGGCAAGATTCCACGGCTACGATCCGGCAGTCGCGATCGTCGAAGCGAGACCGCGCCCCGGCGAGATGACCTTGCGAACGGAAGACATTCTTTCGCTGATCGAAAAGGAAGGTGACTCGATCGCTCTGGTTCTTTTGGGCAACGCCAACTATCTTACCGGACAAGCCTTCGAAGTTCCCGTGCTGGCACAAAAGGCGCATGAGCACGGATGTTTATTTGCCCTGAACCTGGCCCATGGTGCAGGAAATTTGCTCTTGCATCTACATGATTGGAATGTCGATTTTGCCGTCTGGTGCAGTTACAAATATCTCAACGCCGGACCGGGCAGTCTGGCTGGATGCTTTGTCCATGAGCGTTTTGCGCACAGTTTTGAGCTGCCGCGTTTTGCTGGATGGTGGGGTCACAACAAGGAAACTCGTTTCAAAATGGGTCCTCAGTTTGACCCTATACCTGGTGCCGAGGGCTGGCAGCTCAGCAATCCGCCGATCTTTCAACTTGCGGCTTTGCGCGCTTCTCTGGAAATTTTCGATCAGGCGACGATGGCGGCAATCAGACAAAAATCCGAAGCGATAACCGGTTATCTGGAATATTTGCTGACCGAAGAATGCGCCGGATTTTGCACGATCGTTACGCCCAAAGACCAGGCGCAACGTGGCTCTCAGCTATGCTTGCGAGTAACAGGCAATCCGAAAGCGATGCTTGACGCGTTGAAAACGAACAGTGCGATTTGCGATTTTCGCGAGCCGGATATTATCCGCGCTACGCCGGCACCTTTGTATTGCCGGTACATCGATGTCTTTCGTTTCGTCGAGATAATGCGCATTTGTCATGACGAGGTGGTGCAGTGATCGCTCTCAATCGCAGCTCCGATCTCTGTGTTGTGGGCGCCGGGCTTGTCGGTTCCTTGCTCTCCATCTATCTGGCGAAACGTGGGTTCCACGTCGATCTTTTTGAGCGGCGACCGGATATGCGTCTGGAAAAAATGAGCGCCGGCAGATCGATCAACCTCGCCGTTTCAACCAGGGGGCTGCGGGCGCTGCGCGACGTCGGGCTGGAGGCGGAGATTTTGCGCCAGGCGATACCGATGCGTGGCCGCATGATCCACGCCAAAGACGGTGAGCTGAATTTCCAGCCGTACGGCAGGGATGACTCGGAATATATCAACTCGATTTCGCGCGCCACGCTCAACAAAGTGTTGATGAGCCGCGCCGAGGAAACCAAACTGGTCGACATCTACTTCAACCAGCGCGCCACCGGCATGGATTTCGAAAAAAACGAACTCTATCTTGAAGATGCCACCACCGCACAATATACGACGGTGTCCGCGTCGATGGTGATGTCTACAGACGGATCCAGCTCCGCCGTTCGCGACGACATGATGAAGCTTTCGGGTTACAAATGCACGGAAGAAGAGCTGAATTACGGCTACAAAGAGCTTGTCATTCCGGCTGGGGAGGGCGGTTCTTTCCGCATGGAGAAAAACGCGCTGCATATCTGGCCGCGCGGAACATACATGCTGATCGCGCTGCCAAATTTCGATGGCAGCTATACATGCACATTGTTTCTGCCGCTTGCGGGCAGCCCGAGCTTTGACTCGCTGAAAACGCCTGAAGATGTTTTGAAATTCTTCAACGAACAATTCAGCGATGCTGTGCCGTTGATTACCGATTTGACTGAAACATTTTTCGCTAACCCGACCGGACGCATGGTCACGGTCAAATGCGCTCCCTGGTTTCTCGATGAGAAAGCACTGCTGTTAGGCGATGCCGCTCACGCCATCGTTCCTTTCTTCGGGCAGGGCATGAATTGCGGTTTCGAAGATTTGTCCGTGCTCTCCGACTGCATGGACAACCATGTTAAGCAAGGCGGCAGCCTCTATATCAACCGCAGAAACGTCGAAGCGCAGCATGCCAGTCGTCGAACCATGGAAGGCACCACTGCCTGGGCAAAAATATTCGCCGAATTTTTTCATCAGCGCAAACAGAACACCGATGCGATCGCCGACATGGCGGTGGAGAATTTCATCGAGATGCGCGACAAGGTCGCAGATCCCAAGTTTCAACTGGAAAAGGCGGTGGAGAAGATACTGCAGCGCGAGTTTCCCAACGAGTATGTGTCGCGATATTCGCTCGTTACATTCAGCACCGTGCCGTATTCGCTGGCGATGCGCGCCGGGGTGGCGACAGATGAAATTCTGAGCGAGGTTTGCAAGAACATTGACGCAGCCGACAAAGTCGATCTGAAGCAAGCGCACAAATTGATCGCGCAGAAGTTATCACCGCTATTGAAGGATCATGAGGAAGAGCTGCCGGTAAGTTCCGGCAGATGAATTGGGAAAAACTTCTCAGAAGTATGAGGAACAGCGAAAAAGCTGCAGACCATCAGGCAGCCCTGAAGATTCAATCTTTGAATTAGTAAACGGGTCGACAAAGAGGTTCTGTCATGAAGACGAGAAAGAAACAGTTGATGATGGCCTTGGCTTTTGTCGCTTGTATGCCGGCCAATGGTGCTCTGGCCCAGCAATATCCACCAGGAACACACGTCCAGGTCAGTCCCACTTCCAATGATTGGGTTGGTGGGACAATCGTCAGATACGATGCAACCACTCATTCGTACATCGTCCATTTCGATGTACCTTATCACTACACTCCCGAACTGCGTGTCAGCACGGATAACGTGCGTCCGGGCGGTGGAGCGGCTCCGCCGGCCCAGGCCCCGGCGCCTGCCGCTGGCGGCCCCATGGGTAATGTGAACCCGGCGCCTGGTGGCGTGCAAATGCCCAATGGTGCCGGTGCGAATCTGCCCGTCGGTTCTCATGTACAGGTCAGCCCTTCAGGCACTGGTTGGGTGGGCGGCACAATCGCCCAAGTCGTTAACGGTGGCTATATAATCAAATTCGACAGCCCTTACTTTGGACAGCCGGAGCTGAGAGTTCCTTCTGATCGTGTGGCGGCGCCTGGCGCTGCTCCACCTTTCTTGCCCGGCAATGTCCCGCCCGGCAATCCTAACATCAATCCGTTCAATCCCAACGGTGCGGCGCAAAAAGTTGGTCCAGGCTTACCGCCTGGTCAGGGATTGGCTGGATCTTTTCAAGAAAATATACGGCAGCAAAATAATGCAGCCTCCGGCGACCAGACCAAGACAGTCACTTTCCAGAGTTGGTCTGTGACCGGGCCAGGACCTCAAACACTGAAATTGGGGGCGAGCCTCCTTGATCCAGGCAAGACAATCCCAAATGCTTATGTAATCACAACCAAGTTTGTGATAGACACTCATTATTCCGGCAGCGGTGCCGACGACCTGACTACGATTGAAGGTACGTATCTCGGTTATATCGAGAATGGTCAGGTGATGACGTCGGCAATGGGAGGCGGCAGCATTTCCACAGTGTATGTGCCGGGCAAATAGTTTATTTGAGGACAGCCGCATGCACAATCAGGGAGAGGCGCAAACTGTCATGCCAATTGCGCCACCATATACGGTGGCGCAACATCTGGATTGATCGATGCAGTTTAGCATTCGGGTGGCTATTGACCGAACTCCGCCGATTTGTTGTTACATCAGCAGTCAGTTGCCCAGGCAAGCGACAAGCACTTCCACAAGGAGCGCATCTAACTGCTTACCGGACTGAAGGCGCATCTCGGCAATCGCGGCATCATGATCGAAGGACTTTCGATAGGATCGATCGGTCGTGAGCGCGTCGTAAACATCGGTAACCGAAATTATGCGCGCTCCGATGGGAATGCTTTCACCCGACAATCCGCCAGGATAGCCGGATCCGTCGAGGTGCTCGTGGTGGTGCAGAATATACCGTTTAACCCGATGGTTGCGATGCTTTCCAACGATCTCCGCGCCTTGTGCCGCATGCTCCGACATGACAGAGCGCTCGTGCGCTGTCAATGGCCCCGCTTTCCACATGATTTCATCAGGCAGTTCAGTGACTGCAACATCATGCACGCGTGCCGCAAAAGCCAGATCTCTTAAATGATCGTCGTCAAAACCGAGCGCTTCACCGATCAAAAGCGCCAGCCTGCTTACTCGGCGACCATGCCCCTGCATCACCTGCTCAATGTGCTTAATCACCTTGTAGGCTGCCTGGTCGAGTTCGATTGGTGAGTGGTCTTCATGCATAAGCCGGGCTCCGGCATTGGCATCGATGTATTGATTCCTGCCGACGGCAAACGACCTCGCTTTTGCCGACGATATGACGTGCGTCTTGCCCAGACTATCTCGACCACCGACCACAATCTCGCCATCTGATGCATCTTCCAGCCATGCCGATGGGGGAATCTGGGAAATTTTCTCCAGGATGACATTGCCTTGTTTTAACTGCAAACTCATGCTCGTACCTCCGCTGCCAATCGCCAATTGACGTTTGTATTGGGCTCTATGACCCGATTCTAGAAGGGCATCATCGAACGCGATAGTCGAGTTAGTGAAGTCGATAAGAGTCTAAGTTTTTTGCTATAATCGATATGCTCAGCGCCATACTTTTGAGACAGCGAGTGGCTTTCTTGTCGTTAGCGCTGCGTGAGTTCGCTTAATTATGAGGCAATTTCAGACTTCACTAATGAGCAAGATGGACTCGAAAGAACGGTTGGGAAACATCATCAGGCTGATCGCCAACCATCCTGGCATTGCCCTGACCAGCCTGAGCCGGAAGCTTGCCGAGGCTGGCAGCGGGGTCACTGGTCGGACCGTCGCCAAGGATATTCTGGAGCTGAAAAGGGAGTTTCACATGCTGCCTGACAAGCCGCGCCTGCGCCATGGATACTTTCTCCAGGGAATCTGTTCTCTATCAGAGCAAGATCTGGAATTGATTGTTGATGCATTGCACGTGTTTGGTGTGCGCTTGAACGATGCGGAAGCGATGAACTTGATGAATCGGCTGTCGCAGCAGCTGCGCATGTTGGACTCGAAGAAGCACGCAGGCAAAGGCGGGGAGCGTTCTTCTACGCGTACGCTGAGGCAGCGCGACATCTATCTTCGTTCGACCGCTGGGGCGGACGTTCAGGCAACGCTGCTGGAAGCTGTGCGCAGCCAGCGCGCGATCGCGATCACCTACATGACTCCGCGGATTGGCAAACCAATGGAAACAAAAGAATATCCTCTGCTTTTAGTCTTTCATGAGCGGGGATGGTACTGCATCACCAGGAATCTAAAATCAAAGACCTATCAACCCAGGCGTCTCGATCGAATCCGTAGCTGTTCAATCCTGAAATCGCTGCCTGGCAATCAATCGTACAGTGAAGATCGGGTGGAGGCTGAATTCCTCTTGAGCTGTGGTTGGGGCATGACATTTCCGCGGAACCTGGCGGAGCTCGAGAGTTGCGAACAGGTTCCGCCGATCGTTGTGCGCTTCGACCGCGCCGTCGCACCTTATATTCTTGAATCTTTTAACCGACATCCACGCGGAACGGTCTCGCCTGCAAAAGATGGAACCGGCGATGCCTTGTTCAAAATTCGCTTGAGTAACGCGCAGGAATTCTTGCACTGGGTGCGGTCGTTTGGACGGCACGCCTG
>Ga0182024_10020814_pt1 | contig 11956 bp, 10 predicted proteins | sample P32metaG_FD_120480 | JGI IMG/M metagenome (GOLD analysis project Ga0182024, IMG submission 120480) | Permafrost microbial communities from Stordalen Mire, Sweden - P3-2 metaG (Illumina Assembly) | ecosystem: Environmental > Terrestrial > Soil > Wetlands > Permafrost | place: Sweden: Stordalen... | reverse complement strand
CTGATGCACGGCGCGACGCGAAAGTCGCAGTTCTAACGCGCCGTAGCGAAGCGCGCAATTAACACTCCTTTTTGCGGAACACGGAACACGTGTTTCGCGTAAACACCTCATGAGGGAACAGGACATGAGAGATGGCATCTTCAAGCGCTTTCACGATTTCTTTACCCGATCTGGCCTTAGTCAAGTGGGGCTTTTCGTGGTGAAAAGCCCCGTCCGCTGCATTTTCGCCGGCCAAACCTATCGTGAAACCGCTCTAGCACTCTCTTTGCTTGCCGTCTGCGCGACCGGCTGCAAGGTGCAGGTAGACAAGTCCCGCAACGGTGACGGCGATAACGTAAAGGTTGCTACCCCGTTCGGAGGAATCGCGGTCAGCAAAGATCAAAATGCACCCACTGGCCTTGGTCTTCCAATCTATCCCGGATCCGTGCTCCGCATCGACGGAGACGAGGGCGGATCGGCGAAGGTCGACATGGGGTTTGGTTCATGGAAGCTGCGCGTGAGGGCGGCCCAATACACCGCTCCCGATAGCCAGGACAAGGTGCTTGCCTTTTATCGCAAGGCTCTGAGCGAATATGGCGGCGTGATCGAATGTGTGGGGGAAAGACCAGTCGGAACACCGGCCGCAACCGCGGAGGGACTTACCTGCAGCGACGTGGGCCATGACCACTCCTCTCCGCGGCACAATTCCGGCGATTTGGAACTGAAGGCCGGTTCGCAACGCCGTCAGCACCTCGTCATCTTCCAGGACGGCAGTGGTCCGGCAACCCGTTTCAGCCTCATCGCGCTGGATCTTCCCCACAGCCAGGAAAGCGATGAGGACAAGGGCACCAACTGAGGGCAGAAGATCTCCACCGATTGCGCTCCGGTCGCCCCTGAGATAGCTTCAAGAGAAATGGACCTGCTCTGCCATCGATGCGGCACAACGCTAAGCGCGTCAGAACTGTTCTGCTCGAACTGCGGCTCACCGCAGCTTAAGTTCGCGCTGCAGGAAGAGGCCGAATATGCCAGTGCCAGGCCGCCCGGTACGCCGGCCCGGCCACAGGGAATCTCCTGGAAGGACGCTATCCTTGCCGCGCTCGCTGTCGCCGTGCCGGCGGGCATTCTGAGTGCCGTTTCCGTGTTGTCATGGGGATGTTGTCTGTGGGTGGTCGGGGGAGCGGTGCTGGCCATCGCGGTGTATCACAGGCGGGCTCCCGCATTTCTCCTGGAGACGCGCTCCGGCGTTCGCATCGGCGCCGTCGCCGGGCTCATTGCCGCTTACAGTTCCGTCATCGCCACCGCGGTTTGGCGAGTCTTTGCGCGCTACGTTTTGCACCAGGGTTACGCCATCGATCAGTTCTACGACTCGATCATCCAGCAATCAACCGCATTGGTGCAATCGAACCCGGAGGCCCAGGCGCAGTGGCGCACCTGGGTTCATTTCCTGCTATCTCCTGATGGTAGAGCGTTTTACACGCTGATGAATGCGGCCACCACATCGCTGGGGATTATCCTCTTCTCAGTCATTGGGGGCGCCCTGGGCGTCCGCCTGCTCGCTCCCCGTAAAGGGACTGTGGGAAACAGCTGAATTAGCCGCGCTTGCCCCACTCCGAGAGCATTTTGCCATTACTCTCGTGTGGTGGGATCGGCTATGTGCGGCCATCATTTGATGGATGGCCGCGTCCGGTTCAGTTTCCTCGCTCACTCCAATGGCAAAATTGCTCTAACCCTCGTATCATCCGGCCAGAGCAATTATGAGCAAAGCAAAAGTCAGTGCGATACCGGTGCTGCGGGAAAAAACTCGCATCATGTCGGCGTCGGAGATCGAGCGCACGCTGATTCGGCTGGCGCACCAGATCATCGAGAAAAACAATGGCGGTCAAAGCCTGGGACTGGTCGGCATCAAGCGCCGGGGGGTACCCCTGGCGGAGCGGTTGGGGCGCCTGATTGGTGGCATCGAGAAAACCCCCATCGATACCGGCGTTCTCGACATCAATTTTTACCGCGACGACCTTTCGACGCGTGATATTCGCCCCGTCGTCAATCCCGGAGCCATCGGCTTCGATGTTGTTGGCCGCGACATTATTCTGGTCGACGATGTTCTCTACACCGGCAGAACAATCCGCGCGGCGCTGGACGCGCTCTTCGACCACGGCCGGCCGCGGCGCGTGCAGCTGCTGGTGCTGATCGACCGCGGGCATCGCGAGCTGCCCATCGAGGCCAGCTTCGTGGGCCGGCATGTGCAGACCACGGACCGGGAGATCGTCGAGGTCAAGCTGCACGAGATCGACGCCGACGAACAAGTGATCCTCGTTGAACGCAGTGATTGAAGCAAATCGCAATCGCCTCACCGCCCGCGCGCGCTGAGCCCAACCCGACATGACAGCAATCAAGACCAGACCGGAGCCACCTCGCGTCGCGCTTCCCAGCGCACCCACGCCAGCCGCCACTCCTTGTTCGCGGTCGTTGCTCTCCGTCACCTCCCTTAGTCTTGAAGATGTCTCCGCCATCCTGCGGCTGGCCACGCTGCTCGAAGCCGAAGAGCCCCTGGCGCGCGCCAAGCGGCTGGCCAGCCGCCGGGTCGCACTCCTCTTTTACGAATCCAGCACCCGGACCCGGACCTCGTTTGAGCTGGCGGCAAAAGGTCTCGGCGCGGACACAGCGCTGATCAGCTCCCAATCCTCCTCGATCGAAAAGGGCGAATCGCTCAAGGACACCGGCATCACGCTGCGCGCGCTGGGCGCCGAGTGCATTATCCTGCGCCATCTCTCCTCAGGAGCGCCCTACCTTCTGGCGCAGGCCACAGGGTTGCCCGTGCTGAATGCCGGGGATGGCATGCATGAGCATCCCTCGCAAGCCCTGCTGGACCTGAGGACCATGCTGCGCACCCTGGACCGGCCTGAGACCGGCCCCAGCGAAACTCTCCTGCAAGGAATTACGGTGTCGATCGTGGGCGATATCCTGCACTCACGCGTGGCCCGCTCCAATGCGCTTTTGCTGCCGCGGCTGGGTGCCCGCGTGGTCCTTTGTGGGCCGCCAGCGCTTCTGCCCGAAGTAGCCTTGGAACTTAGTCCCGGAATCACCATCGAGAGGGACTTCGATCAGGCGCTGGCGAAATCGCAGATTGTCATGATGCTACGCATTCAGAAGGAACGGGTGACCGGTCTGCACATCGACCTGAACGAGTACATGGCCCGCTATCAGTTACACGAGGAGCGGCTTCACGCCCGTGCGCCGCAAGCCATCGTGATGCACCCGGGACCCATGATTCGGGGCCTCGAGATCACCAGCGAAGTCGCCGATGGGCCACAGTCGGTAATCGCTGAGCAGGTACGAAACGGCGTGGCCATTCGCATGGCATTGATTCATCGGGCGCTAGCGCCTGAGCTGCCACAACTGCCGGTCAAGAGTCCTGCAAAGGCCGCCAAGACTATGAAACAGGAAACTGCGAAGAAGAAGAGAGGCGGCTCTTGAGCGCGACCCTGATTCGCGGCGGCCACGTAGTCGATCCCTCCGCCGGAGTGGCCGCGGACCGCGACCTATTGCTGAAGGATGGCCGGGTAGCCGCCATTGAGTCTCCCGGCAAATTGACGGCTGCTGCCAAACAGGCGGGCGCCGAGATCATCGAGGCTGGGGGCTTGGTGGTTGCGCCAGGACTGGTCGACATCCATGTTCATCTGAGGGAGCCGGGGCAGGGCTATAAGGAGACGATCGCGACCGGAACCGCGGCCGCGGCCGCGGGTGGATTTACTACCGTGTGCGCCATGCCGAATACGATTCCCATCAATGATTCGGTTGAGACCACGCGCTGGATGCAGAGCGCCGAGCGAAACCCGAGCGCGCACGTTTTTCCCATCGCGGCGGCAACCCGCGGCAGCATGGGCGAAGCGCTTACCGAGTACGGCTCCCTCAAGGCCGCCGGCGCCGTTGCGGTAAGCGATGATGGCAAGCCGATCCTGGGCGAAGCGATCATGCACCAGGCGCTGGCGGCGGCAGCGCGTGCCGGGCTGCCGGTGATCCAGCACGCGGAAGATACGCGCATGACCGTGGGCTGTTCGATGAACGCCGGAGCGCTCGCTTTCCGGCTCGGCCTTCGCGGAATGCCGGTAGCCGCGGAAGCCGGTCTGGTGGAGCGCGATCTTCGCCTGCTGGCCGAGCTCAAGGGTGGCCGCGCCCACCTGCACATCGCGCATTTGTCGACGGCGGCGGCGCTGGACGCGGTTCGCCGCGCCCGGCGCAATGGTTTGCACGTAACCTGCGAGGTGGCGCCTCATCACTTCGTGCTGACTGAAAGCGCAGTCGGCGAGTACAACACCAATGCCAAGATGAATCCGCCCCTGCGGGCAGAATCCGACCGCCGTGCCATGCTCGAAGGGCTGCTCGACGGGTCTATCGACTGCATCGCCACCGATCACGCTCCCCATGCAAGCCATGAAAAGGAGCAGGAGTTCGATCGCGCGCCCAATGGCATCACGGGACTCGAATCGGCCCTCGGCCTTACCCTCGAGCTGCTTCATCGTAAGCACAAGGTCTCGCTCAGCCGGCTGATCACGCTGTTGAGTACTCAGCCCGCCAACCTGCTGAACTTGCGGGGCCGCGGTAGCCTGGTGGCGGGCGCCTTCGCCGACGTCGTGATCTTCGACCCCAAGGTGGAATGGACCTTTCGCGCGGCAGCGACGCGATCGAAATCGAGGAATACTCCCTTTGACGGCTGGACGATGCTGGGCAAGGTGCGGATGACCCTCAGCGAGGGCCGGGTGGCTTACCGGGCAGACTAGCAGAGGTTATTTCAGGTCTAGAGTGGAAACTGCAGATCCCTTTGAGGCGCAAGAAATGCTCTAGGTATTGACGGACAGCCGCCCGGTGAAACTTCCCTGCGGCAGGAGAACCAGCGCTCCGGCTCCAATCCCAAGCAGCAGCCCCAGAAAAAAGCGCGGCAGGGGCAGATTGCCGTGCCAATGCATCCAGCCCGCGGCCACGTCCAGCAGATTGAGCAGCAGTGCGACCGCCAGCACTTGCGTCGCGGGCGTCTTTCGCAGGCGCAGCAGCGTGGCCAGGGCGGCGCCGCAGTAAATACCCAGACAGCGCACGCAGACGGCAACGGTGGTGCCCCCTAAGACGAAACTGCGGGCCGGATCCTGATGGCAAAGGCGGGAGAAGAAACTGCGGATGAACAAGGTCGCCATGGGGTGGCTGGCGGCGAGCAGTGGCGCGGCCAGCGGCGCCAGGGCCAGAGCAAGGATGGCGAGCGGGAGCCGTATTTTCATGAAGTTACGCATAGCTATTCAGCTTCGCCGCTCATCTGGTCCAACGGGCTGATTCTAAGCATTTCATGCTTCGCAAGGCGAGCATTACCACCAAAGTGGTGCATCCGCGATCGATCGTTCGAGGTACCCTTTACCTCTTGAGAGGCGCCCCGATGAATGCTTCCCCCAACCGCTTGAGAGGAATTGCCGCTTCTATCATCCTTGCCTCCGCATTCTCAATCATGCTCGGCGGATGCACCAGCAAGACCAATACGGTTCCGGTCGTGCAAGCCCCGCCGGGCGCGCCCACCACCAATGTACCTCCGCAAGGTGCGGAACAGGCGCTCGCACCTGCGCCCGGCCTGACGCTCCCGCGCGGCACGCGGTTGCTGGTGAGGTTGAACCAGACCATCGATGTCAAGCATGTCACTTCCGGCGAGCGGTTTACCGGGACCGTTGCCGAGCCGGTGGTGGTAGGCAATACCGTTGCCGTCCCTTCAGGTTCCACTGCGACGGGTGAGATTCTCCTGGCTCACCGGCGGGGACTGTTCAAAGGAAAGTCGATGATGGCGCTGACGCTGACACAATTGGAGGTCAACGGAACGCAATATCGCATCGATACTTCGAACCTGTCGCGCACCAAGAGTGGCAAGGGGCGGCGCAGTGCGGCCTTCATTGGCGGCGGGGCGGGGATGGGTATGCTGATTGGCGGTGTGGCCACGGGCGGAGTCGGCTTGCTCGTCGGCGGCCTGGCTGGCGGCGGTGCGGGAGCCCTGGGCGCAGCATTTACGGGAAACCGCGACCTGGCGATTCCCGCAGAATCGGTGGTCAGCTTCCGTCTGCAGGATGGACTCACCCTCGCGCCCGAGGCGCAGGCAAACTCCGGACATTAGTCCTACTTCTCGATTCGCACGGATAATGCTCCTGCAATAATCAGGGGGAGGCGCGCCTTTCTGATTCCTCTCCCGCTTCTACAAGCTTCCTCTCTCCCTCTCCGGCTTACCCGCATCCAAGTCATTTTCTCGCATAACATCCTAAGCAGGACTTGAGGTGGTTGACGATGAGTGCTGAGACATATGCGCCCACCCGGACGACGGAAAGCTTTGACGCCATTATTATCGGCTCGGGGCAGGGCGGTAATCCGTTGGCCGGCGCGCTTACGGCAGTGGGAAAGAAGACGGCGCTGATCGAGCGCCAGGATGTGGGAGGCACCTGTATCAATCGCGGTTGCACTCCAACGAAAACGATGGTAGCCAGCGCACGCGTGGCCTACCTGGCGCGCCGCGGGGCGGATTACGGCGTCGACGTGGGTCCCGTCGCCGTCGATATGAAGCGCGTGCGCGAGAGAAAGCGCGCCATCGTCAGCAGCTTTCGCGAGGCCAGAGAAAAAAAGCTGGCGAAGGCGCAGGTGGAGCTGATTCGAGGCGAAGCGTCGTTTACGGGTCCACGGCAGATTCGCGTGGCGCTCCATGACGGTGGGGAGCGGCAGCTGAGTGCTCCACAGATTTTTATCGATACCGGTACGCATAGCGGCGCGCCGCCGATTGAAGGTCTGGACGGCGTTCCCTATCTCAATAATGAGACCGTCATGGAGCTTGATCACGTGCCGGAGCACCTGTTGATCCTGGGTGGGGGCTACATCGGGGTGGAATTCAGTCAGATGTTCCGCCGCTTCGGCAGCCAGGTGACAGTGATCCAGTCTGGAACGCAATTGCTGTCGGAGGAAGACCAGGATATTGCTGAAGAGGTACTGAAGATCCTGCGCCAGGACGGTGTCACCGTCTTGCTCAACGCGCACAAGGAAAAGATCACACGAACGAACGATGTCGTTACGCTGACGCTCAGGGACCAGGCGCAAATGATCGAAGGATCCGATCTGCTGGTAGCCACCGGCCGCGTGCCCAACACCGGAGCGCTCAAACCGGCTGTTGCCGGAATCGAGACCGATAAGCGGGGTTTTATCCGCGTGAATGACCGGCTGGAGACTTCGGCCCCCGGAGTTTACGCGATTGGCGATGTGAAAGGGGGTCCGCAATTCACCCACATTGCCTACGACGATTACCGGATCCTGAAAGCAAATCTCCTCGACGGTGGCGACCGGACGGTGCGTGACCGCATGGTCCCGTTTACCGTTTTCCTCGATCCGCAGCTGGGCCGAGTCGGGATGACGGAGAGTGAAGCGCAAAAAAGTGGTAGGAGAATCCGCGTCGCCAGAATGCCGATGACTTGGGTAGCGCGCGCCCTCGAAACAGACGAAACACGCGGCCTGATAAAGGCCATAGTTGATGCCGAAACCGAGGAGGTTCTAGGCGCCACGGTATTGGGCTACGAAGGCGGCGAGGTCATGGCGGTTTTTCAGATGGCGATGATGGGCCGTTTGAAATACAGCATGCTCCGCGACGCTGTATTTGCCCACCCTACGCTGGCCGAATCGCTTAACAACCTCTTTTTCCACTTCGATGATGGGAAATAGGAAGTGGCTACTTGTGATGATCACGGTGACATTAAGGTTCGTTCGCGCACCCGAGCAGAAAGCAACGGAAAACAACCAAATTTATCCCACGTACGCCTGGGCGAACGTGGGGCACCCCCGAATCTGCTCCTAAGCGAAGCGCTGGGTGCCCCAGGTTCGCATCAGCGTATCCGGATTTCCTGTTATGCAGCACCAGACGGGACCGCGTGTGCGGCTTTCTTCAAGGAAAGCCGCATGGAGTTCGACAACGCTACCAATCTCGACAGGAAATCCGGAGTACCTGGGACGATCAAGATGGCCGAAGGCCCACAGTCGCGCTAAAGCAAGGCCAAAAGCCCCTAGAGCCGCAGGTCGACCACGGTGGCGCCGGCTCCTCCCTCGTTGGGGCTGGCTTCGGCGACCAGGGCCACGTGCGGATGCCGCTCCAGCATGGCCCGCAGCGCTTTGCGCAATACTCCCATGCCCATACCGTGCACAATACGCACCCGCGGCAGTCCAGCAAGGAAAGCCCGGTCCAGATACTGCTCGACCTCCCCCGTGGCTTCATCCACAGTGCGCCCGATAACATTGAGTTCTGCACGGACCGTGTCCTCGGGATGAGAAATGGAGACGGTAACTCCGCGCCCGCGTGCCGCTTCCAGCGGGCTCGCCGCTCTGGGCTCCCGGGCGGCGATGACTTCGGCAATATCATCCCGCGCCACGCGCATCTTCATCGGCCCGATCGCCACCTCGAAAGCATTTCCGTCCACTTGCCGCTGCACCACACCAGTCTTGCCTAGAGACTTCAGCTTGACCGTGTCTCCTACCGAGACGTTCCGCACCAGGTGCGGCTGCGCGTTGCTGTCTCCCCGGTCGGCGCCGCTGTGCTGGGCCACCACCACCGCGTTGAACTGCTCGCTGAATTCCCTGCGCAGGCGCGCCATGCGGCGTTCGGCTTCTTTGGAGAGCTTCTGCTGCGCGGCCCGGTCGTCAATCACGCGCACGGTTTCGCGAATCTGGTAAGTGAAGTCCTTAAGCAACGATTGCAGTTGCGATTCAAGATCACGCACTTTGGCGCGCCATTCCTTGAGGCCTTCGCTTTCGAGGCGGCTCTTTTCCCGCGCCAGCTCCTGCTCGCGGCGTTTCAAATCCTCGCGTTCCCGGTTGGCAGCGTCCAGCTGGCTATGCAGTTGGTCCAGGAAGCGGGCGATGTCTTGCGTCTGGGTATTTTGTTGCGAACGGGCGTCCGCGATGATGGTGGAGTTGAGACCTAGCCGTTGGGCAACGTTGATGCCGGCAGAAACACCGGGAACGCCAAGCCGCAGCGCAAAAGTCGGCGACAGCGTCTGCTCGTCAAAGCCCACCGAGGCATTGAGCACGCCGGATCTCTTTGCGGCGTAGAGCTTCAGCGAGGTGTGATGGGTGGAGATCAGGCACCAGGCTTGACGGTCCAGGAAATATCCCGCGATGGCGACGGCCAGGGCCGCGCCTTCTTCCGGTTCAGTGGCGGAGCCCAGCTCATCGAGCAGCACCAGTGACGAGGAATCCGCCAGATGCGAGATGCGGTCGAGGTTGGTGATGTGGGCGGAGAAGGTGGAGAGGTTCTGCTCGATCGATTGGGCGTCGCCGATATCGGCCAGGAATGCGTCAAAAAGCGGAAAGACGGCCTCCGCGGCGGGCACCGGGATCCCCGCCTGGGCCATCATGCCCAGCAGCCCGGTGGTCTTGAGCGCGACCGTCTTGCCGCCGGTATTGGGGCCACTGATAATGAGCTGCCGCTGACCGTCGTTCAGCGCCAGGGTCAGCGGCACCACTGCCTCTTGGCGGCTGCGCAAGCGCTTTTCGAGCAAGGGGTGGCGGGCCTGATTCAAGTCAAGCACCGGCGCCGCCGGGTCAACAAACCGTGGGCGAATGCAATCGAACTCGGCGGCAAAGCGACCGCGCGCCTGCAGCCCATCAAGTACGGCCAGCGTGGCTGCACCCTGGGCGATGGCGTGGCCCTGTAACCCAATCTCGTGCGTCATGACGAGGAAGATCCGCCTGGTTTCGGCCTGTTCTTCGTCGATCAGCCGCACCAGTTCGTTGTTCTGCTCGATGGTCTCGAGCGGCTCCAGGTAAACCGTCTGGCCGCTCGAACTGGCGCCATGGACCACGCCGGGAATGCGCCGCTTATGCTCCGACTTAACGGGAATGACGAAGCGCTCCCCGCGGATGGTAATCAAATCTTCCTGCGTGCTGCCCCCTTCCGACAGACGGCGTAAAGTGCTTCGCAGGCTCTCTTCAATGACTCGCTGCTGGCGTTCGATCTCGCGGCGGATGCGGCGCAGATCGGGCGACGCGTCGTCGCTCAGTGAGCCATCGGGGTTGAGCCGCGAGCGCAGCGAGCGTGCCAGGCTCACCAGTTGCGAACCAAGGGGCAACTGGCTCAACGCCTTCAACCCGGCAAGTTGCGCAGCGACTGCTTCGGGAGGGCGTTCGATTAGCGCCTGCCAGGTCGTGATGTTGTCCATCAGAAAGAGCAGGTCGCGAATTTCTTCCGGTTCAAGAAGCGCTCCCTGGATGCGCGCCTTGTCGGTCAACTTCGTAGGATCGAACAACCCGCCAAGCGAGGGGGCGATTCCTTGCCCTAACAGGGAACGCATCTCGCTTACCAAGTCGTGCTGGCGGTCAATCCAGGAGAGATCGCGCGATGGCTTCAGGCCCTGCAGCCATTCGCGGGCTACGCCGGAGTGGGCAAAGCTCGCCACCAGTTCCAGCAGCCGGCTCCACTCGAGCGCCTCGCAGCTGCATTCTTCCACTACCGACGGAATTGGCTCAAAGAGACTCACTTGACCATGCTAGAACATGGGAAGAAGAACAAATCAGGGTGCACTCCGCCTGTGCCCGCTAACCCGTAAAATCAAGAAATGGAATTTCCTGTCACCCGCCTCCGGCGTTTGCGACGCACCGAGGCGATGCGTTCGCTGGTCCGCGAAGTTCATCTCCATCCCGGAGCCTTGATTTACCCGCTCTTCATTTGTCCAGGTGAGGGTGTGCGGCGTGAAGTCAGCTCCATGCCGGGGGTCTACAACCTCTCCATAGACGAAGCGATGAAGGAAGTGGAAGAGGCCGCGCAACTCGGCCTGGGCGGGCTGCTGCTCTTCGGGCTTCCTGCCGTCAAGGATGAAGAGGCAAGCGGCGCCTACGCTGAAGACGGTATTGTGCAGCAGGCCCTGCGTGCTTTCAAACCTGCAGCCAAGAAGCTGCTGCTGATCGCCGATGTTTGCCTTTGCGAGTACACTTCGCACGGGCACTGCGGAGTGGTGAACAAGAACGGCGAGGATTATGAAGTGGAGAACGACGCCAGCCTGAGCCTGCTTGCCCGCACGGCGGTATCGTTGGCCGCGGCCGGAGCGGATATCGTGGGCCCTTCCGACATGATGGACGGCCGAGTGGGAGCCATTCGCGACCACCTCGACGATGCCGGCCTGGAGCAGGTGCCGATTCTCTCCTATGCGGCCAAGTTTAGCTCTGCTTTCTACGGGCCCTTTCGTGAAGCGGCCGACTCGGCACCGCAGTTCGGCGACCGCCGTACCTACCAGATGGATGGCGCCAACCTGCGCGAGGCGATGCGGGAGATCGATCAGGATATCGCGGAAGGCGCGGACATGATTCTGATGAAGCCGGCCATGCCCTATCTGGACGTCATCCGCGCCGCCCGCGAGCGCCTGGATGTGCCCATCGGGGCCTACCAGGTCTCCGGCGAATACGCCATGCTGCAGGCCGCCTTCGCCAAAGGCTGGTTGGATCGGGATCGCTCTATCCTGGAGTCGCTCATCTCCATTCGCCGCGCCGGCGCGGATTTCACCGTAACCTACTTTGCCAAAGACGCCGCGCGTTTGCTTGGATAGCGGCGGTAGAGAAAGAAACTGCAGATCCCTCCACTTCGCTCCCCCGGATTTCCTGTCGGGCTTGGTGGCGCAGGGAACTTCATGCGGCTTTCTGAAAAGGAAACAAAACTCGTTTCATGCCTCCGTGGGTCGGCAACGCCGGTGGATGACTGAGAAGAAACAAGTTCTCGATTAAGCCGCGGTTGGTGTTTGACACGGCAAGAAGCACCACGAAAAGGCGGGTGCCCCATCCTTTGCGCTCTTGGCAAAGGGTGGGATAGGCGACGGTCGGTATCGAGATTCGTGGTATCCCACCCTTCGCAAAAAGCGCGAAGGACCCCGGATTTCCTACTGCGCGGCCCCAGCCATGGCAGCGTGTGCGGCTTTCTATAAGGAAAGCCGCATGAGGT
>Ga0182024_10020813_pt1 | contig 11957 bp, 11 predicted proteins | sample P32metaG_FD_120480 | JGI IMG/M metagenome (GOLD analysis project Ga0182024, IMG submission 120480) | Permafrost microbial communities from Stordalen Mire, Sweden - P3-2 metaG (Illumina Assembly) | ecosystem: Environmental > Terrestrial > Soil > Wetlands > Permafrost | place: Sweden: Stordalen... | reverse complement strand
CGCGCTCGGTGACGCCGAATACCGGCGTGAGCAGCGTGTTGCCGACGGTTTCGCCGGTGAGGAAGGCCCACATCAACGTCGCCTCGACGCCGACCACCCAGGAATTGAGCTCGTAATTGGCGCCGACCTGGAGGCCGTAGAACTCGCCGATCGGATTGACGTTGGTCGCAGTGCCCGCGGGCTGCAGCACGGTCGCCGTCTGCGTGTGGGTGTCCTGGAGGAGGCCGATGCCGGCGAGACCGCCGATATAGACGCCGGTCCAATTATAGTAGGCCGGCGGCACGATCGGCCCGGCATAGGGCGCGACCGGCAGGTCGGCGGCGCAAGCGGGAGCCACAACAGCCGTCGCGGCTGCGGCGGATGCAGCCAATGCCACGAGGCCGGCACTGAGACGCTTCATAACGCACCTCGGACGCACGCAACGAACCGCGCCAATCCGGCATCAGTACAAAGCTTCTGCAAGTCGCTGGATAGTGCAAAAAAACAACAACGCGGCGGAAATCAAAAGCGGCCGCGAAAAACTGGAGCTGCGACGCTGCGCGGGCCCTCACCCGCACGCGAACGCTGCGCATTCGCGCGGCGCCCTCTCCCGCAAGGGAGAGGGATTTTTCGCGGCGCATAACGTCCATGCCCTCTGTCGATACCCTCTCCCCTCGCGGGAGAGGGTGGCCGCGAGCGCAGCGAGCGGCCGGGTGAGGGCCCGTCTGCCGCGAGGCTGAAAGCAGATCGGGGCGCGGGGCGTGAGGCCGCGCGCCCCGATTTTTTTCTGCATGTCCTGCGTCCGGAATCGAACGCAGGCGAGAAGGATCAGAAGCCGGCGAACTTGAAGCTGACGCCAGCGCGGGCCATCACACCTTTATTCTCGAAGTTGGCGTTGAATATCGTATTCGGTGCTGCGCAGGGGGCACCCCCGACGAGGGTACACGCTGCAGAGAGCGTGTGATTTCCGAGGTCGTAGTAAAGCGCCTCAGTTCTGAAAATCCACGGGCCGTAGGCGAACTCAGCACCACCGCCGGCTGTCCAGCCAAACCGCGTTGTTGAATCCGATCCAGAGGTTAACACCGGACCGCCCCCCACTACGTTGTTGAACGAGTACGAGTCGGACACGTTGGCGTATGCCACGCCCCCTGTTAGGTAGACCAGGACGTTGTCAAAGGCCGCCCCGGCACGTGCACGGGTAGTTCCAATCCAACCCATCTTCTGGTTGACACTGGACGTTGCCGCAAAAAACGTGGGCACGGCCGTATTGATGGTCTGGCCTTTGTTAAGCCCGGTGCCGTCAAAGTCGGTCTCGGCACCGACGACAAAGGCCGAGAACTGAAAGTTGCAACCAACCTGCCCGCCGGCGAGCCAGCTTGCGCGGTCGTAGGTAAAACTGTTCGGAATCGCGCCAGCCGCAAACGCTGCGGCAGCGCCCCCGGCGCCACCGGTCGGATTAGTAAGTGTGATAGGAGTTGTATCGCTCTCCCAGACGCCACCGGCATTGGCGCCGACGTAACACCCGGTCCAGTTGTAGACCGGTATGACGGCCGGAACGTATACCGCCGGTGCACGCGGCGGCGGCATCGGGGCAGGCGGCAGGTCAGCGGCAAATGCCCGGCCTCCGGCTGCGAGCGCCAATGCTCCGACAACCGTTCCAGCAACCAACATCCGCTTCATGACAAACTCCTTTTACGCAACGTCTGAGGACGCGCTCGATCCAGCTTTTAAGTCCGTCCCCGGGATTCGCTGTCTCTCTTAAGGATGGCCGTGTGGCCGTCGCCACGCGCAACACCTATCCGATCCCGGTTGGAAAATGTGTCACCCAAAGGCCACAGCGGACAACTTTCCGCTGTGGACGGGGCCAATTCCCCGGCAAGCGGGCTGTTGGGACCCCCTTATGGTGTACGGATCGTTAACATTTCTGTGGTCGCCGCCCGCGCTTCGGCACTTCCTTCCCTCTCCCCCTGCGGGAGAGGACACGGCCGGCGCAGCCGGCCGAGGTGAGGGCTCGTGGCGCCGAGCGAGCGAGCGGACCCTCACCCGATAGCTGCGCGATCGACCCTCTCCCGCAAGGGGAGAGGCAAAGGACGCGGCGGTTCGGCCGCGGCCGAACTATCGTGCGCGAGCGTCATGTTAGATGACGACCTCAAGCGAGCGAGCGAGAGGACCGGCCATGATCAAACGCATGAGGGTTGAGCCGATTTCGACCTACCTGGAGCGCTATCGCAAGGGCGGAGTGGCGTATCCTGTCACCATTGCCAATGGTTTCATCTACCTGTCCGGCCTGCCGCCGTTCGACCCGGAAAGCGGCGAGATCAAGCGGCAACCGTTTGAGCGACAATGCGAGTTGGTGTTGGAGCAGCTCAAGCATTGCCTGGAGGCGGCAGGTTCGTCGCTCTCGCAGGTGATCAAATGCAATGTCTACTGCGTGCCGGGCCCGACGCACTTCTCGACCTTTAACGCGATTTATGATCGCTATTTCGTAAAAGACGCGCCATCGCGCATTTTCATGTTCATTCACTCGTGGCCGGGGCCGTTCGACCTCGAACTGGATTGCGTAGCCACGGTGTAAACGCCGTTGCGCACGAGCATGAAAACCCCTTTGTGATTGGCCAACGTCGCAGCACCGGAGTACCGTTACACTGTCTTCCCGAGCGGGAGCCGCTTCCATGCCGCCGCGGAGCATCAACGACTCCAAGCATTGGCGTGATCGCGCCGCCGAAATGCGAGCGCTCGCTGACGGCTACACCGATAAAGAAGCAGCGCGCATCATGAGGCGGCTGGCCGACGATTACGACAGGCTTGCCGATCGCGCCGACGACCGCGCAATGGATGACCCAGGCCGCCGCGCGCCGAGCGCAATCCCCAAGGAGGACCGAAGGTAGGCCGCCTGAGTTGGCGGCCTCGCTTTTGGGGCAACAGGGACCGTACCGACCCTTGCGGTAGATGCCGACCAACTGAGGCCGATCATTTCGTCGGAAACGGCAAAAATCCAACGTGCGTGCCGCTCCAGCCGGGATGCTGCAGCGTCGCGCCCTTCGATCCGCAGATTGTGCAGCGCGCGCAGAGCCGAAGCCTGTCGCCGGACTCATTCGGCCCCCATCGAATGATGAGCGGCGTGAGCGCGATCGGCGCCCGGTGCTGACACCGTTCGCACCATAGCCAAAGCCAGCAGTGGCCCTTGTGCAGCTGCGCGAGCGTCGGACGCGGACCGGGCGCTCGCCGCCGAGCTCGCGGAAGATCGCCGCGGCTCAGCAGCCATCGTGCCATCGCGCGCGGGGTGAAATTGGGAGGCTCGCCGCTCATATGCCGAGCGTAGGCGCCTGGGGATTAAATTCCTAGACGGCAAAACCGGGCACCTGTGGATTTCAAACCCGGCCCCAGGCTCGGAAACCGGCCAGCTCCGGCCCTTGCGGTACTGGCCGAATTAGAACAGGGGCAGGGAAATTAGGACGCGCTCAATTCCGGTAGGTGGCAAAATCCTTGTCGAACGCCGCAGGGCGCAACCTTGCCGTCAGCATCGGCGAAAACTTCCGTCGCATACTGATGCAGCAATATCGCCGCGTACTTCATTCCATTGGTTGCTTTGAGCTTCGCCTCATCGGTCTGGTCTGGGCGTCACCGTCTGACAGACTTGGGCCGTATGATCGTTGATCCCAGTCAGACTCGCGAGGGCGAAGCCCGCGCGTTCCTCAACGTGCCGCTCCACAAAGCTGTCTACGAAAAATATCGCGGCGGTGTGTTGCCACCTGCGGCCGCATTCGAGCGAGATATTGCTGGACTGGGAGTTGCCGAAAAAACAAAAGGACAAGGCCCGCCAAGTTTTTGAGCGATCAGCATCGCAGGCTGGATTTTTCGAAGCTGGCAAGAGCAAATTGGTGATGCCGGCTTTTGCGGTCAAAAGTGATGTGCCGGCGCCTGTTGATGCCGAAGATAAACCCGATCGAGAAAAAGGCGGCGGTGGTGGGGGCGGCTTTAGCGGTCATGATCCGCTTATCATCGGACTATTTCAGAAGCTCCCCGAGCCAGAAGCCGATTGGCCTGCCACCGCTCGACTGAAGTGGCTACAGACTGCCGCCAACGTTTTTGATCTTCTCTACAAGGGAGAAGGCGGTATCGTTGTTAGCATGGCTCGCGCTGACCGCTCGCCACGTCACGATGAATGAAAGAGGCCGCCAACTGAGGCGGCCTTATGCGGCGCTGGCTGTTTTGTCGGTATCGACTAGCGAGTGGCGTGTTGCTAGTGCCGCTTGCGTCCAAGTTTGCGCAAGATCAAGAAGGTTGTCTCTGTCCTCGTCGGCCTGGGCTTCGCAGGCCAAAAGCATCGCCTCTCTCGCGTATTGCCAGAATTGATCTATTGTCGACATGGGTACGCTCCATACCCAACATCCCGATGTTAGCCTGCGCTTCTTGGCGCGTGCCAACTGTTCAAAACTGCTCATAATCGAAATTTTGCACAGCAAAAGGGACCACCCCAAAATTCAAAAGGACCGGCCGACAAGGAAAGGGGGTAGTACCCGGCGGCCTACCTTTCCTCCGATTCTTTGAGTTCCGCGAGCCGATCATATTCAGCGGCTATTCTCAGCAGCGTCTCCCGTTCATGGACGTTGCCAACCTCTCGGGCGTTCGAGCGGCATTCCTCCGCATTTTTACGATAGTGTTCTGCGGTGGGCATGGAGAGTTGCCTTTTTCAAAAGGGACCACCCCTCAATTCAAAAGGGACCAACTGGTTCGGAAAGGGGCCAGTACCCGCCCTTGCCAAGCGAACAAAATGGGAACATATATTGGCGGTTCGCGCTCGGCTCAAAATGGCATGTGGAAACCGGCGACGGTTTGGGCGCCGGGCTGGCGCGAACGCATGGTCCGGCCCTAGGGTCGCGGCAGCGGCCGCAGTGGAACGCAGCGCTGCGGGCGTCGAACGCTTCTTTGCGCGGAGCAGGGTTTGCTGAGCGGAGCAGGCCTGCTGAGCGAAGAGAGTCTGCGGAGCGCAAGAGTCTGCGCACGAGGAGGAGTCAAAAAATGGCGGGAAGCGTCAACAAGGTGATCCTGATCGGCAATCTCGGTGCTGATCCCGAAATCCGTCGCACCCAGGACGGCAAGCCGGTGGCGAACCTGCGCGTTGCGACCTCCGAGTCCTGGCGCGACAAGACTTCCGGCGAGCGGCGCGAGAAGACCGAGTGGCACCGCGTCGTCATCTTCAATGAGAATTTGTGCCGGATCGCCGAGCAGTATCTCAAGAAGGGCTCGAAAGTTTACCTCGAGGGCGCGCTGCAAACGCGCAAGTGGCAGGATCAATCCGGCCAGGACCGCTATTCAACCGAGGTGGTGCTGCAGGGCTTTCGCGGCGAGCTGACCTTGCTCGACCGCGCCGGCGGTGCGGGGGCCGGTGGTGGCGGCGGCGATTTTGGCGCGGATGAAGGCGGCGAGTTCGGCTCGCCCGGCCCGACCCGCAAGGTCGCGGCGGCGGCCGGGGCCGGCGCCGGCGGCGCCGGCGGGCGGGACACGCGCGGCGACATGGACGACGAGATTCCGTTCTGACCGGCCGGGGCAGGGCGCCGGCCGCGCGGTGCGTGCCGCCCGCGAGGTGGGTAACGCCTGGCTGTGCAAGTTCCGATGATCGAAATCATCTACGTCCTCAAGTTCATCCACGTGCTCGCCGCCGGCACGATGTTCGGCACGTGGCTCAGCATCGCCATCTTCATGGCGCTCGCCCATCGGTCGCATAATCCGTCGGTGGTGGCGCTGACCGCGCGTTTCGTGGTCAGCGTCGAGCGCACCGTCATGGCCGCCGCCATCGTGCTGCTTCCACTCAGCGGATTTCCGCTCGCCACCGCGGTCGGCCTGTCGCCGAGCGATGAATTCTGGATCGCCATCGCGGTCGCGATTTATGTCGTCGTCGTGCTGTGCTGGCTCGGCGCCGTGTTCATCGAATTTCGCGTGCGCAACATGACGCGCGAGGCGGCGCTCAACACCGCGCCGCTGCCGCAGGCCTATGCGCGCCTGTTCCGTTTTTGGTGCCTGCTCACGGTTCCAATCCTCGTGGGCATGATGGCGCTGTTCGCGGTGATGATCTGGCAGCCGCGCCTCGACTGAACGTTCCAGCGCCGCACGCGCGGAACCGCGCGGGCGTCCCCCGCATTGACCGAGCGGAAGCGGCCGCAGGCCGTGCCATTACAACGACAACCAACGGAGCGGTTCATGAAACGAGCCCTTTTCCTGGCGGGCGTCTGCGCCTTCTTGGCGGTGCCAGCCCTCGCCCAGTCGCCCTCGACGCAAAATGCCCAGCCGATGGCGCCGCAGCAGGCCGCGCCTGCGCCGTCCGCCGACAGTTCCCAAACCCCCTCGACGGCAGATTTCGTCAAGAACGCCGCGATCAGCGGCATGTTCGAGATCCAGTCGAGCCAGCTCGCGCTGCAGAAGAAGGTCCGCGCCGACCGGCGCTTCGCGCAGCACATGATTCATGATCACGAGCGCATGGCGGCGCAATTGAAGCGGCTCGTGCGCAGCGCCCATGTCGACACGCAAGTGCCGACCGCGCTCGACGACCAGCATCAAAAAATGCTCGATCAGCTGCGCGGCGAAGACGGCGCGAACTTCGACAAGGACTACGACCAGATGCAGACGCAGGGTCACCAGGAAGCGGTGACGCTGTTCCAAAACTACGCGCAGAACGGCGATAACCCGCAGCTCAAGCGCTGGGCGGCGAAGACGCTGCCGGAGCTGCAAAGCCATCTCGCCATGGCGAAGAAGCTGTCGTAGCCGCAGCCATCAGCCGGCGAGTGCGAGCGCTTTTTTGCTGTCCTCTTCGGCGAGCGCCGCGAGCGCGGGTCCGGCCAGCACGTAGGTCAGGCACTGCGGCAGCGGCCGGCAGCCCTCGCGCAGATAGAACATCTGCGCAGGATTGTCGGCATGCACCGTGAACTCGACGATCGGGCTGCCAAGCTCGTGCGCGTGGGCGGCGACGCGCGCCAGCAGCGCCCGTGCCACGCCGCGCTTGCGGAAATCGGGCTCGACGAACAGGTCCTGCAGGAAGATCACCGGCCCGCTCCAGCCGGTGATGGTGCGCCGGCTGCATGTCGCCATGCCGACCACGCCGCGCTCGCTTGCGGCCTCGGCGACGAAGGCGTTGAAGCCCGGGTTCTGGCCAAATCCGTCGCGCAGCCAATCGGCCGCGGTGGCGCGCACCGCGTGCAGCGAGTTCTCGCCCTGCGCCAACAGCCGCTTGAGCCGCATCAGCGCCGGAATATCGACCGGCTGTGCCGCACGCACGTGAAAACAGGGTGCTGCTATCTGTTGATTGATTTCCATGCGCGGCAAGTACTTAGGCGGTGATGTTGACCTTGCTCCCGACGCTGCCTGCGGAGCCTGAGGAAGCCGGCGCGCCCGATCGCACGGTCGCAACGTCGCTCATCGACTGGAAGCCATGGGTGCCGTGCTTGTGCTGGCCGACCGATGACGCGCCGTGCCGGCTCGCCTGGTGCGCGGCGGCGGCGGGTGCGGAGGAAATTCCGGAAACGGCCATTTTTGGGCGATCTCCAGCTGCGGCGATGCGGCTAATCTTCCACCGCAACGTGCGCTTTTATGGTTAACGAACGCTTAGCGCGTCTCACCCGGCGAAGATGGCGCGGATGCCGTCGACGACGTATTGCACCGCGAGCGCCGCAAGCAGCACGCCAAGCAGCCGCGACAGCACGACGTTACCGGTCATGCCGAGGAGCCGGCTAATGCGGTCGGCGGCCATGAAGACGGCAAGGCACGTCGCCGAAACCAGCACCACCACGGCGATGAGCACGCCAACCAGCAGCAGGTCGCCGTTGGTCCGCCCCGCCAGCAGCACCGTCGCGGTGATGGCGCCCGGACCGGCCATCAGCGGAATGGCGAGCGGAAAGGCCGCGATATTGCGCACGTGCTCCTCGACCGCCTGCTCGGCGGCCTCGACCTGGCGCCGCGTGCGCACGCCGAACACCATCTCGGAGGCGATCGAGAACAGCAGCAGACCGCCGGCGATGCGGAACGCCGACAGCGAGATTTTCAGCGTGTGTAAGAGCCAGTCGCCGATCAGCGCCACCCCGATCAGGATCACTCCCGCGATCAGCGCGGCGCGCACCGCGACCTGGCGGCGGTGCGAGGCGGACAGGCCCTCGGTGATGCCGATGAAGGTCGGCGTTAGTCCGACCGGGTCGACCACGACCAGGAGCGTGACGAGCGCCGAGACAAGAAAATCGAGCGGCATGCGAGGGGCCTTGCGGCGGCGATTTTTGTGCGCGGCAACACGCCGATGCGGCGGTGTCGGGCGCGCGACTTATTGACAGGGTATCACGGCATTCTCATAGACTTTGCGTCGTTCGTGCATCAATAATTTGAAACGGCCGCCCACGCTCGAGACGGCGGCCGTGAATGAATGACCGCGGTCGGCACACAACAAGCCGCGGCCCGCAGCAGGGGGGAAGTCCATGGCGACCGATATGGCGACCGATACGGCAGTCACGGTGGCGGCGCGGCTCGATCGCCTGCCGCCCTCGCGCCACACCCGCAGACTGATCACGCTGCTCTCGCTCGGCGGCTGGTTCGAGTTTTATGACCTGTTCTTCACCGCGTATGTGGCGCTCGGGCTGTTCAAGGCCGGCATATTCAAGCCCACCACGCAGGGGCTGTTCGACCTGCAAGGTTTTGCCAGCTTCGTCGCCGCGCTGTTCACCGGGCTGTTCATCGGCACGCTCGCCTTCAGCTGGCTGTCCGACCGCTTCGGCCGCCGCTCGATCTTCACCTTCGCGCTGCTGTGGTACTCCGTCGGCGCCTTCATCATGGCGTTCCAGACCACGCCGCAGGGCATCGATCTGTGGCGGCTGATCGCCAGCATCGGGCTCGGCGTCGAGCTGGTCAACGTCGACGCCTATGTGTCGGAGCTGGTGCCGAAATCGCAGCGCGGCCCGGCCTTCGCCTACAACCAGTTCATCATGTTCACGGCGGTGCCGGTGGTCGCGCTGCTCGCCTGGGTGCTGGTGCCGCAGACGATCCTTGGGCTCGACGGCTGGCGCTGGGTGGTCATCATCGGCTCGATCGGCGCGGCGGTGATCTGGTGGATCCGCCGCCGCCTGCCGGAATCGCCGCGCTGGCTGGAGCAGCACGGGCAACGCGCCGAGGCCGAGCGCATCGTCGGCGATCTGGAGCAGAAAATCCGCGCCGACACCGGGATGGAGCTGCCGCCGCCCGAAACCGTGGCCGGCGAAGATGAGCGCAAGACCGGCGCCTGGACCGAGATGTGGAACGAGACCTACCGCGGCCGCACCATCATGCTGGTGATCTACAATCTGTTCCAGACCATCGGCTACTACGGGTTTTCCAGCTGGGTGCCGACGCTGCTGATCTCGCAGGGCGTCGAAGTGACGAGGTCGCTCGCCTACACGTTCATCATCGCGGTCGCGGCCCCGATCGGCCCGCTGATCGGCGTCTATTTCGCCGACCACTTCGAGCGCAAATGGCAGATCGCCTGGGCCGCGATCGGCATCGCCGTGTTCGGCCTGTTGTTCTCGCAGCAGAGCACTGCGCTCGGCGTCATCGTGCTCGGTCTGCTGATCACGCTCAGCAACAACTGGATGTCGTTTTCTTTCCACGCCTATCAGGCCGAGCTTTATCCGACCCGCATCCGCGCCCAGGCGGTGGGCTTCGTCTATTCCTGGAGCCGGTTCTCCGCGATCTTCTCCGGCTTCATCATCGCCTTCTTCCTCGGCCATTACGGCACCGTCGGTGTGTTCGGCTTCATCGCCGGCGCCATGCTGGTGGTGTTCATCGTCATCGGCTTTTTCGGTCCCGCCGTCACCGGGCGGCGGCTGGAAGCGATCGCCAAGTGACCGATCGGCAGCCCGCATGGAGGCAAGCGCCATGCGGGAACTCCTGCCTCGGCACGACCGCCGAATCGCGGATTTCGGCGCCGTTTCATCGGCACTGCTTGGGGCCCTTCGGCTAGACCGTAAGCCGCTGAATCCCCATATGAAATTAGCCCCGGGCCGGTGCGTTTTGGCAGTGGCGTGCGGGGCTTGAATCAGTTAAGCAGACGCAACTCCACCCCGCGGGATTTCACCCTTGGCAGACGACGACGACCAGCCGCCGGAAGTCACCGGCCCGAGCGACATTCGCCCCGTGTCGATCACGGAGGAGATGAAGCGCAGCTACCTCGATTACGCCATGAGCGTGATCGTGGCGCGCGCGCTGCCTGACGCGCGCGACGGCCTCAAGCCGGTGCACCGCCGCATCCTCTACTCGATGCACGAGAACGGCTACGAGTGGAATCGGCCGTACCGCAAGGCGGCCCGCGTGGTCGGCGACGTGATCGGCAAATATCATCCGCACGGCGACCAGGCGGTGTACGACGCGCTGGTGCGCATGGCGCAGGATTTCTCCATGCGCCTGCCGCTGATCGACGGCCAGGGCAACTTCGGCTCGGTCGACGGCGACGCCCCGGCGGCGATGCGGTACACCGAGGTGCGGCTCGAACGCGTGGCCGGCTCGCTGGTCGAGGACCTCGACAAGGACACGGTCGACTTCCAGGAGAACTACGACAATTCCGAGCGCGAGCCGGTTGTGATGCCGGCGCGCTTCCCCAATCTTCTGGTCAACGGCGCCGGCGGCATCGCGGTCGGCATGGCGACCAACATCCCGCCGCACAATCTCGGCGAGGTGATCGACGCCTGCATCGCGCTCATCGACAATCCCGGACTCGCGGTCGATGACTTGATCGCCATCGTGCCGGGTCCCGATTTCCCGACCGGCGGCATCATTCTCGGCCGCCAGGGCATCCGCGCCGCCTATCATCTCGGCCGCGGCTCCATCGTCATGCGCGGCAAGGTCGAGTTCGAGACGCTGCGCGGCGAGCGCGAGGCGATCATCGTCTCCGAGATTCCCTATCAGGTGAACAAGGCGCACCTCGTCGAGCGCATCGGCGAATTGGTGCGCGACAAGAAGCTCGAGGGCATCTCGGCGCTGCGCGATGAGTCCGACCGCGACGGCTACCGCGTCGTGATCGAAATGCGGCGCGACGCCGTGCCCGACGTGGTGCTCAACCAGCTCTATCGCTTCACCGCGCTGCAGTCATCGTTCGGCGCCAACATGGTGGCGCTCGAAGGCGGCCGGCCGCAGGTGATGAACCTGAAGGACCTGCTGGCCTCCTTCATCGCCTTCCGCGAGCAGGTGATCTATCGGCGCACCAAGCACCTGCTCAACAAGGCGCGCGACCGCGCCCACATCCTGGTCGGTCTCGCCATCGCCGTCGCCAATATCGACGAGGTGATCAAGCTCATCCGCGCCGCCAAGGACGCCAACGAGGCGCGCGACGAGCTGCTCAAGCGCGACTGGCCGGCGCGCGACGTCGCCGCCATGGTCACCCTGATCGACGATCCGCGCCACAGCGTGTCGCCTGAGGGCACCACAAAGCTCTCGGCGGAGCAGGCCAAGGCCATCCTCGATCTTCGCCTGCAGCGGCTCACCGCGCTCGGCCGTGACGAGATCAAGGCCGAGCTCGACAAGCTCGCCGAGGAGATTGCCGACTATCTCGACATCTTGCGCTCGCGCGCGCGCATCCAGGCGATCGCCAAGGAGGAGCTTACCGCGATCAAGACCGAATTCGCCACGCCGCGCCGCACCGTGATCATCGATCAGGAAGGCGAGATGGAGGACGAGGACCTGATCCAGCGCGAGGACATGGTCGTCACCGTCTCGCACGCGGGCTACGTCAAGCGCGTGCCGCTGTCGACCTATCGCGCGCAGAAGCGCGGCGGCAAGGGCCGCGCCGGCATGCAGACGCGCGAGGAGGATTTCGTTACGCGGCTGTTCGTCGCCTCGACCCATACGCCGGTGCTGTTCTTCTCCTCGCGCGGCCAGGTCTACAAGGAAAAGGTTTGGCGGCTGCCGCAGGCCGCGCCGCAGGCGCGCGGCAAGGCGTTGATCAACATCCTGCCGCTCGAGCAGGGCGAGAACAT
>Ga0182024_10020812_pt1 | contig 11958 bp, 9 predicted proteins | sample P32metaG_FD_120480 | JGI IMG/M metagenome (GOLD analysis project Ga0182024, IMG submission 120480) | Permafrost microbial communities from Stordalen Mire, Sweden - P3-2 metaG (Illumina Assembly) | ecosystem: Environmental > Terrestrial > Soil > Wetlands > Permafrost | place: Sweden: Stordalen... | reverse complement strand
TTCCTGGAGCAGGGGCTTGGCCTTTGCGAGAAAGGCCTGTCCGGCGGACCCGGCGAAGGGTTCGACGTAGTCGACGGCATAGATGCCGTCGCTGGCCGGACCCATCAGCTTCAGCACGATCTCGATGCGGCCCGGCCAGAAGATGCCGATCACAGGCTTCACATTGAGCTTCTCCAGTTCCTTGATCATCGCCACGTTCTCGCCGATGATGCCACCGGCAAGAAACACTTCTACGCCCGCATCCTTCAGCCGAAGCATCTCCGAAGAAAAATCCTGCTGGCCTTTTTTATAGTCTCCGCTGTAGACGACGTTCAGCTTCTTGTCCCTGACCACCGCGTCGAAGCCGTCGTGCACGGCGATGCCGTAGTCGTCGTCCTGCGTGATCAATCCCCATTTCTTGCCAGGGTTTTTATCCGCCAGATAGGTCACGAGATCCCGGATACCCTCTTCGTAAGCTTGTCCGACGATGAAGACGTTCTTGCGTGGCGGCTCCCACAAGGGCTTGACTGGGCCGACGCTGATGACCGTGGGAATCCCGGATTTCTCGAGCACCGGCATGGCCGCGATCGACTGCCCGGACCCCGAGATTCCGAGCATCGCGAACGCCTTGTCGACATTGATCACCTTGCGCAGCCCCTGGATGGTCCTTGCTGTGACGTAACCATCGTCCTCCATGACGTATTTGATCTTGCGGCCATTGATACCGCCCGCGGCGTTGATTTCCGCGATCGCGATCTTCACGCCGATGGTATGGCCGACGCCGAGAATGGCCGGCGGTCCCGTGAGCGGTTCGACGTCGCCTATCAGGATTTCGGTATCGGTGAAGCCCGGGTCGGCCGCAAGCGCACGTCCATCCGTCAGATAAGCACCCGCGAGCAGGATTGACGCGGTCGCCAGATACTTGATCATCATTCCCTCCATGATTGCCGCTGGATGCGGCGTATTTTTTCAATAGCGCAGCGGCCAGTTCACCCAGAGCCGCCTTATGTCGTGCCACGCGCCGACCAGGCCGCGCGGCTGAAAACGCAGAAACAGGATAATGACGAGGCCGTAGAGCATGCTTTTCAGCTCCTGCGCGCCGGTCGAGAACAGGGCGTTAATCTGGGCGCTGAACAGGCTGAACACGAGCCGGGTGGCTTCCGGCAGCAACACGATCAGGATCGTTCCCAACACCGCGCCGAGCGCCGAGCCGAGGCCGCCGACGATCAGAATCGCCAGCGCCTCGATGCTCAGCAAGAACGGAAAGCCCTCGACACTGACAAAGGAGAGATAAATCCCATACAGCGACCCGGCGATGCCGGTGATGAAGGCGCTGGTGACAAAGGCGAACAGCTTGTAGGCGTGCAGATTGATGCCCATGACTCGGGCCGCGGTGTCGTTATCCCGTATCGCGACAAAGGCACGTCCGACCCGGCTGCGCCTTATATTGAGCGTGGCGAACAGAGTGAGGATCGCAAAGCCGAGGCACAGCTGGGTAAAGGCGGCATCGCTGTCGAAACTCACGCCGAATATTTCCGGACGCTGCACCGCAATGCCACGGGCGCCGTTGGTGACCGTTCGCGCCTCCAGGATGACGGTATTGATGATGAATGAGAACGCGAGCGTCGTTATCGCCAAATAAAGGCCCTTGAGACGCAGCGACGGCGCGCCGACCACCAGGCTTGCCAGCGCCGGGATGATGCCGGCGCCGAGGAATCCCGCCAGAGGTGGCAACCCGTATCTGGAAACCAGCACGGCATAGGCATAGGCGCCGGTGACCAGGAAGCCGACATGGCCGAGCGAGATCAGGCCGGTATAGCCCGTGAGAATATTGAGGCCGAGCGCGCCGACCACCGTGATCAGAATGATCGTCAGGAAGGAAAGCGCGTAGGAGTTCAAGAGATAGGGTGCTGCGATCAGCGCGGCGACAAGGAGCAGCGACCACAGCCAGACCGGACGTGAGTCCGTGAGTGCGACGAGCTCGCCATAGGTTTCCTTGAAATCGCCGCTGCGCATCGCCGCTCAGACCCTTTCGATGTCGCGTTCGCCGAAGATTCCGAATGGCCGGATCATCAGCACCACGATGATCATCGCAAAGCCCGCCACCTCCTTCATGGCCGAGCCGAGATAGCCGCCGGCAAGGTTTTCCGTGATTCCGATCAGGAGGCCGCCGAGACCCGATCCGAGCACGGCATCGAGGCCGCCGAGGATGGTAGCCGGGAATGCTTTCAGGCCAAGCTGATACATCGCCGGTGAAAGATCGTAGGAAAGTGCGAAGAAGACGCCGGCGATGCCCGCGATCACCGATGACGCGGCCCATGCGATCGCATGAACCCGGGTCGCGCTGATACCCATCAGCAGCGCGGTACGGTCGTCGGCCGCGACCGCGCGCATCGCGATGCCGAATTTGCTGTAGCGAAAGAAGGCCCACAGCATCGCGAGCATCAGCAGCAGCGTCGCGATCACTGCTATCTGGCCGGTGCGAACGCCGATACCGCCGACGCGGACGATGTCGCGGCCGATGCCCAAATCAAGCCCATGGGGGTAGGCGTCCCAGATGAAGCCGATCGACGAGCGCAGGATGACCGCAAGCCCGATCGTCACCATCACGGTGGCGAACACCGGCTCGCCCAGCATCGGCCGCATGACGAGGCGCTCGATGACGAGGCCGAGCAGAACGGCAAATAAAATAGCACCAAGCGCGACCACGAAGACATTGCCGCTGACCGTGGTCGAAATGGTCCATGCGACATAGGCTACCATCATGGTCATCTCGCCTTGCGCGAAATTGACCAGGCCGGTCGACTTGTAGATTACCGCAAAGCCCATCGCGATCAGGCCATAGATCGCGCCGATGGCGAGTCCAGAGACCAGAAGCTGGACCAGATATGCCATCAGCCCGCCGCTCCATAGATGATCTCCAGTTCGCGCGCGAATTTCTTCTCGATCATGGCGCGGCGCACCTTTTGCGTGGCCGTCAGCTCGCCGTCATCGTGATCGAGTTCCTTCTCCAGGATGGCGAAGCGGCGGACGTTCTCGACCCGGGCGAACCGCTTGTTGGTGGCGGCGACAATGCCGTCGACCAGCTCGTGCACCTCGGGAAGCTGGGCGAGGGATTTGTAATTGGTGTAGGCCAGCGCCTTGTCGCGCGCCCACCGCCCCACGGTGTCGTAATCGACCTGAATGATGGCGCCGAGATATTTGCGGGCCTCGCCGACCACGATTGCTTCCTGGATGAATTCGCTATCCTTGAGCGCATTCTCGATCTCGGAAGGGGCAATGTTCTTGCCGCCCGCGGTGATGATGATCGCCTTCTTGCGGTCGACGACGGTGATCTCACCATTGTCCATGATGTCGACGATATCGCCGCTCCGCAACCATCCGCCGGGCTCGAGCGATGCGGTCGAGGCCTTCTCGTCGAGGAAATAGCCTTTGAAGACGCCGGGATTCCTTAAGAGAATCTCGCCATCGGTGTCGCGCTTCCATTCAGTCCGGGGCAGCGGCAGGCCGCATCCGCCGAGGCGGTGATGGGCGCCGTGCTGGACGAAGGCGACGCCGCCGGATTCGGTCAAGCCATAGCCTTGCGACACCGGGCGCCCGATGATGTCGAAGAACCGCAGCGTTTCCGGCGATATCGATGCGCCTGCGCAGAGGCGATGCCGGCTGCGGCTCAATCCGAGATGCCGCTGGATATTCCGGAACATCAGGATGTAGAGCAGGCCGTAGGCGACCCGATCGCCCAGCGTCCGGGTTCCGCCTGTGGATTGTCGGCGATCCGACAGCTTGCGGCCCAGCGCAAAACTGACTTTTGCAAAACGCTGCCGCAGCCATCCGCTCTCGCCGAGCTTGAAGAGGAAATGCTGCTGCAGCTTTTCGTAGATGCGGGGAACGCCGACGAAGAAAGTCGGCGCAATCTCCCGGATATTGACGGCAACCGTATCGATCGACTCGGCAAAGTTGACGGTGCCGCCGAGAACAAGCTGCATCACCTCGGAATAGCAGCGCTCGGCAACGTGGCAAAGCGGCAGGTAACAAACCGATTCAAACGGCCTGTCGGCGATCTTGACCGCGCCGGCATAGGCAAATGCCGCATAAACCAGATTGCGATGCGTGAGCATGGCGCCTTTCGGCGGGCCGGTGGTGCCGGAGGTATAGACCAGGATGCAGACGTCGTCCGGCGACGCCTGGTCGATCAGGCGATCGAGGGTTGCGTTCGCGTCAGGCTGTGCAAGGGCATAGCTGTTGCCGAGTTGGCACAGCGCTTCGAACGACATCAGTTGCTTCTGGCGATAGTGCCGCAAGCCCTTCATGTCGATGCAGACGATCGCCTCGAGCGCGGGCAGCCCGTCATCGGCCAGGGCGTCGAGCACCTTGTCGGTTTGCTCCTGATCGCCGGTCACGACGACGCGCGCGCCGCTGTGCCGAACGATGTACTGCAACTCAACCCACGGATTGGTCGGATAGATACCTACCGCGATCGCACCGATCATCTGGATGCCGAGATCGGCGTAAAACCATTCAGGCGTATCTTCGCCTGCAATGGCGACGCGGTCGCCGGGTTTGATTCCGAGCGACATCAGGCCAAGCGCGACCAGCCGCGCCGTCGCGTAATAGTGGCTCCAGGAATAGCGCTTCCAGATCCCGTGCTCCTTCTCGCGCAGGGCGAGCCGGTCGCCATCGAGCCCGGCACGCTGGCGCAGCAGTTGCGGAATCGTGATCGCGGCGTCCTGCAGCGCATTGTGCAATGAGGTGACATCGACCGCGACGGTCGCTCGCGCCGGTTGCGTCGAAATCGGCGGGTGCACGGTTCGCATGCTTTCAAGCGTTGACATCGGTCACCGCTTTCCGGCCGGCATCAATTTCGCGATGGCCGCCGAGATAGGCCTCGGCGACGGCCGGATCGCGCCTTACCTCGTCCGGTGTGCCCGCCGCAATCTTGCGGCCGAAATTCAGGACGTGGACGGAATCCGAGATGTCCATCACGATTCGCATCTCGTGCTCGATCATCACCTCCGTGATGCCCAGTTCGTCACGAATGTCGAGCACGAACCGGGCGATGTCTTCGGTCTCCTCCTGGTTCATGCCCGACACCATTTCGTCGAGCAGCAACAACTTCGGTTCACAGGCGAGCGCGCGGGCAAGCTCGACGCGCTTCTGTTGGCCATAGGACAGCGTTCCGACAATGGCATCGCGGATGTGTTCGATCTCGAGGAATTCGATGATCTCCTCGACCCGCAGCCGGGCGTCGATCTCCTCGGCTCGGGTGCGGCCGAAGAACAACACGGCGTCGAGAACGCCGGAACGCAAATGGGTGTGACGGCCGGTCAGGATGTTTTCGACCACCGTGCCATGCTTGAACAGCGCCAGATTTTGAAAGGTTCGGCCGATGCCGATGGCGGCAAAACGCCAGGGCGATACGCGGGCGAGATCGGTACCGTCAAACATGATACGGCCGGCGCTTGGCCGCAGCACGCCGCTGATGATGTTGAACAGCGTGGTCTTCCCGGCGCCGTTGGGACCGATGACGCTGCAGATTTCACCCGGCGCCACGGCGAGATTGACGTCGGAAATGGCCTTGAGGCCGCCAAAATTCTTGCTGATGTTTTCGACCGAAAGCAGCGCGGTCACGACAACCACCTCTTGCGCCGCTTGTAGTGCTTGACGTCGCGCAGGCTTTTGCGGCCCGAGCCGGATACGCCCAGATAGAACTCCCGCACATCTTCGTTGGTTGACAACCTCTCGGCGGTACCGTCGAGGACAACGCGCCCGGTCTCGAGAATATAGGCGTAGTCGGCGATATCCAGTGCGCGCTGCGCGTTTTGCTCGACCAGCAGCACCGTCATCTTCATCTCGTCCCGCAACTTGACGATCACCTCATAGATCCGGTCGATAATCAGCGGCGCGAGGCCAAGCGACGGCTCATCGAGGGCGAGAAGCACGGGACCCGCCATCAGCGCGCGACCGATCGCCAGCATCTGCTGCTCGCCGCCCGACATGTAACCGGCGATCTGGTCGCGCCGTTCGAACAGGCGCGGGAACAGTGCAAACACCTGGTCACGCCGGTCGCGGGCTTCCGCCGATGTCCGGGTGTAACCGCCCATTTGCAGGTTCTCGTCAATGGTCAGCGCCGGAAATACGCGCCGGCCTTCGGGCACCTGCACAATGCCACGCCGCACCAGTTCGTCGGGCGCCAGCCGATGCACGTCCTCGTTCCGGAACCGGATGGTGCCGTTCTCGATCACGCCTTCCTCGGTGTAGAGAATGCCGGACATCGCCTTCAGAAGCGTCGATTTTCCCGCACCGTTGGACCCGAGCAGCGCGACGATGCCGCCTTCGGGGACGCCAATACTGACGTCGCGGATGGCCTCGATGGCGTTGTCGTAGACGATACGGATATTGCGAAATTCAAGCAGGCATGGAGGCTCGGGCGTGATCCGGCCGCCTCTGGTTTCCGCCTGCGTCGAGATCGCCATAAGCCCAACGTTCCCCTGGATTCAAAGCCTGCGGGCGTGCGGAGCGCGCTGCCGTCGAGCAAGGATCGCGTCGGTGACGATCTTGGCCGTTTCAGCGCAGGCCTGCGTTCCCCCGTTGCCATATTCCTTCACCGCGTCGCCCACGCACCACAGGCCCTCGATGCCGGTCTCGCGCGGCAGATCGTAGCCGGCACAACTGCGCTGCGCCGGCCAATCATCTCGCATTACGCGGGTCGACAGAATCCTGGCCTGATTGAAATTGGGAAACTGCTCACGCAGATCGGCAAGCGCCAGCTCGACCTCTGCTCCAGAGTCAAAATCACCCAGCGCCGGAATTGGCACCGCATAGGCGACATACAGATGCCAGCCCGGCGGCGCCAACTCGGGACAGGTGGCGGTGAGATTGGCCATGTTGCAGAGCCGGCGGGTTTTCCCGAAGGTGACGATGCCCGGATGCGAAAGCAGCGGTTGCCGGCTCGCGATGTTGATGACGATGTTGGCCGCGGGGCGAAGTCCGTATCGCACCCGCTCAACATAATCAGAAGGAAACGCAGCCTCTCCGCCGAGAGCGACGGTAGCTTTGGGGCCGGCATTGCTGATGATCAGATCGGTATCGATCCTGACGGTCTGACCGTCTCTGACAACGCTGACGGCTTCGGCGCGGCCGTCCCTGGTGTGAATCGCCACCGCCGGCGTAACCAGCCAGATATCGCCGTTGCGCTTGATCGCCGTGGCCAGCGCATTCCAGACGCCGATGGTGCCTTGCGGACAAAATCCAAAGCGCTTGAACGCGCCCTTGGCTGTGAAATAGGTCAGGAAGGCGCGGGCCGGCAGTTCGGCGGCGTTGCAGGCAAAGATGGCCGCGCACAGGTTACGGAAGATGGCGTGAACCGAGGCGTTGCTGGTGTAGGATTTGAGCCAGTCTTCAGTGGATTGGCGTCCATCCGGAAGATTGCCGGCGCGCGCATCGGCGAACTTTTCCAGGATGCGCGAGGCCTGCTTGGTCAATTGACCGAGCAGCAGCGACCATCCGCCCCGGCCGACATCGATCAGCTTGCCATCGATGAAGAAAGAACTGGCAGGCTCCGGGGTGCGGATGTCGAGCGCTGCGCCGACGGTATTGAAGGTCTCCTCGAACACGCCGCCGAGTTCGATCGCAATGGCGCCGATATTGACCTTGAAGCCGTCGATTTCTTCGGTCGAGGCGCGTCCGCCGATGCGGTCCTTGTCGTCGACGACGATGGTGTGCAGTCCGGCATGGGAAAGCCGGGCCGCGGCGCAAAGCCCGCCCGCGCCGGCGCCGATCACCACCGCATCCGCCCGAACAACCGTCATTATGCCTCCCCGAGAGTGCGCGCGGTTGATCCGGGCTTGGTAACTCATCCAATGCGCAGCTTTATATTATAATCCGACTAGCCGTTCAATCAATTTTTTGCAATAAGGATCGAAACGGCCGCCTTGCCGCCCTCGCGGTCAGTCCCGTGGGGAGAAACTGTCGGCTATGCGTCGATGCCGCTATCCGAAAAGGCCGCTGAATCAGATATGGATGTGCCAAGACTTGCGATCAAAACAAGGCCTACGATCAAAAGCTGAAGCTGAATCGGACAACATCCCATGGCGCGAACTCGCTCTGAAAACTACGACGGCATTTATCTGGGTATTTTGACCAATGCCGCGGCGCTGTTTTCCGCGCAGGGCTACATGCGCAGTTCGATCGCCGATCTCGCCGATGCCTGCAAGCTATCGCGCGGCGCGCTTTATCATTACTTCGATTCCAAGGAGGCGATCCTGTTTGCCATCCTTGACGCCCATGTCCGCGAGATGATTCAGCGGGTCGAAGCTGCGGTTGCCGAGGGTGGCTCGACGCTGATGCAATTTCGCAACGTTATTCGCGCCATTGTCGAGGTCAATGCCAAATCGCCACACGAGCAACGCGTTCTGATTCACGATCTGCCATTTCTCAACGAGCATGAGCAGCAAGCCATCAAGAACCTAGAGCGGCAGCTCGTGGATATCGTCACGGATCTTTTGGTCCGGCTCGATGCCGAAGGAAAAATCGTCAAGCGGACCAAGAAGATCTACACCATGATCCTGTTCGGGATCATCAACTTTACCTACACATGGTATGACCCGAAAGGCGGTATTGGCCCCAAGGAATTCGCCGACACCGCAGTCGAGCTGTTTCTGAACGGGTTTGCACCCGGCCATGCGGCCAAGTCCGTCCTGGCCAACCGGCGCGAGAAAGCCTAGCTCGGAGAAAAGTGGCTGGCGGCGCTTAATCGCCGGCAGAGCGCGTGGTTGCGAATTGCGGAAATATCTCGGCGACAACCGGTCCGTCGGTTCGCCAGGAATGGCAGCCATCGATGAAAAATGGCCGCTCGGTGACGGCGCGATGATGGTCCATCGCGTCGCGGCCTTCCGGTGATTTGCCGTGGGACATCGTCTGAAACAGCGCCGTGACGGCGGGGCCAAGCAACTCCGACAAGTGGGTGCAGGCCTCCAGTCGCCCCATCTTGCGCCGAACGATCTCGCGCCACCCCTTGCCGATGCGCTCGCCCACCAAGCGTTGCAATATTGGTTCGACGTCGATGCAGGTCGGAAACGGTGTGGCGCGCATCATGGCCTGCGCTTCGCGAATGGTGAGACAATCATCGACCGCGAGCCGCAAGCCGATGTCATGAACGGGATCGCCGGGCTGAAGTTCACCGCGGAAATGGTCGTGTTGTGCGAAGGGCTTGGTGTCGAGAAGCCGCGCCTCGACTTCCCACAGTCCGTCGTTGCGGAGGTAGCCGGTGCATTCGATCGATCGGCGATGCATCAGGCGACGCCGGTCGCCGCTGTCTTCATTGATATCAGTCATTTTCTTTTTGCCCTTGCTGGCGAAACTCGCCTTGGCGTTCCGCAATACCTCGCGTCCTTTGGCTCGCCCTGGCGTAGCTAGCTGATCCGGACGACCATCTTTCCAAGCGCCGAACGGGTCTGCATGGTCGTGAAGGCATCGCGAAAATCCTCGAACGCAAATATCTTGCCGACAACCGGATCGAGCTTCTTTTCCGTGAGCCATGTGAACAACTGGGACATCACCCGCCTCTGCGCTTCCGGCTCACGGTGAGGAATTTGAGCGACATCGACGCCCAGGAGGATTCCACCCTTCAGAAGCGGCAGGTTGAATGGCAACGCGGGGATGCTTCCGGCGGCGAATCCGACCACGAGATGACGGCCGCCCCAGGCGATCGAACGAAATGCCTGCAAGGCGACATCGCCGCCCACCGGATCCAAGATCACGTCGGCGCCATGACCGTCGGTCAAGCTCTTGAACGCGTCACGCCAATCGGCCTACGTGTAATCCACCGTGGCGTCGGCGCCGAAGCGGGTTGCAAACTTCCGCTTCTCCTCGGTCGAGGCTGCGGCAATCACACGGGCGCCCAGCAGTTTGCCGATCTGAACCGCGGCAATCCCGACCCCGCCCGCGGCACCTAATACCAGAAGATTCTCGTTCGCGCGCAGCGTTCCCCGCTCGCTCAATGCATAGAGTGACGTCAGGTAGTTGGTGCGGAACGACGCACCGACCTCCGGCGCAATGCCGTCCGGCATGACTTGCAGCGCGGCCGCCGGTACTGCGACAAATTCCGCGAGCGCTCCCGACCGCGCCATGCCCATCACCGACATGCCGGGCGTAAATCCCGAAACATCGGCCGCGGCTTCGTCGACGACGCCTGCGAATTCCGACCCGGGCGTGAAGGGGAGTGCATCCTTGGTCTGGTATAGCCCCAGCACCTTCAGACCGTCGACAAAGCCGACGCTCGCGGCCTGGATCCTGACCCGCACGTGGCCGGCGGAAACCTCGGGCAAGGGAACCTGCTTCAGCCGTATATTATGGATGGAATCGTACTTCTCGACCACGACGGCTTGCATTTTTTCACCCTTGCTCGGTGCGCTGGCGCAATGGCGAAGGATGTGCCTCGTAAGGCCGCCACAGTTCAAGTCTTGAATAATTTGACCGGCTGTCCGGATTATAGTAAATCGAGCCGGTTTGGCAACCCGCCAGCTATGGCTAGTCGATATGTGCGACGGCGACGTCAAATCGGTACTGTCCCGCTCCAGAGTGGCTGTGGCCGCGCATCGCGCTCGATTCGAGCGACGCTGAACCCGACGATCGGGTATAGCGCCAACAGGATCACGAAAGAGGATCATGAAAGAGATTGTCAGCCGAACGAATTGACTCCAAAACGCGGCCGTCCTCAAATGCTTGCAATAATCGCCATAAGGAAAACACCATGGTTGACGCGCTGATCATCGATGCATGCAGAACGCCGCGAGGCATTGGCAACGCCGGAAAAGGCGCGCTGGCCGGCATTCATCCGCAGCAGCTCGGCGCGACCGTGTTGCGGGCGCTGGCCGATCGCACCGGGATCGATACCGCCGATGTCGACGACATCGTCTGGGGCACCAGTTCCCAGCGCGGCCAGCAAAGCGGCGATCTCGGCCGGATGTCCGCTCTCGATGCGGGCTATGACTTTCGTGCCAGCGGCGTCACGCTCGACCGCTTCTGCGGATCCGGCATCACCAGCGTCAACATGGCGGCCGCCGCTATCATGTCGGGCTCCGAGGATCTCGTGATCGCCGGTGGCACCGAGATGATGTCGATGGAGGGACGCCGCGGCGAAGGCCCCATGATGATGGACTCCGGCAATCTTCGTCTGCGCGCAAGGCATCCGCAATCGCATCAGGGCGTTTGCGCCGACGCCGTCGCGACCCTCGAAGGCATCACCCGGCAGGACGTCGATGCGTTGGGGCTCGAGAGCCAGCAAAAGGCCACCAATGCCATCAGCCGCGGCTATTTCGACAGGAGTCTCGTGCCGGTTCATCGCGAAGACGGCAGCCTTGCGCTCGACCGCGAGGAATATCCGCGGCCGCAGACCACGCTGGAGGGGCTTGCCGGCCTGAAGCCTGCCTTCACGGCCGTGGCAGACTATCCGCTGGACGACAAGGGCACGACCTACCGCAATTTGATTCTGCAAAAATATCCTGATCTGGAGATCGAGTTCGTGCACCATGCCGGTAATTCGTCCGGCGTGGTCGATGGTTCGGCCGCAATTCTGCTGGCTTCGCCGAACTATGCCAAGGTGCACGGCCTGAAGCCACGCGCGCGCGTGGTAGCGATGGCCAACATGGGTGACTCCCCGACCCTGATGCTCAATGCGCCGGTACCGGCCGCGCGCAAGGTGCTGGCGAAAGCAGGCCTGACGCTCGACGATATTGATCTGTTCGAGATCAACGAGGCATTCGCGGTGGTTGCTGAGAAATTCATTCGTGACCTCGACCTCGACCGCAACAAGGTCAACGTCAATGGCGGATCGATCGCGCTCGGTCATCCGATCGGTGCGACCGGTTCGATTCTGATCGGCACCGTTCTCGACGAGCTGGAACGGCGCGATCTCAAGCGGGGCCTCGTGACCATGTGCGCCGCCGGGGGCATGGCGCCGGCCATCATCATCGAGCGCGT
>Ga0182024_10020811_pt1 | contig 11959 bp, 5 predicted proteins | sample P32metaG_FD_120480 | JGI IMG/M metagenome (GOLD analysis project Ga0182024, IMG submission 120480) | Permafrost microbial communities from Stordalen Mire, Sweden - P3-2 metaG (Illumina Assembly) | ecosystem: Environmental > Terrestrial > Soil > Wetlands > Permafrost | place: Sweden: Stordalen... | reverse complement strand
GAGCTGGATGGAGGACTGTGTGTTCCGCGATTCGGCCCGGCAAGAGCGCTACCCGCGATCGGAACTGACGCCGCGCGAGCACAAGGTGCTTGAAATGGTGGAGCAGGGGTTCAAGAACAAAGAGATCGCCCTCGAATTGGGCATCCGCCCAGGAACCGTCAAGATCCACTTGAAGCATATCTTCGAGAAGACCGGGGTGCGCGGGCGTTACGGGTTGGCCATCAGCGGTCTGAAGGAGCGGGGATTGGTGTCGATGGTGAGTTAGGGGAAGAGAATTCAGAAGACAGAAGTCAGAATCCAGAAGGCGGAAGACGGATAAAACAAACCGCTGACGGAACGTTTCAATACTGCTCGCGGGCTGCTGGTGATAAAATGGGCGCTCGGACTGTAAAATCCGGCACCATTAAGATCCGCCATGATCGGCGAAACTCTCCGGCACTATCGCATCGAAGCCAAGCTGGGCGCGGGAGGGATGGGCGTTGTCTATCGCGCGCTGGACACCCATCTGGACCGTTCCGTCGCGGTGAAGGTGCTGCCGTCGACGGCCGTCGCGAACGCCGATCGCCGCGCGCGCTTTTCGCAAGAGGCAAAATCGGCCTCGGCTTTGAGCAATCGCCACATTGTCACGATTTTTGATATCGACACCGGGCAGGTGGACGGGCAGCCGGTGGATTTCATCGCGATGGAGTACGTGGCCGGCAAGACCCTGGACCGGCTGATCGGTCGCAAGGGCATCCGGCTGAACGAGGCGCTGCGCTACGCTATCCAGATTGCCGATGGGCTGGTAGCCGCGCACAACGCCGGAATCATTCATCGCGATTTGAAGCCCGCCAACGTCATCGTCAACGAAAACGGCGAGGTGAAGATTCTCGACTTTGGCTTGGCCAAGCTGACAGAAGCCGAAGAGCCGGACGTTTTCGCGGTGACGCAGAGCGTGCACGTGGATGCGGTGCTGCGCACCGAAGCCGGCACCATCATCGGAACCGTGGCCTATATGTCGCCCGAACAGGCCGACGGGCACACGGTGGATGCGCGATCGGATATTTTTTCGTTCGGCGCAGTGTTGTACGAGATGGTCACCGGCAAGCGCGCCTTTACGGGCGATTCCAAGCTTTCGACATTGGCTTCGGTGCTGCATTCCGAGCCGCTTCCGCTGAGTCAGCTCGGCCAGGGCATCCCGCGCGATGTGGAGCGCATCATCAATCGGTGCCTCCGCAAAGATCCGCAGCGCCGCTGGCAGAGCATGGCGGACATCAAAGTGGCGCTGGAAGATGTGCTCGAGGAATTGGAAGCCGGCAAGCTGGGTTTGCCGAATGGAAGCGTGGCGATCCAAAAACGTCGCCGGGACCTGCGCGTTCTGTTGTGGCCACTCGCGATCGTTCTCGCGCTTGTGGCGGGCGTCTACGCGGGCTGGCGATTTCTCAAGCCGGTGCAGCCTACGTTTGAACGCTTAACCTACCGGCGCGGCGAGATTCCATCGGCGAAATTTTCGCCCGATGGCCAGACCGTGGTTTTCAGCGCGCAGTGGGCCACCGAGCCAACCAATATCTTTTCCATGCGTCCCGGCAATCGCGAATACCGGCCGCTGGATTTGCCGGAAGGCCGCATTCTTTCCATCAGTTCCACCGGCGACATGGCGATACTGCTGGGCCCAACCACCAACGGCACCGCGGGGACATTAGCACGCGTGCCTCTATCGGGAGGAGCGCCGCGCGAAATTCTCGAAAACGTGAACGACGCCGATTGGTCGCCGGATGGTTCCACGCTCGCGGTTTCGCGTACGGTAGGCGGCAAGAATCGCATCGAATATCCGATCGGATCCGTGCGCTATGAAAACGACGGGCGTCCGCCGCAATTGCTGCGGGTATCGCCGAAGGGCGATTTGATCGCGTTCTTCGAACAGGACAACGACGTCGGCGACTATACCGTTACCGTACTGGACATGAACGGCAGGAAGCGGACTTTGTCGCGCGGTTGGCAGGCGCTGGGTGGGCTGGCTTGGTCGCCGAACGGGAGCGAGATCTGGTTCGGAGGCGCGAAGGCCGGCGGCGAACCGGCGCTGCGTGCGGTGACGCTGGGCGGAAAAGAACGCATGGTGGTGGAGACGCCCGCATCGATGCTGGTGGATGACATCACGCGCGACAAGAAGTTGCTAGTCACGGTGGTGGATACGCGCCTGGGAATCTCCGCTCTCGCGCCAGGATCGAAACAAGAGAGCGATCTTTCGTGGTTCGATGCCAGCCGCGTTTACGATATTTCCGCGGATGGCAAGACCATCCTATTCGTGGAACTCTCCTATGGACAGGCGCGCAACCCTGCAATCTATTTGCGAAAAACAGATGGCGCGCAAGCGGTTCGGCTGGGCGATGGCAATCGGCCCGTGCTTTCCCCGGACGGAAAATTTGTGGCGTGCATCTTGAATAACGGCCCGAAGACGGAGTTGAGCCTGCTGCCGACGGGACCGGGCGAGGCACGAACTTTCAGCACTCCCGGCATGCATTACGAGCGCGTGGAATGGTTCCCCGACGGGCAGAAGCTCCTGTTCACCGGTAACCAGCCGAACCGGCCCATGCGTACTTATCTGCAAGATATTCGCGGCGGAGCACCGATGGCGATCACGTCGGAAGGAACCACGGCCGCGCATGTTTCGCCCGACGGGAAGTATGTAACGTCGGTAGTGAAGGACAAGCTGAGCCTGCTCCCGATCGCGAGTGCGCCGGGCATTGCAACTCAGGTGATCGATGTCCAGGCCGGAGATTCCGTGATTCGCTGGAGCGCGGATGGGCGTTCCCTGTTCCTGAGGCAGAGCGAAGGGTTGACAGCGATGAAGATCAACCGGTTGGATCTAGCCAGCCGTCATGAGGAGCCGTGGAAGGAACTGAAGCCCGCCGATCCGGTAGGCGTGCAGATTGGCCAGGTGGTGATGACGCCGGATGGAAACGCGTACGCGTACTCGTTCCAGCGCGATATTTGCACGCTATATCTTGCCGAAGGGCTGAAGTAGTAAATCAGCGGTGCGCGATGACGAGCAATGTTCGCGCGCGTTTGACCACGCATTCGACGGCACGCTTCAGATTTTCGGGATCGAGCGCGGCGAAGCTTTCATCCAGCACCACCAGTTGGGCGTCCTGCAACAGCGCTCGCGCGATATAGAGGCGGCTACGCTCGCCGTGCGAAAGCTGCCAGCCGGTTTCACCCACCATTTGAAGCATGCCGGCGGGCATGCGTGCCAGAAGATCCGTCAGGCCAAGCTCGTTGCAGATGGCTTGCGCCTCTTCGAAGTCGCCGGGGGTCAGGATGGCTGGGTGCCCCAAAAACAAGTTAAAAGCGAATGTTTCGGCCAGCACGTGATTCTCATGGAACTGCGGCGCGGCAGCCAAACGCCTGCGCCATTCGGCTGCGCCCAGCGTGGGCCGATCGAATCCGCCGATCAAGATGCGGCCGGAGTTGGGCTCACGAACGCCCGCCAGCAACGATACAAGCGTCGATTTTCCGCCGCCTGATGCGCCCTCGAGAACCAGCCGGTCGCCCATTGCGATTTCAAGATTTGCTTTGCGAAGTACGGGTTCGGTGCGATCGCTGTAGCGGTAGACCAGGTTGTGCGCATCGACGACCAGTAGGGAAGTTTTGGACACGTCACTGCTGGATATATCAATGTCCAGCGCCCCAGGGGGTTCCCGGCGCGTGGCCGCTTGGAACAAAATCGACGTGCGCTGCCACGCTACGGCTGCTCCGGCCAACTGCCATGCTCCGGCCGCCAGCCTCCGCCACGCGCGATAGGCGAGCAGCGTGCCGCCCACTGCGATCGCGATGCGCGCGGGCGAAGCATTTCCGTAGACGAAGGCAGGTGCCAGGCCGAGAAGGCCGACCACCAGCCAGCCGCGAGGGATCACCGCGATCAAACGGGCCGTCGATTGATCCATAGCCTTGGAACTTTTCAAATATCTTTCTAGCGCCTCGTCTTCGCCGTCGTGCCAGCGATCGGCGGCGAGCTGCGCCAGGCGAGTCCGATGTCCCGCCATGCTCTCCACCAGATCGTGTGTCATCGTCAAGCGGACATCGGTCCACTCGCGATTGCGCTCGAAATATCTCCAAGCGATGGCAGCGGCCATCAGCAGCCATATGAATAGCAGGGCCGATTGTAGAAGACCGCCCGCACCGGCAGCCAGCACGAAGATCGCGACGACGATCTCGATCAGCGCCACCAACGCAAGAAAACCGCCGCTCAGCGCCAGCGCTTCCACCGCCTCCGACTCGAGGACGCGTCCCAGCAATTGTCCGGCTCCTTGATGGCGAAGGCTGTCGGGATCCATACGCAGCGAACCAAAGAAGAGCCGTTGCTTCAAGAGCGCTCCGGCGCTGATTGCGACCCAGCCTTGCAAGCGCGTGATCAGTACGCGCAGCGGGACCAGTGTCAGCAGCAAGAGAGCCCAAGGGATCAGCCATCCGCGATCCCCTCCGCCGCGCAGGACGTTCGAGCCGACCACGTACCAGGCAAGAATCCAGAGCAGGTATTGAACCACATGTGCGCCTGCGAGCGCGGCAAGACGGCGAGGCACCTGGGCATGACGCAACTGCTCGCGGAAGCTTGCGCCGGGCGGCAGGCGAAAAAGCCAGATGCCACGGATCCGCTTGGAGCTCAAACGTTCGCCCAAGATGGCGTCGCGCGCTCGGGCCTGCTTGGCTGGAGGAATCTGCGCACGGTCCAGTAGCTGCTGAATCTCCAACATTGCCGGCGCTTGGAAGCTGCCGCACAACATGGCGCGGAGTGCTGGGGGAGCGGCGTGTACTTTCTGGAGATCGGGCGTCAGGAGCGTGGAGTTGGGGAGAATCGCGAGAAATGCCGGGCCTGCGCCGGTGGGGACTTGCAGCAGCGCGGGGCCCATTGCGGATAAATGACGCTCGAAATCGGAATACGGAGTTTCAGCTGGCTGGGCTTCGAAGCCGAGGGTCTGCGCGGCGGACTCGATCCACCAGTCCGGAATTGGCGGTTGGGGATTCGGGCAGCCCGGTACATTCGTTAAAAGGCTGAGGGCCTCGCCGAGACGAGAAGGCGGCCAGAGCCACGAATCAGGAAGTGAGTTGGCCATTTTCGAGACGCAGGTGACGCCACTCGGGTCCGTTCCAGAATTCCTCGCGGATGGCCCGCTCAGCGTCCAGCATCGCATAGAAGTGCGACTCGGGATTGCGGGCTAACTCTTGCGGATCGCCGTCTTCCACAATTCGCCCGTCTTCGAGCACCAGAACGCGCGGGAAGGTGAGGGCCTCGGCGATGTCGTGCGAGATGGCAAGCAGCGTGGCATCCCGCCACGTCTCGCGCGAACGCGCTAACAGCTTGTGACGCTGCTCGAAATCGAGCCCGCGAAACGGCTCGTCGAGAATAGCCAGCCGCACGTTGGGACGCAACAGCGCGCGCCCCAGCCTCACGCGCTGGCCTTCGCCGCCTGAAACCAATCCGCCTCCTTCGCCGAGCGAAGTATCGACGCCATTGGGAAGTCTTTCGATCACCCGGTGCAATTCCGCGGCATTCACGGCCTGGTCGATGGGCGCCGCGTCCGGCAAGCCGTAGCGCAGGTTTTCTGCCAGCGGCCGGTTCCAGAGCTGCACCGCCGGATCCACCCATGCGATGTGCGGGCGTAGCCGATCGAGATAGGAATCGTCCAATTGATTGCCGTTCACCAAGACGCTGCCTGACTCGGCACGATACCATCCGAGCAGGAGTCCGACCAGGCTCGATTTGCCGGCTCCCGATGCGCCGACGATCGCAATGTGAGAAGCAGGAGCAATGGACAGGTTGATGTCGCGGAGAACCTGATGTCCTGCCGCGACGACGCTGACATTTTCGAACGCGATGGTGACTGCCGTGTCGATCGCTGCAGCGCTGGGCGTACCAGGTGCGCGTTGTTCCAGAGCACCCAAGGGCTCGAGCAATCGCAGGGTGACATTTCGATACGAAGGATACTGCCACGCGATGATCGCGACCTCCTGGCCAAGCGCCGGCAGATTGAGCGCCCAATAGACCAGCAGCAGCACCGCGCCCGCTTCGCCGTGACGCCCGATGTGAGATGCCAGCAGCCAGATGGCAAGCCCGAAGCCCGCGAGAAATTGCAATGTTTCGAGCGACAGGACGGCGCGCTGTAGATTCAATCCCGCTCGCGCCCATTCGGTGAGCAAAGACTCGTGCTCACGCCGCACGGCCGGTTGTCCTCCGTGCGTGTGGATGGCCACCAGCCCGAGCAACGCGTCCAAATAGAAGTGTGTCAGCGCGCCGGCGTGGGTCCGCAGGCGTAGATCGCGTTCCATCAGCAGAGGCTGCGATGCCAGTGGAATTGCCAGGGCGGCGAATGCCGCAAGCAGCGCGATAGGGGCACTGGCAGGATCGATCCAAATGATGCCCGCTGTGGTGAAGACAATTTCGAAGCCGTAGCGCAGCAGCTGTCCGCCCAACTCGGGAAGCCGGCGGATGAGATGAATGCTGTGGCTGCGCTCGGCCATGTCGGACTTTAGGCGGCTCTGAAAGTAGCGATCGCCGAGCCTCGGGATTTTTTCAAGGAAGGCGAGGCGCAGGCGAATTTCGAGGCGACGGCCCAGGCGCAGCAGGCTGGAAACGATAGGAATTTCCAGTACCAGGAGGGCGGCCGAAAAAGCGATGGTAACGGCGAAGAGGCTGCGGCCAAATCCGATCAATCCGCGGAAGAGAATTGCTTCGACAATCACGGCTGCCGCGGCCAAGAAGAGAGCCAGCGTGATGGCGGCTGGAGTGAAAAGGCCATCGGCGCGAAGCAATTGGACCAGCTCGCGGCCGGGACGCGCGGAAGGCTGTTCCAGAGCGGCTAAGAGTTCCGGCGAGGATGGTTTGGGATTTCCGCTTCGTCCCAGAACACGAACCAGAACCGCGCCACCCATGATGAGATGCCCTGGTTCCGAGGCTGCTTGAACGGACCAATACTGTTCGGGGATGGTTTCGTGATGGCGGAGAAATTCGTTCAGCACGCGCGCGCATTCCGGACCGCGATCGATGGCGCGGGAATCGGCCAGCGCGGCGAGCATTCGAACGGCGGCGTCCAGGGCGGCGAGCGATTGCCAACCGGGGTCATCGAGCGCTCGTTGGACGGCGGCTTCCTTATCGTTCTCAATCCCAAGCGAATGCAGTCGGCGGCGTAATGGCGCGAGAAAATCCGGCGAACCCGCGTATTCGCGCCAATCCTCGGCCGCCACGGCCTGCTTGTGCTGATAAAGATCGGCGAGCAAACGCGGCACGCTTACCCAGCGACGGCCCACCGCCGGGTCCATCAACTCGACGAAATTTCCAAAACGCCGCCATACGATGACGAAGTGGGTGACGCCGTTGGGCAGCACCACGACAGCGATGGCGGGCAGCGCGCGCGCTTCATCCAGGGGCACGTGATCGGCGGGCAGCACGATCTGCTCGGCCTGCAACCCGAGCTGGTTCGCCACTTCCTCAATGGTGTCGATAGAAGTACCGTCGACGCCGGTCTGGCAGGCTTCCCGCAGGCGTCCGTAATTGACGGGGATACCAAACCCTTCGAGTAGGGCCTTAAGCGTGGCCGGCCCGCAGTCCATATTAGAGGTCTGGACGACCTCGGGAACCAGGAGCTTCGTCATCGATTGCCGCGCGTCAACGTTTGAAGTGCGATGGCCGCTGGAGACACGCGTGTGGTTTCGATCTCGGCGGATGCCGGTGCGGAAGTTGGGGCTGGTGATTGGTGGCTGGTGGCTGGTAAGGCAAGGTCGATGTGGTCGGACGCGATCGATTGAACCCGGGAAGAAACAACAGCGCCATCGGTATGGATTGTGGCTGGTTGGCCCACCGAGATACGGCGTATCACGTCTGCGGGAAAGTAGGCCACTGCGCGGTCCGGCTCGATCCGCACATTGGTTGTGGTTTCATATTGCGGGACGCGGGCGGCTAGCATCCACCAGGACCAAGCGATGAGCAACAGCGCGGCCAGCAATAATCCAAGTTTGGAAGCGCCGAAACCGTCGGCGTCGAGGGCGCGTAGAGTTCGCGCGAACGCGATTCCCTGGTTCACGTCTAATGAGTGTACCCTGCGGACGCGCCCCTAGCCGACTTCTTGCAAGTCGATGTAGGCGACTGCCGTTTGCGGCTCAGGGATCGGTTCGCCATCTTCGCGCAGTCCTTCGAGATGCAGTTCGATGGCCTCATGGATATTGTGTTCGATTTCTTCGGCGGTTTTTCCGGTAGTGATACATCCGGGCAAGTCAGGAACATAGGCTGAGAGATTGTTTTCGCCTTGCTCAATGACGATGGCGTATTTTCTCATTGTGTGTCCGTTAGTCCAGCCTGTCTGAGAACACTCTTCAGCGTACCAGGATGGATTCGTCACCTTGTTGGCCGGGCACGGTACTGTCGCTGAGTGCCCAGTTTGGATTCAGTTTTCATTTATCCGCAGGCGCCAAAATCCTATTCGGCGGCCGCCTGCTTGAGTTGCGGCTTCATATTCAGATTGCGGATCAGGCGGTGCAGATAGTTGGGGTGCAGCCCCAGCAACTTGGCGGCTTCGGTATAGCTGCCCTGCGCCTGCTCGAAGGCGTTGAGAATGAGCTGCTTCTTCGCTTCCCTGAGCGAATCGTGAAAGGCGGTCATGCTTGCTCCGGCCGATTCCGCCTTTTCGAGCACCGCTTCGGGCAGGTCCTCGGGGAGAATCATGTCGGACGATCCCAGCACCACTGCACGCTCGATGGCATTTTCAAGCTCGCGCACGTTGCCGGGCCAATCGTAGTTGACTAAGCACGTGCGGGCATGCGGAGAGACTCCCAGCACCAGCCGGCTGCATCGCTGCGAAAACTTTGCGGCAAAGTAGCTGGCCAGGAGCGGAATGTCTTCGCGGCGCTCGCGCAAGGCGGGCATGCGCAGCGAGACCACGTTGAGGCGGTAGAAAAGATCCTCGCGGAAGCGGCCCTTCTTAACTTCTTCCTCCAGATCGCGATTAGTAGCCGTTACCAGGCGCACGTCCAGCTTGATGGTGCGGGTTCCACCCACGCGTTCGAATTCGCGCTCTTGCAGCACGCGCAGCAGCTTGGCTTGCAGCAGTGGCGCCAGTTCGCCGATTTCATCCAGGAAAACCGTCCCGCCCTCGGCGATTTCCAGCTTGCCTTTCTTCTGCGCGATGGCGCCCGTGAATGCACCCTTCTCGTGCCCGAATAGCTCGCTTTCGAGCAGCGTCTCGGCTAAGGCGGCGCAGTTAATGGCGACGCAAGGCTTGTTGGCGCGGCCGCTGGTGCGATGAATGGCGCGGGCAACCAATTCCTTACCGGTCCCGCTTTCGCCGAAAATCAGCACGGTGATGTCGCGCGGAGCGACGCGCGCGATGAACTGATAGACGTCGCGCATCCGCGGGCTGTCGCCTACCATGTTGTGCTCCAGGCTGATTTCATCCTGTAGGCGGCGGTTTTCCTGCTCGAGCGATTCCATGCGTCGCGCATTGTCCAGCGCGGATGCGGCGATGCTTCCGATAGCGGTCAACAATTGCAAGTGATTTTCATCGAAGCGCGCCTCCGGATTGGAGGCATCCAGATAAATGACACCCATGATGCGGTCGAAGACTTCGAGCGGTACCGCCAGTACGCTGCGGATGCGGCGCTCGATGATGCTGGCGGTATCGGAAAACGAATCGTCCGCCGGTACGTCATTGGAGAGCACCGCCACTCCATCGGAGAGCACCTGCGTGACGATGGTCCGGCTGACTTGGACGGCCTGGCTCGGTCCGGCGCGCCGATCCCATCCGAACACCGAGCTCCATTCCTCAGTACCGTGTTCGCACAGCAGAATGGCGGCTCGATCGGCGGGCGCTACGGTGAAAATGGATTCGAGCAGCTGTTTCTCAAGCGCTTCCAGGCCGCGCACTGAATTTACTGCCTTGCTGATGAGCAGTAGGGCGTTCAGGTCCCCGAGCGTCCGGCTGTTGGTTTCGATGTTTTCGAGATCACGCAAGTAGCGCGCGTCCTGCTTGCGCAAGATAACGGTTGAGCCAGCCCCGGTGTCGGCCTTGTCAAACTCAACCGACTTGGAAACCCGCGTGTCGTTCTCGGCCTCGGGCAGCACGAAGACGAACAGCGAGTTACCGATCTTAATCTCGTCGCCAGAGGCGAGTGTTCGCTCCGTCACAGGAACACCGTTCACGAACGTACTATTACGGCTATTCAAATCTTGGATCTTAAATTGCCCTGAGTTGCGGGTGATCACGCAGTGTTTGCGTGACACCGCACTATCCAGTAGGGAAATTTGATTGGAAGGTTCCCGCCCAATGGAGGTTTCCCCCTCCAGAAGCGGGATGGTAGTTCCGTTGAGTGGGCCAGCCACCGCTTCGAGTTCAGCGGGAATGTCGGGCATGCTCTCGGGTAAGTATAACGGATTGCGGCTTGATTGGTATTGAAAGGACGAAGTCAGGAGGTATCCACCCTGGAAGCGGGCGGAAGTGTGCGCTCTAAGGCGAACGCCCTATCCGGGTGGATAGGAGACTATCTGAGTAGATAGCCGGATTTAACTCCGAGCCTTAGACGATCGCGGGAGCACGCGCGGGCTTCCCGCTATTTCTCTTTTTGATTCAGCGCTTTACTCTTCTTAGTACGCGCCTTTGTCGGGCATGGTACGCTTGGCCTGCCAGTTGCACTAAAGAAGTACGTAAGTAATAAGCAGGATTTGTCAAATCAAGCTAATCAAAAAGAAGGAGGCAACGCCAATGAGGACCAAGACGAATGTTAAAGCTGGCACCGCAGTTTGGGGTAGCTAGTTAGATCTCATAATTGAGAAGGGAACATCGCCGCGGCTAGGGACCACACCTGGCCGCGGCGGTTCCTTTTAGGGGCTCTTTTGTTTGCACTCCTTCGCGACAAGCAGGCGGGTTACAATGCAGAGTCTGGGAGATGAACGCACTTTCGCAAGACTTGCGGTACGCCCTGCGTACTTTCATGAACAGTCCGGGATCAACGGCCGTTGCGCTCGCCATTCTTAGCCTGGGAATCGGGGCGAACGCAGCCATCTTCAGCGTTACGAGTGCGGCCCTTTTCGGTGCGCTCCCTTACAAAAATCCGGCGAATCTGGTTTTTGTTTGGGAGAACAAACTGTCCAAGAACATGCGGCAAGAGGCGGTGTCCCCGGCCGACTATCGGGAATTCCTCGCTCAAAACCAGGCATTCGATCAATTGGGCGCCATTCGATCTCAATCCTCTGTATTAACCGGGGGCGAGGTTCCAGAGCGGATAGAAACGGCTGCGGTTTCACCCAGCGTGTTCGAGATCCTGGGAATGCAGCCGGCGCTGGGACGTGCTTTTGCTTCCGACGAGGAGCAGCCCGGGAAGAACCACGTTGCCATTATCAGCTCCGGACTCTGGCGCCGCCGCTTTGGACGCGATCCCAATATCCTTTCCCAAACCTTGTCGCTCGACGGAGGTTCGTTTACCATCGTGGGCGTCGCCCCGCCTCAGTTTCGCCTCCCAGCCAGTCAGTCTGAGCTTTGGATTCCCTACACGCCCGATCCAAACGATTTCCTGCCTGGAAACCGAGCCCATCATTTTTTGAACGTGCTGGCGCGCTTGAAGCCGGGGATTTCCCAGGCCCGGGCACAGGGTGAAACGCGCATCATTGCGCAGCGGCTGGCGAACGAGTTTCCGGATACCAATGCGGGTTTCAGCGTGGACCTGGTGCCGCTGCGAGAACAACTGATCGGGGATATACGCCCCACTTTGTGGATTCTCATTGCGGCTGTCGTGGCAGTGCTATTGATCGCATGCGTGAACGTAGCCCATCTGTTATTGGCACGGGCGGGTGCGCGCGAGAAAGAAATCGCAGTAAGAACGGCGCTGGGCGCGAATCCGGGCCGGCTGGTGCGCCAGATGCTGACCGAAAGCATTTTCTTGGCGGTGGTCGCCGGATTATTCGGGCTCTTGATCGCATATTGGGGTACTTGGATCCTGG
>Ga0182024_10020810_pt1 | contig 11960 bp, 11 predicted proteins | sample P32metaG_FD_120480 | JGI IMG/M metagenome (GOLD analysis project Ga0182024, IMG submission 120480) | Permafrost microbial communities from Stordalen Mire, Sweden - P3-2 metaG (Illumina Assembly) | ecosystem: Environmental > Terrestrial > Soil > Wetlands > Permafrost | place: Sweden: Stordalen... | reverse complement strand
TCTGGCTCGCCGTGCTGACTCCTTGCGAGGAACTCGCGCTGCCGAGTGAGGGGTTTGAAGAAGTCGAGGAGATTGAGGAGGTTGTCGAGGTTGGTGGAGGAACCGATGGAGAATTGAGCATTACGAACCCTATTGTCCCTATCACCATGACGACGACTATGACTACGACCATGAAAATGGTCCCGATTCCCTTCTTCCGAGGCGTCATGGCATTCTAATTGCGATAACAGCTTTCTCATTAATAGTTTTGTCCGAACCCGATCACTGGCCGCCGCCCAGCATTATGGCTCCAAGAACAACCAGCACAAACGTAGCAAAGCCAGCAGATGCGCAGATGACAGCTACTCCTCCAAGAAACCGATCCATACCTTTTGAAGAGCGGTGAAATTGCCTTAGAATTAGAGGGCTAACAATCCAAACCAGAATGAGATATATCAGCCAATATGCCGGTACCAAATTGCCTTGGTCAGAAGAACCAAGGTCATGCATACCCAAGATAGCAAAAGGAATTGCCGTGACAAAGGCGATAGTCGCACCTAGTTTCACAGGACTCTTCATTTCGCTTCCCTTCGAAATTACAGCATTCATTGGGATGCTATGCACCCGTTCTTTGAGACGTTGACGGTCGCATCGGTTTGAATATCCCTCGGCGATTAATAGTTTTATCCGAACTCAGTTTGGGCGCGATTTAACCACGTCCGATTGCGACAGTAGATATCAATCGGATTGGCAATCATCGGGAGTCGGAATGAGGAATATGTATATTCAGGAAATGGGCTCACTCTCGAGTGATGACCGTCGCAATCCGGAGCGGAGTTTCTCTCGTCTGGGTAGGTGTAATCTTGGTCATCGTCGCGATTGCAGCGGCCGCGCTCATCGTGTCTTATTCAAACATCTACGCGACAGCGGCTCAGCCTTGTCCCTCGAATGGTTGTGAGGGTGTCACGTCAGAAAGCTCAAGTTCCTTGATGACATTCACTATCGGGCCTCGCGATGTCAGCACGACCTTCGAGTATCCGGGAACACCCGCAAGCTTCAAGCTAGGAACTTTCACATTTAAGATGATCTACAACGATACAGGGTATGTCGATGCGAACGGGACGCAATACCCGGGCTTCGAGGTAGTCTTTGACATAGCCAACAGGACCCAGAGTGAGACTCAGGTCGTCGCCTTTGGGTGGAGCCCCATCACTCCACCCGGGAACACCTCCAGGCTCCCGACGCCCGTATCGGCCTCCGTCTACAGTGGTTTCGTGACGATGGAATGGACCGCTGCCAGTTCCGCATATCCTAATGTGAAGGGCCAGGTAGCGTTTCTGACCCTCACGGTCTATGAGAAGCCACCGAACTACTAGTCCATGTCTGCAGATTCAAGAATTCGGGCACTCAGTGATGGTCGGATTATCCCAATAGCTGCGCGTCCAAATCAGAAGAGACCCTTCAGTGAAAGCGTCTGATTCTCGACTATTAATTTTGTCCGAGCGGTCTCAGCTTACGGTCACTTGGTTTTCCTCAAAGCGAATCACCCGCTATGCAACGCCCCTTAATCACCGAAGATGCAACGGAACCCCGGAAATCGAACGAAGGTATTTATTCCAGTTTTTCGATTCGTTTTCCTTGAAATTGAGAGAGTGACCGGTATGAGAAGGTCTAACGTCATGACCATGATTCTGATTGGCTGCTTCTTGGCGATTGCAGGGATTGGGGGGCTGCTATATTCTCAAGCGGTCTTGCACACATACTTTTGCAATGTAAGCTGCATTCTGCCTTTCGGCGCGAGGAGCATCGGAGACTTTGTCCTGATGTCGTACGCGGGAATAGTTCTGATCGCGTTGGGAGCTGGATTATTCACAGTGTTTACTACAGTGTTCTTGGTGCAACGGAGAACTACCAACTAAGGACCACCCGAACTCAAGGATTCGTTCGTGTGAAGCATCGTCCGGCATCTATTCTCTCAATGCTTACAATGGTATTGATCAGGGATGGAGCCGCTTGAAGTCGCATCGAAGGCAAAGGCGAGCTCCGTCTCTTCTTGTTCCGTCATTGACGCTGGCGTGCCCGGACTTGCGCCCATCGATTTTCATGTCCAGCAACGTCTGAGTAGCCTGCTGGCCGGTGGAGTCATCTTCGGGATTGTGTTGTTCTTCATTTCGAGCTCGCAGTCAATCATTCACGAAATTGGAACCGGGTATCTCACATGCGGATGTGGACGCCCAGCTCTATCTACTGTGGCGTAGTATGACGCTGCTGGAACCTCTCAATTTGTCGTGTGCGTGATATGTGGTTTCAACTTGCTTGATGCAAAGGCTACCCCAACAGCACCCACAAGGATCGCGAGCCCCAGGTAGCCCAGCGGGTAGTTGAATGCCGGAGCGCACACACCGTTCGAAGGGGGAACACAGCTGACGTTCGATATTGGATGGATGGCGCCGAGGAGGAAAAGCATTGCTCCTACCATGGCTAACACGAGTGCCAATCCCAACGCAGTCTTGCTGGTCATCTTACTGTACCGGCGTACTGGGACTGCTCATGTCTATACTTTTGTCCGAAAGTGGCTTGTGTTCGTGCTTGTCTGATAGTTTGTCTGAGAGGGGAGTAGTTTCTGCTGAATCTCTTCGGGTTGCTCGGACTTGTGGTCGTTCGACTCTTCCCCTGTTTCTATTTCATCCGCCTTCTCGGGGAGCTGCACAATCCCGAGATACCTCGTAATTACACGCCCCGTCCACCCTGTAGACCTCCTGAGCGAAGGCGAAGGGTCCTGTCCTAGCCGCCTTCGGATAGATCCTGCCGTTGATCCGCTTCCTGTAGAAGACTGTGGCGCACAAATCCACCTCTATACCGTGAGGGCAATTAAGCGCCTATCATGTTGGGAATCAGAAGCAGGGAATTGTAAAAAACCAGGTTGACGGATTCAGATAAAATGGAGACTCAACCGGTGGTGGTCGTCGACCCGCAACTGGAGAGAAAGAGGTCCAGGCTGACTACGGCTTCTTGGCTGTCAACAGTCACAGTTCCAGCGCTCGGTGTTAGTCGGTTCGCCGCTGTCACAGAGTACGTGTAGTTCCCGTCAGGGACAAGGAATGTGATGATTGAAGGATTGCTGGGCGAACCGCCGCAGCACTGAGAGGAATTGCCCTCCGCTGTTACCGATTGCCCGTCCGACAAGGTCACAGACCAGGGAGCGATGTATCCGATGTTCGGGCATGGGGTGACCTGCCTGAACACAAGGTCGCCGACACCGGAGGTTTCGTTCGCTGTTTGAACGCCAGTGGTAGAAGTGGAGATCAACAGGGTCGTAAACATGGTCGTCGTCTCGACACTCGTCCGGGTCACGGTCGTCGCCGTCCCAAGGTAAGACGAGGCGAAGATGCCGGCGCCGATCACCACTCCCGCCACGATGATAGCTACGGCCAGGCGCGTGTAAGTTCGAGTAGGCGGGGCGTTCATCCAGGAAGAATCTCGAAGGCGTAAAGAGGTCCTGCTCGATTAATAGTTTTGTCCGAACGGCAGAAGGAATCCATTACGTAATAGAAATGCAAAATCTAGTTGGGCGTCTCAACGAATCCGAATGCAGAAGTCACTGTGGTTTTCCGCTTTTCTCGGCGAAGCTTCAGGACCCGCATAATGTATGGGACTGAATGAGCCGATATTTCTATGGTCGCAACAGGAAGTGCTAGCCAGAACAGCAAGTCTTCGTAGAACGCGCCCCATGCCACGGCCCCCAAGTTCAACCCGGGTATGGGAAATGATGAGGGCGGAATCAAGTCGCCCGCAAAGTGCCAAGGGAGTGGATAACCCCATGACATGTAGGACATCTCTTGGAAATACACATGACTGCTTGCGATTATGAAGAGAGTCGTCCCAAGTCCGACGCCTCCAATCGCCAATGCGAGTTCCTTTGGGGTCCTGCGCATGAAGTATGGAGGTCTGTCGATCTGATGTAAAGTTTTGTCCGAGTCCGCGTTATAAGGCGCCCATGCCTATGATTCCGTGGCAAGAGATACCATCAGCACTGAGGACATGCTATTCCACGCCCTCTACGTCGGCTCAACCGGGGCCGGAAAGACCAACGCTCTCCTCTACTGGCTGCTAAGGCTCTTCGCCCGCAAGGAAGTCGCCCTAGTCTTCATCGACCCTCACGGAGATGCCGCGTTCGACCTCGTCCGTCGGATTCCAGAGTCGGACAGGGAAAGGGTCGCCATCATCGACCCCAAGTACGTCACCTTCGGGCTCAACCCTCTCTCGCTTCCATCTGGTACGGAGATCACCAACCGGGTCCAGGTGCTACAGACGCAGGTAGAGGAGCTCTCCGCCCTCCTCTCGGATGTGCTCAACACCGACGCATCGACCGCCCCGAGGCTGATGTGGATCTTCAAGGGCGCCCTCTACTACCTCTACACCATCTCGGACAGGCCGACCTTCAAGGACCTCTACAGGATTCTCGTCGATTTCATCTCGCTGCCGAAGGAGACGATCGAGCAGATGCTGAGGTTCAGGAAGATCGATGATGAGATAATCCGCAGCACCATAGACGCCATCTCCAAGCTTCAGAAGGACGCGTTCGCCCCGGTGATCAACAGGATAGCGAACTTCGTCCTCCCTCCCCAATCGATAACCTCGAGGACCTTCTGTGCGCGGACGTCCAAGCTTGATTTCAGCGAGATGACGACTCCTGGGAGGCTCACGATATTCAGGATAACCAAGTCGCAGCCCTACGACTTCCGTCGGCTCATCTCCGCCTCGATCGTGATGAGGTTCTACTTCGAGGTGGAGAAGAGGGCCGCGAGGCTCGAAAGGGCCGGTGAGCCGCCGGCTGCGAGGACTCCGATCATCCTCGCAATAGACGAGTTCCAGAACATAAGCGACCTCAAGCTGCTGGATACCATCCTCTCCGAATCGAGGAAGTTCGGTCTCTACCTGTGGATGGTGAACCAGAACATCCATCAGATCAGGCAGGAGCTCTACAGCGCGATAGGCGGGAACGTCGGCCCGATCTTCTGCTTCAGGGTTGGGACTGAGGACGCCGCAAGGATGGCAGACCTCATCGCGCCCAGCTCGAGCGAGAAGGTGAGGAAGAAGCTCATCAAGCTCCCCGACTACGAGTGCGTAGTCAGGAAGAGGCTCCACGGGGACGATGTAGCGTCCAAGCCTCTGATCCTCGACCCGTTCCCGAAGGTCGGGGAGCTGCTCTACGAGGTGAAGGATGTCATCGCGTTCATGAAGGGCGAGATGGAGGAGAAGTACGGCGGCGCCGAGGAGGCCACGGACCTCGTCTACAAGAGCCTGAAGCAGCGGGTCGAGGAGGCCGCCGCGAGCGAGGATCCCTCCGATACGTCCAGGGTCGCCTTCCAGCCCATCCCCTGGAAGATTCTCACTATGACTTACCTCAAGGAGCTATCGGACGATTACTCCGTGGAGTACTCCCGCCTCAGGTCGAATCTCTACCACAATTTTGTCTGGAAGACCTCGGACGTCCAGCAGGCGCTCAACGACCTCGTGAACCAGGGCTACATGACGCAGGTCTTCGTCCGCCAGGAGTACATAATCAAGGGGAAGGACGAGTTCGGGAACCCGCTGAGGGTCACTCCGGACCCCTCGAACATGGACGATATGGAGAGGTCGAGGACGGTCGTGTACACCCTGACACCAAGGGCGCTGGACGTGTTCAAGATGAGAGTCGGCCCCTCGAAGATGGGGGACGTGAAACATGCGCGTGTAATAGAAAAGCTGCTGAAGGGCGAGTTCTGGAGGAACGGATACTTCTGCGTCGTGGACTGGGGCGACTCGAGCCTGGAGATGCCCGACATCGCGGTCATCGAGCCCGCCCCCAAGACTGTCAAGGACAAGTACGGGAACGACCAAAGGATACTCAATCCCTGGGTTTGGAACTACACCACAGCGACAGCGGTCGAGATTGAGATGTCCCCGCTGAAGAGCAAGGAGCAGGTACTCAAGAACTACCAGAAGAACAAGGCGTTCTACAAGCTGATCAGGTTCGTGGTGACCTCGGAGAACCACAAGGAGCAGCTCTACCAGATTCTGAACGAGGAACAGCCGCCTGACCCTAACAAGTACTGGATCCAGGTGATGGAGTTCGAGACGCTGAACGAGATACAGCCGCCTGCGGAGGTGAGGAAGGAAGAAGAGCCGGCGAAGACTGAGACGAAAGAGGCGGCCCAGCACTTATCGAAAGCGAAGGAGACGATTCTCGCTTACATCCTTGCACACGGCTTCACGAGCAGAGAGGAAATCTCTCTGAAGTGTACTGAGCAGGGAATGGAGGTGGCCGTCAGGTCTGTTTCCAGGATTCTCAAGATTCTGACCGACAAGGGTTTGTTGACAAGAGAGGGAAAGAAATACCTCCCTACCGACCTTGCGAGAAATACAGAGAAACAAAGCACACTGTGACCTATATATGGCATGATTTTCTTTCTAAATCAATCCTGCAGTAGCTCGAATGAGTACTGAACCGTGTCATCAGCTCGGCGGACTTATCTGAATCTGAGCGTCGTATGAGAACCCGGCCCCGTTTGAGAACGTGCCATTGATTGCGAGAAGATAGGGCTCTCCAGTGTTGAACCCACCATTAATCAAGGTGAGGGTCTGTGTGACGCTCTGTCCCGTCAATAATGGATGAGAAGAGTTCACATCAAAGACGTATTTGTACACGACCTGACCAGGAGGAATCTCCCCCGCGTGGAGTGTCGCATTCAAGGATACAATCGAGCTTGCATCAATGTTGAGAAGCGTTATGCTCACTACCGGGCCCCCGGGGTTGTATGGCGGGATTGGGCCAATCACCGAGACGACCTCCACCTGAGCACCTATGGCGGAAAGAACCTGAAAGTGAGCGAAAACGGTCTGCCCCCAGACATCCGCGGCGACCAGGGTGTACTGACCCACAGGGAATGACTCGAAGGAGCCCGTGGAATTGTAGTAGCCTGCAAGCATGCCTGAGCTTCCGCAGTTGCCCAAGTACTGTGTGCCCGTGCACCCTTCCGTTGTCACGTTCATGTAGGCCTGGCTGGTAGTCCCCGAAGGATTGCTCGACGTGACAACCTCATCACTCAGAGGTAGAAAGACGATTGAATTCGGCTGTGGGAACAAAGCGCATGGAATAGCAGCGCTCGACTGGGCCAAGCTAAGCGGGTCGCCGGCCGATGAAATGTTGTTCGAAACATAGTCTCCACTAAAGAGGGCGTAGCCCGCAAGGGACCAGATTGGGTTGACGTCGCAGAGGAAATCGTAGCTGTCCCAACTGGCCAGCGTTGAATTGGGTTGCGATCCTGGGATGACAGAGACGTTCCTCGTGAGAGTATTGAAGAGCGATACTGTTGCGAACGGGCCGCTTGTGCCCTGCCCGACTATTGTAGGATTGACGTTCACCTGGAGCTGAAGCCCGTTCGGCGCGACATTCGACGAGGATGGAGATGTCGAGGTGGCCGTAAGAGTTGTTGTCTCTGTTATGAAGAGTGTGCTCGTAGAAATCTCGGTCTTCGTGACCGTGTCCGCGGAGACGACGTAAAGGATGCTAGAGGAAATCAGAATTGCCGCAACGACTATCGCCGCGGCGAGGTACTTGTACCGGTTGCGAGGAACCGAAGTTGCAGTGATTGCGGGCCACCAAACAGGTGTTGAAAGGCACTGTTCCTTGATTAATACTTTTGTCCGAGTGGAACAGTCCCTGGTTTTGTCCGGCATCTGTAGCCCAACGCGTGGGTGATTATGCCCGAGAGGCCCAATGAACCCGTTGGACGGAGTAATTTGCGAGTTTCATCTGCCCTTATTAGGAAAAGCTCATCAAGGAACTGGGATATTGCAGAAACGGGTGCACGAGAAAGTGGAGACGATCTGGCCTTACGGCGGCTTCAACGTCAGGGTGTTTGAGAGGAAATTGGGCGAGGGAAGGCTCATTCTGACAGGGCAGTCTCTGATTTTTAGGCCCAAGGACGATTCGATTATCGGTTTCGACTTCCCGAACCTGCGGCTGATCAGGCTCGTGGATGTTCATACCGTCGAACTGGCAGATTCGATCTTTGGTGAGCTGAGAAGCATCTCGCTCAAGGTCCTGTGCACTTTCCCGGACGGAACCGAGCGAGATGACCTTCCCTCTAGAGATGAGCCGTTTAGGGCAAGTCTCCTTCGAGCAATAACCGGTGGGGTTGTGGCCAGATTCCTCGCCGACCACACGAACACCAGAACTGAGGGTCTGAGCAGGATGGCGGATGAGACTTTCGAGGCCCGAATCAAGGATTTGAACACGAACATCGCTCTCTTTCCCGACAAGAAGCAGTTTGAAGAGAATGTGTGGTGGGACGAGGGGCTCAGAAAACGTTCTGCAGCAACTGCCGAGTCCGAGCCAGCAATCTGGGACGACCCTCTCAGGAATAGACTGTTCTACACAGGCACAAATCCGCAGATGACCGTGGACAACGCATTCGAGAAACTTGACCTTTTGCAGGAGGATTGGGTCAGTGGCAGACTTGATCCGCTCCAAAGAGCTCAGACTGCCGCAATGGATTACAAAATACAGAGGCGCCAAAATGAACTTGGTTACTTAGGCGTTGATGGAGAACCACCGAGTGTCTGGAGCGATGCGGCGGAGAGACTAATTCGAAACGAAAAACGCGTTGGAGTAGATATCAGCACATTTCTCTAGGGTACCGTTCCTTGCCACGCCGACCTTGGTTTCCTCGCCTGGGGCCTCTCAAGCGCATTTCTGAGATTGGTCGTCCTGCCAAGACTTTCTGGCGTCAGATTTCCCAAAGCGTCTCTTTCAGATATCGTGTTGAGTTGGATCTTGTACTTCTCGGCAAATTCGGCCTGCGCTCGTGGATCTCTAGCCAAGGCTTGATACTGCTGAACATTGATGACGTGGTTCTGCCTAGCCTGAGACAGGAATTGAGCAGGCGCTATTTGGCTTTGCTGAATGTACCAGCGATTCAAGGCCGGAGCCTGAGAAGTCAAGAAGTCTGCATCAGGAGATGACGCTGTAGCTGCATTGAAAATGTGAGTTCCAATGGACTGGTTTGCTTCCTGAAGCGCAGTAGATGTCTCGTTCGCTTCAGCGAGTTCCTGTCTCGCAGCGTTGGCTCTGCCAATTCCCTGTGACACCGTGTTATGACTGCTCAGGGGCGCCACAGTCGATATCGATCTGGCGGCACTGCTGGCGCCCATCCCCGCAAGAACTCCCGTAGTCCCGACGACAGCCATGTTCTTCAGTGAATGCGGAACTGCGTAGAGCAGTCTCTCCCCAAGCCCCATGTTCTGCATGGTGCTGGCGGCTTCTTGTCCTATGGTTTGGGGCGCCTCTGCAATAGAACCTGTCATCCCCTTACTCATACCGCCCAGCGCTCCCAACCCTCCGAGGCCTGACCCGGCTGCACCTACCATAGGAACTGCCGCCGCTCCAGCCATCGAGACTCCCACCCCGACGCCCACCATGGATGCCTGCGACGCCGTCTGGAAGAGCGTCCCCGTGAGCGGTGCGAAGACGGTCGGGATCAAGACTGCGGTGAAGAGCGCCGCTGCGGCGACCCAGTTCGAAATCCCGTTTATGCCGGTCCCAGCGAAGATGGTAGCGCTCCAGACGGGGCCTCCCGGCGCATCGGCTAGGATGTAGGCCGCCACTCCGATGGCCACCGAACTCATCAAAGAGGCGAGCATGAGTCCGTAGAGCGTGTCCTCGACCATCGAGCTCAGTTTCCTGGCGAAGGGAATCTGCTTGAGCGCAAGCGAGATTGGGAAGCCTATCACCATGACCGTGACCAGCCATATCCTGATCACGCCGAGGAAGATCGTCATGAGGTAGACGATTAAAGCGACAATCCAGCCCGCCACGCTCGTTATCGGGGAGACGAGCATTCCCCAGATACCGCCTCCCTGGGCCCACGACAACAGTTTGCCCCATACAAGGCTGATCTGCAGGCCATAGTCCGTATACGGCAGGTTCGGGCCGGCGAGTATCGTCATGTCGAGATAGTTCGTGAGAAGCGCGATGTTGTTGTAGATCACCGGGAAGAGGAGGATGAAGAGCACCGCGATGACGAAATCAAGCACTACGTTCTGCCTCTCGTCTCCCGCGAGCTGCTTGTTGGCGAGGGCAATCAGGAGCCCACCCCCGGCCAGGATTATCGCGATGATGAAGATGAAGTCATAGAAGCCCTGCAACGGGAGCCCGCATGGAGCGGTCGTCGGAGCGCAGTAGACGGTGGTGCCTAGCGTGGTCTCGTTGAACAGCGGCATCTCCATTATGAGCTGGAACATCTGGTTGCTCCCGCCCGTAACGGTGACGGTCACGGTGGAGTTTGAGAGGATGCACGCGCCACTGGTGCACCCGGACTGAGACGAGGCGGCCACCCAGTAGACGTAGCTGTCTATGACGGGCTCGCAGAAGTTGGAGTTCACCTTCGGGTTGTTGACTCCCGACTGACTCTGGCCCGGGAAGCTCATCGGGCTGGGGCTGAAGCCGCCCTGGTTGAGCGGCAGCGTCTCGGTCTCGGGCTTGTCGGTCGCCTTGTCATGGCCGTAGATGGTGATCGAGCCGAAGAGGTAGACGTTGCCCGAGTACGTCCCCGATGCGGAGACGCCGCCGCTCGCCTGGTAGTAACCGCTCGACGGGAAGAAGAGATTGCCGCACCCGAAGGGAGTTACTGCGTTGAGGTTTACGTTCGGCGAGAGAGTAAGGGAGCCAGGGCCGCTGGCAAGGACCGAAGGGATAGCGAAAGAAGCGAGCAGGATGGCGAAGACCGCGAGGCGGGCGCTCCTCCTGTAGTAGCTCGCGACGAGCCTGATGGTCTTCCTGGCTGGCATCTGTTAGGAACCGTCCCGGCGGTTAAAAGAAAGGGGAGGGGGAGGACGCACTCGTCGTGCGTGGTCAGTCCTCCCTTGTCACGAGCAGGCTTCCGACCAGCCTTATCGCCTCGATCACGGTCACGATCGCGACTATGAAGAGGAGAGCGGTGTTGAGCAGGGTGAGCAGCACCGTCGGGAGGGTCGGGCCGCCCGGGAGCCATATCGCGCTGACTCCGTTGGCTGTGCACGCCGCTGCTGCGCACGCGGAGATTCCGTAGCCTACGACCGGAAGGGATGTCGCCCCGGCTGCGCTCGCGAGGATATAGAGGAAGAACTGGACGATCAGCGGGACCGACAGCGCGACCAGGAGGATGATGATCCTCTCGCGTGTCTGTCCGAGGGTTGAGGCATTTCGGGAGCTCATGAGACCTTGGTTGACTTGGGCTTAAAACGAGGTTAGGATTTCGACGATGCGACTACTGAGGCGGACTAGGCAAGCTCATCTCGTTCCGAAGGCCTTTTGCTGTGACCCCTCTAACCATCGACAAGGCTAACAGGGCTGCCCCTGAAGCGAGGATTGCTAGCCCTGCAATTGTGGCATACAGGGCACTCGTGGAGTCGTAGTGCAAGGTGATACTGGCATTGATGCTGGCGTTGCTCACGTTTGGATAATCGTCGTTGACAAATACCACTTGATATCCCGCAGTCGCAGGCGGTACGAAGGAAAACTGGTCGCTCGTAGACTGCGAGCTTACGACGGTCGAGTTCAGGTGCACCATTGAAAGAGCCGAGCGCATCCCCGGGTTCCCCGACCAGGAGTTCCAACTGGTGTCGTTGACCAGATAGAAATCGACGCAGCACCCTGGTCCACCGACTCCGCCCGTTACCTTTGCATCAAACCTGCCGTCCAGGTCAACACTGGTCGTATCATAGCTGTCGTAACTGACTCCGTTGGGCTGAATCGAGCTTCGGTTGAACAGAACCACATTACCTTGGAGCTGGCTATAGGAATACGAGGCGACTACCAGCCCTATCAGGACGAGGAGTATCGAAACGGTAAGTCGAGCCTTCCTGGTCGCCAAGACGCATTCGACACCCTCTCATGGCTATTTACGCCTCTTGCGCATTTAGAACAAGCACTAGGAGACGTTCCAACCAAAACCAAG
>Ga0182024_10020809_pt1 | contig 11960 bp, 11 predicted proteins | sample P32metaG_FD_120480 | JGI IMG/M metagenome (GOLD analysis project Ga0182024, IMG submission 120480) | Permafrost microbial communities from Stordalen Mire, Sweden - P3-2 metaG (Illumina Assembly) | ecosystem: Environmental > Terrestrial > Soil > Wetlands > Permafrost | place: Sweden: Stordalen... | reverse complement strand
CTGGCGGATGAGAAAAATGCCAACCCCCAGAGACACCAAGTAGGCCGACAGAATCAAGACGACAACAAAGCACAGTGATAGCATTTCAAGTCAAAATGCCGACGACTTTTTCAACACGCCCCATCCGTTTTCTCGGAATAGTGTTTTGAACAGATTATTTCCCGCTGGATGCTTCGTCAAACGAACGTTTTGCGGTTGCGAATCCTTTCTATTCTTCCTCGTATTACGGGCAGCATTTGCAATTGACCCGGTGGCTTGGACGTGAGACAGGCCGATTAACCACCATTTTTGAGTCGACCGCAGTCTGGCAACATGCGCGCGAGCCATTCTGCTTCGGTCACATCGACCTCGGTGTTGTTGATTGCTATTCCGTCTTGACGTGTCCAGGCTGATTTGGGATAAGTCTCCCCTAATTTTTTCAGCGAGATTGGCCTTGAACTCCTGGGCGATCCGCGTCCCGCGCCGCACACTCGACGAAAGAAAAGGCAGTCATGTCGGACTTCAATCGCAGATATCGGCTGGCGTCCCAAGATATTGTTTGCGAGGAATTCGACGGCGAGATGGTGATTCTGAATCTGGCTTCGGGCCACTATTTCGCGCTAAACAAATCGGCTAGCGTTTTGCTGAGCGGTTTGCTCCAAGGCGTTGCACCGGAAACATTGTCCTCAGTTGACGGCTCAAAGTTGTCCACTGAAGAGGTAAATGATTTCTTTCGCGAACTGGTCGCCCACGAACTGGTGACGGAGGATGACCCTCGAGCGCCGGAACCTCTCGATTCCGCGATTCGTGACGCACTTACAATGCTGCACGAAAAACCCACTCTGGAAACGCACGCTGATCTGGCTGATCTGATTATCGCCGATCCGATTCACGACAGCGATGAAGCGAGCGGTTGGCCAGTTCGAAAAACCGCCTAATTCCAACTTGCGCCATAGGAGAGTTGGTCGTGAAAACTTTGCCATGTTCCCCTCAGCTCACGTACGTAACATCTGCCAACCTTGTTGAATTTCTGCGCGGGGCCATCGACCGAGCGCGACACGACACGGCGTTCCTCGAGCCGATTCACACATTACAACTGCACCGACTGCAAATCCAGTTGTTGACACGTAATTGGCATTATGCCGATCTGGTGCGGCAACGGGTCTTTTCCGGCGAAATGCCTTTTGCTTCCTGGGATACATGTCGGGTTGCTGTACTATCGCCCGAAGACAGTTCGCTGCCGTCGCCGCCTGCCTGGGGTGAGCCAATCTTCCATCCAAGGCAATTTGAAAAGTTACTGGCGAACCATTTACTTCGAGCCACCTATTTTTCCGACCCGCGGGTTTGGCAAATATACGATCATCAGCAAAAGTTCGGCTTGCTCTGGTTGACCGGGCCGCATCATTACTGCGATTGGGAGCCGGCTGCGCCACTACGCACCTTTCTCCACTGGTCCTATTGCTTTCAGGGAATGCGTTTAGTCCATGCGGGTGCCTTGGGGAAACGGGGAACAGGCATCTTATTGGTCGGCGGGAGCGGTTCAGGCAAATCCGGGACAGTGGTGGGGGGAATCGCCCATGGTTTAGAGTCGGTCGGCGACGACTACGTACTGGTCGAAACAGCCCCGGTGGGCAAGTATGCGTATCCGCTGTTTCGAACACTCAAACAGGATCTTTTGGGGTTGAGACGACTTGGATTGGAAGCACCAATATCGCAAAGCCGCTCTATGAATTGGCAAGAAAAGTTCGAGTTCACCAGCGAGGAAATCAATGGCCAAACCATGGCCGCTCAGTTAAGAATTGGCGCAATCGTCATCCCTAAAATCATCGATGCGGCCCGTTCGACGATTCGACCCGCCTCCCAACAGCAAGCGATGTTAGCCTTGGCTCCGACCGGGTTGTTTCAACTCCCCGGAGAGCGCACATCGGGAGTTAAGTTCTTTAGCGATTTGATTCGGCGCTTGCCTAGCTTTGAATTGGAGTTAAGTCGCGATCCGGCCGATGTCTCGCGAACCCTGGAATCATTTATTGATGGGGTCCTGCCATGCGACTAACGGTCATCATTCCGCTGTACAATCGCGAATCTTTCATTGAAGCAGCGCTGTATTCGTTACTACGGCAACGGCACGAGTGCGAACTGGACGTGCTGGTGGTTAATGACGGCTCGACAGATCGCGGGCCCGACCGGGTGCGTGCATTGTCGGAAACCTATTATCAAATTCGTTTGATCGACACTGCAAATCAAGGCGTGACCAAAGCTCGAAATGTCGGGTTGAGAAACCTGCCCGACGATGTGGAGTTTGTTACCTTTTTGGATTCCGACGATGTTTCGCCTGAGCACCGTATTCGCGATGATCTGGCAGTCTTCAGGCAAGATCCGTCGCTGCAATTCACTTACGGAAAAATGAGGCTGACGGACTGCATTGATGACGCGGAGTTAAAGCCGGCAGCCACAGCGCGAGTGGCAACAGTCCGCGGCGTCTCGCTGAGCGCTGGCATGTACCGTACGCAGCTTCTGCGCGAAATAGGTCCTTTCGACGAGTCGTTTGAGCAGGCGGAAGATGCCGACTACCTGTTCCGCGCATTCGAAAGTCAGGCTAAACATCGGTTGACTGACACGATTTGCGTTTATTATCGGCAACACCCCGGAAATATTACACGCGACAAAGCTACGACGGTGAAATGTATGATGCGTGCAATTCATAAATCCTTGAGACGGCGGCGGCTGAATCCTGACTTAAAATTCCCAACAGATGTGTTTGATCTCCAAGAACTGACGCACACTAGCTTTTAGTCATGAGCACGAGCTACTCCGTCATTATTCCGGCATACAACGCGGCTGACACAATCGCTGAGACGATCGAATCGGCTCTGCGCCAAACGGTTTCACCTGCGCGAATCCTGGTGATCGACGACGGGTCGACTGACGCCACGCGCATGATCGCGGAGACCTTTGGCGGATGCGTCGGCGTCCAGTCCCAAGCGAACCTTGGACCCGGCGCCGCAATGAGTTTGGGCATGCGGCAATGCGATTCACCGCTGATTGCGTCGATCGACGCAGACGACATTTGGTTGCCTGAAAAAATCCAGCGACAATTGGATTACTTGCATCGACATCCGAAGTGCGATGGAGTGTTTGCGCGCATGCGGCATTTTGGTGAAACGGTGGTCTCCGACGTAATCCAGGATGGCTGGGGGCGGTCGACCATGCTCATCCGCCGCATGGTGTACGATTGTCTTGGCGATATTGTCGATCCTGCTGGCAGACGAGGCGAAATGATCGATTGGATCGCGCGGGCACGGGAAGGCGGAATGGAACTGACGATGCTGCCGGACGTGTTAGCACTCAGGCGCGTGTCTTCAAGCAGCCTGTCGGCCGGCCGTGACTCGCAAAGAGATCGAAGCTACGCGCAAGTGGCTATCGCGGCTCTGCGGCGAAAACGAGCTCGGCTGAATGGAGTTTCCGGCACATGAGATTTAGCCGGTGGCTATTTCCGAAATGGTCGTGGGCGTTTCCCGGGGGCGATCATCACCAGTTGCTGCTCGCGGCGATCGGCAGCCACCACGCGCAGAGTTTGGCCGCCGCGCGCAATTGGCTCTACACCCAAGACGTCGACACGGCGCAATTTCGGGACCATCGACTATTGCTGGCAATTGTCGCCCGATTTGGGCAGGAGCTGCGCGACCACTCCGCCTATCCGCGACTGGTCGGTCTACAAAGAATGTTGTGGACAAAGTCGCAGCTGGCGATTCGGGAAGCGACACCGTCATTGCATCGCCTGTGCGGGGCGGGCATTGAGTCGCTGTTGATCAAAGGTGTGTCGCGTCGGGCGGTGGATGAAGCCGCCGGCAAGCAGCGCGTGGCGTGGGATATTGACGTGGTCGTCAAATCCGAATGTATGTTACGCGCGTTTGACATCCTGATTGCGGAGAACTGGAGTCCTGCGCCGGGCACGAGCCACCAGTATCTCCGAGAGCGTCTGGCGTCTACAAGGTCGATAAATTTATTTCGGGGAGACTTCGGCGATCTTGATCTCCACAGCCGTCCGTTCCATCCTGGACAGGGTGGAGAAAATGAAGACGCGGCTTTATGGGATGCTTCACAGATTATCAGCTTCGCGGGAACCTCCGTTTTTGTCCCAAGTTCCGAAGATCGAATCGCGCTGGCGGTTGCGCATGGCGGATTGGATGGCCACACACATAGTGACTGGCTAGTGGATTGCGCGCTGATTCTCCGCGCTGACATGTGCGACTGGGAGCGGTTGCAGACAATCCTCCTGTCCCGACACTTGGCAGTGCCCGCAGCGATCGCTTTCCACTACCTGAAAGATGCACTGGACTTCGACATCCCGATAAGCTTTTTGAAAGAGTTGTCCCGTGGCGCCATACGTCGCCCGTTCGCAATATATTCCGGCCTGATTCAAGCTCGACCCAAAGATCGCATGGGCCCATTAGGCCAAGTCTTGCGCGCGATCGCCAAAAAGCAACGTAAGGTGGCCGGCATCCGACGGATGCCGGCGCGAATCAAAGACCGTGAATTGTCAGTCCGCCGAGTTCGCTGTAACCGCCGAGACACGCCCGAAGCATTTGTATGGTCCTATTGCTTAGATAGGCCGGTTGAATGCCGTCGGCAAGGCACCCTTGACATCAATATCCTGCTGGATGTGCGTCCGACCTCGACGCGGCGTCGGATTGAAATGGAGATCAATTCGGCCAGTACCCATTTTTGCCGCATCCGGTTCCGCCATTGGATCAAAAAGCAAGGGCCACTCCGGCTGCGATTGTCTGGAACGATCGTCAATCCGGCGGCCGATGAAACGCTGGAACTGGTATCCCGGCCCAGCAAGCAGTTGAGGAGCTATGCCAACGCATCTGAGCGGGAACGTTACGAGCGGGTGCCATTCCGCGTAATCACTTGCAGCGTTCAGTAAGTCCAAAGCTCCGGCGAAATTTCAAGTCGGCTAAGGGTGCATCAGTCATCTCGACCGCAGTAGCTGGATGCCGCATGGAGTCGACGAGCACGCGCGGAAAGTCATACGTTTCCTGACACGCGCTAACAAACCACCGATTCTGATCCGCGCGGCAATTCTCAAAAACCCGTACGTATGACGGCACCGCCACAGCGTGCCGAGAACTCATCCGTTTTTTCGGAATGGTCTTTTGGACGGATTCTTTCCCGCTTGATGGCTCGTCAAACGAACCACTTTCGAGATTGAGATCAAATCCCGGCGTTTCGACTATAATCTTGTAATGAGCCCATCTCGAATGGTTTTTCTCGCTTCTGGACGGCTTCCGGCCACCGCGTTGAAGTGGCGTGAATTGATGTTCTTACTGATCTGCGCCTTGCCGTCGGTGGCCGCTGCCGACGACGCACCGGCCCCCGTGTCTGCTGCTCCGGCCGCGCAGGCTGCCGGGAAAAATATTTCCGACGACCAGCGGAAGTCGTTACTTGATGCATGGGATCGGCTTGATAAAGAATCGGGCGACCTTCATTCGGCCGGCAAGCTTGAGGAAGCGATCGTCGCTGCTGAAAAGATGTTAGCTATCGATACGCAACTGTATGGAACCGAGAGTGATACCTCTGCCAAAACTTTGAATTGGATCGGCGATCGTCAAGCAGATCTAGCCCTATGGTCCGCCGCCCGTCAGTCGTACCGGGATCAAGTGGCCATGCTCACAAAATTACATGGCCCCGATCATTGGCTGGTTACCAGCGCCCGTCTGGATTTAAACGACATCGACATTCTGGAAAAACTAACGCCCGACCAACGGCAATCGCTACGGCAAGCTTTGGATGAATTAAATCAAGTCGGCAAGTTAACATCGCAAGGGAAATACCAGGACGCCGAAAAACTAGCCCAACATGCAGGCGACGTGGAAAAATCGTTATTAGGCGAAGCGCATTGGAAGTATTCCTTCGCAATTAACTGGCTGGGGTACTGTTTTGAAAACGAAGGTGAGTTCGCTAAAGCCGAACCGCTATATCAGCAGATCTTGGCTATTCGAAAAAAATCCGTGGGAGAAAAACATCCCGATTATGCCGGCAGTCTGAACGGATTAGGCGCGCTGTACAACAACATGGGCGATTACGCCAAGGCCGAGCCACTTTTCAAGCAGGCCTTGGCCATCCGCAAGGAAACGCTGGGCGAAAAAAATATCGACTATTCCGTCAGTCTCAATAATCTGGCGTCGGTGTACATGGACACGGGAAAATATTCCCAGGCCGAGCCGCTTTATGAAGAAGCCATCGCGATCAAAAAAGAAGTCTTGGGAGAAAAAGACCCCGACTACGCCATGGGTCTGAACAATTTGGCGGAGTTGTGCTCGGGCCAAGGAAATTATGTCAAGGCGGAATTGCTATATCAGCAGGCACTCGCCGCTGGCAAAGAAGCCTGGGGAGAAAAGCATCCCGACTATGCAATGTGCCTCGGCAATTTATCCGGGCTGTATAACCACATGGGGAACTATGCCAAGGCGGAGACGCTCCAGAAGCAGGCCCTGGCCATCTACAAGGAAACGTTGGGCGAAAAGCATCCACAATACGCTGGCAGTCTAACCGGGTTGGCGCTGATCGACATCAGCGTGGCTAACTACGCACCGGCAGAAGCGCTCTTGAAGCAGGCCATGGCGATCGACAGAGAAGCGCTGGGCGAAAAACATCCTCGTTACATCAGCGATGTTAACAATCTGGCTGGGCTTTATGAAACGATGGGCAATTACGCCGCCGCGGAACCCATGTACAAACAAGCCGCGGAAATTCGCAAGGAAGTTCTCGGCGAAAACCACCCCGACTACGCTCGCAGTCTGAATAACTTAGCCGGGCTGTATAAAGACATGGGAAATTACGCTCAGGCGGAACCCCTGTTGAAGCAGGCTCTGGCCATCTACAAAGAAGTTTTTGGAAAAAACAATATCGATTATGGCCATTCGCTCTTCAATTTGGCCGCACTATACGAACGAATGGGAGACGACGCTAAGGCCGAGTCGCTCTACAAGCAGGCCGGTGAAATCTACAAAGCCGTTCTGGGAGAACAGCATCCGGATTACGCGCTCTGCTTGAACAGCTTAGGCAATTTGTACTGGAACATGGGAGATCGCCAGCAGGCTGAACCGCTGTACAAGCAGGCGCTCGCCATCCGCAAGAAAGTCCTGGGGGAAAAACATCCTGAATACGCAGCCAGTCTCGATAACCTGGCCTCGATGTATGAAAAGACAGGAGACTACGCCCAGGCCGAACCGCTCTTCAAACAAGCCGTCGCGATCGACAAAGAAGCGCTGGGCGAGAAAAATCCCGCTTATGCCACCGAGCTTAATAACCTGGCCGCACTGTATATGATCGTAGGGAATTACGCCGGAGCCGAGCCGCTGTATCAACAGGCAATGGCCATTTTCAAGGAAGTGCAAGGGGAATATAACCCCGACTATGCTACGAGCGTTAATAATCTGGCTTTGCTGTACGACAGAATGGGAAACTGGGCCCAAGCCGAACGGTTGTCGCATGAAGGGTTGCAGATTTCGCTGCGAAACTTGGAGTTGGCGGCCGCCGTTCAATCCGAGCGGCAGCAGTTGCGCATGGCCGATTCAACCCGCGCTTTTTTCAACATGTATTTGGCGGAGGCCCAGGCCAGCGGCGCTCCGGCCGATCGCGCTTATGCCGAAGTGCTAGGTTGGAAAGGTTCGGTCTCCTCCCGACAATTGGTCATGCGCCAATTACGAACCGGCCAACAAGATCCAAAAGTTGCCGAGTTGTACGACCAATTAGCGGAGACCGCGCGTCAGTTGGATAGCTTGTCGCGCGCAGTCCCTAAGCCGGACCAAGCTAAACAACATGCCGAGCAACTGCTGCAATTGAGCGATACTGTGGAATCGCTCCAACAAAAATTGGCCACCGCCAGCTCCAACCTCGAATCGATGCAGCAACGTTGCACGCCGGCCGACTTGCAAAAAGCACTGCCGGCCGACACAGTGTTAGTCGATTTTTTGGAGCACTGGGATTACAAGCGACCGTCGCCTAAGGGAAAGCCGCCTGAATTCGAACCAAAGCTGGCGGCGTTTGTGGTTTGCGCCAATCAGCCGCTCCAGTGGATCGACTTGGGCCCGACAGAACCGATCAACGCCGCGGTCGACCATTGGCGGCAAAGTTATTCAGCGGCCGACGGCGCGGAATTGCGCCACCTAGTATGGCAACCGCTCGACGCGAAAATTGGCGACGCCAAAACGGTTCTCATTTCTCCCGACGGGTCGCTCGATCGGTTCCCATTTGCAGCGCTGCCGGGGAAAAACGAAGGAACGTATCTAATCGAAGATGTGGCCCTTGCCACAGTCCCCATCCCGCGATTATTGCCTAAGATGTTGGCCGAGGCCGCGAAAGCACCGTCCGCCAAACCGTCACTGTTGACGGTCGGAGACGTGGATTTCAAGGCTCCGCTGCAATCGACGGCTCCCACCGAGCAACTGGCGGCAGCGCCGGTGAATGCCAACTCTGCAAATTTGCTGGCATCATTGAATCGTGGCGCTGTCGGTTGGCAATTCGGACCCTTGGAAGGCACCCGGGTCGAAATCTCGGCGATCAACGATTCTTTTGGGCACCGCTTTCCCGACAGCCAACGCAAATCGCTCGCGAAAGACGGGGCCAGCAAGCAAGCAGTCTGCGAAGCGATGCCGCATTACAACTATTTGCATTTGGCGACGCACGGCTTTTTCGCGCCGCCGATGGTGGCCGGCGCGGGAGTCAATCTCGAAGCCGTGGAAAAGAAGCTCGTCATCACAAAAATCTTTCCCGGCGGGGCTGCCGACCACGACGGCCGCCTGAAGGCCGGTGATGAAGTTTTGGCCGTGGCATCTGGCGATGGTGATTGGATGTCGACGGAAGGCAAAACGGTGGCCGATACTGTCGGTGTGACGCGCGGACCGGTCGGCACCAAAGTACGGATACGCGTGAAACCGGCCGCCGGGGGCGAGGCGATCGAATACGTCCTTACTCGGCAGCCGTTCATGGTCGCCACGCCGACCAATGGCATGGCGTATCCCGGCCTCGATGCGCAGGCACAATTCGCCGGCGCTCATCCCGATTTGCTTGTTGGCTTGGCGCTAGCTGGCGCGAATCAACGCGCCGAACCCGGACAAGAAGACGGCATTCTCACGGCACTGGAAGTGGAGTCGCTTGATTTGCGAAAAGTTAATTTGGTAGTGCTTTCGGCCTGTGAAACCGGCTTGGGCCAAACGGCAACCGGTGAAGGCGTGCTGGGTTTACAACGGGCTTTTCAGATGGCAGGTGCGCGGACAACCGCCACATCGCTGTGGAGTGTAGATGATAATGCCACCCAGACTTTGATGGTCGAGTTCTACAAACGATTGTGGGATAAAGATTATCCGTTGGGAAAGCTCGAAGCATTACGCCAAGCGCAGTTGGCGATGCTCCACAGTTACGATCCCCACTCTGGAAAGATTGCTAATCGCGGCCTGGAACTGGATGAAGCGCCAACAAGTACCACCGAACGCCTTTCTCCCAGGTATTGGGCCGCCTTCGAACTAAGCGGCGATTGGCGGTAGTGACCAAATTGTGCTTTACAGGCTGACAAAAAACTCGGCTGACTATGATTGATTCGCCGGATTTCCTAGCTTGCCGAGTCAGTTATTTGGCAGCCTCTTACGTAGCTGTGCTAAGTGTGGCTTTACAAAAAAAAGTAACGCCAATCCATAATCCCAAGAAGCTGACAATTGTTGCTGTCGCAACAAATTATATGTTGACAGGAATTTTTGGGCAAAGCCATCTATGGGAGGTCCGTCCTCCGAATTGCGTTGCCTTCCGTTCCTCACGAAAGGCTGGATCGGCATTTTCAAAGCATCACTGTCAGCCTCCTTATGAAATCGTTCTTGCGAGAGACATGCCGATAAACCACCGAATTTGATCCGCCAGCAATTGGCGGTCATCAACAACTCAGTTTTTCAATGCACAGTCCCGGCTTCCGTAAAAGCATTCTCCCCACTCAGTGTGGCACATGCCCGCAGTTTTAACCCCAGTAGTGGCTCGATAAAGCAAGGTATTGAAAGGGAATACAAAGGAGTTCAGAATACCCGCAACGCGCGAAGACATCATGAATTCCTCAATACGACGGTGGCGACTGTGATGATTCCTTTCGTGTGCAGCACTTGTTAAAGATTTGCAGCCCCTTTTGCGCGTGCATTGAATTCGACTGACGGGACAGCACTCATGGAGTCAGTGATGAGCGATTCGACGACCCAGCCAACTGATCAACGGGCACGCCGTAGCTGCGCGGACGGCGCTGATCACGATCGTGAAATCCCTGAGATTGATCTCCTCACTCCAGCGACATTCCGTGCCGTGACGCTCCGCAATCGCATCGTCATGTCGCCGATGTGCCAATACAGTGCGCTCGAGGGAATGGCTAACGATTGGCACCTCGTGCATCTTGGTAGTCGCGCTCGTTCCGCTGTTAGATGAGGCGCCGAGCTAAAGGAGGTCCCATGGACCAGATTACAACGCCCTTCGGTTTCAGCTCGACCGCCGATGAAGTTCTGCACGGGGTCGACCTCACGGGCAAGCACGCGATCGTCACAGGCGGAGCATCAGGAATAGGGATAGACACCGCTCAAGCCCTGGCGAAAGCGGGTGCGGCAGTGACGTTGGGGGTACGTAACCTCGAAGCTGGCAAAGTTGTCGCGCAGCGCATTACACATGCAACCGGGAACCATGAAGTCTTTGTCCGTCCGCTCGACTTGGCGGATCAGCAGTCCATCGCAGCCTTCGTCGCAGGCTGGCAAGGCCGTTTGCACATCCTGATTAACAACGCAGGCATCATGGCGCTACCCTCGCTGGAGAGAACCTCCGAGGCCTGGGAGATGCAATTCGCGACGAACTTCCTCGGTCATTTCGCGCTTACGGTGGCGAAGCTGTCGGATTGAGAAAATTGATTCACGGTGAGGGCGTTCGTGCCATTACCCAGTTCCACTTCGAGATCTTTGAGGGGACTGATGTTGTTGAGGAACACTGAGTCGCTATTGGCGCCCCCCAAGATATGCTCATCTCTCGCGCTGGCATTATTCACCGCGACGACATTAGCGCCATTTCCGGTGGAAATGTCCAACTCCAAGGTGTCCACGTTCGATACGGCGATGGCATCAGCGTTTGCGCCGCCGGTGATCGAGATCTCGAACGACGTTGTGATGTTGGTCAGAGTGACGACATTGCTGCCGTCGCCCGGGGCGATGGAAATGGTTCCGGTGCTCGTAAGTTTGCTTAATGTCAGCACGTCATTGCCGTTTCCGCTGGTGATGTTGATATCGGCCGGTGCGTTTCCGTTCAGCATTTGGAGCGTGTTATTGCCCTGGCCCATGTCGATGTCGATGTCGCCAGTGACGCCCAAAGCAGTGAATGCGCTGCGGCTGCCGTTGACCGTGGTGGCAATGCCAGTGACCTTCCACGTGTTCGTGCTGGTTTGTGTGACCTTGATGGCATTGCCTGCGGTATCGCCGGTGATGTCAAGCTCGCCGGCGTTGACGGCCACCATTACATTGCCAGCCAAAAGCGTGCGGGTTTCTAGCCGCTCGAAAATTAGGGGCCGTTTCCCAACAGACCTATCACCAAGAAATCGTCGCATGGCGCGCGCCTCCTTTTAGACCCAGTTGTTGAATCTTGGATATGCGCCAAAGATAATAACTTGGCGAACACGCAAAAGCCAGAATCGGGCAGCAGTGGGAACGGCGGATTTCTGGTTTTTCTTGCTTCTATCTAGAAAGGGGTGTCACTGACACCCGCAAGGGCGATGAAAACGGTAGTATCTACTACCGCAGCGGCGCATTATCGCACATTTTGGTACATTGGTGCATCGCGCCAAGAGAAACCAACGAGGAGAGTGGAAAGGTTCGTCTATTACCTGCTGCTCAAAAGTTCCACATCCATGAAAACTCCCCACACCGTGTCTGCGGTGATTGAACTGGGGGCCGGTTTGGCGCTGCTGT
>Ga0182024_10020808_pt1 | contig 11960 bp, 10 predicted proteins | sample P32metaG_FD_120480 | JGI IMG/M metagenome (GOLD analysis project Ga0182024, IMG submission 120480) | Permafrost microbial communities from Stordalen Mire, Sweden - P3-2 metaG (Illumina Assembly) | ecosystem: Environmental > Terrestrial > Soil > Wetlands > Permafrost | place: Sweden: Stordalen... | reverse complement strand
GAGCGGGCTGGATCCGCGGACTCGCGAGGACCGTGTCGACAGTGCCACCGAACAGCGTGGCAGGCGACACGCGCTCGCTCTCCTCAACGATCGGCTTCTCGCCTACAGCCATGTCCGCTCCTTATTTGGGCCGACGCCAGTGAACAAATTGGTACAGGCGAGTTTTATACCAAGACCGCGCACTCGCCGCAAGCGGCGGCTTGACCGTCGGCACCCGCCGTCGTAGACTGTTGCCCTTCACCCACTGCTATTGCGTATTACGCACCATCCGAGGAGAGCTTGCTGATGCCCACCCGCGTTCCCGCCTCGATCGAAACCCTGGTGATCGGCTCCGGTGTCCACGGTCTGTCGACCGCCTGGCACCTCGCCCGAGCCGGGCGCCCAGTGCTGGTTGTCGACAAGTCCGAGGTTGGCTCGGGGGCCTCCGGGATCGCCTGCGGGATCGTCCGCAACAACTACTTCCAGCCCGCGATGCAGGAGCTCATGGCAGCCTGCGTGGAGGTGTGGGAGTCGGAGGCGGAGACGCTCCACTACCACCCGAGCGGCTACATCGCGCTCGGACCGGAGGCGCAGGAGCAGGACCTGATCGCCGTGTTCGAGCGCCAGCAGCGCATCGGCTATCGATCTGAGCTGCACGTCGGCGCCGATGACGTGACCAGACATATGCGCTCGCTCTACGACGACTGGCGCGCCCCGGGACTCAGCGTCTGCCTGCACGAGCACGCCGGCGGCTACGGCTTCAACCGCGAGTCGATGCTCGGGCTCGCGGGCCTGGCACAGCGGGCGGGAGCGCAGATCGCCACCGGCGTCGAGGTCCTCGGATTCGAGTTCGACGCGAGCGGCGCCGTCACGAAGGTGAGGACGAGCGCCGGTGAGATCGGCGTCGAGCAGGTCGTCGTGGCCGTCGGCCCCTGGATCGCCTCGCTGTGGGCGATGCTCGACCTACCCGACCGGCTCGACGTGCGCCAGCCCGACGGCACGCTCGTCGCCGACCAGGAGATGTGGACCTACTGGTACCTCCAGGAGGGCGAGGCTGCGTTCGATCCGGCGGTCTTCGTGACCGCCGACGGCGCCTCTTCGCCGGTGCTCCACGTCGACTCCGACCAGCCGCTGCACGCCGACGACGGGCGACTGATCACCGACGAGCCCTGGGGCGTGTACTTCAAGCCCGACCGCGACAGCATCCAGGGCGGCGCTCAACCGATCCCGCAGGGTCACCGCTTCGAGGTGGATCCGTACCCGACAGGCAACGTCGACCCGGGCTTCCCCGACATGTGGTCGGCCTCGCTGTCGCACTGCCTGGCACGATTCGAAGGTGCGCGCGCCCGCTACCGGCAGGTGCGCTCGGGTGGCGCCGGCGCCTTCACGGTCGACAATTTCCCGGTCTTCGACCATATGCGCCCGAACGCGTTCGTAGTCGCCGACTCGAACCACGGATACAAGATGATCGCCGTCGGCAGGGAGGTCGCGCGCGTCCTCGGAGGCGAGCATTCGTCGCTGCTGCACCCCTTTCGTTACGAGCGCTTCGCGACCGGCGACCTGCACCCGGTGTCCCACAGCCCCTACCCCTGGAGCTGATTACAGGGCGGCCTCGCCGGGGCTTCGGCCGCCGAGGCTGCGGCCCAGATCGGCCGCAGCCGCGAGCAGCGGCTTGCGGAGCGCTCTGCGGGTGGCCGTCGGCAGCCGCGACACCGGACCCTGCAGCCCGATGATCGCCGCCAGCTCGCCGCCCCGTCCGAACGCGGGCGCGGCCAGGGCCGCGAGGTCCGGCTCGCGCTCCCCCACGGCTTCGGCGAACCCGCGCTGGCGCACCGCGGCAAGCCCCGTAGCCAGCTCGTCGGGATCGGTCAGGGTGCGCGGGGTGAACGGGCGCAGGGCGCCCGGCAGCGGGCGCGCCGACCCGCCCGGCCCGCCGAAGGCCAGCATCACCTTGCCGGCGGCGGTCGCGTACGAGACGCTCGGGCGACCGATGCGCGCGAGGCTGACGACACTCGACGGCGACGGCACGAAGTCCACGGTTATCGCGTCGTCCTCACCCGGCAGCGAGAGCGTCGCTGTCTCGCCGGTCGCGTCGACCAGCGACGTCAACAGCGGTCGCGCGAGCTGCGGCACCTCGAGCTGCGCGAGCACGCGCTCTGAGAGCGTCACCAGTCGCAGACCGAGCCGATAGGGACCGCCCGGCGTGCGTGCCACGAGGCCCGCCTCCTGCAGCGTTGCCAGCAGACGCGAGGCGGTGCTCGCGTTGACCCCGATGCGCCGCGCCAGCTCGTTCACCCCGAGGCCCGACTCGCTCGCGGCAAGTGCGTCCAGCAGCTGCGTGGCTCTGGCAACGGAGCCGACGGCGCGGCTCGCGGGGCTCGTCCGGGCGGCGCTCACCGGGGCCTACCGCGCCGGCCCCGTGCCCCCGCGCTCGCCGCCGGCGCCGCCGCGCCTGGTCGCGACCCTCGCGGGGTGAGGGGAGTCGAGCGAGCGCATCACCATCACCTGCAGCCAGTCCGGCGCGAACAGGTCGCGGGAGTAGGCGACACGGTCGTCGCGTCCAGCGAAGATCAGCTCCTCGAGCTCGAGCCCGGCGGCGGTGCCGCGGATCCCGAGCTGCTTGCCGGCTCGCTCGCGCGAGGTCAGCACCACCGGCATCACCCGCGTCTGTGCGTAGGTCACAGGCACGCCGATCTCGATCAACACATCAAGCACCATCCGGCCCTCGACCAATGCCGCCTGCAGTACCTCGGCGTCAGGCAGGACGATCGCGGGATGGACAACGTCGAACATGGCGGCTACCGGCTCGCCGTCGGCCAGCAGCGTCCGGGTCATGGTCGTCGCGCTGGCGCTCGGATCGAGTCCCAGCGCCGCGCCGACATCTGTGCCGACGGCTCGAGCCTCGATCCGCGTATCGACCGCCGCCAGCGACACGCCCCGCCGCGCGGCCACGGAGGAGTACGGCTCGAGCCGCTCGAGCCGTTCGTCGAAGGCGGTTGGCATGGTTACGCGACCGACGAACGTGCCGCTGCCCTGGCGGCGGACGATCTCGCCCGTCTCCTCGAGCCGGCGCAGCGCGCTGCGCAGCGTCCCGCGTGAGACGCCCAGCATCGTCGCGACCTCGTGCTCGGGCGGCAGCCGGTCGCCCTGCCGGTAGCGCCCGGGCGCCAGCCAGTTGCGCAGCGCCAGCTCGGCGCCGTCAACGAGCGATGGGCGCCCGTTCTGCAGGTCAGCGTTGTCAGGCGGGTTGACCATGCGGAACATCGTATGTTCCAGGTCGAGCAGACGTGCGACGGACTCGCTCAGCCGGCTCGCGCCGCCGGCTCGCGCACCGGCTTGTTAATGGCTGACCGCGGCTGCAGCCAGCTCGGAGACGAGCCGATCCTCGTAGAAGCGCTCGAGCCTGAAGGGCTCGATCAGCTCCGGCTGACGCCCGGTGGCGACGAGCTCGGCCAGTGTCTTGCCGACGATCGGAGCGGCCTTGAACCCGTATGTCCCCCAGCCGGCGCTGACGTGGAAGTTCTCGACCTCGGTCTGGCCGAGGATCGGGCTGTAGTCGGGGCTGAGGTCGCACAGCCCCGCCCAACTGCGCAGCAGCCGTGCCCGCTCGAGCTGCGGGAACAGCTCGAGCGCATGCCGGCTGACGTCCTGGAGGAAGTTCAGCGTGCCCTGCATCCGGTAGGTCGTCCACGGCTCGATCTCGGCGCCCATCAGGAACTCGCCGCGATCGGTCTGGCTGATGTAGACGTGCATCTGCGAGGAGACGATCACCACGTCGAGCAGCGGCTTCATCGGCTCGGTCACGCAGGCCTGGAGGATGTGGGTGGTGATCGGCAGCGGCACGCCGGCCATGTCGCAGATCAGCGTGCTCCAGCCGGCAGTGCAGTTCAGCACCTGGCCCGCGTTGATCGTTCCGCGGTTGGTGATCACACTGGTGATGCGGTTGCCGGAGCGCTCCATCCCCAGCACCTCCGTGTTCTGATGGATCTCCGCGCCACCGCGGTCGGCTGAGCGCGCGAGTCCCCAGACCACGGCGTCGTGGCGGATGATCCCGCCGGGTGGGTGGTACAGCGCCCCGAGCACCGGATAGGTCATGTTCGGGTTGTCTACCTGCATCGCCGGCGCCAGCTGCTTGATCTCGTCGGTGCCGATCAGGCGGCTGTCGATTCCCTTCAGGCGGTTGACCTCGGCACGGTTGGCCATCACGAACATCGCGCGATCGCTGTGTGCCAGCGTCAGATGGCCGCACTGCGAGAACAGCAGGTTGAAGTTGAGGTCCTCCGAGAGCCGCTCATACAGCTTGACGCTGGCGTCGTAGAAGCGGGCGCCCTCAGGCGTTTTGTAGTTGGAGCGCAGAATCGTCGTGTTGCGGCCGGCGGCGCCGGAGCCGATGTAGCGCTTCTCGAGGATCGCGATGTCCTTGATCCCATGCTCCCGCAGGTAATGGGCTGTTGCCAGCCCGTGCGAGCCGCCACCGATGATGACGACGTCATAGGAGCGCTTGAGCTCGGGCTGCCGGCGCCACATCCGTCGCGGGCGGAAGATCTCAAGCACCGTCGTCCTCCCGTTCAGACATCGCCGCCTCGTCGCCGGGCTCGGCGATCGGAAACGACGCCAGCTGGTCGACCCCGAGCGGGCGTCCGCCGAGGTGGCCTCCGGCGTCGGCGACGACCGACCACATGTACTCGGACGTGGCCCACCCGAACAGGAACAGGAAGCGCTGCTCGCCCTCGCGGATCACGATCGCGGGCTGGCGGCCGACCGAGCCGGGGCGCAGCGCCCGCAACGGAGCCACGCGCGGCCGCAGATCGATTGCGCAGAACCGCGCGAACGTCTCGCGTGCGAGCGGCCCGACGAGCGTCAGCGCCGCGAAGCTGCTGGTCACGTCGACGACCTCGACGCCGGCGGCGTCGATCAGGGCCGGTCGCCCGCCGGCGGCGGCGCTCAGGACCGGTCGCCCGCCGACGACGAGCGCCCGGGTCTGAGTCAGCCTGCACCACCAGGCGTCGTCCCGGCGCACCGCAGCGCCGAACGGCAGCTGTGTCCCCGCCGCTGCGTCGATCGCATCGCTCTCGCCCTGGAGCTCGAGCTTCGTGAGGTGCGAGACGTCGGCCCAGCCGACGGTGCCGGCGGCTGCGTCGGCGGAGCCCGTGTACTCGACCGCCACGTTCCAGCCGTCGCGCAGCTCGAAGCGGCCGCCGGCGGCGCGGCTCTGGCTCTCCATCGACGAGCGCGTGACCACGTCTGCGCCGATGCTCGGAGTCAAGAAGTCGAGGTTCACGACCGCAGCACCTCGCCGTCGGGGTCATAGAACGGTCGTATCCGGATCTCGGCGCGCAGCTGCCTGCCGGTGTCGGAGATCGTCACCTGGGCGCCGTCCTGGGCGACCGCCGCGGGAACCCACGCCATCCCGATCGTGTGGCCCAGCACCGGGGACCGCCGAGCACTGGTCACCTGCCCGGCAGGATCTCCGGACTCGTCCAGGACGACCGCGCCCTCGGTGGGCAGCTCGCCGTCCGGCAACGTGAAGCCGACGAGCATCGTCGCCGGCGTCTGCTGGGCGTAGTGCTCGAGCGCCCACTTGCCGATGAAGTCAGCGTCCTTGTCGAGCTTCACGGCCCACGGCATCCCCGCTCCGAACGGCGTCGACTCCGAGTCCGTGTCCTGGCCGACGATGATGTGCAGCTTCTGCAGCCGCAGGATTCGCTGCGGCTCGAGCCCGAACGGCCGCAGCCCGTGCTCCGCGCCCGCCTCACTCAGCGCATCCCAGACGTGCTCCCCGTTGGCGGCCGGGCAGTGGATCTCATAGCCGACCTCACCAACGAAGCCGATCCGCAGGATCAGGCACTCGACGCCCGCGATCTGCGCCTGCTTTGCGTCGAGGTACTGGAAGCCGTCGTTCGAGCAGTCGAGCTCGGTCACAGCCGCGAGGATCTCACGGGCGCGCGGGCCGGCCAGGTTGATCGCCGCGAGGCCCTGGGTGACGTCGGTCAGCCGCACGTCGTCGCCCCACGTGGCCAGCCACCACGAGAACCACTCGTCGACCGCGCCGGCGCCGGCGGAGGTGGTCGTCACGTAGAAGGTCTCCTCGTCGATCCGGCAGACGGTCCCGTCATCGACGATCCGTCCGGCGTCGGAGCTGATCACGCCGTAGCGGATGCGTCCGGGCGCCAGGTTGGAGAGACGGTTCGGGTACAGACGGTCGAGGAAGCGGCCCGCGTCCGGACCGCGCACGATCAGCTTGCCGAGCGTCGAGACGTCGATCAGGCCCGCGGCGCGGTTGACGTTCAACGCCTCGCCCTCCGGATCGCCGTAGTCGTACGGGCGCCGCCAGTCTCCGGCCCATCTGACCGTCGCCCCGAGCTCGCGGTGGCGGCCGTGGATCGGTGAGCGCTTGGCGGGCTCGACCGGGCGGCCGCCGAGGATCCCCATCGGCACCGACACCCACGGCGGGCGCGCGGTGGTGACGCCGACATCACCGAGGCTGCGCCCCGTCTCCTGCGCCATCAGGCGGACGGCCGGGAGCTGGCACATGCGGCCCTGGCACGGCCCCATCGTCACGGTCGTGTAGCGCTTCGACAGCTCGATCGAGTCGTAGCCCTCCTCGATCGACAGGTGAATGTCCTTACTGGTCACGTCCTCGCAGATGCAGGCGAAACACTTGCCGCGACCAACGCCTGAGACCGGCGGCGCCACCGTCACCATCGCCCGCTCGGCGCCGGCCAGGAGCTGCTCGAGCTCGACCACCCGGGCGGCTGAGCGCTCTGTCCCGAGCCCGACCCCGGCTGCCGCCCTCAGTCCGGCGAGCTCGCCGGACCATGCGGCCTGCTCGGCCGTGTCGGCACCGGCCAGCTCGCCGGCGGCGTACGTCGCGGGCGGCAGCGACGAGATCGCGAAGTGGCCGCGCTCGGCGTCGTAGGCGGTCGTGGCCCCCGCCTGCAGCGGCAGCGAGCTGGCCGGGATCGTGCCGCCGGAGACGACGACGAGGTCGCAGTCGAAGTTGTGGTCGCCCGCCGTCCCGGTGGCGCCGACAGGAGCGACAGTCGCGTGCTCCACCTGCTTGGCGCCAGTCGCGGCGACCACCGTGTGGCCGATCAGCACATCGACGCCGTCGGCTTTGAGCGCCGCCGCGGCGGTGCTCTCGCCCTCGCGCAGATCCGCCACGGCCAGGATCTCGACGCCGAGCGCATGCAGCGCCGAGGCGGCTTCGATGCCGCGGTCCGAGGTGGTTGCGACGACAGCGCGGGTGCCAGGACGGACGGCATACAGCGCCGCCAGCCGGCGGGCGCCGCCCGCGAGCATCACGCCGGGGAGGTCGTTGCCGGCGAACACCAGCGGCTGCTCGATCGCGCCGGTCGCAAACACGTGCTGCCCGGCGCGGATCTGGTGCAGGATGTCGTTCTGCCAAACGGGGACGAGGCCATCGAAGCAGCCGAGCGCCGAGCCGCGATCGATGATCTCGACGCCGGCCGCGCCCGCGGCGGCCACGAGCGCGGCGAGCTCCTGGGGTCGCCCTTCGAGCAGCAGCTGGCCACCTGGCTCCGGCCCCTCGTCGACCAGTACCACGTCGGCGCCGAGAACGGCGGCGGCGGTCGCGGCGTGCAGCCCCGCGAGGCCGCCGCCCGTGACCAGCACGTCGGCGTGGCGGCGCCGGTACTCGGTTCGCCACTCGCGCTCGGGCTGGAAGCTGCGCAGCTTGCCGAGCCCGGCGGCGTTGCGGAGGATCTTCTCGTACAGCGGCCACAGCCGGCGCGGACGGATGAATGTCTTGTAGTAGAAGCCAGGCGGCGTCAGGCGGCTGCCGAAGATGTCGGTGGCGCGCATCGCGTCGAACTCGAGCGAGGGGCGGGCGTTGACATGGGTGACGGCGATGCCGTCGCGCACCGGCTCGGTGCACGCCCGTACGCCCGGGTTGCCGTCGACCGCGCAGATGCAGTTCGGGCACTGTCCCGAGGCGCACATCAGGCCGCGGCGCCGGTGGTACTTGAAGGATCGGCTGAAGGTACGCCGGCCGGCCGCGTACAGGGCCGAGGCGATCGTGTCGCCCGCGTAGGCGGTCACCTTCTTACCGTCGAACGTGAAGCTGAGCGTCCGCGTGCGGTCGATCCGCTCGCCAGGCTGAGGGTCGAGGCGACTCACGGCAGCGACACCGACTTCACCTCGTTGGTGGTGGTGTCGCGCTCGGCGATGAACCACGCGCGGCAGCCTGAGCGGTGGTACCACCACTCGCGCTGAACGCCGGCGACGTTCCGGCGGAAGTAGTTGTAGGTGTTCAGCTCGCGGAAGCTCGGACGCTCCGCCGGCCGCACCGAGATCTCGCCGCCGAAGCCGAAGTCAGTCACCTCCCGCACGCCGCAGTTCGGGCACTCCAGCGTGAACGACATACCGGCAAGCTAACCCTGCGAGTTGATCTTGTCCAATATCAAGTTACGCTGTACTGATTCGCTAACGGAATCAATGACGCAAGGATCTGTACGTGGAACTCCGCCAGCTGCGCCACTTCGTCGTGCTCGCCGAGGAGCTTCACTTCCGTCGCGCCGCGGCGCGGCTGCACATTTCGCAGCCGCCGCTCTCAAAGCAGATCGCCGCACTGGAGCAGGAGCTCGGCTGCCAGTTACTCGAGCGCACCCGCCGGCGTGTGGCGCTGACCCCGGCGGGCGAGGCATTTCTGCGTGACACCAGGGCGGTGCTGGCGGAGCTCGACGTCGCCGTGTCGACCGCACGGGCGCTCGATGCCGGCCTCGCCGGCGTGCTGCGAATCGGCTTCGTCGGCTCGGCGCTGCTGTCGATCGTGCCTGCGGCGGTGCAGGCGTTCTCCTCCGGCCGGCCCGACGTGGAGGTCGAGCTGAGCGAGCGCTCGACGGTCGACGCGCTGCGTCTGCTGCGCAGCGGCACGATCGACGTCGCGCTCGTGCGGCCGCCGATGGAGCCGGACGCCGTCCTGCGCAGCGAACTCGTGTTGCGCGAGCGCACGATCGCGGCGGTTCCCGCCGCCCACCCGCTCGCACGCCTGCGCCGGATTCCCCTGCGCCGGCTGGCCTCCGAGCCGCTGGTCCTGTTCCCGCGCGTTCAGGCCCCAGGCTTCCATGACCTCCTGATCGGCGAACTGGCCGCGACCGGCAGCTCGCCACGGGTGGCGCAGTACGCACCGGAGATGACGACCATCGTCGGACTCGTCGCGGCCGGAATCGGGGTCTCGCCGGTTCCGGCCTCGGTCGCCCACCTCGGCCTCGACGGCGTCGCCTATAGGCCGCTGGCCGGTGCCCCCAACGCCGAGCTGATTGCTGTCACCCGCGCCCATGAGGACGCGCCGCTGGTCGAGGCGTTCGTCGCGGCCGCGCGCGATGCCGGCCGCGACCGCGCAAGAACGGGTTAGGGTCTGTAGGGGATTAGGAGAGGCGCACAGCCGGCGGGCGAAGCACCGGCGAGCCCGCCCGAGCGTGAACCGCGGCGTCGACGAACCAGCCGAAGACACGTGCGAAGCGTGCGTCGATGCGGCACTCCTCCTGGAGCTCCCACTGCACGCCGAGCACCGGAGCGCCGTCGAGTTCGATCGCCTCGACCACCCCGTCGGGCGCGACGGCGGTCGCGCGGAGGCCGTCGCCGAGCTCGCCCAGCGCCTGGTGGTGGAACGAGTTGACGGTCGCCGGCTCGCCTCCGAGTGCGGTCGCGAGAATGCTCGGGACAGCGACCTTAATCGGGTGGCGCGGGTGCTCGGGGATCGCCTGTTGCCAGCCGAGCGCGAGCTGCTCCATCTGCTTCCAGGCATGCCAGCCGGGGTCGGAGGGATGCTCACGCCAGTCCTCGCGCAGGCGCACATCCTGGACCATCGTGCCGCCGCGGGCGACGTTCAGGATCTGCATGCCGCGACAGATGCCGAGGATCGGCAGCCCGCGGGCGATCGCGGCGGCGGCCAGGGCGAACTCGAACTCGTCGCGCTGGGGCTCGATCGCGGCCAGCAGCGGGTGCGGCTCCTGCCCGTACCGGACGGGATCGATGTCGCGACCGGGGGCCAGCACCACTGCGTCAAGCCGCCCGAGCACCGCCTCGATCGTCTCGGGCAACTGGGGCAGCATCACCGGCATGCCACCAGCCGCGTAGAGCGGACGCTGCACGCCGACGCCGCCGTAGTCGCCGAAGTCGTGCATGCTGACCGACACGCCGATCAGCGGGCGCCGGGGCGGTTCGTGGTCGCGGTCCCGCGGGCTCACGGCCGGCGGTCTCCCCGGACTTGCATCAGGCGTCATTGAACATATTTGTCTAGAGCGCTATAAGGGCTAGTCTACGCCGGTGCAATAGCTCGCATCACGACCTCGGGAGGAGCGCATGCCAGAGAAGATGTGGAACGGAGAGCCATTCTGGGGTCTCGGAAACGAGTGGGACCCGGACTGGGTGCTGACCGACCGTCAGCGTGAGCTCCGCGACCTGCTGATCGAGCTCTGCGAGAAGGAGATGCGGGCAAACGCCAAGGTCTCCGACGACAACCTCGAGTACCCGCGCGGGAACCTCGAGCTACTGGGGGAGCACGGCTTCCTCGGGCTGACCGTCCCGGTCGAGTACGGCGGGCTCGGGGAGAGCCATGTCGCGTTCCACATGACCTGCGAGACGATCGCGCGCTACGGCTGCGCCTCAACGGCGATGTGCTACGTGATGCACATCGGCGCGGTCTCAACGATCATGCTGCGAGCGACCGAGACGCTGATCGACAAGTACATCCGTCCGCTTCGCAGCGGCAAGATCGGGACGCTCTCCTATTCGGACCCGGAGACCGGATCGCACTTCTGGTACCCGATCTCCTCGGGCGCCGAGCGCACCGACGACGGCTACCTGGTGCGCAAGAAGGCATCGTGGACGACCTCGGGCGGCTTCGCCGACTTCTACGTGGTGCAGACGACGAGCCCGGAGTTCACTGGCTACGACGACCTGTCGGTGTTCGTGATCGACGGCGAGGACGTCAAGGCGCAGCCGTCCTCCTGGGACGCGCTCGGTCTGCGTGGCAACCAATCGGGGCCGATCGAGGTCGACAACGTTGCGATCCCCGCCACCCAGATCGTTGGTCCTGAGGGCGACGGCGCCGCCTCCAACGATGAGGCCGTCGACCCGTTCTTCCTGGTCGGCTCCTCGGCCGTGTGGAATGGGATCGCGCTCGGCGCGATCGACATCGCCAAGCGCCAGACGACCCGCAAGCGCCACGTCGATGTCGGCCTGCGGGTCGCCGACTACCCGACGATTCAGGACTACGTTGGTGAGGCGATCATGGACACCAACGCCTGCCGGCTGTTCGGGTACTCGGTGGCCAAGGCGATGGACGACGTCACCGACGACAACACCAAGCCGATCGCACCCGGCGAGTTCGCGCGGGCGAACTACCTGCACTGGGCGTGGCAGATCAAGTTCGAGGCCGCCAAGAACACCGCCCACGTGGTCGACAAGATGCTGCACGCCTGCGGCGGCACCGGCTACAAGCGCGACATGGAGCTCGAGCGCTACCTGCGCGACGCCAAAGCCGGCTGGGTGATGGGCCCGACCAACGAGGTATTGCGCCAGTTCGTCGGCAAGGCCGCGCTGCTCGGGTTCGAGGTCCTCGACTACTGGAACCAGACATACAACCGTCGTGCCGTCGAGAATGAGGTCCGCAAGCTCGACGACGAGGGCAAGCGAAAGCTCGCGGAGGAGCTGCTCGCGCAGGTGGAGAAAGCATCCACCACCGCGTGAAGCTCTGAGCCTCGTAGCCGATGACCGGCGTCGCCGACCCCCCGCTGCTCGTTACCGGATTGCTGGCGTCGGACCAGGCGTTCGAGCTCTACCGCGTCCGCCCCGGCGGCGCCACCGTGGTCGAGCTGAGCGGCGATGACGAAGTGCGCGTCGTCGACCGCCACGGCGGCCAGGTGGCGGAGCTGACGGCGATCGGCGCGCCGCTCGGACCGGCGGCGGACGCGGACGCATCGGTGATTCGTCGCGGCGGCCCGCTGGCCGCCGCT
>Ga0182024_10020807_pt1 | contig 11961 bp, 10 predicted proteins | sample P32metaG_FD_120480 | JGI IMG/M metagenome (GOLD analysis project Ga0182024, IMG submission 120480) | Permafrost microbial communities from Stordalen Mire, Sweden - P3-2 metaG (Illumina Assembly) | ecosystem: Environmental > Terrestrial > Soil > Wetlands > Permafrost | place: Sweden: Stordalen... | reverse complement strand
TTCTGATTCGCGACCGAAATGATCCGCGTCATGGCCGGCGCGGTGTCAAGAGATCGCAAAGGGAACGGACGCGCCTCACTGAGCAGGTATCATAGCGAACCCGATTGCCTCTCTCGGCCGTGGGCCGGGAGCGAGTGCAATTTGCAGCGGTCATTGACCCTTGAATCCGGAGTGGTGTTTGGTGTCTGAAGAACGTGTGAAGCCTCGCGGCCTGTTTGTTGACGAGGCTATCGCGCTCGCGCTCGAGAGCCGCTGGGCGGATGCGCTCGCCGTGAATCAGGCGCTGGTCGAGCGCCATGGCGCCGACGAGGATACGCTCAACCGTATCGGCAAGGCGCTCACCGAGCTGGGCCAGCGCGAGGAGGCGCTCGCCTCATATTCGAGCTCGCTCCAGCTCAATCCGCTGAATTTGATCGCGCAGAAGAACGTGCGCAAGCTCACCGCGATGCTCGAGAGCAAGAGCACCGCCGCGGGGTCGGCTGCGGCGATCGATGTCGAGCTCTTCACTGAGGAGCCCGGGAAGAGCGCCATCACCGTCCTGAGCGCGCCGTCGAAGTCGGCCACGGTGGCGATCGCCCCTGGAGACGTCGTCGAGCTCTATCGCGAAGGGTCGACGCTCCGGGCGCAGACCTCGCGCGGCGTCTCCCTCGGCGAGGTCGACACCAAGATCGCCCGGCGCCTGGTTCCGCTGATGGAAACGGGGAACCGCTACTCGGCGGCCGTGGCCAGGCTGGAGGACGAGCGGGTCGAGATCATCCTCCGCGAGACCTACCAGGCCGCCGAGAACGCCCGGAAGTCGTCCTTTCCACTCGCCAAAGGCGGTCGGCGCGAGGAGTTCCGCCCCTATGCCAAGGATTCGCTGCTGGCATCTCGCGAGATCGATTCGAGCCCGCTCGACGACGACGGGGAGGAGACAGTCGGCCGGGCCGCGGTCGACGAGACCGAGGATGATCTCGGCGAGCTCGGGATGAGCACCTTCCAGTCCGACGCCGAGGAGGCGCCGCCCGGTCTCGAGACAGAGGATGACGATGACACGCGGCCCGAGGACGAGTACTAGCCGGGCGGACCCCAAGGGTCGCACCGTCCCGCACGAGCGGATCGACGGGTATCTGCCCATAGGAGCCTATGGGCTGATCGGCGACTGCCGTTCCGCTGCGCTGGTGGGGCTCGACGGCAGCATCGACTGGCTCTGCCTGCCGCGCTTCGACGACGACGCCCTTTTCGGCCGGATCCTCGACGCGGGGCGGGGTGGGAGCTGGCAACTCCACCCCGACGAGCCACACCAGGTGCACCAGCGCTACCGCGACCGGACCAACCTCCTCGACACCGTCTTCGCCACCGCGACCGGCGTGGTGGTGGTCACCGACTTCATGCCGGTTGACGAGCAGAGCGTGATCCAGCACGCCAAACCACACAACCATGCGCGCGTGATCAGGCTGGTGGAGTGTCTCGCCGGCGAGATGACCATGCACCATGTGTTCGATCCCGCGCCAGGGTTCGCACGCCTGCCGGTGACGCTCAGCGTCGAGGATGGGAAGCTCCATGCCGATGCGCAGAAGCTCCATCTCTGTCTCGGCTCGACGGTCGAGCTGGACGGCCCCGACGACACGTTTCACGTGCGCGCCACCGATGCCGTCGCCTTCGCACTGCACACCGGGGTGGCAGGAAGCTGCCGGGCGAGACCGTGGAGCGTCGAGCGAGCCCGTGCGTTGCTCCGCGAGAGTCAGCGTTACTGGTGGCGATGGGTTGGCCAGGTCGACTACCACGGCCCCTATCAGGTGCATGTGTGGCGATCGGCGCTCGCGCTGAAGCTCATGACCTACGCGCCGACCGGCGCGATCGTTGCCGCACCGACCACCAGCCTTCCTGAGGACATCGGCGGGGAGCGCAACTGGGACTACCGCTTCACGTGGTTGCGCGACGCGGCATTCACGCTCTACGCCTTCTTCCAACTCGGACTCACCGATGAGGCGGCGGCGTACTTCGACTGGCTCACCCATCGGCATCTCGCGGATCGCAAGGACACCGACATCCCGAATCTCTTCGACCTGAGCGGACACGCGCGTGCCACGGAACGCGTCCTTGATCATCTCGAGGGATACCGAGGATCGAAACCGGTGCGCGTCGGCAACGCCGCGGTCAATCAGCTCCAGCTCGACGTGTACGGCGAGGTGCTGGACAGTGCCTACGTCTACGCTCGATTTGGCGGCGTGATCAGCCAGACGCTGTGGGAAGAGCTCCGCGACATCGTCGAGATCGCCATCAGTCGCTGGGAGGAACCGGACTCGTCGATCTGGGAGGTGCGCAGTGAGCGCAGGCAGTACGTCTACAGCAAGCTGATGTGCTGGGTCGCGGTCGACCGCGGCATTCGCATCGGCGATCGCTACAGCCTCCCATACGACAAGCCCACATGGCGTCGCGCGCGTACGCGCATCCATCGTGCCATCACCGCACGCGGGTACTCGGAGCACCGTCACTCCTTCACCCAGGAGTTCGACAACGACGCGCTCGACGCGGCGATCCTGCGCATCAGCCAGGTGCGGTTTCTTGCAGACAAGGATCCGCGCATCCATTCGACGGTGCGCGCCATCGCGCAACACCTCGGCGAGGGTGTGCTCGTGAAACGGTACCTGGTGGATGAGAGCGAGGACGGGCTGAGGGGCGACGAGGGCGCATTCTTCATGACGTCGTTCTGGCTGGTGGACGCGCTTGCGCACACCGGTGATCTCGAACGAGCGGAGCGCCGTTTCGAGCGGCTGCTCCATTTCAGCTCACCACTCGGGCTGTTCTCCGAGGAGGTGGACATACGCACCGGGGAGTTACTCGGCAACTTCCCGCAGGCGTTCACGCACCTCGCGCTGGTGGGTGCGGCCGTGAACATGGAGCGCGCCCGCCGGCGAGAGCTTGGCGTCAAGGGACTCCGTACCCGCTGAGGAGCCCGCCACGGCGTCGATGCATAAGTATGCACTAGAGGCCCTATACTTCTCGGTCATGGCTCCGCCGACCCCCATCCGCGCCGCCGTCGTCGGTTCCACCGGCTACATCGGTATGCAGTGCACAGCCCTGCTCGCGGCGCATCCCGACGTGGAGCTCACCCGCGTGCTCGGGCGCAGCAGCGCCGGCAAACGCTACTGCGATGTCGTCCCCGGGAGCTCGGTTGAGCTGGTCATCGAGGACAGTCTCGACCCCGGTTCCGCGGACGTCGTCATGGCTGCGCTGCCGCACACGGTGGCGGCTTCGCTCGCACCCGGGTGGCTCGCCGGTGGGGTGACCGTCATCGATTGCTCAGCAGACTTCCGCCTCCACGATGCGGGCGCGTATCAACGCTGGTACGGCGTCGAGCATCCGTCGCCGGACCTGCTCGGTGAGGCCGTGTATGCGATGGTCGAGCTCGAGCGAGCACGCCTGGCCGGTGCCAACCTCATCTCGGTGCCCGGCTGCTACCCGACCGCCACGCTGCTCGCCTGCGTCCCGGCGCTGCGCGCCGGGTTGATCGAGCCGGATGTCGTCGTGGACGCGAAGAGCGGAGTCAGCGGCGCGGGGCGCGAGGCGAAGGTCGCCAACCTCTTCTCGGAGGTCAATGAATCCGTGCACGCCTATGGCGTTGCGGGGCATCGCCACAAGTCCGAGATGCTCGAGCAGCTGCGCCATGCGGCGGGCGGCGATGTCCGGCTGACGTTCGTGCCGCATCTGATTCCGATGACCCGCGGCATCCTTGCCACCGCGTACCTCCGACCGCTTCCAGGTGTGACCGAGGCTGACTTCCATGAGCTGTACGCGGCGTTCTGCGACACGAGCCCGTTCCTCGACCACGTGCACAAGTCTCCGGCGACCAAGAGCGTGACCGGTACCAACCACGCTGCAATCCATTCGGGCTGGCAGGACGGTATGGCCGTTGTCACGGTTGCGATCGACAACCTCGGCAAGGGCGGAGGCGGCCAGGCTGTCCACGCCATGAATGTTCGCTTCGGCTTCGACGAGACGGCCGGGCTGGAGTCCCGCGTTCTGTGGCCATGAGCGCGCCGGTTGCGCAGCAGGCGCGCGCAGGCGTATGCGCTCCACTCGGATTTCGCGGCGGCGTCGCCGCGGCGGGGATCCGCGGCGACGCCGACGACACGCGCACCGACGTTGCGGTGATCCGGTCCGATACACCGGCCGCCGCGGCAGGCGTCTTCACACGCAACACCGTCAAGGCCGCACCGGTGGTGATCTCCCAGCTCACGCTGCGCCGCGGCACGCCGATCTCCGCGATCGTCGTCAACGCCGGCAATGCCAATGCGTGCACCGGCGCGCAGGGATTTCGTGATGCGCTGGTCATGTGCACGGCTGCCGGCGATTCGCTCGACCTCGATCCCAGCGATGTGCTCGTGTGCAGCACCGGCGTGATCGGACGTCCCATGCCGATGGATCGCGTGGTGCGTGGCATTCGGGCTGCGGCACTGTCCATGTCGCCGGCCGCGGGCGGCGACGTCGCTCGGGCGATCATGACCACCGACACGGTCGCCAAGGTCGCAAAGGCGACGTTCACCGCTGGTGGCGTCACCTATACGATTGGCGCCACCGCCAAGGGTGCGGGGATGCTGCACCCGGACATGGCCACGCTGCTGGCATTCATCACTACCGACGCACCCGTCGAGGCCTTGCTGCTGCAGCCGGTGCTGTCACGCGTCACCGACACCACGTTCAACTGCGTCACCGTCGACGGTGATACCTCGACCAACGACTCGTGCATCCTGCTCGCCAACGGTGCAGCGGGTGGCGCAACGTTCGCCGAGGGATCGACTGAGGTGGCCGCATTCGAGAATGCGCTCCTGCAGGTCTGCGACTCGCTCGCGGAGCAGCTCGTCGCCGACGCCGAGGGCTCCACCCGGCACTTCCGGGTCGCCGTGGAGGGCGCGGCGGACGCGGATCAAGCGCGCATCGCGGCTCGCGTCGTCGCACAGAGTTCGCTCGTGAAGACCGCCATCCACGGTAGGGACCCGAACTGGGGCCGCATCGTCGCCGCGCTGGGCCGCAGCGGTGCTGCCTTCACGCTGGACCGCTGCCGCGTCGCCATCGCGGGCCTCGTCGTGTTCGATCGAGGGGCTCCCGCCTCCGTCGAAGCCGATCGCATCCGCGTCGCGCTCTCGCATCCGCGTCTCGATATTGCGATCGATCTCGGTGCGGGCGATGGCGCGGGGCACGCGTGGGGCTGCGAGCTCTCCGCGGACTACGTGCGCATCAACGCCGACTACACCACCTGATACGGAGCAACCACCACAACACCATGCCTGAACAGACCATCGACGAGCGGATCCACCGTGCCGAGGTGCTCATCGAGGCACTGCCATACATCAAGCGTTTCGCCGGCCACATCCTCGTGATCAAGGTCGGCGGTGCCGCGAGCGCCGCGGCCGATCTGGATGCGGTGCTCGAGGACGTGGTGCTTCTGCGTTTTGTCGGCATGCGACCGGTGATCGTGCACGGCGGTGGCTCGGAGATCAGCGCGTGGCAGCAGCGCATGGGAATCGAGACGAAGTTCGTGAACGGGCTCCGCGTCACGGACGCGCCGACGATGGAGATCGCGAAGATGGTGCTCACCGGCAAGATCGGCCCCGACATCGTCGCTCGCATCCATACGCTCGGCGCCGGCGCGATCGGTCTCTCAGGCGAGGACGGGCCGACGCTGCTGGTGCGTCCGCGGTCCGACGCCGGCGGGGCGGAACTCGGCTTCGTCGGCGATGTTGCGCAGGTCAATGCCGAACCACTCATGGCCATCCTCGACCAGGGGCGCATCCCGGTCATGGCATCGATCGGTCTCGGCTACGACGGGCAGGCATACAACGTGAACGCGGATACCGTGGCGTCCGAGCTCGCCGTTGCGCTGCACGCCAGCAAGCTCATCCTGATGACCGACGTCGAAGGTGTGCGTGACGCCGAAGGCACGTTGGTCAGCGAGCTTGATGCGGTGCGGGGCCTCGAGCTGCTCGCCGCCGGCGTCATCCGCGACGGCATGATCCCCAAGGTCGAGGCGGCGATCAGGGCAACCGACGGCGGATGCGCGACGCACATCATCGATGCGCGCGTGCCCCATGCACTGCTCCTCGAGCTGCTCACCGAGCGCGGCGTCGGCACCATGCTCACCCGAGTGGACCCCGCGTGAGCCCGGACGCGCAGACGGCGGTGACGACCACGCTCGCCGAGCGTGCCGGCGCGGCACTGATGGACACCTATCAGCGCCAGCCGATCGCGTTGCGAAGCGGTCACGGCGTGTGGGTGACCAGCGACGACGGCCGCGAATTCCTCGATCTCGTCGGTGGCATCGCAGTGAACATCCTCGGCCACAATCACCCGGCGCTGCATCAGGCGATCGCAGACCAGGCGGCCACGCTGATACACACGAGCAATCTCTACTACACAGAGCCGCAGCTGGAGCTTGCAGAGCTGCTGATCGCCTCGGCATTCCCGTCGCGGGTGTTCTTCTGCAACAGCGGCGCCGAGGCGAACGAGGGTGCCATCAAGCTGGCGCGCAAGTGGGGGAGGCTGCATCGCGACGGCGCGCACGTGATCATCTGCGCGCAGGGGGCCTTTCACGGCCGGACGCTCGGTGCGCTCGCCGCGACTGCGAACCCGCGCTATCGCAAACCATTCGAGCCACTGCCGAAGGGCTTCGTGCACGTCCCCTTTGACGATCTCAGCGCGCTCGAGCAGGCGATCGACAGCGCGACCTGCGCAGTGATGCTCGAGCCCATCGAGGGCGAGAGTGGGGTGATCGCCCTCGAACCCGGCCGTCTGGCGGCGATCCGGCGGCTCTGTGACGAGCGCTACGTCCTGCTCATCCTCGACGAGGTCCAGACGGGCATGGGACGCACCGGGCGCTGGTGGGCATACCAGCACGAGGAGGCGGCTCCGGACGTGATGACCGTCGCCAAGGCACTGGGCGGCGGGATCCCCATCGGGGCGATCCTGGCCGCGCCACGCGCGGACGTCTTCGAGCCGGGCGACCACGGCTCCACGTTCGGCGGCGGACCCCTGGCGTGCGCAGCCGCGACAGCGGTGATGCGTACGGTGGAGCGCGAGGGCCTGGTGGGGCACGCTGCTGAGGTCGGTGACTATCTCGCCGAGTCGCTGAGCGCGCTGGGCGAGCATGGTGCGCCCATCGCGGGCGTGCGAGGCAAGGGATTGATGCTCGGCATCGCCCTGAGCGACGACGTGGCGCGCAGGGTTGCGGCTGCTGCGCTTGACGAGGGCCTGATCGTCAATGCGATCGGTGATCGAACGCTCCGTCTCGTGCCGCCGCTGATCATCACACGCGACGAGATCGACGAGGCCGTGCGGCGTTTGAGCAGAGCCTTCGACTCCGTCGCTGCAGCAGGCAGCGACGCGTGAGCGCCGGCGCAACGCGTGTGCTCGTGCCCGCTGCGAAACCCGCGCGCCATCGCGCCATCCTCGCGCTGGTGCGTGGCGGTGTGATCCGAACTCAGGAGGACCTCGTTGCGGAGCTGCACCGCAGACGGTTCCCGGTCACCCAGGCAACCGTGAGCCGCGATATTCGCGAGCTCGGCCTGCTCCGCGTTCATGACGACGCAGGCCCCCGCTACATGGCGCCGGTCGCCGAGCTCGACGTGGAGCAGACCATGCAGCGACTGCGCAACGCCATCCGCGAGCACGTCCAGGGCATCGAGTTCGTCGACCTGTTCGGCATCGTGCACACAGCCCCGGGATGCGCGCCGCTGGTCGGGGGAGCACTCGATGCGTCCCGGTTCGAGGAGGTCGCCGGCACCATCGCCGGCGATGACACGGTGCTCGTCATCGCGCGATCGCGACCGGCGGCACAACGCCTGCTGATCCGGCTCAACTCGATGTCGGAGGAGGGCGAGTGAGCGCGCGCGAACGCTGCGTGCTCGCATACAGCGGCGGGCTGGACACGTCGGTGGCGATCCGATGGCTCCAGGAGGAGCTTGGCTACGACGTGATCACGCTCACCGCGGATCTCGGTGAGTCGAAGGACGTGGACGCCGTCGCCGCGCGTGCGCTGGACACGGGCGCGCTGAGCGCGCACGTCGCCGACGCGCGCCGCGTGTTCGTCGACGCCTTCTGCTTTCCAACGCTTGCGGCCGGCGCACTGTACGAGGGCGTCTATCCGCTCGCCACCGCACTGGCGCGCCCGCTCATCGCCAAGCTGCTCGTCGACGTCGCGCGTGAGGAGGGTGCCAGCGCGGTCGCGCACGGGTGCACCGGCAAGGGCAACGACCAGGTGCGCTTCGACGTCGCCGTTGGCGCCCTCGCTCCCGAGCTGCGCGTGGTCGCGCCAGTGCGTGACTGGGACATGGGCCGGCCGCAGGAGCTCGATTACGCGGCGCAACATGGCATCGAGGTCCCGGTGACCAAGGCATCGCCCTACTCGGTGGATGCGAACCTGTGGGGTCGGAGCATCGAGACGGGCGTGCTCGAGGATCCCTGGGTCGAACCCCCCGACGATGTGTACGAGTGGACCGCTCACGATCATGCGGCCGGCGTCGTGGTGGAGATCGGTTTCGAACGCGGTGTTCCAGTGTCGCTCGATGGAGGCAGGCTCGACGGCGACCGGCTCGTCGCCGAGCTCAACGCGACAGCCGGCGCCCGGGGTATCGGACGCATCGACCACGTGGAGAACCGCCTGGTCGGCATCAAGTCCCGCGAGGTGTATGAGGCGCCCGCCGCCGTGACGCTGCACGCCGCGCACCACGCGCTCGAGAGCCTGACGATCACGCGCGACGTCGCTCGGTTCCAGCGCATCGTCGGCGACGAATGGGCGCGCCTCGTGTACGACGGGCTCTGGTTCTCGGCCTTGCGCACGGCGCTCGATGCCTTCGTCCAGGAGACGCAGGCGCACGTGACCGGCGTCGTCCGGATGCGTCTTCAGGACGGTGTCGCCCAGGTTGTCGGCAGGATGGCCGAACGATCGCTCTACAGCAACGACCTCGCGACCTACGACCGGATCAGCGACACCTTCGATCACGCTGCGGCGCGCGGGTTCATCGAATTGTTCGGTCTCCCACTGCGCACCCAGACGCGTGTACAGGGAGCACTCGAGGACGCGGCTCCGCTCCACGTCGAGCGGCGCACGCGACGGCGTGGCAACGCCTGAGCGGCGGGCGCGCGGCGGTGCACGCGCGACCAAGGTGTGGGCCGGTCGCCTGAGCGGCCCGACGTCCGAACGAGTCGAGACGTACACGTCGAGCCTCGCCGTCGACCGCCGCCTCGGTGCCGACGACGTTGCGGGCTCGCGTGCGCACGCGCGCATGCTGCAGAGCATCGGCGTGCTCTCCGCCGCGCAGCATCATGCCATCGACAGCGGTCTGCGCGCCATCGCCGTGGAGCTGTCGAATGACGCTTTCGCGGTATCCCCGGGGGATGAGGACATTCACACTGCCGTCGAGCGCCGGCTCTTCGAGCTCGCCGGTCCGGTGGCGGGAATGCTGCACACGGGGCGCAGCCGTAACGATCAGGTTGCAACCGACCTGCGCATGTGGGCCCGGCGTGCGTGCACCGATCTTCTGGTCGCCGTCGCAGGGCTGCAGGAGGCGTTGGCGGCGCGCGCCGCCGAGGACCGCTCGGCGCCGATGCCGGGCTACACCCACCTGCAGCGCGCGCAGGTCGTCTCGCTGGCGCATCACCTGCTCGCATATGTCGAGATGTTCGCTCGCGACGCACTTCGTCTCGGTGCGGCTCGGCGCGCCTGTGACGAGCTGCCGCTCGGGAGTGGTGCGCTCGCCGGCTCCACGCTGCCGCTCGATCGCGACCGCGTGGCGGGTGAGCTCGGCTTCGAACGGATCGCGTCCAACAGCATGGACGCCGTCGCCGACAGGGATTTCGCCGTCGAGATCACGGCCGCATGCGCGCTGACCATGGTGCATGCGTCGCGACTGGGCGAGGAACTGGTGCTCTGGTCGAGCGCCGAGTTCGGCTTCGCAACCGTCCCGGACAGTCATGCGACGGGCTCATCGCTGATGCCGCAGAAGAAGAATGCAGACGTCGCCGAGCTCGCGCGCGGCAGGAGCGGGCGAGTCGTCGGCGACCTGGTCGCCCTGCTCACCGTGCTCAAGGGCCTGCCGCTCACCTACAACCGCGACCTGCAGGAGGACAAAGAGCCGCTGTTCGACGCGGTGGACGTCACCGCGGCCACGCTGCGGATGCTCACCGAGGTCATCACCGTCGTGCGGTTCGATGTCGATTCGATGCGCCGGGCGGCGTCCGACCCGGCGCTCCAGGCCACCGACGTGGCGGAGCACCTCGTCGCCAACGGCGTTCCATTCCGGGAGGCGCACGAAATCGTCGGCGCCCTGGTGGCGCAGACGCTTGCGGCTGGACGCACCCTCGCCGACCTGGATCTCGACGAATGGCGGGCGGCGTCAGACCGCTTCGGCCCGACCGTGCTCGATCTGTTCGATCCCGACTCCGCGCTCCGCCGCCGCGATGTCCCGGGCGGCCCCGGACCGAGGTCGGTCGCCAGGCAGCTCACTCGGGCACGAACGCTGGTGGCGCGCACACGCAAAGCCGCCGCAGGCGGATGAGCCGGTGAGCCCTCGTATCCTGACGCGGTGACCCGAGCCACCCTGATCGTCGGCGACGTCCAGGGCGATGTCGACCGGCTCCGGGAGGCGCTCGAGCCCTTCCCCGAGGACGAGGTCGACACCGTCTTCCTCGGTGACTTCTTCCAGGGGGGCGAGCCCGGTGCGGGCGGTGGCGCGGCGGCGGCGAGGCTGGCCATGCACCGGCGCAATGCGCGCTCAGTGCTGGGCAACCACGACCTCTTCCTCCTGGTCATGCTCGAGCGCTCGCGAGGATACGACCAGCTCGGCGCCTGGCGCACCCGCGACGGGCTCAGCATCGAGGACCTCTGGCTCAGCCGGCGCGGCGACTGGGCGGACTTGAACGCGGTCGCGTCGGATGGGGAGCTCGAGGCGTGGCTGCGAGCACTGCCCTTCCTCGTCGAGCTCGCGGATGGGACGCTGGCGCAGCACACGGACGACGACCGATACTCGGAGATCGGCGACACGGTCGCGGCGGTCAACGCAGCGGTCCGCGCGTGGCTCGCCACCCGCGGCGGAGCGTTCCAGTCGCTGCGCTACACCATCGGACGGCACGGCTTCGACGACCCGGAACGTCTGCAGCGATACCTCAAGCATTTCGGAGTCCGGCGCGTGGTTCATGGGCACACGCCGCACTGGGACGAGGTGCCGATCTCGTTCCATGGCGGGCTCGCAGTCGGCTACGACGGCAGGTTCTCGCGCTTCTGGGGCCGTGCCGAGGGCGAGGAACCGGGCCCGATCGGCGCAACCGTGGCCATCCTGCCGCCGCTCCCCGTTGGAGCGGGCTGAGCGCATCCTCCGTCAGGGGTGGCGGCTGAGCATCTCTCCGAGACGAGCGATCGGGGGCTCCTGCCCGGCGGTCACGTAGGCCGTCACCACCAGCGAGAGCAGGAGCACCTTGAGCGCGTGGAACGGCGCGGCGGTTGGATGCTGCACCACCAGGCCCGAGAGCGCGATCCCGTCGATGGCGCTCAGCATCGCGGCGGCAAGCTCACGCGGCGACACCAGCGAGTATGCAGGGAGACGGCCGAGCACCTGGCGGACCTCGACCTCGATCTCGTCGATCAGGTGGACGCGGAGAGCCGCGCAGCGCACCTGGAGCGCGGGGCTGCTGAGGCTCACGGTGTAGAGATCGAGGAGCAGGCGAAAGAATTCGGGCTGATCGGCGCACCGGGCCTCGGCGTGATCGAGACCGGTCACGATGCGCTCGAGCGGATCGTCCACCGCCTCGACAACCGCCTTCCAGCTGGCGATCATCTCGCGCTCGGTCACCATCACCACCTCGAGGAGCAGGTCCTCCTTCGACTCGAAGTAGTAGTGGAGCAGCCCCGGTGCGACCTTGGCCTCGCGAGCGACGTCCCTCAGTGACGTCGCCGCATAGCCCTGACGACCGAGCACGGCGGCCGCG